>Ga0209254_10006195_pt1 | contig 11027 bp, 9 predicted proteins | sample FrelakmetDIP11DI_FD_187148 | JGI IMG/M metagenome (GOLD analysis project Ga0209254, IMG submission 187148) | Freshwater lake sediment microbial communities from the University of Notre Dame, USA, for methane emissions studies - DIP11 DI (SPAdes)... | ecosystem: Environmental > Aquatic >... | reverse complement strand
GTAGATGCCCTTGCCGATGAAGGAGCCTTCGCTGAACAGGTCCTGGTAGACGTCGGACACGACGCGGGTATACGGATCGATGCCGGGATCGCTCGTCCATAGCCGCGCGTAGCGTGACCGGTGCGCGCCTGTGAGGCTGGCGGCCACACGCGGCTGGAGGATGCCGTACCCCTCGGTCACGCGCTGCGTCTGCGCGTCGAACCGCGCGCGGTTGAGCGGGTGCGTCATCGCGCCAACGAGGTGCCGGGCGGCGTCCCGCGGCAACTGGGTGTCGGCGTCGAGGGTGATGACGTACTTCACCTGCGGGAGAATACTGGTGTCTCCGACGATCCTCGAGAAGCGGCCGTTGCCGCGGCCGCGGAGCAGCGCATTCAGGTCGGCCAGCTTTCCCCGCTTGCGCTCGTATCCCATCCAGACACGTTCACCGGGATTCCAGCGCCGCGGCCGGTGGAAGAGGAAGAACGAAGGCCCGTACTTGTCGTTGAGTTCGCCGATGCGCTGAGCGGCGAGGCGCACGAGGGGTTCGTCTTCCGGCAGGGTCTCCTCGGGAGCGTCGGCCAGGTCAGTCAGGAGGCCGAAGCCGATGTGGTCGTCGCGGTTTCCCAGGAAGCGCACCTCCAGGGCCTCGACCATCTGCTCCACGGCCTGGGCGCTGGTGATGAGCGTCGGGACGACGGCCAGGGTGCGAGAGGCCGCGGGAAGGCCTGCCGACAGGTCCATTTTCGGCAACGCGCGGGCCATCGCCAGCCGCGACACCAGCACGTTCACGACGGCGACGGCCACCTGGCTGGCGCACAGCAGCAGGACGACGCCGAGCAACCCGAGCAGCCAGCCGTCGGCGCCTTCGCCACGCGCTCTCACGATCAGCGCGGCAGAGGGCAGCACGGTCAATGCCGCCACGCCGCCGAGATAGAGCGTCAGCGGGTGGCGCAGGCACGCGCGGCGCACCGCGGCGAACGCCGAGTAGCGCACCCGGGCCGATCGTTCGAGCAGCGGGAGCCCCTTGTCGACGAGGTAGCATCCGACATGCGTCGCAGTCGTATCGTGACCGCCGGCTCCGGCCGTCTCGCGGGCGAGGTCGATCGCGAGCCGGGCCACCTCGGTTTCCGCCCGCCCGCTCCGCCTGGCAATCGACTCCACCACGTGGCGGTACTGGTCGCGCGTGGCGAAGTCCATCAGGGCGTAGGCGCCGGCCGGGTCCTCCCGCAACGTCCGCTCCACGCCGCTCTGCGCCTCGACGAAGTTGCGCCAGTCGGCGGCCCCGAGATACCTCAGGCTGCTGATGCTGTTGCTGATCGAGACTTGGTCGGCGGCCTGGTGCTGGTTCTCCGACTGCACCAGGTGCTCGATGGTCAGGCCGTCGTCCGACAGTCGCTGCTCGACCCACGTGAGCGCCAGCGCCAGCGCCGGGCTCTTGCCTTGCAGGCGGCGGGCGAACTCCGCGACGAACGAGCCCACCATCGGCGGGTCCGACCGCGCCATGTCGGCGATCGACAGAATGAGGCTCTTCGGGTCTTTCGCCGCGATCGCCGTCATCTGGTCGGCCCAGTAGTCGGCGCGGTTCCGGTCCACGCGATCGGCCCCTATCCGGGCGGCCACGCGGCGCAGGTTTTCGAGCAGGGCCAGCCGCAGCATGATCGGGATGGCCCACAGCTCGCCCATGGTGAGGGGCGTCACCGACTGGTAGGCCGAGACAAAACCGCCGAGGCCGTCGGTGTCCAGACGGCCGTCCCCGTGGGAGATCGTCTCGAGGGCGAGGTCGTAGACACGCGGCAGGCCGGCCGACGGCCCTCCGGCCAGGCGCGGAAGCTCCCGGCTGTAGCCTGCCGGGAGGTGACGCCGCGCCGTGCGAATCTGCTCCTCGATCAGGTAGAAGTTGTCGAGCAGCCACTCCCCCGCCGGGGTGATGCGCCGGTCGTCGTTCACGGCCTCCGACAACAGCGCCCGGACGGCGGCGAGGAGGGTCTCGTTCTGCGCCAGCCGTATCAGGAGCGCGTCCGAGCCGCGCGACGTGCTCAGCCGGTGCGACGCGGCCAGCGCTTGCCCGTGCTGCGCCATCTGCTCGCGACTGAACAGCTCCGCGCGCAGCGGCGGCTCCTCGCCGGCAAAGGTCAACGAAAGGTCCGTTCGGCGAGCGATCGCGTCGCGCACACTCCATTGTGGGTTGGTGGAGCCGGCCGCCGCTGTACTAATGTGAACAGACGGGCGCGAAGCCTGTATACTGGGAGGGTCCTGCTTTCCTGAGCTCTGCCGAATCGCTCCGGCGCGCGCGTCCGGGGCGCTCAGCTTCATCAAAGCCGTTCCGGGTCGAACACGCCGAAGGCGTGCGTGCGCTGTCGGCCCGATCGCCGCTCGTGGTCCTGTCATCCCCCGCAAGGAGGTTCACGTGGTATCCCGTCCCTACGGAACGAACGCGTTCGAGTTTGTCGTGGTCTCGGCCCTTCGCGCCGCCCAGTTGATGAAAGGGTGCACGCCGCGTGTCCCGGCCGGCTACAAGCACATCGTCACGGCGCAGCTCGAGGTGGCCGCCGGGAAGGTCTCCAAGATCATCGAGCCGCCCAAGCCCGCAGCGGTCTAGGCGGGTCAGTCGTGGAGCACGACGCTCAACAGGGAGGTACTGATCGCGAGGCCGGCGGGACCATCCTCGACAAATCCCAGTCGCGTGAACTTCTGGAGGACCTCGCTGATGCGATCGGGTGTGCTCCCGACCAACGCGGCAAGCGCCGCCGGCGAGAGCGTCGGCAGGATCCTGTCCGGCTTGTCCTTGGTGCCATAGCGGGCGCGCAGGAGCAGGGCGCGGGCCAGCCCTTTCTCGGTCGAGTCGAAGAGCTGGTCGAGCAGGTCTTCCTCGATGCGGATGTTCCTGCTCAGCATGTACGCGATGAAGCGGTCCGACAGCGCGGGTTCCGCGCGGAGCACCCGGATCATCTCGGCCTTGCCGATCACAAGCGCCGTGGTGGGGGTGAGCGCCGTCGCGGTCGTCTTCCGGACGGACTGCCCCGCCAGGCTTCCCTCCCCGAAGAAGTCGCCGGGCCCGAGCATGGCGACGATCGCCTCCCAGCCGGCCGTCGAGACGGCCGCCAGCTTCACGCCTCCCGCCTGGATGTAGAACACGCTGTCGCCCGCGTCGCCCTGCGAGAAGATCACCTCTGATCGCCGGTACGCGGCGACCTCTCTCGCCGCTCCGGCCGAGTCGAGAAACGCCTGCGCGTCGAAGGTGCCCGCGCCGTTCTTGCTCTTGGCTGCCATACCGTCATGCTCCCACGCGGCCGCGCGTCGCGATGTTCAGAATGAGACAGACGTTTCTCGTGCGCTGCGGCGCCGACGTCCGCCTTCACTTCTTCCCGCTGAGCAGGAGCCCTCCGCCCACGACGGCGAGCGCGACCCCCGCCCACATCGGCACGTTGACCCGCTTGTTCTCGCTGATGGAGAACTCCAGGGGGCCCAGTTTCGCGTCGTGGGTCTGCTTGGTGTAGCTGAACCCGCCGTATACGAGGGCCAGGACCCCGGCGGCCAGCATCACAATGGCAATCATCCGCATCTCAACCTCCTCATTTCTCATTCCTACCGTCTGTAGAACAGGTGCACGACCGCGACGAAGAGCGCGGCGCCGAAGACCTCGCGAACGGCACCAACCTCTGGGGCCGGGGGCAGGACGTCCGTTCAAGAACGCACAGAGGACCCTAGGCGCTCGGGACCGTGAGCAGGTTGCGAATCCTGTAACCCTGGGCCTTGTCCCGGGCCACTCTCTCTGCGGCCGTCTTCTGGGCGGCGGTCGGCACCGTCCCCTTGAGCGTCACGGTCCTGGTGTCGGCATCGGTGCTCACGTCGATGTGCGAGGCGTCGATGCCCTTGGCGGCCATGAAGGCGGCCTTGATGTCGACAGTCTGCTTGCCGGCCCCGACATCGGACGCGACCTCCTTCGCCCCTTCCTTGACGGCCGCGGCGATGTCCTTGGCCCCGTCAGCGACCGCGCCGCCGACCTCTTTGGCCTCCTGCCCGATCGTGCCGCCCGCCTCCTTGGCTTCCGCGCCGATCGTGCGGGCGGTACCCTCGGACGTCTTCGCGGCGGTCTGCGCTCCGTCACGGGCCTCTTCGGTGTTCAGGCGGACGTCCTCCTTGACGCCCTCCGCCGTGTTCCGGCAGGCGGGCGCCAGGGCCACGGCCAGCGCCAGTGCCATCCCCACGACAACGCCGGGTCTCATTCCTGTTCCTGTCATTGGGCTACCTCCATCAGCAGCGGCGTTCACCCGGTGATTCGGCGAACGTCACCAACCTATCAGGCTGGAACCGGGGCGTCTGTTCAAGAACGCACAGGCGGTGAGGCACCGCGCCTGTGTGCAAGTGTGAACAGACGCAGGTTGCCGTCCCCGTCATGCTGGGGTGGCGAGGAACAGGAAGGACGCCCATAGGCGTTCTGCGGGACAAGAGGTCCAACCATGATGAAGACGCTACTGACGTGCGCTCTCGCGCTCATGCTCACCGGTGCCGGCTGCTCCAAGAAAGTCGATCTCGAGAAAGTGCCGGTGGGCACGGAAGTCCAGGTTACGCGGCAGGATGGCGGGGTGGTTCAGGGCACGCTCGCCGCCCGCGATGACACGACCGTGAAGGTCAAAGTCGGACCCGTGAATCGCTCGGTGCCCCGCGATCAGATCGCCGACGTGCAGCTGGTGGCCGAGACGCCAGCCCCGCTCCCGGTGATCGCGAAGTTCCGCGAGTTCACGCTGCCGGCGGGCACGACGCTCCATGTCCGGTTGGGCTCGGCCCTCGGCTCGGACTCGAGTCGCACCGGGGATCCAATCGAGGCGACGCTGACCGACGCGGTCTCCGTCGACGGCACCGAAGTACTGCCCGCCGGCAGCGGGGTCAGGGGCGAGGTCGCGGCGGTCGATCCTGGCGGAAAAGTGAGTGGCCGCGCCAGCATGGCGCTCCGGTTCAGCTCGATCGCCGTCGCGGGGCGCGACGAGCCGTACCCGATCGCCGCCCGCGTCTCCTGGCTGGCGCCGACGACGAAGGGCAAGGACGCCGCCAAGATCGCCGTCCCGGCTGGCGCCGGCGCGATCATCGGCGGGATCATCGGCGGGGGCAAGGGCGCCGCGATTGGCGCCACGATCGGCGGAGGCGGCGGTACCGCCGTCGTGTTGACGACGCGCGGTCCGCAGATCCGGGTGCCGGCCGGCACGGCGCTGTCGCTTCCCCTTGATCAGGAGGTTGACGTCCGTGTGCCGATCAAGAAGTCATAGCGACGGAATCGAAGGGAGACACCGATGAAGCAGGCCGTGGGTCTGTAGATTGACCACCGGAAGGCGGTGATCGTGGCCGTGACGGATCAGGGCGACACCACGAGCCGAATCGTCTCCGGAGTTGAGAAGCAGCGCGGGTGTGCAATGCGGGACAGTGCGCCTGGCCTGCGTACGCCACACTGCTGGTGGCCACGTCTCATCCGTCAGCGTTGACGCACAGGAGAACCAGCGATGAGCGAACAGTCCACACACACGCATGACTATCGTTTCCTGGCAGGGCTCATGGTGGGCGGCGTTGTCGGCGCGGGCCTGGCGATGCTGCTGGCTCCTCGGGCCGCCGCCGAAATCAAGGAGCGGGCGGCCGGTTCGGCGAAGCATCTCGGCGGTGCCGTGTCCGAGCGTTACCGGGACGCCAGGCTCCGCGCCGCAGGTGCGGTCGACGGGCTCGCCCGCAAAGGGCGGTGGGTCCGCGAGAGCGTGTCTGAAGCGGTGGTGCGCGGCGCCCAGGCGGTTGAGCGCGGCGCGCAGGACGTCGAGCGGCTCGCGACCGACGCGAAGACGCCCAAAGCGGTGTAGTCGGTCCGGCGGCCCGCCAAGGGCTGTTCACTCGTGCAGGACGATGCTCAGCAGCGAGTCGTTGATCTTGAGGCCGCCGTTGTACTCGATGAAGCCGAGCTTCTTGAACTTGTTCATGAAGAAGTTCACGCGGGAGCGCGTCGTGCCGACCATTTCCGCGAGCATCTCCTGGGAGATCTTGGGCAGGACGCGGTGGGGGATCTCCCGCTTGCCATAGCGGGCGAGGAGCAGCAGCGTTCGGGCCAGCCGCTTCTCGCTGGAGTTGAAGAGCTGGTCCACCAGGTCGGCTTCCACGCGGATGTTCCGCGCCAGGACGTAGGCGAGAAACCGATCTGACAGCGCGTGCTGCTCGTGGAGCAGGCGGATCATCTGCTGCTTCTCGACGACGAGAAACGCGCTCGCGCTCGTGGCGATGGCCGTCGCCATCCGGACAGGCTGTCCCGCCAGGGCCCCCTCGCCGAAGAAGTCGCCGGGGCCCAGCATCGCGACAATCGCTTCCTTGCCCGAGTGGGAAAGGACCCGGAGCTTCACGCCGCCCTTCTGAATGTAGAGGACGCTGTCGCAGGGGTCACCCTGCGCGAACACGACCGCTCCGCTGCGGCGCTCTTCGACTCTGCCGGCAACGCCACCCGATGCGAGAAACGCCTGGATGTCGAACGGCGCTTCTTTCAGGGTCTTGATGCGCTCGTTTCTGGTGCCCATGCGGCACTCCATGTCGTGAAATCCGCCCCGAGCGAAGCGCGACTGCCTCAACTCGACGGCTGAGCCGCCTGCACTCAACAGAGCCCGCTCAGATTCTAGCACTCGGCGTCGCGGCCGGAGGGTGCGGCGCGCCGCGTCAGCGCGTTCATCGCCGCGAGGCCCGCGCTCGCGACCAGCAGGCTGCGGAAGCGGCGGAAGAAGGCCACGGAGAAGCCGGCCGCCACCGGCAGCCCGAGCGCGCCGAAGATCACGGCGTAGGATCCTTCCGCTGTCCCCAGCTGGAGCGGCATGAAGAAGAAGACCACCGTGATGAACTTCGTGGCCGCCTCGATGGCCAGCGGGTAGATCGCCGGCGTGGCGATGCTCAGCGCGCGGAGGATCCAGGCCAGTTCCACGACGAGGGCCAGCTGGCCGCCCATCTCGGCAAGCATGATGGCCGCGGCGCGGGCCGGCCTGTCGTGGAGGATGCCGAGCAGCACGTCCTCCATCTTGTTGATCGCCGCCACGTCCGGCTTCAGCCGCCCCCAGAGGACGCCCGCGCGCCCGAGCCAGCCGATGGCGGAGCCGATGAGATAGATTCGCATGCCGACGCCGATGGCGGCCGCGAGCAGGAATCCCACGTTGAGGCAGATGAGGGCCACAGCCGCGCCGGCGGCGGGCGGCGGCAGTGCGGCGTGGCGCAGGAGGTAGACCAGGCCCGCGGTGCCCATCGCCGCGCCCACGACGAGGTTCATGACGGCCGCCGTCAGCGTGGCCGCGAACCCTTCGGCGAGCGACAGGCCCCGGCGCTTCAGGAGCCAGGCCTTGGTCGGCTCGCTCAGGAACGGCCCCGAGAACGTGAGCGAATGGATCGCGTCTCCCGACAGGCGAATCCAGAGCGCGTCCAGGAAAGACACCTCCTGCGAGCGCAGGACGGACAGCTTGAACGCCACGGCCCGCATGGCCTGGTAGAGCCCGTAACAGACGAGGATCGGCAGCGAGTGCCACCCGAGCTGCGCCGTCGTGCGCAGGATCTCCGCCGGGCCGAGGTGCCACAGGAGCAGACCCAGGACGAGCGTGCCGAGCAGGAGGAAGACGATGCGCGTCATGCGGGGTCGGCTCCTCGGTGAACACAGGGCAAGGGACGTCGACGGCCCAACCGTTGTCGGCATTGTATCCGGAGTGAACAACCGGCCTCGCGTCAGCTCTTTTCGCCGTCCGACTATAATGGCGCCCGCACCCGCTCCCGCCATTCGAGGAGACCCGCATGCAGTTCAGAACGGCCGCCGCGACCTCCACCGTGCTGGTCCTCGCGCTCAGCTTCCCGACACCTGTTTCTGCGGCAGGCCCGCTGCTGTTCGACAAGGCCGAGTACGCCGCCCGGCGGGCGAAGCTCGTCGAGAAGCTCCCCGACGGAGTGATCGTGTTGCTCGGCGCCACACCCACGACCGGGGCCGAGTTCTTCCAGAACAACGACATGATGTATTTCACGGGCGTCGAGATCCCCAACGCCGCCCTCATCATCGACGGTCGATCGAAGACGAGCACGCTCTTCTTCACGATCTCCGACAGCGGCGCCCGCAACGAAGGCATCAGCCTCGACCTGGTCCGCAACACCGCGGCCGTCACCGGCATCGAGCGCGTGGCGCCCATCGATCAGTTCACCCCGGCGCTTGCGCGGCTCGCGGGCTCGGGCGCGGTGGTCTACACCTCCTTCAAGCCGGAAGAGCTCATGCGCGAGGCGTCGGCCGAGAAGCTCGCCACGCTGCAGAACACGATGACCCTCAACCTCTGGGACGGCCGCCTCACCCGCGAGCTGCAGTTCGTGAAGCACCTGCGCGAACGCTTTCCGCAGGCGACGGTGAAGGACGCCTCGCCGTTCATCTGGGAGTTGCGCGCGATCAAGTCAGCGGCCGAGATCGAGCACCTGCGGAAGGTCGGCCGGCTCGGCGTCGAGGCCCACAAGGCGATGCTCAAGGCAACCCGCGTGGGAGCGCCGGAGTACGAGATGTCGGCCGCTTTCGAGTACGCCATCAGGAAGGCCGGCGCGCGCGACGTGGCGTACAACGTCATCATCAGCTCCGACGAGAACCACCCCTACCTGCACTACTACCGGCACGACCGCATCCTCGCCGACGGCGACTTCATCGTCGTGGATGCGGGGCCGAACCTCGACTACTACGTCGTGGACATTTCGGCGTCCTACCCGGCCAACGGCCGGTTCACCGCTCGCCAGCGGGAGATCTACGAGGCGGCCCAGGCGATTGAGGAAGCCTGCATGCAGGTCTACCGGCCGGGGATCGAGGCGAAAGACGTCCAGCCGCTCGTCCTGGAGATTCTGAGGAAGAAGGGGTTCAACGTCGACAAGGACCTCTTCAGGATACGGACGATGCAGACCGGGATCAGCCACAACGTGGGCATGGCGACGCACGACGTGAGCGCGGGGCCGCGCGGCCCGCTGAAGCCCGGGATGGTGTTCGCGTGCGACATCTACGCCGTGTTTCCGGACGAGAAACTCGGCGTGCGCGTCGAAGACACCATCGTCATCACCGAGACGGGCTGCGAGAACCTCACGCCCGGCCTGCCGAGGACCGTCGCGGAGATCGAAGCGTTCATGAAGGCGAAGTAGGCGGCGTGCGCGCCGGCGTCAGAGCCACGCTGGCAGAAGGAGCGCCCGATGTCCACACGCAGCCGTCGTCGATTCGTATCCGAGGTCGCCGCGGCCGGCGCGGCTCTGCTTGCGCCGCGCACGGCGGCGGCCGCCGCTCCCTCGCAGCCCACGGCCGCGAAACCCGACGAGCGACTCCCGCTCGACGGCACCTGGGAGTTCAGGCTGGATGCCGAGAAGACCGGCGACCGCGACCGCTGGCACCTGGCCGACGCGGCGCCCGCGGGCTGGGCACCGGTCACCGTGCCGCACACGTGGCAGATCGAACCGGCCTCGGCGGAGTACTACGGCGCGGCCTGGTACCGGCGCCGGTTCGCGACGCCGCCCGAATGGCAGGGCTCCTGTGTGCGGGTGGAGTTCCAGGCCGTGTTCCACTCCGCGAGGGTGTGGGTCAACGGCCATCCCGTCGGTGAGCACCTCCGCAAGGGCTACACGGCATTCACCATCGACATCACGTCCGCGCTGCGGCGGGACGGCGGGCCGGATGTCCTGGTCGTGCGGGCCGAGAACACCTTCGACGACCAGATGCTGCCGCGCGGCCGGTCCAGCGACTGGACCCACGACGGCGGCATCTACCGGCCGGTGACGCTCATCGCGTCGCCGCCTGTCTTCATCGAACGCGTGGCTATCGACGGGGTTCCCAGGACGGTGGCGGGGTCGCCCGCTGCCGCCGACATTCACGCCGCGGCGACGGTTCGCAACACGACGAAGGCGCCCGTCCGCGGGAGCATCGGCTACGAGGTTGTGGATCCGCACACTGGCGAAGCGTTGCTGCGGCAGCCGCGGACCGGACAGGTCAGCATCGCCGCTGGCGAGTCGGTCACGGTCGATCTGCCAGCCGGGCAGATCTCGAACGCCCGCGTCTGGCACTTCGACCATCCTCACCTCTACACGTTGCGAACGACGTTCCAACCCGTGACGGGCCCGGCGCACCGCATCGACGAGACGTTCGGCATCCGTTCGTTCGAGGCGCGCGACGGAGGCCTCTTCCTGAACGGCGAGCGCGTGCGGCTGATGGGCGTCGAGCGCATGGCGGGCAGCCACCCGGACTACGGCATGGCTGAGCCCGCGTCGTGGATCGAGCACGACCACGAGGACATGAAGGACCTGAACTGCGTGCTGACGCGCGTCCACTGGATGCAGGACCGCCGAGTGCTCGATTACAGCGATCGCCAGGGCATCCTGATGCAGCTCGAGGTGCCGACCTGGGGGCCCGATACGTTCAAGGGCATGACGGACCAGCCGCTTCCGGCCCTCATGCAAAACGGCCTCGAGCAGCTGCGCGAAATGATCGAGCAGAACCGGAATCACCCCAGCGTGGTCATCTGGGGCCTGTGCAACGAGATTGGCGGCCAGAACCCGCCCGCGTACACGTTCGCGAAACGGATGCGCGAAGAGGCGAAGCGCCTCGATCCGCGCCGGCCGGCGGCCTACGCCTCGAACTCGCTGCAGAAGACGCCCGAACGCGACGTCACGGCCCTCATGGACATCGTCGAGTGGAACGAGTACTACGAAAGCTGGTTCGGCGGCACGGTGGAGGATGTCCGGAACAATGTGGAGTTGATACGGCAGGCCTTCCCGGGCAAGCCCATCATCGTGTCGGAGTACGGCTATTGCGCGTGTACGCCGGAGCGGCCGGAGGGCGACGGCCGCCGCATCGACATCCTGAAGACGCACAACGCGGTCTACCGCGCGCAGCCGGCGGTCGCGGGCCTCATCTTCTTCTGCTACAACGACTACCGCACGCACATCGGCGACCGCGGCAAGGGCGTGCTCAAGCAACGGGTACATGGCGTGGTCGATCTGTACGGGGCCAGGAAGCCCTCGCACGCCGTCCTCCGGGACGAGTCGAGCCCGGT
>Ga0209254_10006194_pt1 | contig 11028 bp, 8 predicted proteins | sample FrelakmetDIP11DI_FD_187148 | JGI IMG/M metagenome (GOLD analysis project Ga0209254, IMG submission 187148) | Freshwater lake sediment microbial communities from the University of Notre Dame, USA, for methane emissions studies - DIP11 DI (SPAdes)... | ecosystem: Environmental > Aquatic >... | reverse complement strand
AGCGGCGGAAAGGATAGCTACGTTCTGCTCACCCTCCTGCAGGACCTGCAGCCGCGAGCACCGGTGCGGTTTGAGCTTATCGCGGTAAACCTGAACCAGAAGCAGCCCGGTTTTCCTGAGACCGTTCTTCCGCAATACCTCGACAGTCTGGGACTGCCGTACCGCATCGTTGAAGTAGATACCTACCGTATTGTTAAAAGTAAAGTCCCTGAAGGAGAAACCACCTGTGCCCTCTGCTCGCGGCTGCGCCGCGGCATCCTCTACAGCACTGCTGTGGAATTACAATGCAATAAACTTGCCCTGGGCCACCATGCCGATGACATCCTGGAAACGTTTCTTTTGAATATGATGTTTAACGGCACGCTTAAAACCATGCCCCCGATTCTGCGCAGCGACGACGGCCGCAACACGGTTATCCGTCCCCTCGCCTACTGCCGCGAGGAGGATATCGCAGCGTTCGCCAATCTCATGGGCTATCCCATTATACCCTGCGGTGTATGCGGAGCCCAGCCGCACCTGAAGCGCAAACATATAAAACGACTGATCAGTGAATTATCAGCTGATATCCCCATGTTCCGCGATACCATGCTCTCTGCCCTGGGCCGCGTCATTCCCTCGCATCTGCTTGATAATAAGCTGTTTGATTTTAAGAAACTGGGCGACACAGCGGAGGCTGTGGAGGGAGATATTCAACAGCCTCCTGTTAAAATTCCCTCATCCACAATAAACAATAATAAAAAGTAGCGCAACGTCCCGTTCATGCTGATGAGGGTCGTGCGCAGCATTCAACCGGAGCATTGAGAGGAGTATGCGAAAGACGTGCAACAAAATCTTTGAGATTGTCTGGCTTGTGCCTGCAATGGCGGCATGGCCATCATTCATGTCTACTTTATTGCCGAAGATAATTCACAGGTAATAACTTTGAATATAACAATAAATATAGCAGAGCCATTTCATTACAAGACTTTTTCAGGTAATGTATCATAAACAGGGGAAAGCTTGCTGGCAAGGAATTGCCGTAGTTGGAAATTGCTCGAGAGGTTAAAAATAACACATTTGCGAAAGAAGTCATCTCTGATAATGCGAAATGGTATGTAAACCACCTTTCCACTATTGTCACGTTAAATTAAGCGCTTGCATTCGGAAGAGTTTGAGACTATAGTTCTGGACATAAAAAAAGCAATGACACGAGCTGACCCCCCTAAAACTATCTGCTAAAGGCTACAGTTGATAGGTGCAGTTAAATGCGGCAATTTTGCCGCTTGGTGGTATTGTTACGGTTATAATATATGAACAAAACCGCGCTGGAAAAGAACCTTGAAAAATATAGAATGCGGTTTGCTGCAAGCTTGATGACGGTGAGGGGAGCGGGTTTCTGGTAATTATGCATAGCGCTTGTTAATGATTTCTTTTTTTATTGGGCTCTGTGCTGAGATGCAGTCAGAGATTGGTAAAAAGCGCAGAAGGTGTGCGGGATAGTAATGGTGAAAGTATTTGATATGAACTTCCAGACGGAACAGCTTGTAGAGGCTGTTTTAAACAGCGGCTCACCACATCCACCACTGCCTGAACCCATGCATAGCCTGATACAGCAGGTATATGAGTTTGATTGTAGCAATATGAGGGTGGTGGTTTTTGGAGGGGGAACCGGTCTATCAACAGTCGTCGGTGGGAATTCACAACGTGCGGACTGGCTAAACAGTCCCAATGTTGGATTAAAGCAGATCTTTCCTCATCTTGATGTTGTTGTCTGCACAACAGATGATGGTCGTTCTACAGGCGAATTTTTGAAACAGCTGCCGATGATCGGTATTGGAGATGTGCGCAAGCTATGCTTGTCAATGATCGTTCCTGAAAACCTTGAAACAGAATATGGCATAGACGGCCCACACAGACAGTCGCTGATTCGCCTTATCCATTGCATATTCAACCACCGCTTTTCTGAAGGTTCTTCCAATTACCGGCAAGTAGCAGATCCGCTCCTGGTCGCACCGGAATCACTTCGCGATGCATGCCCCAAACCCCTCAGTGATCTGTTGCGCTTGCTTGGTACTTTTTTGACACCAAAAGGGGATGGTCCTACTGTGCAGCCCGGCGGACACTGCCTGGGTAATATGCTGCTGACCGCATCTATTTTCAATGAAACCAAAGGCTGCTTTCACCGTCCGCCGACAATGACTGCTGTCCTTGCAGGAATTGACCGGATTGCACGTGCCATAGGTGCACAGCCAGGCAGGCTCCATCCGGCAACCGCCATGCCGGGACAGCTTGTATTCCGTTATGCAAACGGCGTGGAAGTACACGGGCAGAGCAAATCATCAACCGCGCGGCGCGGTTTTCCCGTTGAACGGGTATATACCGAATTTTATAATTTTCCTGCGGTAACGGCTGACGTCATCCGGACCGTGCGCAGTGCTGACCTGATCATTCTTGCTCCGGGCAGCCTGTACACAAGCAGTATCCCCGTACTGCAGGCGCCTGGCCTTGCTGACGCAATTAGAGCTAATCGTGCAGCTTTGAAGGTTCTCGGCGCCAATTTCTGGGTTGAAGAAGGTGAGACTGATATTACCCAAAAAGATAAAAGAAGGGGATTTCGTATATCCGAGCTGTTGGAAGCATATGACCGGAATGTTCCCGGAGGCTGCTCCGGCCTGTTTCATTTTGTTCTCAGTGCAAATCTTCAGCACATTCCTGGAAACATATTACGAAACTACTCACTTGAAGGGAAAAGACCTATATACCTTGACCGTCAGCACGTTGAAGCTATGCGTGTACAACCGGTTGAATCAACAATATTTTCTACTGAGCATCTGAATGTTGAGGGCGTTATTCACCATGACCCGATAAAATTTGCCCTTGCTGTGCGCACATTGCTGTTTGCGCGACAGCATGGAAAGCCGGGTAAGAAAAAAAGCGCATTTCTCCCGCAGAAAAAGGTAACTCGCCAGAGCTATCATAAGGGAAAACTGCTGTTGTGCGATTACTGGACAGCAATCAACAAGACCCTGGCATTAAAAAATTTCCGTCCAAACTATCTCCGTGATATCATGCTTGATCTGGTGTGGGAAAATCGCGACATACAGATCAGCCATCTCAACTTTTTTGCGGGCGTCCGTATTGTTCCTGCTGACCGGTGGAAGCGGAGTATGGAATGGGACTCTGTTCTCGGTTATTATGATACTCAGGACCGGTATATTAAAATCCACAGTCAGTTGCTCAATTATCCTGAGCGGTTGAGAGGAAATATCCTGATTGCTTTGGGAGAGTCTCTGCTCGGACGGTATATTAAGGAGCGCACCTGGATCAAACTCGCCGGGATGAATAATTGGGGATCGCGATGTTATCAAATCCGATTGCTGAACCCCCGTACGCGTGAATGTTTTTTAACCCCGGCACAGCTGCATGACTACCTGGTACTGGCCAGGATGGTGCCTCATCCGCAGGACAGCAGCATATACAGGATTACGCTCAACAATAATGATGGCTTCCTGCCGCCCGGGCTGCTGTTCGGCCTTATGTATGCCTGGTATCTTGACAACTCCTGCGAACCCATCATGGAAAATGAAATGTCAATACTGCACTTGCAGGAAGCCACGCTGATACCGCACCAAGTCCATGAATACAGACGGAAAAAGGCTTTAGTTGATTTTTTCCGAAAAGAAGTTTTTGGATATGCCGCCGCGACAGATGACCGGAAAGGTGCTGGTTAAGACCGGCATTGCTGCCCGGTAAAACCATAAAAAACATAATTCATATAATGGGATGGGAATGCTATGGAAATGAAACCACGATCATATGAGAAAATAGTCCGCATAATAAACAAGGGGGTGGACATACCAAACCCGTTGACCCTGGATATCGGCGATGAGGTTTCTGTTGACCGGATATCCGGCACAGGGGTTGCCATATATCCGGGCTCCAGGATTTATGGAGCCAAGACAGTCATTTCCGCAGGAGTACAGCTCGGCAAGGAGGGTCCCGTGACCGTTGATGACTGCCAGCTTGGCCCAAAGGTTGAACTCAAGGCCGGATATTTCAATAAATCGGTTTTCCTTGAAAAGGCAAACATGAGCTCTGGTGCCCATGTCCGCGAAGGATGTATTCTTGAGGAGGAGGCAAACGGCGCACACTGTGTCGGGCTGAAGCAGACGATACTGTTCCCGTTTGTAACCCTGGGCAGCCTCATAAACTTCTGCGATTGCCTGATGGCCGGCGGCACAAGCCGCAAAGACCACAGCGAAGTCGGCAGCTCCTATATCCATTTTAATTTTACGCCGGATGGGAACAAAACTACGGCCTCCCTTTTTGGCGATGTACCGCGCGGGGTCATGCTCAATCAGCCCGCGATTTTTCTTGGCGGGCAGGGTGGAGTTGTCGGACCGGTGCGGCTTGGCTACGGTACCGTGGTCGCCGCAGGATCAGTTGTGCGCAACGATGTGACGCAGGATAAAAAGCTGATCATTGCTCAAGCTTATCCTGGCAAAGTAATAGATTTTATCCCCCATGCGTATACAAATCTTTCCCGAATCATTGGCAACAATATTATATACCTTGCAAATCTTGTTGCCCTGGAGCAGTGGTACAATCATGTTCGAGAGCCGTTTTTTACGAAGCAGGAATTCGGAACGCTTATCTGTGCCGGTGCGCTTGAAAAGCTTGCACTGGCTAAAAAGGAGCGGGGCAGCAGGCTCAAGGCACTGGCTGAAAAAGTCCCCGAGCACAATAAGGCACGACGTGAGTTGCTTGAAAACATGGACAGTGTGTGTGGACTGTTCGGCATGGATCTGCCGGACAGCATAATAAGCAGCAGTCGCGATGGATTTCTTGCCGCATTTAATGAGAGCTCACAGGACAGTGCAAAGGACTACATTACTGCAATCCAGACATTACCGCCTGCGGTTGCGCAGCAGGGTGTGGTGTGGCTGCAGCTGATCATTGACAGTCTGTGCAGCAGGGCATCAGTAATGCTTACGTCATTGAAAATGCGCATAACTAAACAATGATTAACGTAAATCAGGAGGAAGTGTTATGGGAAAATTATTTGGAACCGATGGCATCAGGGGCGAGGCCAACCGCTATCCGATGGACGCTCCAATGGCGTTCGCCGTTGGTCAGGCTGTCACGCATCTATTGAAAAAAAAGAACCACACGACCCGTGTGATAATCGGCAAGGATACGCGTATTTCCGGGTACATGCTGGAAAGCTCACTTGAGTCCGGTATTACGTCGATGGGAGGCGTTCCCTATCTGGTCGGCGTCCTGCCCACACCCGGCATTGCGTTTATAACGGAAAGCATGCGTGCTGATGCCGGCATCGTCATTTCAGCGTCCCACAATCCATTTCAGGATAACGGCATCAAAATATTTTCAGGCAGCGGGTTCAAGCTGTCCGATGAGCAGGAGGAGGTTATTGAAAAACTTATCCTGGATGGAAAGCTGCCCGAGATGGTGCCCCCGGCCCGGGAAATGGGCCGTGCCTATCGTATTAGTGATGTGCACGGGAGGTATATTGTCTTTATCAAAAAAACTTTTCCCCGCGATCTGTCAATGGAAGGAATGAAAATCTCCATGGATGTGGCCAACGGCGCCACCTACATGGTTGCCCCTGAGGCGTTTACCGAACTGGGTGCTAATCTCAAACTTATTCACAATAACCCCGACGGGTTCAATATCAACGACAAGTGCGGCTCGCAGCACACAGAAGACCTCAGAAAATGCGTTGTCGAAAACGGCTCTGACATCGGGCTGGCTTTTGACGGCGATGGCGACCGCTTGATTGCCGTTGACGAGAAAGGCAACGAGATTACCGGCGATCAGATACTGATCATCTGCGCGCGGATGCTCAAAGAGCAGGGCAAGCTGAAAAACGATCTGCTGGTCAGCACTATCATGAGCAACCTTGGCCTTACCGTTGCCTGCAAAAAGTACGGTTTCAAGCACCATGCCTCCAAGGTCGGCGACCGGTATGTGCTTGAAGACATGCAGCGTATGGGCTCAGTGATCGGTGGTGAGGAATCCGGCCACATGATTTTCCTCGATCATCACACGACCGGCGACGGAATCCTCACGGCAATGCAGCTGATAGCTGCAATGATAAAAGCAGGCAAGCCGCTTTCAGAGCTTGCGAAGATGATGGATGTTTTTCCGCAGAAGCTCATTAATATTGATGTGAAGCGAAAGCCCGAGATTTCCACGGTACCGCAGATAGTGGAGGCAATGAAGCAGGTGGAATCAATACTCAAGGACGAAGGCCGTGTTCTGGTGCGTTATTCCGGCACGCAGAACATGTGCCGTGTCATGGTTGAGGGCCCGACAAAAGAGGTAACTGAAAAGTATTGTAAGCAGATCGCGGACGTGGTGAAGACCGCGCTTAACTGATGATCATACGCTGTGCCGGGGTAACGCTTTAGGAGCGCTGGATATTAATCGTTACATGAGGAGGATTATGTAATGGCATTTAAAATTTATGTGACAAAGGATTTTGACCAGATGAGCACGGTTGCTGCTGATCTGGTCGAGGCTGACATAAAAGAAAAGCAGGCAGTTAAAAAAGAGTACGTGCTCGGTCTTGCAACAGGCAATTCGCCCACCGGCCTGTATAAGCACCTTGCGAAAGCCTTTAATGCCGGCAGGGTTGACTCCAACCGGATCCGCAGCTTTAACCTTGATGAATATGTCGGCCTGCCGGGCGAAAACGCGCAACAGCGCGCTCTCCACTGTGAATCGTACAGCTATTTTATGATTTCAGAGCTTTTCGGACTGCTGCAGAAAAAGTTCATTGAAACCAACGTTCCCTGGGGCACGCTGATTGATCAGGCCGAGCTGGTTAAAGCGCTGGAAAAAAACAGGGATCAGTATGAAATGCAGGGAACCGACAAGGGCAAGGCCGTGGTTATCAAAACCAGCGCCACCGGCGTTCTGAAAATGATCAAGCAGGAGATTCTTGACGGCTACCAGAAAAAGATTGAGTCGTTTGGAGGCATCGACCTGCATGTTATTGGCGTCGGCGGACGCGGCCATGTTGCATTTCATGAAAGCGGCATCCCGTTTGAGGGCAACAAGGTCTTACTGGTCAAACTGGACGACAACACTGTTGAAAATGCAGTCAGGGACGGCCATTTTACGTCAAAAGAAGTGAGCCCGTGGTATGCGATTTCCATGGGGGCCGAACTGGTTTACAAGGCACGGACCGTTTTGCTTGTTGCAAACGGCAAGCGTAAAACCGGCCCTGTCGCCGAAGCCATACTCGGCGCTGTGACGCGTGAGGTTCCCATCAGCTATGGACAAAAATATGCTGCTGAAGGCGGCAACATGATCTATGTTATAGATGAAGCCGCTGCAGTTGACGTGCTTGCAAAACAGATCGACATAAAAGCCAAAGGCTGCGAAATTATTGACATGCGCGGTAAATCATATGAAAAAGTTGATAAACTTGCCTTTACGCGCAATCCTGATACGAACCTGATGGGTTAAGCAGTCTTCGGTTAGCACGTTCTTCAGGGGCGGCTGAATGGCCGCCTTTTTTGTATGTGGTGGGTATGGAAGAGAAAATTATTGATCTCATAAAGCGACGAGGTCCTTTAACAGGGTCTGAAATACGGAACGCACTGGGTAGCGATTCCTTCCAGTTATGGAAATCCTGCAGTCAGTCCAGCAACCTGGTGGTTAGAAGGCTGGGCACGCGCTATCTCAGGCTCGACCAGCGGGTCGATGGTTTTGCCCGCCTTTCCCCATCAATATTGAGAGAGTTTTTAACCTATTCGGTGATCGGGCTTTCAAGTGATACGAAAACACTTGAAAGCAAGGTGCAGGAAATTACTTCCCATATTAATGATGTCAGCAAATATAAATTTAACCTTGCCCACAGTCTTATTTCCATAATAATGAGCCGCCTGGAGCACCCCGATCCCCTTGACCAGCAGCTTTGTGTTGTTATAGCCGGGGACATTGTCTATGATATGGCTCACGATGTTCCCCGCCCGGAGCGCAGTACCGGGAGAATGGTCACTGGCTCGGATCTTGATTTAATTGTGATACTAAATGACAAAGTGCCCGAGGATGTGCTGAAAAATCTGGATACCGCGATTTATCAGGAAAAATATCGCACCCTTATCAATCCCTCGGTAAAGGAGGAGATTGACTATGTTGTCAAAAGGTTTGAGCGCGTCAGGGAGCAGGTTGCATTTGATAATTTCAAGAAGATGGTGGCATGCAAAATCCTCCAGGAGGGAAAACTCCTGTACGGCAGCCAGCCGCTGTTTAAAGCGGCCAAGTCTCTGCTTGACGAGTACGGGGTAACAGAGAAGCTGGATGCCATGCAGCACAGGGCTGAGGTTTTCAGAAAGGATGCAGAGGAATACCTTTTGAGAGAACATCAGGGAGGTCTTGACAGGGACAATCTCTATCTGTTCTATACGGCTGAGGAATCAGAAGAATTTGAATAGGTAAATATTTTATTTTACCACGCCTCAAAAGGACCTTCCTCATGAAAACATTTCATTGTATCAAGAATAACACTTCTTCAATAGTCACGGTGCCCAATACTTGTAACTACTACTGCGCCTCTGCATAAAAATCATTTAGCGGTTCAAATAGAACCGCTCAGTTCAAATCTAAATATTAAAATTCATACATGCGCAAAGGCACACCGTATAACATCCTTGCTATCATGCACCCAGGCAGCCCTCGCCATCAGCCTTAGTAAAACATAGCGATAAAACTCTTGACGCCGCGGGAGTTTTTCGATATTAATCTATTAATCAAGTAGATTAATAGATTACAAAACACTATGAAGCTATCAACCAGAAGTCGTTACGGAACACGGGCAATGATTGATATTGCCCAAAACAAGGACAGCAGCGCCACCCAGCTGAAAGACATCTCGCGGCGCCAGGCTATCTCTGCAAAGTATCTGGACCACCTCCTCTCCTCCCTGCGCAAAGCAGGGCTTATCAGGAGCACGCGCAGCCGTCAGGCCGGCTACAGTTTAAGCAGACCTGCAAAGAAGATAACGCTGAAGGACATCGTCCTGGTTCTTGAGGGCTCTCTGGCGCCGGTTGACTGTGTTGATAATCCCGGGACGTGCCCGCAGGTAAAAACCTGCTGCTCACGGGGTGTATGGACTAAACTGAAACGGGAAATTGAAAAGGTCCTTGCCTCAATAACATTACAGGACCTTGTTGATTCAAAGAAGACCAAGGGCAAATCCTCATTACACGACAGTATCTGAAACATCGCTCAAGAAAGGGAGAACGCACGTGGCAACAAAAGAGATTTTTGCATCAATCGGAGAAAAGGAAGTAACGCGGGCTATCGTCGGGGAGTTCATGAGTCAGTTCAACGAATATGTTGAAAGCGACTGTATCATTATCGGTGCCGGACCCAGCGGCCTGATGTGCGGAAGAGAGCTTGCCCTTAAGGGCGTCAAAACCCTGATCGTTGAGCGCAACAACTACCTCGGCGGCGGCTTCTGGATTGGCGGCTACCTGATGAATAAATTAACGGTCCGGGCGCCGGGGGAAAAAGTTCTCATTGAGCTGGGCATCCCCTTCAAGGAAGTGCAGCCGGGACTGTGCGTGGCGGACGGGCCCCATGCCTGTTCCAAACTGATAGCAGCTGCCTGTGATGCGGGGGTGAAGTTTGCCAATATGACCGTGCTCGAGGATGTCGTGCTGCGCGAGGGCAACCGGGTGGCCGGCGTGGTGATAAACTGGACACCGGTCCAGGCGCTTCCCCGGCAGATCACCTGCGTGGACCCGGTGGCGCTTGAGGCAAAGATTGTAGTTGATTCCACAGGGCATGATGCAGCCGTGGTAAAAAAACTGGAAGAGCGAGGCATCGTAAAGACTCTCGGGACCGGGGCGATGTGGGTTGAGAAGTCAGAGGATCTCATCGTGGAGCATACCGGTGAATTAGTGCCCGGCCTGGTTGTTATCGGCATGGCGGTTTCAACCACCTACGGGCTTCCCCGCATGGGACCGACGTTCGGGGGCATGCTGCTCTCGGGCAAACGCGGCGCCGAAGTGGTGCTGGAAAAGCTTGGTAAACAATAGAAGAGAGGTTGTGTCCGCATCATTGAACCTTACGGCCATCCATCTTTATGACGGCAGCTTTAGCAACAGCCTGAACCTTGCAGAAATTTCTGATTACCTGCGGCAGACAGTTCCCGGCACGAACGTCCATGCTCATGGTGAATTTCTTCAATACTATATACACGCTGATGAGCATTGGGGACAGATTGAAACGCTCGCGCGGGAATTTGCCGGCATAAAAGTTATTGATCCGCGACAGAAAAACAGAACGACCGTACCGCTGCCGGGGGAAGTCGGGTATGAAAAGAGACGGCTCCTCAACAGGGCCAGACAGCCTGCCGGCATTTTATATGACGGCGGACGGCTATTAGATCTCTTTAATCAACTGCTTCCGGAGGATGGGCGCGGAGCGCACACGCTTCATCTGGTACTCACCAATCAGCTTTTCGGCACCTGGAGTTTTGATGACCTGCGCTTTCATGCCCGCACCAGTATCTACGGCATCCCTTCCATCATCTCAACGGCCGGGCTGGTGGAGGCTCCGGCAAAGTCACGGCAGTATTATTTGACCCGTCAGCTGGGGGTTTCCTCCGATGTGCTTGAACAACAGTTCCAGGGGCAATTTCTGGTCTATGATGACCCGCGAATCACCGAAGTCATAAAGGGATATCTCATGCAGGCGCTGTTGTATCATCTGACCGGAGACCCATTCTGTGATGATCCGAACTGCCGCCTCTACAATGCCCACTGGCAGCACGAGCTTATTCACGCCCAGCTCGCATCCCCCTATGAGTTCTGCCCGCGCCACCTGAAAGCACTCGAAGCCCTGCGGCAGGAAGCGTAATTTGTTTCATGCACCGAAGATGAGTGCTTGCCGCAGGGTGCGTATTTGAGGTACAATAACTATACAATGAAAACTCCAGCGGCAAAATTACAAAAGCTTGAAGAGATCCTGAGAGAGATGCGGGGATTAGTTGTCGCATTCTCGGGGGGCGTG
>Ga0209254_10006193_pt1 | contig 11028 bp, 12 predicted proteins | sample FrelakmetDIP11DI_FD_187148 | JGI IMG/M metagenome (GOLD analysis project Ga0209254, IMG submission 187148) | Freshwater lake sediment microbial communities from the University of Notre Dame, USA, for methane emissions studies - DIP11 DI (SPAdes)... | ecosystem: Environmental > Aquatic >... | reverse complement strand
AACTTCACCAAGAATGCCGGTGTCGACCCGCGGTGGCTCGTAGGCGAGCTGCGCGAGCGCGGGATCAACGTGCTGGTTTCGGGGATCCTGTGCATGGAGCACCACACCCAGGAGAACATCCAGGAGGATATCGACCACCTGATCGGCCTGGAGGCGGATTTCTCGCAGTTCATGCTGCTGACGCCGCTGCCGACTACCGCGCTTTACCAGGAAAAGAAGGCGAGCGGAGCGCTGCGCGAGGATCTGCCGTTTGAAGAGTGGCACGGGCAGAAGATGCTCAATTACGACCACCCGCACTTCCCCGACGATACCGCGGAGCGTTGGATCAGACAGGCATTCCGGCAGGAGTACGCGGAAAACTCCAGCTCGATCCTGCGGGTCACGGAGACGGCCTGATCGCCTTGCCCCACAGTCCTTCGCGCATCTGTCCTATGGGACATTGGTGGGACATTCGGGGGCAAATCATGGCCACTTTGCACCACCAACAGCAACACTGCGGTTATCCTAAGTGCTTGAAATCGCTGTGATCACTCGTTGTGATTGACTGCCGATCGTGGCTCGACCGAGACTGTTAATCCGTAGGTCCCTGGTTCGAGCCCAGGTCGGGGAGCCACCATTCAAGGGGCCAGAGGCCAGAGGCCCGTAGCGTTTTTGCGTTGCGGGCTTCTTGCGTTTGTGGGCCGCGCGGCGGCTACTGGGGCGACTCGATCGGTATTGGGCCGGGACCCCGCGCTCCCTACGCCACATTGGTAGCGCCCATGCGGCGCGGGTCACGGGTGAGCTACCTCAACGCTGGCACGTCTACGGGGGCAGGTCAATTCGTCAGGCGCCTTCAATCGAATCGTGGCATCCGAAGTTGAAGTTCAGTCGTCGCCGTGCTTGTGCCCGCGGCCCTTCTTCTGTCCGTGTCCCGAGCCACGGCCCTCGTCGTTGTGGTCGTGGTCGTAGCGCGCGCGGTAGTAGTGATCCCTGACCCAGGCCTCTTGCATGAAATAGACGGGCTGGCCGCAAGCCGCGTAGCCACCGCAATACCGCCCCCAGTTGGCGCGATGCGCTGGCGGCACGTAGAGGTAGATCGGTTGCTGATAGACCGCCACCGGCGTGGGCGCGATGATCACCGGTTGCGCATAGACGACGGCCGGGGGTGGCATGTTGCCGAGATCGATTCGGCCATAGACACCGGGTTGGTTGATGCCGATGGAAACACCGACATTCGTGCCCGCATGGGCGGAAGACAGAGCTGCGGCTGCAAGCGTCATGAAAAGGGTCAGGCGTCTCATCGAGGTTCTCCTTGGGATGCGAGACGATACCGATGATTGCCGGCGTGGCGACGGACATAGTGGCGCGTCCCCCGCGCCCTTACTCGCGCTTACGGACGTTGCGACCGATACGCACCAATCAGCATCGACCGAGCAGGTGCGACCGTCAGAGCGATTGAACGCCCCAGATTCCGGGCTCGAAGGCTGATCGTCCACGAAGACTCGCGTCAACATTGCGCTGTGTCAACGCAACCGGCGGCTTCCACAGGCACTGTGGGCGCACTTGTTCTACTCAGAACACAACTTGATGGAGTCCGTGATGTCAAAAGTCGAGAGACTTGCTTTCCTGGTCGGTGTGGTGGTCGCCCTCCCCACCATGGCCGCCGATGTTTCCTATCGCGCCGATGTGGCGCCGATGATGAAGAAGTACTGCTACGAGTGCCATTCAGCAGCGGCTGAGGCGCCGACCATGGCCGAGTTCAAGTTGGACGAAGAAAAGTACAAGAAGGCCAAGGTGGGCCCACGCCTCGATAGCTACGAGCACTTGGTGGTACTCGTTGCCTATCCTTCCACTGGGGCGATCATGCGCAGGATGGACAACGGAACCAGTCAATATGCGGGCGGCAAGCCGGGCAACATGTATAAGTACCTGGGTGAAACCGACGCGGAGCGCGCTGCCAACTTGGCCACTTTGAAGGCCTGGGTTGGTGATGGCGGCTGGAACTTGAATCGCATGGCGGCACGTGGCGATGTGCCAGCTTTGACCAAAGAACAGTTCGACAAGCTGAAGCTCAAGTACTAGGTCTGCCTCCATCCCGCAGTCCGTGGGTTCAGCGATCGCGGTGACCTGCGCAACTGCCTCTGGCATGCAACTCTGAGGATCGCATCGGGGTGGCATCGGGCATCACACTCGCGGTCAGCGCAAATGCCCGATGGCCGCATCGAATGTGTATGCGACTGGCACGATTCACCTGGGTGGGGGGGGGCGGGCTGATGGGCCTGCCGCAATCTGGTCAGAATGCTTGATCCGTAGGTCCCTGGTTCGAGCCCAGGTCGGGGAGCCACTGAGTACAAGGCCCTGCATGAAAGTGCGGGGCTTTTGTGTTTCTGGTCCGAGCCGATGTCGACCTCGATCGTGTTCTGACTGAGAGGTCTTGAGTCCCGGGACAGGATCACCGGCGGCTATTGCCCAGGGGTTAGCACCTTTTCCATGCGGTAGTCATCCATGACGAAGCCCCCGCCGATGTCGATGACCTTGCTTTCAGTGACGACGAAACCACTCTTCCGATATGCGGCCACAGTATTCAAGTTGCCGCGGTTGACGTACAGGAAGACAGCTCCGAGCCCGTTCTCGTGGGCGAGCGCCTCGGCTCGCAGCAGAAGCGCCTTGCCGAGGCCGGTGCCCCGATGTTCGGAAGCCAGATAGATCTCTTCAAGTTTCAATGCTACAGGGCTGTGCTTTGAACACCGCAGGAAGCCGGCGAGTTCGCCGTTCACGCGGAGCACGTCAAACCAACGTTCGTACGCCGATAGGTAAGGCTTCAGGTCATCCGAGTCGTACTTGTTCTGAAGCATGTATTCGACTTGGGCGGCGCCGATGATCTTCGTGTAGTGCCCTCGCCAGATCGCGCGAGCCAAGCGGCTAATCTCAGGTATCTCAGACTCACGGAGCGGTTCGAGTGTGTATGCGGCGGACATGATTCACCTCAACGCGACGGTCGATACGATGATGATGGCGATGATGCACTTGAGGCGGTAGCCGGACTGCGCCGTCGACTCAATTGAATCATGTACGCCCTGCACTGCACCAAGAAGCTGCTTGACCGCATCAAGGTCTCGCCCGACGCATCGTTGTCGCTCCCGCCGTCAACAACGCTCGGCAACTGGTACGCCACGGCGCTGTTCTGGAAGCCCCAGGTGGCACTGCTGGTGAACGAGCGGACGTTGCTCCCCGTGCTGATGCCGATGGCGCCCGCCTCGACGTTGGCCGCACGGTTTCCGACAGAACTGGCTGCGATCTTGAGGGCTCACGGTGCCAGTCAAGCGTTCGTTGCCGGTGAGGTCGCCTCAATGAGCGAAGTCTCAGTGGCGAAGACGGCCAACCGCAGCGTGGTCGGCACCATGAACGAGTTTGCATTCCTCGCCGAGGCCTACCGCGAGGACATAGGTACGCCCGACTTGGTGGCGCTGTCGATGCGCTTGGCAGATACCCCTTGCGGCGCGATCAAGCACAGCAGCCCCGAACGGCTGCTGAAAGAGGTCCTTGGTGCCCCCGCGCACTGGTCCTGATTTGGCGCCCCTGCCGAGTCGTTGCCGTTGTTGCGCGACGCGTGTCATCTTCAATGAGCTCCCTGCTCCTAGCCCAGGTCGGGAGCCATTGAACAGCAAGCCTCACATGCCCGTGTGGGGCTTCTGTCTTCGGGAGCAGCTTCGCGCTACGCCGCACAAAAGCTATCGGCGCGGCCTCAAGGTGCCGTCGTGAATGTCCAAGCCACGGCCGGCGACGGCGCATTGCCCGACGCATCGGTGACAGCGCTCATCTCGACGCGGTAGATCGTGCCAGGCTGCAGGGGTGCGCCGGGAAAGAATTCCACTCGGCGCCCTGGCACGAAGTAGTCGCTACGGCCCGGCACCGCGGACCCGGTGGACAGGACGCGCAGCAGCACCGTGTCGCTTCGCACCGAGGCCGGGTCGATCGGCTCGCTGAACTCTGCACTGACGCTCGTTGTCACTGGGACTCCTGCCGACCCGTCCAAAGGCCAGATCGTGAGCGCGCTCGGCGGCGTGGTGTCGACGGTACGCTCGATCACAATGGTCGCGACGCCGACTCGGTTGGCCTCCCGCGCCGTGACGGTGATGCGGTTCGTCCCTGGCTTCAGCGGCAGGTCGATGAAGCGCACATAGACATCGAGCCCAGCACAGTTGGGACCTCCACCAACCCAGATGGCCTCACCGACGACCGGTGGAAGCTTTGTGCCACCGACCTCATCGACCGCCGTCACGCTGTAGCGATCGGTCAACCCGCACTGCTGGAACATCTCCATCGGCCCGTCGAAATACGCTGGCCTGAAAGAGGTGCCGGTGAGCGTGACGAAGGCCTGGTCGGTGGTGTACGTGCCTGTATTGCTTGGGTAGTTGATCGTGAGCTTTTCGACTTGCTCGCCGTCACCGCCGCCACCACATCCCGCGGCAAGAAACACAGTGAGTACAGAAGCAATGACCCAGCGAAGAAAGTTCATACCGACTCCCACGTCTGATCAATGTCCCCTGTGTGACGGTGCACGCGGTAGAGTGCCTCGACATTGACTTCGCGCAACGCCAGTGAGCAGGGCTTCTGTTCCTGATCAAGGTGCACGCATTTGCGGAGTAAATCGGGCGACCGTCATTGGTTGGATTCACGGATGCGGCCCCGGGGTCGGCATTGGACAACGTTCAGACTGCTTCCTGTTCCTGAGAAGTGACTCCGCTGCACTGAACACGACCCGGCCTGCGATGAGTACGTTGATCCGTAGGTCCCTGGTTCGAGCCCAGGTCGGGGAGCCACCATTCAGAGAGGCCCGTAGCGTTGTTGCGTTGCGGGCTTCTTGCATTGGTTGCCCGAGTGGCGCCGATTGAGGGCCACTCGATCGGTATTGGGTCGGCATCGGCGGGGGCCACTTACCGGCTTCACCGCCTTTACAGCCTTCCTCTCGCCGCATCCGTAGGGACCATCGAGCAAGGGCAGCTTGAAGGCCGCCCCTGAGGTACCCATGCGCTGGCGGGTCTACAGGGGGCAGGTCATTCATTGCACCTTCCGCGAATGCCACGGCGGCACCCGGTGCACTTTCGCCAACCGGTCCCTCGTGGCCTGCCGTCGGTGCTCCGCTTGAGCGAGAGGTTAAACGTCATCGGCGACGGACGAGGTCAGGCCTTTGCTCTGATGCCACTGCGAGAGCGACATGCTGGGATAGTGCTCGAAGCGCGGGTCTTCGGGACCGCCCTCAATCTTGACCCAGGGCGCTTTCGAGCCGACCAAGCAATGCACGTTCTCAGGTGGAACAGGGAGCGGTGTGTCGATCGCACCAGCGTGCGGGTGCACAAGTTCGGGCCAAGTTGGGTCCCACGCCCATAGCGCGCTTCCGCAGCGCGAACAGAAATATCGGCGCGCACTGCTGAGATGCGTGCCGGTGCGCCCCTCGTTGGGAAGTTGAGCGCGGTAGATGCGCAAGAATCGCCTGCCAGTCACCTTCATGCTACGCGTCACAGCACCGAGGTTGATCGCGTAGCCGCCAGCGCCTGCGGTCTTCCGACAAATCGAGCAGTAGCACCGCATGAAGGGAACCGGCTCCGCCGATTCGACGGTGAACTTGACTTTGCCGCAATGGCAGGAGCCTTCGAGTTGCACTGCGCCCTCCTTGGTCGTCGGGTTGGTGAGGGCGTTGTGTCTATGACGCCCTACGAATGAAAGGGACTTCCCCGTCCCGGGCTGGCCGCGGCGCGGTGACCGACAACGAAGTGCCACCATGCAGCGAAAATGCCACGACACCCTGATTCTGCGCTGCGGGAAGGATCTGACATTGGTGACAGGCCCTTTCGTCGCGCGGCGTTTCGGCGGCACCTTCCCCCGTGCGCGATCTGGATCGGCATCGCCTGACTGGCAAGCCTTGACCCTCACTGTTCGTTTCGAAGCGCAGGCCACGCAGCCGGCGCAGACCATCATCGTCAGGCTCGCTGAAATCGACGCGCCAGAGAAGCGCCAACCCTTCGGCGAGGGCAGCAAACAAGCCCTGGCTGCGCCTTACGCCAAGAGAGTCAGCGCATGTACAGATGACTCGAAGCCAATCGTGTAGAAGCCGGCCCCAGACTTCCATCCAATGGAATCGAGATACCAGAGAATCAAAATCACGATGGCGAGCGGCGCCGCAAACACAAAGAATATCCACACGGTCATGAGAATCGGCCACACACCCCGAAGCCAGAACGAACGCAACTCAGCCCAAGCGCACTTGGCTTCATCTGCAAGTTCCTCGATCCACGTGCGTTTCAACATAACCGTCTCGACAGGCCCTCACCTTCGATATCGGCCTGTTGCAGTGAGACTGAACATCAGGTCGGAGATGGCGTCGAGATTCGGTTGGGCATTCAACGAGATGCCGGCGCCATGGTCCAGCCTCAAGAAGTGTGTTGGCGGCACGGATTCGCCGCGCACAACGCGGTCGTCGGCATGGTGGGCGGCGTGGCGGCGCGGCAGCGAATCGGCCAGCCGCTCGGCGCCGTGTCGTTCAACGAGGAAACAGGAACGTGAAGCTGAACCGCAAGCCCCAGCCGTGCGGGCCCTGGTCCGGGGACTCCGCCCAATAGCGCGCCACTGTGCCCACTTGCACCAGCTGGCCTCCCAGCCTCAGGATTTGCGATACACCGGCATTGATCGGCACCCTCCATTGCCGGTCATTCCAGTCATAGGTGCTTTCCGTGTTCAGCGAAAACGTCGTTGCGGTGGGGGTCGTGTAGGTCAGGAAAGGCTGCAGGAACGTCGCGCTGACATCGGCGCGGCTGCTGTTCCCGGCAAAGGACCAGATATGGTTGGCGAGCGCGCCCACGGTCCATGGGCCTTGCTGCCTGATCACGACGCCGGTCGGGCCAGCGCCCCACTTGTCGGCGGTCAGCAGATCGTTCGATCCGGTCGGCAAGAGAAGCACCGGACCCGCGCCCCAGATCAAGCCACCCGCGGTCGGGGCTTTGGGCGAGAAGAACACGCTCTGCACGATGTCGCCGATGCCGGACTGACTCCCCGCGCCGGGAAAGACTTCGTCTTGCCACACCACGGGCAGGATGGTGCGCGAAATGATGTTCCAGTCGGCATTGAGATCGAACGGCACCACGGGCTGGACATTGAGCAGCCAGCGCTTGCCGTCTCTCGCACTGCCTATGTTCTGCTCATAGTTGAACTGCAAGGGCACGCTGATGAGGGCGGCCACCGGGTTGGAGAGTTGAATGGCCAGTTCTTCGTTCGTCTCTGCCTGGGCAGAGGCGGCAAGAGCCGTTGCCGCGACAAAGGCCATGGCGCCGAGTGCCCGTGCTGGGCTGCGGCAGAGATCAATTCGGATGCTGGTCATGCTTTGATACCGCTGAGGGGTGAAGGCGCCTTCTCGCGGCACCTCGCCATCCAGGCGCGATGCCGCGGAGCACTGTCGCTCATCACTTCCAGTTGAAGTTGAGGGCGAGGAAGATGAAACTGAGGTCGTTGAAAGAACCCACCACATTGCCGCGTCCGCCCAGGGCGACGGGTACGCTGCCGGTGGCATTGACATGCGAGCTGCCGCCGTACAGGTATGAAAGACTCCATCCCCAGTTGAAGGACGTCGACTCTTCGTTCTGGCCGCCAATGGCAAAGCGCCAGGCGGCGTTGGTAGGCAACGCCAGCGTGACGCTGTCGTTATTCTGGAAACCCGAGTCGTAGGCAATGCCGGCATTGAGCAACCAGGCATCGGACCATTTGTATTGCGCGCCGCCAGAGATGTGCCAGGTATCCTTGAAGGGGAGTTGGGTGGTCAGTCCGGTGGGGTTGTTCGAGTCAATGCCGACATCCACCTCCCCGAACTTCGACCACTGCTGCCAACCGACGCTGCCGAGGATCGCCCAGCGGGGATCGACCTCTTTGTAGGCGCTTGCGTTCAAGCCCTGCGGCACGGTGACGCCGAGATCGACCTTTGCATCGAGCAGCCCCCGCGAAGCCAGCAAAGCCCGAATGCCCGGCGCCAGGTCGGTCCACTGCGGCTGCGCGTTGAAGTTGAGCTTGACTGGCGAGGTGTAGGTGACGCCGAAGCGCGTGCCTTTGTCCACTTCGTAGAGCAGCCCCAGGTTGACGCCGGCGCCCCATGTGGTGTCGTCAAGCGACAGGCTACCGTCGCCACCGACGATGTTGTTGACAGCCACCTTGTTGTCGAACTTGCCGTACATCACATTGAGGCTCGCGCCCAGCGACAGGTTCTCGTTGACGCGCGACGCGATCGATGGAAGCAGCGACACGCCCAACAGGGTGCCTTCCTGGGCGCGGTAGCGGCCGACCCAGCCCGCGTCGTACTTCAATGCCGACCCGAAGTTGCCGGTGACCGCCATGCCGAGCTTCAGGTCGGGCGACAGGCTGTGCGAGTAGAACAAGCCACCGCCAGGGAACCAGCCGACCGGGTTGCCGCCGTTGCCGTCCCCGAGCCCCGCGGAAGTTCCCTGCCCGATCGACAAGCCCACGTCGGCATGAAGCACCTGCGCGCCGAGCATGAGCTGGTTTCCGGCCAGCCGCGTCATGCCGGCGGGATTGGCGAGCACCGTCGCGGCGTCCTGCGCCCGCGCCGCGTATCCCGCCGCAGCCAAGCCGACGTCGGGCGTGCCGACCTCGTAGAGGCTGATGCCGCCAGCGGCAGCGGTGTTGGACAGCAGGGATCCGGCACCGAATGCCGTGACCGAAAGCGCGTGGGTCAATTTGCTTCTATTCATTGCTTCCTGAGCTCGCATGAGTAAAGTTCGCACTGGAATTCTCGGGCACAAGGGCCAGTGTGCAGCCGCTGCCGAGCATATCAGGCAGCACGAACGGTGCAACGGCCAGCGGGGTGTTTCCCGGTGTTCAAACGAACGGCGAGCCGATGAGCGAGAACACGGCAAAGGTGGCCTACAACCATGCCGGGCATCTACCGGCGCGACGCAAGATGATGCAGGCAGGGGCAGCCCACCTGGACGCCTAGGTGGCCATGGCAGCGACGCTGCTTTCGCTCAGCGCGACGGGGTCTGCAGGTGGGGAGCCACCGGCATCGGCTGACCCTTGCGCGAGCCGAACTTGTGGCAATACGCCCAAGTGAACTCGGCGCCGAACAGGAAGATCTGTGCCGAGTAGTACACCCACAGCAAGACCACGACCAGCGACGCGGCCGCGCCGAAGGCCGTCGAGATGCCGCTTCGTCCGATGTAGATGCCGATCAGCAGTTTGCCGGCAATGAACAGCATCGACGTGACCGCCGCGCCGACCCAGACATCGCGCCAATCGACGCGCGCCCTGGGCATCGTCTTGTAGATCATCGCGAACACCACGGTGATCAAGACAACGCTCAGCCCGAGTTCGACCGTGCTGGCGACACTGAGCCAGCCCCGGGAAAGCGGATCCCACCACCGGCCCAACGCGGAAAGCCCGGCACTGAACGCCAGCGAAACGATCAACAGGAACCCGATGCCCAGGATCATCCCGAACGAAAGCAGCCGCGCACGTACCAAGCGCCAAAGGCCCGACCGCCCGGGTCTGTGCGGTGCCCGCCAGATCCGGTCGAGCGCGTCCTGCAACTCAGCGAAGACCGAGGTCGCACCGATGAAGAGCAGAGCCGATCCGAACGCCGTCGCGAGCAGGGTGTCGCCCCGTTTTCCTGCGCTTTCCAGCAGCCCCTGCACCGCCGAGGCGCCGTGGGCGCCCAGCAGTTCGTCCAGTTGATGGAAGATCTCGCCGTGGGCGGCCTCCTCGCCGAACACGGCCCCGGCGACCGAGATCACGATCAGCAGCAGCGGCGCAATCGAGAACATCGTGTAGAACGCCAGCGCGGCGCCCATGCTTTGAGCGTAGTCGTTCACCCAGTTCAGGGCGGCGGCCTTGAGCACGTCGGCGATGTCTCTGAAGATCATGCTCGCCTTGCGCATCGGCGCGACGCGCGCCGCGGATTGAACGGGTCCGAGGACACCCGGGGCGCTCGCTCGGTTGGGTGAGCCGCGAGCAAGGCGCCGTAGACCAGCGATTGCAGCCGCGTATTCATGGCTGAATATACCGTGCACGGCTCGTGCGAGCGTGCGCCGCGGCGACCCAGAAGTTGACCGATTCGCCCTACAGCCTGCGCCGCATCGCGCGGCGCTACCGCGATGACGGCTTCGTGGTGTTGGCGGCCAGAATGCTGCGATGAGGCATTTGCGACAGCATGGGTGCCGGGATCTCGCGGCGATGAATTAGCATTCGCCAACGGATTCCTTCAGGAGATCGCGCATGCCACGTACCACCGTACGAAGCTCATTGAGATCGACACTCGCCGCCGTCGTGGCCGCGGTCTGCGCGGCGGCCGTGTCGGCGCAGTCCGAGGGCGGGCTTTACACCGCCGGTGCCGGCTTCACCTTCCAGGTGGCGGCCAAGAGGGCGATGTCGCAAAACGCAGGCGGGCGCAGGTTCTTCCTGCTGTCGCTGCCGCCTGAAACGGCCGCGCTATCCGCGACCGCCCCCGCTGCCCTGGCCACGCTGCGCAATCGCGTCGTGGCAGCCAATGGCGTGCTGCTGATCTGCCAGCGCGACATCGACAACGGCAAGATCACACCGGCCGGTCTCGCGCCTGGCGTGGTGGCTGTTCGAGGCTGGCCGCAGCGGGGCAACAATGAGCTGCCGCATGGCCAGCGCTACTTCACGAACGAGGACCCGGCCAATCTGCCGGCGGCCAACGCGGCCTTGCGCCAGTTGCGCTCGACCTGCGCCTGAGCGAGCCGATGGCGGTTTCCCCGGCCGCGCCGTCTCCCAGGCGTTGTCTGGCGTTACCGAGCAATGACGGCTGAAAAAGCTGAAGCTAGAATCGATTGGGGCTGTCTGTGAAGAACAACCGAGACGTGTTGCCGCGTTGCGCCACGTCAAGCCCCGTCAAACGCGCCCCAATCCATTGCTAGCATCCGCGGCGCGACCCTTCAACTTCGACTGCACGAGCCAGCTCAATGACAGGCGTTGTTCATCCTCTTCATGACGCCGGACGCTCTGAGCCGATTCGAGGCCAGCAACGGATGG
>Ga0209254_10006192_pt1 | contig 11028 bp, 10 predicted proteins | sample FrelakmetDIP11DI_FD_187148 | JGI IMG/M metagenome (GOLD analysis project Ga0209254, IMG submission 187148) | Freshwater lake sediment microbial communities from the University of Notre Dame, USA, for methane emissions studies - DIP11 DI (SPAdes)... | ecosystem: Environmental > Aquatic >... | reverse complement strand
ATGTTGTTGGGGTGCTGTGGCAGGGCGCCGACGCGCATGCGGATGCTGCGCAGCTCGTCGAAATGGGTGACGAGTTCATTCGCCGCGATCGAAATGAAGCCTGGTGCGAGCCCACACTGCGGCACGAAGGCGCGGTCCGAGCCCTCGGCCGTCGCACGCACGTCGCGGGTGACCTCGACGTCCTCGGTGAGATCGAAATAGTGCAGTCCCGCCTCGCGCGCGACCTTTGCGACACCGGGATTGCAGTAGAAGGGCAGCGACGAGATCACCGCGTCACAGGGGTACTCGGCCACGTGCCGGGCGAGGGCGGCCGGATCGGCCGCATCCACGCCGTGGGCAACCAGGTTTTTCCTGGCGTGTGCGCGGGCAACCGCGCGCGCCGTGTCGCCGTTGACGTCCGCCAGCTGGACGTCATAGCCGCCGGCATCGGCCAGCAGTCCGGAGATGAGTGCGCCGATCTTGCCGGCGCCGAGAACGAGTACGCGATGCATCAGAAAATCACCAGAATCACCAGAAAATGGGTGGCGCATTCTGCCCATTCCGGAGGTCATAAACCACCCCAGGAACGGGCGAATTTTTGCAGTGCGGTGAATACGTGTACGATGCCCGAAGGATGAACGTGGCAGTCGAAACTGGCGGCTGGACGCCCGACAGCTGGCAGCGGCTACCGGCGCTGCAGCAGCCTGTTTACAGGGACCCGGTACGCCTGGCGCGCGTGCTGGGAGAGCTCGCCCGCCTGCCGCCCATCGTGGTCTCCTGGGAGATCGACCAGCTCAAGCAGGAGCTGGCCGCCGCGCAGCGTGGCGAGCGCTTCCTGCTGCAGGGCGGCGACTGCGCAGAAGGCTTCACGGACTGTGATTCAGACACGATCGCCCGCAAGCTCAAGATCCTGCTGCAGATGAGTGTCGTGCTGCTGCACGGGCTCAAGAAGCCGGTGATCCGCGTCGGTCGTATCGCGGGCCAGTACGCCAAGCCGCGCTCCACTGACTCAGAGACCCGCGACGGCGTGACGCTGCCCACCTACCGGGGCGACCTCGTCAACCGCTCCGCCTTCACGGCGGCGGATCGCGAGCCGGATCCCGAACTCCTGCTGCGCGGCTACGAGCGCGCAGCGCTGACGCTCAACTTCGTCCGCGCGCTCGTCGACGGCGGCTTCGCGGACATGCACCATCCCGAGTACTGGGATCTCGGCTTCATGCAGCACGCGAAGCTGCATGACGCTTACCGGCAGATCATCGACTCCATTTCCGATTCACTGGACTTCTATTCGGCGATCTCAGGTTCGCCGGTGCACGAGGCCACCCAGGCGAGCTTCTACTCGAGCCACGAAGGGCTGCACCTCCTCTACGAGCAGGCCCAGACGCGCTACCTGAAGCGCCGCCAGCGCTGGTACAACCTGTCGACGCACATGCCCTGGATCGGCATGCGCACGGCCCGTCCGGGCGGCGCCCATGTCGAGTACTTCCGCGGCATTGCCAACCCGGTCGCAGTCAAGCTGGGCGAGGGCATGGACGCCGAGACGCTGCGCGACCTGGTGCGGACCCTGAACCCGGACGACGAGCCCGGGCGCCTCACGCTCATCCACCGTTTCGGCGCCCGCCGTATTGACCAGGCGCTGCCGGCGATGATCCGCGCCGTGCGCGAGAGCGGACAGCAGGTGCTGTGGGTCTGCGACCCCATGCACGGCAACACCGAGACGACGCCGCAGGGCGTCAAGACCCGCCGCTTCGAGAGCATCCTTGCCGAGGTCGAATCCGCGTTCCGGATCCACGAGGAAGCCGGCTCGATCCTGGGCGGCGTGCACTTCGAGCTGACCGGCGACGACGTCACCGAATGCACCGGGGGCGCGCGCGGCCTCACCGAGACTGATCTTGCGCGCGCCTACCACACGACCGTCGACCCGCGGCTCAACTACGAACAGGCACTGGAACTCGCGATGCTGATCGGCCGCCAGCGGCCGCGGTCATGACGGCAGGTCCGAGGCAGGCCGCGAGCGCCGCGCCTTCGTTCCGCGAAATCCTGACGCCGGGCGCGATCGAGTTCGTCAATGGCCTCGCCGACCGGTTCTCGGAAGAGCGTGATGCGCTCCTTGCGCGCCGCGCCGCCCTGCAACGGCTGTTCGACGCCGGGACATTGCCGGACTTCCCGGACCAGACGCGCGCCTTGCGCGAGTCCGAATGGCGGGTGGGCGCCATCCCCGCGGACCTGCTCGACCGGCGAGTCGAGATCACCGGCCCGCCCGAGCGGAAGATGGTGATCAACGCGCTCAATTCCGGCGCCAGCGTCTTCATGGCGGATTTCGAAGATTCGCTGTGCCCGACATGGGCCAACCTCATCGAGGGGCAGGTCAACCTGATGGACGCGGTGCGGCGAACGCTCGCGTTCGCGTCGCCGGACGGGAAGCAGTACCGCCTCAACGAGAAGACCGCGGTGCTGGTCGTGCGACCGCGCGGCTGGCACCTGCCGGAAAAGCACTGGCTGCAGGGCGAGGATCCCATCGCCGGTGCCTTCATGGATTTCGGCCTGTACCTCTACCACAACGCCGTAGAGCTGCTGCGGCGCGGAAGCGGGCCATACTTCTATCTCCCCAAGCTCGAAAACGCGCTCGAGGCGCGACTCTGGGCACGCGTCATCGAGCATGCCGAAGCCGCCCTCGGCCTTGCGCGCGGCACCGTCAAGGTGACGGTCCTGATCGAGACCATTACGGCGGCCTTCGAGATCGACGAAATCCTCTGGGAGCTTCGCGACTGGATCGTCGGCCTGAATTGCGGGCGGTGGGACTACATCTTCAGTTTCATCAAGAAGTTCGGCCACCGACCGGATTTCGTGCTGCCGGACCGCGGCACGGTGACGATGACCTCGCATTTCCTGCGCTCTTACTCGCTGCTGGTCATCCAGCGCTGCCACCGGCGCGGGGCTTTCGCGATGGGCGGCATGGCGGCGCAGATCCCGATCAAGAACGATCCGGACGCGAACGACCGTGCGCTCGCGCGCGTGCGAGCCGACAAGGAACGCGAGGCGGGAGACGGCCACGACGGGACCTGGGTCGCGCACCCGGCACTCGTGCCCGTCGCGCGCGAAGTTTTCGACCGGCTCATGCCGGGCCCGAACAACCTGCAGCGCCTGCGCGAGGACGTCGCGGTGACAGCTTCGGATCTCCTGTTAGCCCCGGAAGGGCGCGTCACCCGGGCGGGCCTCGTGGTCAACATCGATGTCGGCATCCGCTATCTCGCTGCCTGGCTGGGCGGCAACGGTTGCGTGCCGATCCACCACCTGATGGAAGACGCGGCGACCGCGGAAATCTCGCGCGCGCAGCTCTGGCAATGGGTACGACATAACGCGGCGCTCGAGGATGGGACGACCGTCACGCTCGCCAGAGTGCGGGACGAGGCACAGTCCGTGCTTGCCGCGATCCGGCGTGAGACCGGCGACGAGGCCTATCGGAGGGGGCACTACGAACGCGCTGCAAAGCACCTTGAACGACTTACGGCCGCGCGGGAATTCGCGACGTTCCTGACGCTCGCCGCCTACGAAGACATCGATTGAACCTGGAGCCTTCATGACACTGCAGTCCGCCGCACAGATCGAGAGCCACTGGAAAGAGAGCCCGCGCTGGAAGGGTGTCACGCGGGGCTATGGCGCCGCCGACGTCGTACGCCTGCGCGGCAGCGTTCACGTCGAACACTCGCTTGCGCGCCTCGGCTCCGAGAAGCTCTGGCGCTACCTGCACGAACTGCCGTTCGTGAACGCGCTCGGCGCGCTGACCGGCAACCAGGCTATGCAGCAGGTGCGGGCGGGCCTCAAGGCCATCTACCTCTCCGGCTGGCAGGTCGCCGGCGATGCCAACAATGCAGGCGAGATGTATCCCGACCAGTCGTTGTATCCGGCCGACTCCGTGCCGGCGGTCGTGCGCCGCATCAACAACACCCTGCTGCGTGCCGACCAGATCTGCCACGCCGAGGGCAACGACAAGATCGACTGGCTGCAGCCGATCGTGGCCGACGCCGAAGCGGGCTTTGGCGGCGTGTTGAACGCATTCGAGCTGATGAAAGCCATGATCGACGCCGGCGCGGCCGGCGTGCACTTCGAGGACCAGCTCTCGAGCGCCAAGAAGTGCGGGCACATGGGCGGCAAGGTGCTGGTCCCGACGCAGGAAGCGATCAACAAGCTGGTCGCCGCCCGGCTCGCCGCGGACGTGTGCGGCGTGCCCACGGTACTGGTCGCACGCACCGACGCGGAGTCGGCGACCCTGCTGACCGCGGACATCGACGAGCGCGACCGGGAGTTCATTGCCGCAAAGGAACGGACGGCCGAGGGATTCTTTCCGGTAAAGGCCGGCATCCCCCAGGCCATCGCGCGCGGGCTTGCCTATGCACCCTATGCCGATCTCGTCTGGTGCGAGACGGGTACACCCGACCTGCACGAGGCGAAGGAGTTTGCCGAGGCCATCCACCGCAAGTACCCGGGCAAGCTGCTCGCCTACAACTGCTCGCCGTCATTCAACTGGAGGAAGAAGCTCGACGACGCGACGATCGCCAAGTTCCAGCGCGAGCTCGGCGCCATGGGCTACAAGTTCCAGTTCATCACGCTCGCCGGGTTCCACGCGCTCAATTTCTCGATGTTCGAGCTGGCGCGCGGCTACAAGGAAGCGCAGATGAGCGCGTACGTCGCGCTGCAGCAGGCCGAGTTTGCGGCCGAACCTGTCGGGTACACCGCCACGAAGCACCAGCGCGAGGTCGGCGCCGGCTATTTCGACGACGTGACGCAGACGGTGAACGGCGGCAATTCGTCGATCACCGCGATGCGCGGGTCCACGGAAGAGGCGCAATTCAAGGCGCGGTGAGCGGGACGGGACGCGCCGGCATCGCTTTCGACCCGCACTGCCGCCTCTGCCCGCGCCTCGCGCGCCACCTCGACGCCGTCCAGTCGGCGCATCCCGGCTATCACTGCCGGCCCGTGGCCCCATTCGGGAGCGGGCGCCACCGGCTGCTTGTCGTCGGGCTCGCGCCTGGCCTGCATGGAGCCAATCGCACCGGCCGCCCGTTCACCGGGGACCACGCCGGCATCCTCCTGTACCGCACGCTGCATGCCACGGGCTTCGCGACCCTGCCTGCGTCGGTCACCCGCAGTGATGCGCTGCGGCTGGTCGACTGCCGGATCACCAACGCGGTGAAATGCCTGCCGCCCGGCAACAAGCCGCTGCTGGACGAGGTCCGGCGCTGCAATCGCTATCTCATCGAAGAACTCGACAACCTTCCTGCGGACGCGGTGGTCGTCGCGCTGGGCGTGATCGCCCATGGCGCCGTCTTGCGCGCCGCAGGCGAGCGGGCGACCAGCTTCCGGTTCGCCCACGGCGCCGAGCACCGGCTCACAGGCGGCCTGAGGCTCCTGGACTCCTACCACTGCAGCCGCCTCAACACGAATACCGGCCGGCTGACGGCGGCGATGTTCGGGCGTGTCTTCGCCCGCGCCCGCCACTTGATCGCGACCTGAACCGGGCCACACCATGGGGCCGTGAGCGATTTCGACGCCAGGGCCTTCGTAAAGCGCCTTCCCGAGCGGCCGGGGGTGTACCGCATGCTCGACGCCGAGGGCAAGGTCGTCTACGTCGGCAAGGCGCGGAGCCTGCGCTCGCGGGTAGGCAGCTACTTCCGCGCCGACCAGCTGCACCCCAAGGTGCAGGCGCTGGTGCGGGCGATCGCCGGCATCGAGGTCACCGTCACGAACTCCGACACGGAGGCGCTGCTCCTCGAGCACAACCTGATCAAGAGCCACCGGCCGCGCTTCAACGTCACCCTGCGCGACGACAAGAGCTTTCCCTACGTGAACCTGTCGGCCCACGAATTCCCGCGGCTGGCTTTCTACCGCGGGTCGCGCAAGCTGCCCGGACGCCTGTTCGGGCCGTACCCGTCGGCAAGCGCGGTGCACGAGAGCCTCAACCAGCTGCACAAGCTGTTCCGGCTGCGCGGCTGCAAGGACAGCTTCTTCGCCAACCGCTCACGTCCCTGCCTCGAGTACCAGATCGGCCGCTGCTCAGCGCCATGCACCGGGCTGATCGATGCCGCGGCCTACGCGCGCGATGTCGAATCGGCCGTCATGGTGCTCGAGGGGCGGGCAAAGGACGTGTCCGTGCGGCTTGGCGGGGACATGGAACGGGCGGCGGAGCGACTCGACTTCGAGCGCGCGGCCATGCTGCGCGACCAGCTCGCTGCGTTGACGGACATCCAGTCGCGCCAGGTCGTGACCCGAGCGCGCGCTGGCGCCGACACCGACGTGATCGCGGTGGTGGAGGAGGGGGGCGAATTCTGCATCGCGCTCATGTTCGTGCGCGGCGGACAGGTGCTCGGAACCTCGACGTTTCACCCGCGTGCACCGATCAGCGAGGCGCCGGAGGTCCTGGCGGCCTTCGTCGCGCAGCACTACCTGGAGCGTGACCCGCCGCCCCGGATCTGCCTGTCACACGCGATCGAGGATTCCGAGCTGCTCGAGGCGTCGTTCAGCGAGCGCGCGGGCCGCAAGGTCCGCATCCGGCGCGCGCGGCAGGGCTATCCGCAGCGCTGGGTCGAGCTCGCACGCCAGAACGCGGCCAACGCCCTGCGCATGCGCGAGGCATCCGCGGCAGGCCTGGCCGGGCAGTTCGCCGATCTCGGCCGCTTCCTCGGGCTCTCCGCGCCGATCGGGCGGCTGGACTGCTTCGACGTGAGCCACACGCAGGGCGAGGCGACCAGCGCCTCCTGCGTCGTGTTCGGGCCCGCCGGTCCGCTGAAGTCCGAATATCGGCGCTACAACATCGAGGGCGTGGCGCGCGGCGACGACTACGGCGCCCTGCGCCAGGCGATCGAGCGACGTTACCGCAGGCGCAAGCAGGAAGGCGCGCCGCTGCCGGACGTGCTGCTGATCGATGGCGGCACGTCCCAGCTCGCGCAGGCGGTGGACGTACTCGCCGGCCTCGCGATCGAGATCCCCGCGGTCGCCGGCGTCGCAAAGGGCGCCGACCGGCGCGTCGGGCAGGAGCGCATTTTCTTGGCGGGCCACAGGGGCGCCTCTATACTGCCGCCGGACTCGAAGGCCCTGCATTTGATCCAGCGGGCGCGCGACGAAGCGCACCGGTTCGCGATCAGCGGTCATCGCAGGAAGCGCGCGCGTTCACGCCAGACCTCGATGCTGGAAGCGATCGGTGGCCTGGGCCCGGCGCGCAGGCGCGCGCTGCTGCGGCATTTCGGCGGTCTGCAGGGCGTGCTGCGCGCCGGAGTCGAAGACATTGCCCGCGCGCCGGGCATCGGGCCGGCGCTGGCGCAGGCGATCTACGAGCATCTGCACCCGGGAGCGGAATGAGCGGGCCATACACGATTCCGAACTTGCTGACGGGGCTTCGGATCGCCCTGATCCCGGTCATCGTCGTGCTCTTCTACCTGCCCTACCACTGGTCCGATATGGCGAGCGGACTCCTGTTCGCCGTGGTCGGGATCACGGATGCCTTCGATGGCTACCTGGCGCGCAAGCTCGGCCAGGTGTCGCCGCTCGGCGCATTTCTCGATCCCGTCGCCGACAAGCTGATCGTGGTGACGGCGCTGGTGCTCATCGTCAGCAAGGACCCGGCCTGGTACGTGACGCTGACGGCTGCGGTGATCGTCGGCCGCGAGATCGCGGTCTCCGCGCTGCGCGAGTGGATGGCCCAGATCGGCGCGCATCACAAGATGCAGGTCTCCGGCGTCGCGAAATTCAAGACGATCGTGCAGATCGTCGGCCTGTCGATGATGCTGTTCCGCGAGGACCTGCTGGGGCTGCCGATCTACGAGATCGGGCTCGCGCTGACGGTCGCTGCTGCCGCTCTGACCCTGTGGTCGATGATCGCCTACCTCATCGCGGCAGGGCCGGAATTGCGGGGTAGCGGCGGAACTTGACACGTCCGGGAGCCTTCCTAGAATGTCGCGTTCGGTGACGCGCACCTGCGGGAATAGCTCAGTTGGTAGAGCGCAACCTTGCCAAGGTTGAGGTCGCGAGTTCGAGCCTCGTTTCCCGCTCCAGATTTCACACAAACCCCGGGATGTCGTTCCGGGGTTTCGTGTCTAATGCCCCCGAAGGCTAGGTGGCAGAGTGGTCATGCAGCGGCCTGCAAAGCCGTGTACGCCGGTTCGATTCCGACCCTAGCCTCCATTTCCGGAAAGATGCCCCGGTGGCGGAACGGGTAGACGCAACGGACTTAAAATCCGTTGGCCGCAAGGCCATGCTGGTTCGATTCCAGCCCGGGGCACCAACGCATCCCTGAATCGCGACGAAAGGGTATTCTCTGGTTGTGCTGGAACAGGTCATGCACCGGATCGTCAGTTCCCCTTGGGCCTCATTGGGGCCAGCACTAATGCTTGCCCTGGCGTTTGGCACCGGGTGGGCTGATCAAACCGATCCGCCTCCCGACACCGATTTCTCCCGATCGCTGAAAGCAACGGACTCGGCGCGCCAACCGATGAACCTGTTGTTGACGCAGGCGGAGCTGGCGGCAGTCGTCCGCGACTACGGCGCCAGGACCGGCCAGGATTTCACGGCACTGACCGCCGACGAGGAAGTCCTCGTGACCGCGCCCGGTGTGCAAGCACCCATGCGCGATGTCAGCCAGGACGTCGGTATGGGGATTTTTGCCCCCTTCTGGGCGATTGCGAATCCCCGGGAAGCCTGGCGCATATTCGTTCCGATCCCACCCAGGGGACAGTTGGCGAGCGATTCGCCTCCAGCGCCAGATCCGCGTTGAGACTGCCCGCGTTACCGCGCTATCCCACGTAGTTCTGAGCGCAGTTCAGAGCGGGTAGATGCCGATCGGCTCGACGAGCTGCCAGCCCTGGCCCTGGTCGAGATACTCGGCGCGCGCTTCGAATTTCTGCGGCGCGCCGGCCTTGGTCGGTCCCTGCCAGCTCCAGGACACGTCGCCGCTGAAGGTGACGACACCCTCGAACTCGACCATTGCCGAATTCATCTGGTCGCCGAGCGGTTGTGTCGCCACCGATTTCTGGCGGAACTCGACCAGCGTCGCCGTGCCCACGATACTCGGATTCGCATTGATTCTTGCGAGCACGAAAGCTCCCATGTCGCCCGTATCGGGTGCATCAGTCCCGGCTGTCGCAATTGCCGCTGTCGCAGGCGCGAAGGTCCGGCTGCCGGGCGACTCGCCGGTGCTCCCAGTCGAGGAGTCGCGCCCACAGCCGCCTGCGAGCGTCAGCGTAGCGGCGACCAGTGCCGGCCAAGTGCAGCGCCCGGCAATTGAAATGGGCGAGGGCACGCGAGCGGCTCGCGCTGTGACCGCCGCGGGGGACCGCCCGGGGCGACTCTGGTATAGTCCTCGCGACCTGAGAGGATGGTGAACATTCACCTTGCAACCATATAATTGTTCAGGACTTTCTGCCAGCGGAATCGAGTTCTGGCGCGGCGACCGGCGGGTTCTCGCGGACGTCTCGCTCGAGGTCGGTGCGAGCGAGTGCCTGCATCTGCTCGGACCGAACGGCTCGGGTAAGACGACACTCCTGCGGGTGATCACGGGCCTGCTGTCACCCGAGCAGGGCCAGGTGGCGTGGGGCGGTCGGAATACGCGCTCCGATTGCGACGGCTGGCGGGCAGACATCAGTTACCTCGGCCACAGCGACGGTCTGAAGCCGGAACTCACGGCACGCGAGAATCTGGTCTTCGAAACCAGTCTTCGCCGCCGGCTGCAGGATGGCGAAGTCGACGCCGCGCTCGAGCAAGTGGGACTGGCAGCCGCCCGCGACCTTCCGTCCGGCATCCTTTCCGCAGGGCAGCGTCGCCGGCTCGCCATGGCGCGCGTGATGCTGGCCGCAGTGCCGCTTTGGATGCTGGATGAGCCCTACACGAACCTCGACGCGGGCGGATCGACGCTCGTTGCCGGTGTCATCGGCCGCCACCTCGATGCGGGTGGTGCGGCCATCATCGCGGCGCACCAGGCGCTCGCGATTCCCGGGCACACTCCGCGGCGCCTCGAGCTCGCCTGATGGAACGCACCGGCATCTTCCGCGCCGCCTGCCTCGCCTATCGGCGCGACCTGCTGCTGGCCTTCCGGCACTGGGGCCAGGTCGTGCAGCCGCTCGTCTTCTTCGTGATCGTCGCGACGCTGTTCCCGCTGGCTCTCGGCCCGCAGCTCGCCGAGCTGCGCGAGATTGCCGGCGGGACGCTGTGGGTGGCGGCGCTGCTTGCATCGCTGCTGGGTGTCGAGCTGCTGTTCCGCGCCGACCACGCCGACGGCACGCTCGAGCAGATACTGCTGTCCGGGCAGCCGCTTGCCATTCTCGTTGTCGCGAAAGGCTTCGCGCACTGGACCGTCTGCGGTCTGCCGCTCGTGCTACTGGCGCCGCTGGTTGCGACGAGCCTCGGCGCACCGACCGCCGCGAACTGCACGGTCATGCTGTCACTCGCCCTCGGCACCGGTATCCTCAGTGCGCTCGGGGCCATCGGCTCGGCGCTCACGCTGGGGTTGCGGCGAGGCAGCCTGCTGCTCGGGTTGCTCGTGCTGCCGCTCGCCATGCCATCGCTCATCTTCGGTGCGCGGGCGATCGATCTGGCGATACACGGCGACAGCGCCCGCGGGCCGTTGCTCCTGCTTTCTGCGATGCTTGTACTTTCCGTGACGCTGGCGCCGCCCGCGGTCGCCGCTGCCTTGAGGATCAGCGCCGAGTAAACCGATGAACTGGACCTGGTTTCACAAGCTCGCATCGCCGCCGCACGCCTATCGCGTCGCGGCCAGCATCCTGCCATGGTTCGCCTGGCCGGCAGGCGCACTGATCGCCGCCGGCCTCTATGGCGGGCTCGTCCTGGCGCCGGCCGACTACCAGCAGGGAGATGCCTTCCGCATCGTCTACGTCCATGCGCCGAGCGCCTGGCTGTCGATGTTCGTATACGCGACGATGGCTGTCGCCGCCGCTGTCGGCCTCGTCTGGCGAATCAAGCTCGCCCACGCGGTGGCGGCCGCGTCGGCGCCGGTTGGCGCCTCGTTCACTTTCCTCGCGCTCGCGACAGGCGCCATCTGGG
>Ga0209254_10006191_pt1 | contig 11029 bp, 10 predicted proteins | sample FrelakmetDIP11DI_FD_187148 | JGI IMG/M metagenome (GOLD analysis project Ga0209254, IMG submission 187148) | Freshwater lake sediment microbial communities from the University of Notre Dame, USA, for methane emissions studies - DIP11 DI (SPAdes)... | ecosystem: Environmental > Aquatic >... | reverse complement strand
CAACGTTTACTATGCTGCCAACCCGGATCACCCCCTTTTCCCTGAACTCAAATCCATGGTGAGCAAGGTCATGGGACTGGATCAGGTCATCGACGGCATCGTCAGCCGCCTCGGCGACCTGGAAGCTGCCTATCTCTTGGACGATTATGCCGAGGGGAAGGATACAGGCATCATTGATCTTGTATTGGTTGGAGACGTCAACAAATATCATTTGGACGATTTGACCACGAAAACTGAACGTTACATCCGGAGAAAGATTCGCTCTCTGGTTTTAAGTGAGGAAGAATTCAATGAACTCAAACCGAGACTGAAGGGAAGGCCATATATCTTAATCTGGAAGGCAAAAAAGGCTTAGCGCCTTTTGTTAGGTGTGAACTCGAGGCATGTTCAAAGTAATCGTGATATTTGGAACCAGACCTGAAGCGGTAAAACTGGCCCCCGTGATCAAAGCTCTGGAACGGTATTCCAACATTACTCACCGCGTCGTGGTGACGGGTCAGCACCGACAGATGCTGGATCAGGTTGTCAACCTGTTTCGAATCAAGGTGGATCATGACCTCGACATCATGGAGGAGAATCAGACGCTTCTGGGTGTGGTGCTTAAGGGCCTCTCTCTGCTCAACGAGTATTTGGAGAGAGAAAAGCCGGACATGGTGTTGGTCCAGGGCGATACGAGTACAACCTTCGCAGCCAGCCTAGCCTCTTACTATCTCGGCATTCCTGTCGGGCACGTTGAGGCCGGGTTAAGGACTTACCGGAAATACCAGCCCTTTCCCGAGGAAATCAATCGGAGGCTGACCTCTCACCTTGCCGACCTCCATTTTGCCCCTACCATGAGGGCAAGAGCAAATTTACTCCACGAAGGCATTTCTGAAGATAGAATCTTCGTTACCGGAAACACGGTCATCGACGCCCTGAGGTTGATCGAGAAGGAATTATCGAAACCGGGAAGCATGGAGGAAATGGAGTGTTTTTTTAAGGGCCACCTAGGGCTTTCAACGCAGGGTAGCCGACTGATCCTTGTGACGGGACATCGGAGAGAGAATTTTGGTAAAAATCTCGTAAGCATTTGCGAGGCCCTCAGACAGATCGCCCTCAGGAATTCTGATGTTCAGATTGTTTATCCGGTACACATGAATCCCAACGTGGCAAAGCCGGTGAGAGAAATGCTTGCAGGCATTTCGAATATACGGCTCATCCAGCCTCTTGAATATCTCCCCTTTGTTCATTTAATGACCAGGGCGTATTTCATTCTGACGGACTCGGGGGGGATTCAAGAGGAAGCGCCTTCTCTAGGCAAACCTGTTCTTGTCATGAGGGATGTGACGGAGAGGCCGGAGGTCATTGAAGCGGGTGTAGCGAAGCTCGTGGGAACGAAAAAGGAAACGATCTGCCAGGAGGCACAGGCCCTATTGGATGACCGAACCCTATACGATTCCATGGCAAAGGCTGCGAATCCCTATGGGAATGGAGATGCGGCTCTCAAGATCGCCGACATTGTCTCGAAAGCCAGGGATTTCGAGAGACCACCTGGGATTTTAGAAAAAATTGAAAACTGACAAGGAGACAACGTGGCTGAAGTACTTATTCTTTGTGGCGGTTTAGGAACGCGCCTCAGGGAGGAGACGGAGTTCAGGCCAAAACCCATGGTCTACGTCGGGAATCGCCCTATCCTCTGGCATATCATGAAAATCTTTGCCCATTACGAGCATACTGATTTCATCCTTGCTCTGGGTTATAAGGGGGAAATGATCAAAGACTATTTCTGCCACTATGAACTGATGAGCAGTGATGTCAGTCTCGAACTGGGAAGACCGGACAAACTCCACATCCACCGGAACAAGGAAGAGACGGGATGGCGAATCACCCTAGCAGATACTGGAGAAAAGGCATTGAAAGGCGCAAGGATTAAACGTGTGGAGAAATATGTCACTGGAGATACCTTTATGGTCACTTACGGAGACGGGCTTGCGGACATTGACCTCCATGCCCTCCTGGATTTCCATCGTAGCCACGGGAAATTGGGTACGGTGACCGGAGTCAATCCCGCCTCGCGATTCGGCGAGCTCAAGGCCGACGGAAACAGAGTTCAGTCCTTTGCCGAGAAAGCCAGAACCCCAGATCATCTTGCAAGCGGAGGCTTCTTCGTTTTTAACAGGCGCTTTTTCAATTACCTTTCTCCAGAAGACGACTGTGACTTTGAAGTCGGCCCTTTGGAAAAACTGGCGAGCGAAGGCCAGCTCATGGTTTACAAGCACTCGAAATTCTGGGCCTGTATGGATACGATCCGAGACATGGAATACCTCAATCGACTCTGGGACGAGAACATGGCAGAGTGGAATGTTTGGAAATGAATACGTTGAAGACTCTACAAAGCACTTTTCAGAGCCGTCGCGTCCTCATCACCGGACATACGGGATTCAAGGGCTCATGGCTCTGTCTCTGGCTTACAAAGCTCGGAGCCCAAGTCATCGGGTATAGTCTCCCCCCACCCACCAAGCCCAGCCTTTTCGAAATTTGTGCGCTTCAAGACAAAATGGTTTCCGTCACAGGGGACATCCGGGACTTCATCACCCTTAAGAACACCATTCTCAAATGGGAACCAGAGTTTGTGTTCCATATGGCCGCTCAATCTCTCGTAAGACAATCCTACAGGGAACCGATCGAAACCTATCAAACCAATGTTATCGGCACAGCGAACACCCTTGAAGCCTGTCGACAAGCGCCCTCAGTGAGAATCATCATCAACGTCACCAGCGACAAATGTTATGAAAGCCGATCCTTGTCGCGAGGCTACCACGAAACGGATCCCTTGGGGGGGGATGATCCCTACAGCAGCAGTAAAGCGTGTGCCGAGCTCGTAACCCATGCCTACCTTCGCTCCTTCCTCAGTCGTGAAAGCTATGCCCGGCATGGAAAATGCCTGGCTTCGGTTCGCGCAGGCAATGTCATCGGTGGGGGCGACTGGGGTGAAGCCCGCTTAGTGCCGGACTGCGTGACGGCCTTCACGGGCAAACAACCCGCTGTGATCCGTTATCCCGATGCCATTCGCCCTTGGCAGCACGTACTTGAACCGCTTTTCGGTTATATGCTGCTGGCCCATGACCTCATGGAGAGCCGCGGCGGAAGTATTGGGGCTTGGAATTTCGGCCCGGACGAGGATAGCTTCAAATCGGTTGGATGGATGGTGCAAAAGATGGTGGAGCTTTGGGGCAACGGGGCATCGTGGAGAGCAGATCATGAGATCCATCCCCACGAGACCCTACAGCTCAAGCTGGATTCTTCAAAGGCCAGATCGGTTCTCGGGTGGTCTCCCCGGTGGCACCTGGAAATGGCGCTGGATAAAACCCTTGAGTGGTACAAGAATTATTACAGCGGGAAAGAAATGACCCCTATGACGATGGATCATATCGAGCTCTATGAAGAAGACATCGAGCGGAGAGGTCACTCATGATGCGCTGCAGGGCTTGCCACGAGGACATGAATTATCTCTTCGTTTCCCTGGGTTCCTCACCGCTGGCCAACGTTTATTTGACGCAGAACCAGCTACACCACGAAGAGCATTTCTATCCTCTGGATGTCTATCTTTGCGATCATTGCTTCTTGGTGCAGCTTCCTGAATTTGAAAGCCCGGAAATCATTTTTGATGGGTATGTTTACTTTTCGTCCTATTCCGATAGTTGGCTGAATCATGCCCGTGAGTACGTGAGCAAGATGATAGACCGCTTCGGCATCGGCAAAGAGCACTTTGTGGTAGAAATCGGGAGCAACGACGGCTATCTCCTTCAATTTTTCGTAAAACAAGGGATCCCGATCCTTGGGATCGAACCTGCCTTAACGGTCGCTAAGGCGGCTCAAGAAAAAGGAATTCCCACGCAAACCAGCTTTTTTGGAAGACCGTGCGCCGAGCAGCTGTCTAGGGAGGGTAAAAAGGCTGATCTCTTACTGGGCAATAATGTGCTCGCCCACGTGCCTGATCTCAACGGGTTCGTTGAAGGGCTGAGGATTCTTCTGGCTCCAAAGGGCGTTATCACCATGGAGTTCCCCCATCTATTGAGGCTGATGGAGGGAACCCAGTTCGACACCATCTACCACGAGCATTTTTCCTATTTCTCCTTTCTCACCGTAGAAAAACTATTTTCAAACCATGGACTCATCATTTTCGATGTTGAAGAACTGAAAACCCATGGCGGTTCGCTGAGGATCTACGCCCGACACCGCCTTGACGACACGAAGCCCGTGATGAACACAGTTCGCCAACTCAGAGAGCACGAAGTCCATCGTGGATTGGCGGATGTGGAGCACTACCTGGAATTCGGAGAAAAAGTGAAGGCAGCGAAGCGTGACCTTCTTGATTTTCTCATTCGCGCAAAAAAAGGAGGGAAATCGATTGTGGGTTATGGCGCACCGGCAAAAGGAAACACCCTTCTGAACTACTGCGGCATCAGGACCGACTTCATTGATTATACGGTGGACAGGAACCCTCATAAACAAGGGCGTTTTCTCCCGGGGAGCCACATCCCCATCAAGGCGCCAGAGGAAATCCCGAAGACGAAACCGGATTATGTCCTGATCCTCCCCTGGAACCTGGCCGACGAGATCACAGAACAAATGTCCATGATCAGGAACTGGGACGGAAAATTCGTCATTCCAATTCCCGAACCAAGGGTGCTGTAAGTGATCTTCACAGAAACAAAATTGATAGGAGCTTATCTTATAGACCCTGAAAAAATAGAGGATGAACGAGGGTTTTTCGCCCGCACCTTCTGCAGAGAGGAATTCGGGAGATACGGCCTCAACCCCCACGTCGCCCAGTGCAGCATTTCGTACAATGAGCAAAGGGGGACTCTCCGCGGGATACACTACCAGATTCCTCCATGCCAGGAAGCCAAGGTCGTCAGCTGCATCAGGGGTTCCATATACGATGTTATTATTGATTTGAGGCCCGATTCGCCTACTTACGGTCAATGGGCGAGCTTTCAACTGCGCAAAGATGATCCCTGCATGATCTATGTCCCGGAGGGGTTTGCTCACGGATTTCAGGCTTTGGAGGACCAAACCGTGGTCCATTATCAAATATCGGAATTCTATCATCCCGAATGTAGCCGCGGAGTGAGATGGGATGACACCACCTTTGACATTGCGTGGCCCATGTTCCCGACGATGATCTCTGAAAAGGACAAAAGTTTCCCGGATTTTGTGAAATAGCCTTATGAAGAAAGTTCTCTTGACCGGTGCATCCGGTTTCATCGGAAGGCACAGCCTCCCCCTGCTCCTAGAGAGAGGCTTCGAGGTCCACGCGGTCGGCCGTGCTCAACGCCCTCCGGTTGTGGAAGGCGACCTCTTGTTCTGGCATCAATGCGACCTTCTCGACTTGAACGATCAGAATACGCTGGTGAGCAGAGTTAAGCCGACCCACCTGCTTCACTTTGCCTGGTATGCGCTCCCCAAAGCCTACTGGGACTCCTTGGAAAACATACGGTGGATCCAGGCGAGCCTAGAGCTTCTCCTTCGGTTCTCGAGCCAGGGGGGGCGGAGGGCCGTCCTTGCCGGTACCTGCGCCGAATACGACTGGACGCACGGCTATTGCATCGAATCGGTAACCCCTGAGAAGCCTTCTTCTCTATATGGTGCATCGAAAAGTAGCCTGCAAACCATTCTCAGACAACTGTCCAAGACAACGGGATTGAGTAGTGCGTGGGGAAGGATATTCCATCTATACGGACCCGGCGAACACCCGGAACGACTTGTCCCCTCTGTGATCATTTCTCTACTAAATGGAAAACTTGCCCATTGTTCACACGGCGAACAGATCAGGGATTTCCTGTTTGTCAAAGATGCCGCCTCTGCCTTTGTGGAACTCCTGGACACTGACATCCAGGGCGCCGTCAACGTTGCTTCGGGAAAACCTGTTTCCCTTAAAGAAATGATAGGATGGCTTGGGGACTATTTAGGTTGCCCCGAGCTGATTGAATTCGGGTCGATACCCGCCCGGGCGTCTGACCCTCCCTTCTTGGTTGCGAGCGTAGACCGTCTCGCAAGAGAATTGCACTGGCGACCGGAATACGCACTGCACAGGGGTCTCGAGCAAACGGTTTCTTGGTGGAAACAATCTCTGCAGAAAGATTGCGGCGTCACCTGATGGGGCGAACAAAATGAGAATATTTATCGATACAAAATCGCAGACCCTTGAAATTATCCAGGAGGACAGGCGAGTCACCTTGGACCTTTACACCAGAGAAGCCTTCGAGCTCATCTCGCAGATCTGGCTTAAGGTAGGATGGAACCAAAAATACGTGTATACATTCAGGTGGATGGGCAGGCCCATCATCCAGTTGCCGGAAGATATGGTTAGAATTCAGGAAGTCATTTACCAAATTAAACCCGATGTTGTCATTGAAACAGGAATCGCCCATGGCGGATCCCTCATCTACTATGCCAGCTTGTGCAAAACGATGGGAAAGGGACGTGTCATCGGTATAGACATCGAAATCAGGAAACAAAACCGCATAGCCATAGAAACGCATGAGCTTTTCCCCTATATCACCCTGATTGAGGGAAACTCCACCGATGAGACGACTATCCAGACCACAAAATCCCACATCAACACCAAGGAAACGGTCCTTGTGATCCTTGACTCCAATCACACCAAGGAGCACGTGCTGAGAGAACTGGACGCCTACCACGACTTGGTAACGCCGGGTTCTTATATCGTGGCTACAGACGGAATCATGAAGGAGCTTTCCGATGTTCCCAGGGGGAACTCCGATTGGACTTGGAATAATCCGACTGCCGCAGCCCTTGAGTTCTCCCGACATCACCAGGACTTCGTGATGGAGCAACCACCATGGCCTTTCAATGAAAGCGGGCTAAATGCAAATGTAACGCATTGGCCTTGCGCATTTCTGAAACGGAAGTAAAAGGGAATGTCCAATCTTTCAAAGAACATCCTTTACAATTTTTCCGGACAAATACTTATTTTTTTTCTCGGATTCATTGCGGTCAAGTACATTTTCAGTCAACTAGGAGAAGATGCCCTCGGCATTATCTATTTTACTGCCATGATGAACGGTCTGCTCTGCATCATTCTGGAGATGGGGATATGCGCTACAACAGTGCGAGAGGTTTCTGCGCATTTCGACTCGGAACCTGAATACATCAGAGATCTGATCAAAACGTTCTCACTCTTCTACTGGGGGTCTTTCACTTTCATTGGGCTGGCCATCTATTTTGCAGCACCTCTCATTGTGGAGAAATGGATTAATTTGAGAAGCATGGAATCTGCGACGGCCATATGCGCCGTGCGCATCCTGGGCATATCGTCCCTCGCGGCTCTGCCAGGGGCCTTTTATGTGAGCCTTTTCCGTGGGTTGCAGAGGATGGAAATCAACAACATCATCGACGTGGGGACCTTTGGGGCACAACAGCTTGGCGCCATCCTTCTCCTTTCTCTTCATGGCGGCTTATTCAGCGTCATCAATTGGTTCGCCTCCTGCTACGTTCTCAGAGTGTGCATCTACATTATTCTCGCCCGGCAGTTCTTTACCTCAAAAGCCCTTATTCCTGGCTTTTCAAAGAAGGCAATAAGAAGAGTCCTATCATTCGCGTCAAGCATGATGTCCATATCCGTCCTTGCTAGCATCCACATGCAGATGGATAAGATTGTCGTGAGCAAACTTTTCCCCGTTGGCGTTTTTGGATATTATGGGTTTACTTACGGCAGTGTATCTAAGGGTGCTTTAATTGCCGGAGCCATACAGCAGGCATCCTATCCATCCTTTTCGGCACTCCATGAAAAAGGAGACGGATTGACGCTCATGACACAATACCAAAAGGCGCAGGACCTCATTTGCTTCTTCTTACTTCCCCTGTATGCCGCCATCCCTTTTGTCAGCATCCCCGTGCTCTCTTATCTGTTCAACCAAGAAACCGCCGAGCTGCTGCTTCTTCCTGCAACTTTCCTAGGCCTCGGCTTCTATATGAATGCCACTCTGGCCATTCCATCGGTTTTCTCCCAGGCGGTTGGCAAGCCAGGCATCATATTGAGAATGAATTTCTGGGCCATATTTGCTGTTCCTCCAGTTACCGTGATCCTTACGCATCTTTTCGGGCTGACAGGAGCTGCTTTCTCTTGGGTGTTCTATCACCTCTTCGCCTATGCCTTTGCGGTGCCCAGGATATGTGATGAATGCCTTGGTATTCCAGCGTGGAAATGGTACTGGCACGCCATGCGAGCTTTCCTCCTTGCAGGGCTGAGCTTTGGGGGAGCATGGCTGATATGGAACGCGGTCCGTGATCCTTCGATCTTGTCCGCACTTCTTGCATATCTCAGTGCATCGGTTGTTTTCTTTGTTGGATCCCTTTTTCTGTTGGGGCCCCAACTTCGTGGGACATTGTCCTTGTATCAGCGAAGACTTTTCGCAAGATCCATGATTGGCAGTTAAACTAATTTTCTCGAAGCACACGCCGAGATGAGAGAACCTCTTGTTACCATAGCGCTACCTGTATTCAACGGAGAGGACTTTCTGGAACAAGCCCTGTGTTCCTTGTTAAGCCAAGATTACAGAAACCTTGAGCTTCTCATTTTGGACAATTGTTCCACGGACAAAACGGAACAAATCTGCCGATCCTACGCCGAGGCGGACAGAAGGATCCGATACCATAAGCATTCCGTCAATCTGGGATGGTTGGAGAATTTCAATTCGGCGGTTTACTATGCACGCGGCGAATATTTCATGTACGCGGCCCACGATGATCTCTGGGAACCCAACTACTTGAGTGAGCTCTTGAAAATCCTGCAACAAGATGCCGCTATCGGGCTAGCCTTTACACGGCTGGATTTCATTGACGAAAGTGGCCGGATCTTCAAAAACGCCGCTCACCCGCCTGATCTGAAAGGCGCCTACTCTTTATTTCGCAATTTTCTTAATTACCTAATGAGGTTCCATTATGACTATATCGTCTATGGGTTATATCGCAGTTCCATGATCAAACAGACTCTGCCGTTCCACTGGGTCGGCGGGAAAACCCGGCATTCTACCGCCGATTTTCTTTTTCGGTTCTTGGGTATCGCCAAAGCGCGCGGCTCCAGAAAAGTTCTTTTTCACTACAGGACTAAGAACAGAGACATCGACGTGCGGGAGGGCAAGAGACTGGATTGGGTAGTCACCTACATTAAGGATCTGCTCCTCTTTCTCTTGGGGCTCTTCAGGGTCATCCATGCTGCATCGTTCTTGCTCCCACAGAAATTGTTACTACAGTTCAGCGCCGCGATTGTCATCAGCTTTTGGCTTCTTCGAATGATTACTCTCGCTTCCTTGCCACGCCAATTAAGAATTTCGATTAAGACCCGCTTGAAGGATTTCAGGCGTCACGTCTTGTTCATTACCGAAATGGAGAACCAGAACGACGATCGATTGCGATCTCAACGGCACGGCACCTGATCGGCAAGAAAAAACCAGAGCGGCTGAGGGGACCATTATGTCAAATATCAAAAGACAGTCCTTCGACGAAACCTTTTGGAATATTCGTGCTGCAAAGTACGACCAACTTTACTGGACCAAAGATAGAGGGTACATCCGTGAAATCATTCGACTCGCTTATCTGAAGAAGCACCATATTGCCCTTGACGTAGGCTCCGGGACGGGGATCATGGCGAACGAAATAAAGAACTACGTGAAACATGTGGTTGCCGTTGATATATCAGGTTCCATGTTGGGCAACGGAAAATGGAGCGACATATCGACCATAAAATGGGACATCGGGGAATCTCTTTTTTCCGATGGTATCTTTCATCGAGTGTTCGCAAGAATGGTTTTTCACCACATTCTAGATAACTTGGATCGGGCGATCCTGCGCTGTTATGACCTTTTGAAGGATGGCGGCTCCATCGTCGTCGCCGAAGGGGTGCCGCCTGTCAATGATCCTGAGGTTATTATGTGGTATTCAGAGATGTTCAAGCTTAAGGAAGATCGCAGAACCTTTACCCCTGAGCTCCTAACTCGCTTTCTCATCAAGAATGGTTTTGAAGATGTGAAGGCCCATCTTTATTACATGGAAGACTTCAGTATCGCTAACTGGGTAAGGAACTCAGGATTATCCAAACAGCGGCAAAAGAAGATCCTTGATATGCACAGGGATGCACCTCAACACATCAAGGATGCTTATCACATGCGCTTAACCAAGGGGGATTGTATTGTGAACACCAAGAATGCAATCGTCGTCGGAAAGAAATAGTGTGTGATCCCTTGAGGTCGGTCTTGACTTCCTCGATTCGCGGAGACTGCGAGGCCGCCTTGAACGGCAATTCATACCACCGTCCACAAAGACGATAGAGATGCCATCTATGATGAATTCTTTTCATTTCTGGCAGGCGGTCACTTTTTTGAAAAACCTTCCCCGTTTCTATTTCGCTGCGAAGGCAATGCTGAATCAGACTATTCTTCCTACAAGGCTTCATGTTCGCCTGGCCGCTGACTGGCTCCTCAAGGCTCAACATCATTCGGCAGACGGTGGATATTCCCGCCTCTACTGCCTTTATTCCGGCTGGGATGAGAGTTACATTGAAACGACAGGGTACATCGTACCCACCCTCTTGGAGGCGGCCGCTTACCTTCATGATCCCCGGTACGAGGACAGCGCCCTTCGCGCCGGCCGGTGGCTTCTTTCCATGCAGCAGCCTAACGGTGCATTCACGGATATTGACGCACGCGCGCCTCAAGCCTTCGACACCGGCCAGGTAATAACTGGATTGATCTGCCTGTTTGAACGGACGGGAGACGAGCGGTATCTTTCCGCAGCTCGAAGGGCAGGAAGCTGGCTCGTTCAGATTCAAGATGGGGACGGATCCTGGACAACATTCGGATATCTGAAAAGGCCCCACGCTTATTACAGCAAGGTTTCTGCAGCCCTGTTCGACCTCTGGCGAGTGACAGGGAACTCTCAATACGCCGATTCAGCCCTCAAAAACCTGGATTGGACGCTCGCGCAGCAACAGAAAAACGGGTTCTTCCGACATAGCGAATTCAGC
>Ga0209254_10006190_pt1 | contig 11029 bp, 6 predicted proteins | sample FrelakmetDIP11DI_FD_187148 | JGI IMG/M metagenome (GOLD analysis project Ga0209254, IMG submission 187148) | Freshwater lake sediment microbial communities from the University of Notre Dame, USA, for methane emissions studies - DIP11 DI (SPAdes)... | ecosystem: Environmental > Aquatic >... | reverse complement strand
CCTGGAAGGTCTTACCTGTAATGATCTCCTCGCCGCCCCAGATGCTCGAAAGGACGAACGCCGGCGCGGTGTCTCCGACCTTGAGGCGTTGAGTGCCCTTAGCTGGGGCCTTGGCGCACCCAGCCGTGATGAGCGTAAGGAAGCCGAGTGAGAGAAGCACGACCACGAACGTCCTCATGAAACCTCCTTGAAACCTGGCTGCAAGCATCTTACTCCTGTGCCTGTGCTATGACAACACCCATCTCCCTTGATATGTCTCGCGCCGACGCTGCGGGCACCTCGGGCGATCAGCTGGGGACAGCGGCGAGGCGCTCCAATTCCGCCAGCATGCCCTCGCGCTCCATCCGCATTTCGGCTGCCATGATTCTCATCTTGAGGAGCATCTGCCGGGCCGCGACTACCTCGGCGAGTGAGGCCCGCCCCACCGCAAAAGCCCTGTGCGTCGTCTCTACCGTCTGGGCGAGCCTCGGGATAAGGGTCGACTCGAAGAGGGTGACCTGGCGCTCGGCATCCCTAAGATCATAGAGCGCGAGCACTGTCTCGGCCGTGATATCGTTCTCGGTCTGCCGGCGCATGGCCCGGCTTGCTTCGAGCTCTGCCTGGGCCTGGCTTATCGAGGCCTCAATTGCCTCGCGCCGAACCATCGGAGCCGTGATCATCACCATGAGGCTTTGCATTATGCCGTCGAGATCGCCGCTTGCCGCCAGCCCCAGGTCGGGCAGGTATTGCTGGCGCGCCAGCTTCACGGCCTGTTGGTCGGCCGCGGCCTCGTGTGCCAGAGCCGCCAGCTCGGGATTCCGTTCGGCGACCAGGCCTAAGATCTCCGCATCGGTGTAGGGGAGGGCTCGCGCCGCAGGGAGCTCACGCGGCAGATCGAGCGGAGCCGAAGCTTCCCGGCCCAGCAAGGCGTTCAGGCCGGCCAAGCTTCCCGGGACTCTGGCCCTGAGGCTCGCCAGACCGTTGAGGGCGAGATCGCGTTCGTTTTGGGCCGCCAGGAGTTCGCTGGCCGACGCCACTCCCGCCCTGACAGGCCCCTCAGTCGCATCAGCGGCGATCTCCAATAGCGAAGCTTCCCGCTGTCTTAGCCTCAAGGTCTCCGCGAGCAGCGCATAAGCATAGTAAGCGCGGAGGACTCCGGCCCGCAGTTCGAGCTTGCCGGCCTGGAAACGGAAGCCGGCCGCACGTGCGGTCTCAAGGGACCTTGCGCCTGCCGTTGAGAGCTTCCCAGGCCAGGGCAGGCCGGACATGGGATCGTTGCCTACCCCGAGAGTGGTCCGACTGAGCGAAGTCTCACCTTCCTCGAACATCGACTCGACCGAGAAGGCCAGGTTGGTCCCCGGGCTTGCCTCCTGGGGTATGGCCTCAAGCGCCGCGATCCATTCCCAGTAGAGCCGCTCAAGATCGGCGTTGGCCGTGTAGGCGTGTTCAAGAATCTGCTCGAGCGAGGCATCCGCGGCCAGCGGCAGAGGCTCGGCCTTGACGTAGGCTTTGCGGGCACGCTCGCGCTCTTCCCGTTCGCCCTTAGGATGGAGGGCACAGGAAGTGAGACCGACGGCGAGAGCCAAAGCCAAGGCGAGACCAAGCATCCGGTTTGTCTTTTCCATCGTCATCACGTCACCCTTATCCTCGATCGGGCTCTCCCGATGCCTGCCACTGACGACGCAGCTGCCAGTGCTTCACCAGGTAGAAGATCACAGGATACACCAGCAGCTCCATCGCGAAACTGACCGTGATACCGCCGATCAAGGGCGCCACCAGCCGCCTCGTAACGTCTGAGCCGGTGCCTGTGACCCAGAGGAGCGGGAGCAGACCTATCATGTCCGTTGCCACCGTCATGGTCTTGGGCCTGATTCTCTTCACGGCCCCCTCGTGGATTGCCGCGAAGAGATCCTGGCGGTTTCTCATCCGGCCTTTCTTCTTGAAGCGGTCGAAGGTGGTGTCGAGATAGAGCAGCATCACCTGGCCGGTCTCGGCGTCGACCCCCAAGAGGGCGATTATTCCGACCCAGACGGCCAAGCTCATATTATAGCCGAGGAGGTGCAGGAACCAGAAGGCTCCTATCAAACTGAAGGGCACGGCCAAGAGCACCACGCCTACCCGGAACCAGCTGCGGTTGCTTATGTACAAAAGCAGCACGATCAGGGCCAGCGTTATTGGGATCACCAGCCTCAAGCGCGCGTTGGCTTTCTCCAGGTATTCGAAGCGGCCCGACCACACGCGGTGGTAGCCCTTGGGCACAGGCACCTGGTTGGCCACCACCCGCTTGGCTTCCTTGACGTATCCCCCGAGATCGCGTCCCGCTATGTCGACGTATACCCAGGCGGTTCGCTGGGCGTCCTCGCTCCGGATCATGGGGGGCCCACCGGTGATTCGGATGTCGGCGATCTCACCTATGGGGACCTGGGCGCCGGCCGGCGTGGCCACGAGGGTCTGCTTGATCCCAGGGATGTTGTCCCTGAGCTCGCGGGCGTAGCGGACGTTGACATTGTAACGCTCGAGCCCTTCGACCGTAGTCGTCACGTTCATGCCGCCCAGGGCTGTCATGACCACATCCTGCACGTCGCCGGTGGTAAGACCAAACCGTGCGGCATCCTCCCGTCTGGGCGTGATGTCGAGGTAATAGCCGCCGGTGGTGCGCTCGGGGTAGGAGCTTATGGTGCCGGGTACGCTCCGGACGGCCACCGCGCTCCGCTCCGCGAGGTCCGAGAGCACGTCGAGATCGGGTCCCAAGATCTTGATGCCGACCGGTGTCTTGATTCCGGTCGAAAGCATGTTTATCCGGTTCTCGATGGGGAAGGGCCAGGCGTTGGCCAGCCCGGGGAAGCTTACGACGTCATTGAGCCCGGGCTTGCGGGAGCCACCGGGCTCGGTCCAACCGAAGATCAACTCTTCAGTGGTTATGGCCCGCTCTGAGGGCCAAAGGCCAAACAGACGGCTGACCTTGCGGTGCCGCCACCTATCCCTGTCGGGTTCCAACTGCACCACGGTCTCGATCATGGAAAGCGGCGCGGGATCGGTGGCCGTCTCGGCACGGCCGATCTTGCCGTGCACGCTGATCACTTCCGGGAAGGTCTTTATCAGCTTGTCGGTTTGCTGCAACAACTCCTTGCTCTTGGTGACGCTTATGCTCGGATCGGTGGTCGGCATGTAGAGCAGGTCGCCTTCATCCAGCGGCGGCATGAACTCGCTGCCGATCTTGGCGATCGGGTAGATGGTCGAGGCCCCAAGCAAAAGGACCACCAGCAGCGTGGTCTTGGGACGGCGCATCACGATGCGGAAGAAGTAGTTGTATACCGATTGCGATACGCGGTTGATCGGGTTGCGTTCCTCGACCGGCAGCTTGCCCCTTATAAGATAGACCATCAGCACCGGCACGATGGTAATGCCCAGAATGGCTCCGGCAGCTATCGCGAAGGTCTTGGTGTAGGCAAGCGGCTTGAAGAGCCTGCCAGATTGCTCCCCCAGGACAAAGATGGGCAGGAAGGACACGGTGATCACCAGCATGGAGAAGAAGAGGCTCGGGCCCACTTCCCGCGCCGCCTCCAGCACCACCTCGCTTCGAGGCCGCTCGATGCCTCCGGCACGCGCGCGTTCCCTTTCCCAGGCCAGGTGTTTGTGGGCGTTCTCGATCATCACCACACCCGAGTCGACCATGACCCCCACGGCGAGGGCGAGCCCGCCCAGGCTCATGATGTTGGCATTGATGCCGAGCACCTGCATCACCAGGATTGACACCAGGAGCCCGATGGGCAGGACGATGATGGCCACAAGCGCCGAGCTTGCGTGAGCGAGGAACACGATGCAGATCAGGGCGATAACGATGAGCTCCTCGGTGACAGCTGTGCGCAGGGTGCCCACGGCCCGTTCGATGAGCGCCGAGCGGTCATAGGTCGGCTTGATCGCGACGCCTGCGGGCAGCCCGTCCTCCAACTCGGCGAGTTTGGTCTTGACGTCCTTAATCACCCGGTGGGCGTTGACGCCGAAGCGGGAAACGATGATTCCGCCGACGGCCTCGCCTTCACCATTGAGTTCGCCGACTCCGCGCCGGCTCTCGCCGCCGATGGCGAGCGTGGCCACGTTGCCTAAGAGAATCGGCGTGCCGTTGGGTCCGGCTCCCACCGGAACCTGCGCAAGGTCCTCGAGTCCCCTGAGGTAACCTCGGCTCCGCACCATGTATTCGTTCTCCGACATCTCCACCACGGCCCCGCCTACGTCGTTGTTGCTTCGCTCGATTGCCATTGCCACGTCGTTGAGGGGCAGCCCGTAGGCGAGCAGGCGGTTGGGATCGAGCACGACCTGGTACTGCTTTACGAAGCCTCCGAATGAAGCTACCTCGGAGACGCCTTCCACCGCGGTCAAGGGAAAGCGCAGATACCAGTCCTGGAGGCTCCTCATCTCCGCGAGGTCCAGCTCGGCAGCCACCAGCGGCGTGCCGTCCAGCGGACACTTGCCGGGCTCGTCGAAAGCGCGGACCCTGCGCAGGGCCTTGCGGTCTCTCCGGGGGGCATCTTCAGGTGCGGCGTACCACGCAGCCTCAGGGCCGGTGGGGTTCCCACGGCCATCGCGCACCCAGATGCCGCGGGTATGCTGCGGGCAGTAGTAGCCCGGGTGGAGCGCGTACTGGTAAACCCAACCCACGCCGGTGGCGTCGGGTCCCAGCCTGGGTTGGACGCCCCGGGGCAGCTGGTCGCGCACGAAATTCAGGTATTCCAGCACCCGGCTCCGCGCCCAGTAGATGTCGGTGCCGTCATCGAAGATCACGTATACGAAGGAGATCTCAAACATGCTGAAGCCACGAACATAGGTTGCGCCGGGCACCGAGAGCATGGCGCTTGACAGGGGATAGGTCACCTGGTCGTCGACCACCTGGGGCGACTGGCCGGGATACTCGGTGATGATTATGATTTGCACGTCGGAGAGATCGGGGATGGCATCCAGCCGCATGTTCTTGACGGCCCAGATGCCGAGTGCGGTCACCACGGTGGTGAGGAACACCACCAGCATCTTGTTCTTGACCGAGTAAGCAATGACCTTATCGATCATGCCGCACTCTTCATTTCGCGTCAACGGTTTCAACCGTGCGCGCGATCTTGCCGCACTCGAGCATGGACCTGCCGTAGAAGGGATTCCTTACCACCTGGTCGCGCTGGAGCCAATCGCCGGGATACATCGGGCAATGTACGACGTATAACCTGTCGCCCAGTGCCCTGGAAGGTGCCGCATGGTCCACCAGTTTGACGACGTAATCGCTGAGTGACCTGAACTGCTTGCGCTGGTCCTCGAGGCCCGCGCCGCCTATGGCCTGCGTGTTGTCAAGCACGCCTTTGGCGATGGGCTCAAGGGGTCCCTGACCGACTTTGGCCGCAAGTGCCTTGGCTGCCCCGGCCAGGGTCTGGACCTCGGAGTCCTCGACCGGGCGGTCGGACGCGAGGAGCCGGGCCATCTCAAGGTAGGACTTGACAACGGCATCCACCTCGGCGGTCAAGTCTCCGGTAAGGCCTGTGGCCGGGGCTTCCGTCCGGGAATCTGCAGGTTGGCTCTCGGGCGCGGCTTCAGCCGAAGGCTTCAAGAGCTGCTCGGCCGTCATCTTCTGTATGGCTTCCCGTGTGCGGCTCTCGGTATCCAGCAGAAACTGGCCGCTGGTGACGACCATTTCGCCCGGCAGGATGCCCTCGAGGATCTCCACCGTTCCGTCGGTTGTCTCAGTTCCCGTGCGCACCGCGCGGGGGTCGAACCGGCCGTCTCCAAGCGAGACGAAGGCAATCTGGCGCTTGCCGGTGTCGATCACAGCCTCCCGCGGCACCTGGACGGCATCGGGCGCGACCTCAACATCCATCTCGACCGTGGCGTACATGCCGGGCTTCAAGACGAGATCAGGATTGGGAAAGCTCAGCCTGGCTGTGATCGTTCGCGTCCGGGGGTCGACCTCCGGGCCCATGAAGATCACCTGGCCCCGGGACGTACCCTGGCGAACACCCTGGACGCTGGCCAGGGCCTCAGTGCCCAGCTTCACCAGTGGAAGCTGGCTCTCATATATCTGGGCGTCAAGCCACAGGGTAGATTGATCGACGATGCGAAAGAGCCTCTCGCCGGGGGCCACAGCAGCGCCCTCGACCACATTCTTCTCGGAGATGAACCCTGTGGCAGGGCTGCGGAAGGTGACCGTCTGGGCCACCTTGCCCGAGGTGGAGCGCGCTTCTATGTCCTGGGGGGCCACATCCCACAACTCGAGCTTGCTTCGCGTGTCGTCGACCAGCCCCTGAGCTTCCGCCCGCACGGCATCGGCCGCATCCTGGGGCAGAGCATCCAGGCTCCGCCTGGCCGCGCGCAACTCTTGCTCGGCCACGACAATTTCCGGGCTGTAAAGCTCAAAGAGCGGCTGGCCCTGCTTGATGAACATGCCTTCAGTGTCTGCCGCCAGATGCTCGATATAGCCTCCAACCTTGAGGGTGACATCATGCTGGTTGGGCTCGGCCGCCCGGAGGTAGCCCACGGTGCGCACCTTGGTGGCCAGCGGTCCACGGCTCGCCTTGGCAACTCGGATCCCCATGTTCTGGGTGACTACGGGATCGATTACGACGGTTGGGCCCGCCCGCACCTCGGCAGGTGCACCCGCTCCGCTGGGTACCGTTTCGTCCTTCATAGGAACAAGCTTCATCCCGCAGATGGGACAGCTGCCCGGCTTGTCCTGCATCACCTGAGGATGCATGGAGCAAGTGTAGTAGGTCACCTTTGCACCGGCGTCTCTTGCCGGCGCGGCCTCGGCCGGTGCAGCCACGGCAGGTCTAAAGCTCTCCGCGGTAAGCACCAGCGTCAGCAAGCAAATCGCGCCTAAGGCAGCAGCCACTCCGAGGGATAATCTCCCCGACGGCAGGCCCGCATTCCAGTTTGGTTGTCTCATTCTCATCGTCCAGCCCTTTCCATGCCACGCGGGTGTCTGGCCGGAGCGAATATCTATCCGGCCGCCGGCGGGTCTTCAGTTCAGCGCCGCTCTTGAGTCACTCTAAGCACAGCTCGAAGCCAAGCGCAAGCAGAGTGTGCACCTTGTTTGATGCTCTGTTCTGGTCCCGAGCTCGGCTCTTATGGCCCCTGCAGGCCGGCATCGGTGCTCCTGGGATCCGTCAAACTGGAACCTTGAAACCCAATCCGGGTTGAAGTACAGTGTAAGACGGTGGAATCAAACCCTGGAAAGGAGAATGCGGACGTGGAACGAAGGATGGCATTGCCCAGGTTGGCTTCATGTTTGATGGTTTTGGCGGTCGCTGTTGGGATCGGGGGCGCAGCGTGTGCCGCAGGCGAGGGTTGGCTGGGAGTGATGCTCCAGCCCGTGACAGATAGCCTGAGGGAGGCTATGAACATCGGTAAGGACGTCGAGGGAGTGCTCGTCAGCGACGTTGTAGCGGGCAGCCCCGCTGAGGCGGCTGGCTTCGCGAAGGGAGACGTGATAGTCGAAATCGATGGAACCACGGTCACGTCGACCGATCAGGCAATAAGCCAGGTCAAGTCACACGCCCCCGGGGACAGGGTGAAGATTGTGGTGGTGAGGGACGGCAAGCGAGAGGTTATGACGGCGGCCCTCGGCACCCGTGAGGCGGATGTGCAGGCGACCCCGGAGACCAAGGATTACTACAACGTCAAGATCCCGCGAGCGGAACGCATCTTCAAGGATTTCAGGCCCGAGCCGGGGGGATATCTGGGTGTGAAGGTTCAGGAAATCTCGGATGACCTCGGTCAGTATTTCGGTGTCGGCGAGGGTGACGGCGTGCTCGTCCTGGAAGTCATGGAAGACACTCCCGCCGAGCGCGCAGGGCTCAAGGCCGGTGACGTGATAATCAAGGTGGATGGCGAAGACGTGAGCGACCCCGGCGAGCTCGTTGGCTATATGAGAGAGCGCGAGCCCGGCCAGAAGGTCGACCTGACCCTTAAGCGCAACGGCGAGACCCGGAGGCTAGACGTTGAGATCGACGAAGCCCCCGATGCCACGCGCATATTCATCAAGCAGATGGGCGAGCCCGGGAATGTCGAGGTGCGCCGCGAGATCGACCAGATGAAGGCTGAGATCGACCAGCTCAAGAAGGAGATCCAGAGCCTGAGAAAATAGGGACACATCCCAATTACCTACTGCGGCTGCCCGGAGAGCCGTCCGTCGCCCGATGGCTTTGACGGTCGCGCTCGCCGGGCTTTTTGTTGACCGCCCCTCGGCCTAAGGCTTCGCAGAATCCACCTATGTTCAGACGGCGCCCGGCCGATTAGAATAGGGCAGCATGGCCTCACGAGGCATAAGGGAGATTGGGCCCGAGGGCACATTTTCATGAGAGCGTCCGTGACAACCCTGGCAGTTCTCGCAGCAGCCCTGATCGCGCTGGGGTTTACGGGCGCCGCCCCCGACGCCGCGGACCGGGTTCCCGGCCCGGAAATCATGCTCCCCGAGGGGGCCGTGCCGGACCGCTTCTACAGCTATCTCATCGGGCTCGTCGATGCCGATGTCTGCGGTGTCGTAGACGGTGTTCATCTCAGCAAGTTGCTGCAAAAGAACAAGGGCAAGACCTCAATCCCTTTTGAGAAGATCAAGGAGATCCGGCGGGAGTGTGTCGCCGGCTCCGCGGTCCGCGACGTTTCGATTGCGTTCAAGGGCGACCTTCGCACCCCTGTGCCCTACAGCATTCTCGGCTATCACCCGGGCTCGGTCGATGCCAGCAAGACCATGAGTTTCCTGGAGTGGTACATGCCCCACGAGAAGATCGCGGTTGGCGGAAGGGAATCCGTTGAGCTGTCGGAGGTCTTTGTGTTCGGTGCTTACGATGGTTGGGCCATCGTCGACGTCGATGCGTGGATCGACAGACTGCTCGGCGGCGTGCTTGACGACACCCGCATCGTCGTCCTGGCCCTCTTCAAGTACAAAGGTGATTGGCACGGCCTTGCCGCCGGCTATGATCGCCAGGGCAATGGGAGAAGCGGCATCTTCAACTTCAGGACCAACAAGATTCTCTTCCCGACGCCGCGGGAGCTGCAGGTGCTTGCCCCTCATTACCGGGATTTCGTTGTGCGGATCAAACATCTCAGCGCGCCGCCTCCGCCGGCCGGCAAGTGGAAATCGGCGAAGTAGAGGCCCGAGCCGCCGGGCTAGGTCCGGCTGCGTGGGATGTCAATACGCGCGGTGGACGACAGCCTGTCGCCCGCTCTCAGGCTCAACCAAACGTTCTGGGCTGAGGCCTGGTGTCGCAAGACGAGGACTCACTGTTCGGGGAGGAGAATAGCGATATCTTCTTCTCGACGTCTCTTGACCCGCAATTGGGGCAGCTTGAGTCCTGGGGCTTGCGCCCGCACTCACAGCCGAGGTCAATGCTCTCAAACTGAAAGCCGCAGTCTCTGCAATTGTGTTCTCTGATTGGCAATTCGGTTTCTCCTTTCCGTCGCCTTATGATGCAGAATCGAGCAATAGGGTTTCGGCTGGGCCGAGGGCGACGCCCCGGGATTCGGTTATCTGGCCCAGGTTTGATGTTGACCCTGCGGCGGTGAGTCTCTAAAGTAGGGACGAGGGCCGCTGCTGGGAGGTGGATATGCCTGGACCTCTTGTTGTTTTTGAAGACCATCGCTTTGCCGATCTTTATCCACTGACCCTGACGAGGCCCGTCTTCGATCTGGTCTGCGGCACTCAGACTCTCGGCGAGAAGCTGGGTGCAGGTCTTGCGGCGATGCGCACGGGAGGCTCAGGCAAGCCGGCCCCAGGCGGCCTTTCACCAACGGGCATGAAGTTTCACATGCGGGGCCATCTGCAGTCGGAAGGCCGGCCCTTCGTTACATCCTATGCCGATCTCTACCGTGATGCCGAGCTTGTCCCTTTCGTCAACGGCCGGCTCGTCTTCTGTGACAGCATTTTCGGCAAGTTCGATCTTACCAGGTCCGGCAAGTATGTCTCGGACGGCGCGGTTGTGGCTGCGTGTCTTCCCAGGTCCTTCGCCGAAAGGCTTGACAGGCTGGCCGGCCTGCCGCTTGATGCAGGCGTCTTCGCCGGCCTGCCGTCGACCGAGGTCGATGCTTGCGTGATCAACTATCCTTGGGATCTTGTGAACCTGAACGGCAGGGAGATATCGCGTGACTTCGGCCGGCTCGGCGGAGGTCACATTGGGGTCACGCCCCCACCCGGAGTCTACTTCGTCAATGAGAACTCCATACGTATCGCCGAGAATGTCACCCTGGCGCCGGGGGTGGTAATCGATGCCACCCAGGGTCCCGTCAACATAGAAAGCGACGCTGTCATCATGGCCAACGCCTCGCTCAGGGGTCCTCTTCATATTGGGGCCGGTAGCGTCATCAAGATGGGCGCCCTGCTTTATGGCGATACCACCGTCGGGCCCATGTGCAAGGTTGGTGGCGAGGTGGGCGAGAGCATCTTCCAGGGATACGCCAACAAGCAGCACGATGGGTTCCTGGGACATTCTTACGTGGGCGAGTGGGTCAATCTCGGCGCTGGAACGAATACGAGCGATCTTAAGAACAACTACTCGACGGTCAGGGTGCCCATTGGCGGCAAGCTGGTCGATTCCGGTGGGCTCTTTGCCGGGGTCTACATCGGGGACCACGCCAAGTCGGGCATAGGCACGAGCTTTAACACCGGCACAGTGGTCGGAGTCTGCTCGAACGTCTTCGGGGCCGGCTACCCTCCCAAGTACATACCGTCCTTTGCCTGGGGTGGCGGCTCGAGGTTTACCGAGCACGAGCTGGCACGAGCGCTCGAGACCGCCAGACGCGCCATGGAGCGGCGCGGTAAGGCCTTCGGGGTGCGAGAGACAACGATACTGAAGAGCGTCTTTAAACTCACCGGGACCGAACGCGCCTCTTTCTCAGGCTTGTAGCGGCACTTGCCCCGTGGCAGCTGTGGTGGTGACTGTGGAGGTGTGATGGAACGGTGTCCCCACTGCGGGCAAGAAGTCACGGCTGAGCATGACAGATGCCCCGCCTGCGGTTTGACCCTTGCCCAGACCGACCTGGCCGGACTCGGCGATCCCACCCTGCCCGCCAGTCTTGC
>Ga0209254_10006189_pt1 | contig 11030 bp, 9 predicted proteins | sample FrelakmetDIP11DI_FD_187148 | JGI IMG/M metagenome (GOLD analysis project Ga0209254, IMG submission 187148) | Freshwater lake sediment microbial communities from the University of Notre Dame, USA, for methane emissions studies - DIP11 DI (SPAdes)... | ecosystem: Environmental > Aquatic >... | reverse complement strand
ACTGCCGTACCTGGTGGTGGCGGCGACGCTGATGGCGACCGCCGCGGTGGCCTGCTGGCTGCCCGCGCGGCGCGCCGGGCGATCCGATCCGATGGTCGCGCTGCGCAACGACTAGTGACCTGCAGGGCAGCGCGACTCATGCAGCTACTTCCACCTAATCGACCACGCTGACCGATCTGGGGACGGGAAGCCCGTCCTGTCGAAGGCCGTCGAGATGGAAGACGATCGCCTCCCGAATCTCGCGCTCGACTTCTGGAATCGAGGCGCCCGTAGCCACGCATCCCGGCAGCTCGGGGACGTATGCCGAGAAGTTGCCCTCGGCCTCTTCGATCACGATTGCGTAGCGCATTGGGGCTACCTCTCGAGGCAGGCCTGCTTCAGGATGCTGCCCGGTGTACCGGGTGCCAGCTCGTCGCTCGGCTTGCCAGGAATCGTGACTCGGCCGCGATTGGTCGCGTGCTTGAGCTGGCGATGGCTTCCTCGCGTCGCCACCAGCAGCCAGCCGTCCTCGTGAAGCAGCCGAAGGACGTCGGCGACCTTCATCGGCGATGAAAATGCCAGCACGTCCCGAAATCGCAGCCGTGGCGACGGGCACGGCGCCCTGCGCGGCCTGCCTGCGGGGTCCATGACGGCATCAGTCCACGACGCTCTGCTATGCCAACGGCCCCGGCTACACCGGCGCCTCCAACTACCAGCCCGAGGGCGCCAAGCGCCATCGGCACGAATTCAGCGAGATGACGCCGATCCGCGCCGGTCGTCCCGACCTGCGCGCGGCCGATCCCACCGACCCCGACTTCATGCAGGAAGCGACCGTGCCGCGCAAGGACGAAACCCACGGCGGCGAAGACGTGCCGGTATACGCCACCGGCGCAGGGGCAGCTGCATTCCGCGGTAGCCTCGAACAGCACGTGCTGTTCCACCTGTTGGTGCAGGCCACTCCGCGCCTGCGCGAACACCTGTGCGCGGCGGGACTCTGCGATGCGCAGGGCATTCCTGTTCGTGTGCCGAGGCCAGCAACCCTGCAGGGGCGAGATCCGAACCCCGGGAATGGGCAGTGAACCTGGTCGGGCATGATGAATTCCCATCCTCGATTCGCGGTCATCGGCGCCGGTATCGCCGGCTTGTCCTGTGCCACAGTGCTGCAGCAGGCCGGCCTCAGGGTCAGTCTGTTCGACAAGAGCAACGGCCCGGCCGGGCGCATGAGCACCCGACGCGGAGACGGTTGGCAATGCGACCACGGCGCTCAATATTTCACCGCCCGCGACCCTGAGTTTCGGGCCGACGTGACACGCTGGGTAGAGGCCGGTGTCGCCGGACTGTGGAAGCCCAGACTGAAAGTATTCGATGGCTCGTCCGCGCAAGACCGGGACTCGACGCTCGAACGCTGCTGAAGGACGGCCGGCCCGGATAGCCCCTGGCGAACCTGCCCAGCGCCATGCCAGCAGCGTCATGTCATCGACGGCGGGGGCTGACGGTGTATCGCCGGCATGGCGTGCTCGGCGACAATGCCATCCAGCGCGCAACGGCGGGAGCAGGGTAGATGTTGCAGATCCGGATTCATGGTCGCGGTGGTCAGGGCGTGGTCACGGCGGCGGAGATGCTGTCGATCGCTGCCTTCGAGCAGGGACGGCATGCGCAGGCCTTCCCGAGCTTCGGTTCGGAGCGTACCGGCGCGCCGGTGATCGCCTATTGCCGCATCGACGATGCGGAGATTCGCCTGCGCGAACCGATCCTGGCGCCCGATGTGCTGATCGTGCAGGATCCGACCTTGCTGCATCAGGTCGACGTGTTCCAGGGGCTGCATGCAGACGGATACGTGCTGATCAACAGCCGTCGCAGTTTCCACGATCTGGGCCTCGCCGAGATCGAGAAACGCCACCGCCACGAACGGCTGGTGACGGTGCCGGCAACCGAGATTGCGCTCAAACACGTCGGTCGTCCGCTACCCAATGCGGTGCTCCTCGGTGGCTTTGCGGCGCTGTCGGGACTGATCACGCTTACCGCCGTCGACCACGCGATCCGCACCAAGTTCTCCGGGAAGATCGCCGAGAACAATGTTGCCGCTGCAGCCGAGGCCTACGCCTACATCCAGCGCGAGCTCGAGGAGCTGTCTCATGCTTGAACAAATGGAGGGCTCGCGTGCGGTCGCCAAAGCTGTGGCGCTGTGCCGGCCCGAAGTCATCTGTGCCTATCCGATCTCGCCGCAGACCCACATCGTCGAAGGCCTCGGCGAGATGGTCAAGGGCGGCGACCTCGTCGACTGCGAGTTCATCAACGTGGAGAGCGAGTTCGCCGCGATGAGCGTGGCGATCGGTTCATCGGCCACCGGCGCGCGCACCTACACGGCGACCGCCAGCCAGGGCCTGCTGTTCATGGCCGAAGCGGTCTACAACGCATCGGGCCTCGGCCTGCCGATCGTGATGACCATTGCCAACCGCGCCATCGGCGCGCCGATCAACATCTGGAACGACCACAGCGACTCGATGAGCCAGCGCGATTGCGGCTGGATCCAGTTGTTCGCGGAAAGCAACCAGGAGGCCGCGGACCTGCACATCCAGGCGTTCAAGCTGGCCGAGGAGCTGTCGATGCCGGTGATGGTGTGCATGGACGGGTTCATCCTCACCCATGCCTACGAACGTATCGATATCCCCGCACAGGCCGAAGTGGATGCGTTCCTGCCGCCCTACGAGCCGCGCCAGGTGCTCGATCCGGCCGAGCCGGTGTCCATTGGCGCCATGGTCGGGCCCGAGGCGTTCATGGAAGTGCGCTACCTCGCGCATGCCAAGCAGTTGACCGCGCTCGACGTGATCCCGCGGATCTCCGAGGAGTTCGCCGAGCGCTTCGGTCGCGCTTCGGGCGGGCTGGTGCGCGGTTACCTGACCGCCGACGCGGAAACGATCGTCGTGGCGCTGGGGTCGGTCATCGGCACGCTGAAGGACACCATCGACGACATGCGCGCCGAGGGGATCCGCATCGGCGTGCTGGGGATTCAATCGTTCCGGCCGTTTCCGCTGGCCGCCGTGCGTCGGGCATTGCAGGACGCGACCAACGTGGTGGTGCTGGAGAAGAGCTTCTCGGTTGGACTCGGCGGCGTGGTCTCGAATGATGTGCGCGTAGCCCTGTCCGGACTGCAACTGCATGGCTACACGGTGGTCGCCGGCCTCGGCGGGCGCGCGATCACCAAGGCGTCCCTGCAGCGCACGCTGCGCGAGGCCATCGCCGGCACGCTGCAGCCGCTGACTTTCATGGACCTCGACTGGCGCATCGTCAATCGCCAATTGGCGCGCGAGGCGCAGATGCGCCGCAGCGGCCCGATCGCGGAAAGCCTGCTCCGCGACGTCGGCCCGATAGCTGCGAAGGTGATCTGACATGACCGACTCACGGAAAGCGTCAGCGGTGCCGATCAAGTTCTACCAGACCGGCACGTTCACGGTCGGCAATCGACTGCTCGATGCCGAGCAGCGCAGCGTGCAGGCCTCAACCGCGCGCAACAACTCGCTGACCTCCGGCCACCGCGCCTGCCAGGGCTGCGGCGAGGCGCTGGGTGCGCGCTACGCCATCGACGCCGCCATGCGCGCCACCGACGGCCAGCTGATCGCCGCCAACGCGACCGGTTGCCTCGAGGTGTTCTCGACGCCGTATCCGGAAACCTCCTGGCAGCTGCCATGGCTGCACTCGCTGTTCGGCAACGCCGCCGCAGTGGGTACCGGCATTGCTGCCGCGCTCCGGGTCAAGGCGCGCAAGGCGGGCCTCGATCGAAGCCCGGTGCGCGTGATCTCCCAGGGCGGCGACGGCGGCACCACCGACATCGGCTTTGGCTGCCTGTCCGGGATGTTCGAGCGCAACGATGACGTGCTCTACATCTGCTACGACAACGAGGCCTACATGAATACCGGCGTGCAGCGCAGTTCGGCCACGCCGTTTGCCGCACGCACCAACACCACGCTGGCGGTCGGCCCGCATCCCGGCGCCGAGGCGGGGCAGGGCAAGAACGTGCCGCGCATCGCCATGGCCCACGAGATTCCCTATGTCGCCACGGCCACGGTGGCGGATCTGCGCGACCTGGAAGCCAAGGTCGAGAAGGCCATGGGCATCCACGGCGCGCGCTACCTGCATATCCTGGTGCCGTGCCCGCTCGGCTGGGGCGCCGCCAGCTGCGACACCATCAAGCTGGCGCGACTGGCGCGCGAGACCGGAATCTTCCCGGTGTTCGAAGCCGAACATGGCGAGGTCACCCAGGTGACGAAGATCCGTCACCGCGTCCCGGTCGAGGAATACCTCAAGCCGCAGAAACGCTTCGCCCACCTGTTCGGCGCCCAAGGCCATCCCGAGATGCTGGCGCAGATCCAGGCCGAGGCCGACCGCAACATCCGTCGCTACGGATTGCTCGACCAGGAGGTCTTGGCATGACCATGCAAAAGCCCTTCGCGATCACGCTGGACCCTGGTTCCTCGTTGGCCAACAAGACCGGCACCTGGCGCACCGAGCGCCCGGTGTATGTCGACCGCTTGCCGCCATGCAATGCACAGTGTCCGGCGGGCGAGGATATACAGGGCTGGTTGTTCCACGCCGAGAGCGGCGACTACGAGGCCGCCTGGCGCCATCTGACGCGCGACAATCCGTTCCCGGCGATCATGGGCCGCGTGTGTTATCACACCTGCGAAACCGCGTGTAACCGCGTGCAGGTGGACTCGGCGGTCGGCATCAACTCGGTCGAGCGTTTCCTCGGCGACGAGGCGCTGAAAAAGGGCTGGAAATTTGCAGCACCCGCGACCGAAACCGGCAAGAACGTGCTGGTCGTGGGTGCCGGGCCCTCGGGCATGTCGGCGGCGTACCACCTGCGTCGGCTCGGCCACGCCGTCACCGTGGTCGAGGCAGGCCCGTTCATGGGCGGCATGATGCGCTTTGGCATTCCCAAGTACCGACTGCCGCGCGACGTGCTGGAAGCCGAGATGCAGCGCATCATCGACCTGGGCGTCACTTTGCGGCTGAGCACCAAGGTTGCCGATGTCGCCCTGACCATGAGCGAGGGTGGTTTCGACGCCGCGTTCCTGGCGGTCGGCGCGCACATCGCCAAGCGCGCCTACATCCCGGCCAAGGACAGTTCGCGCATCCTCGATGCGGTCGCCGTGCTGCGCTCGATGGAAGGCGAAGAGCAGCCGATGCTGGGCCGCCGCGTCGTCGTCTACGGCGGCGGCAATACCGCCATCGATGTCGCCCGCACCGCCAAGCGCCTTGGCGCAACGGAAGCCGTGATCGTCTACCGGCGTACCCGCGAGAGGATGCCGGCGCACGACTTCGAGGTCGAGGAGGCCATGGAGGAAGGGGTGATGGTCAAGTGGCTGTCGACCATCAAAGGCGAAGACAGCGGCGTGCTGACCATCGAGAAGATGGCACTCGACGACAAGGGCAATCCACAGCCCACGGGCGAATTCGAGACGCTGCAAGCCGATTCGCTGATCCTGGCGCTCGGCCAGGACGTCGACCTGTCGTTGCTCGACGGCATCGCCGGCCTGAAGATGAGAGACAGCGTCGTCGAAGTCGACGCCCACATGATGACCAGCCACCCCGGGCTGTTCGCCGGCGGCGACATGGTGCCGGCCGAGCGCAACGTCACCGTGGCTGTCGGCCACGGCAAGAAAGCGGCCCGGAACATCGACGCGTGGCTGCGCGGCACGACCTTCGACAGCGCGCCAAAGCACGCTCCCGCCACTTTCGATCACCTGAACACCTGGTACTACAGCGACGCCCCGAAGACCGTGCGCCCGCAACTCGACATCGCCCGGCGCACCAGCAGCTTCGACGAAGTGCAGGGCGGACTGACCGAGGACAACGCGCTGTTCGAGGCGCGCCGTTGCATGAGCTGCGGCAACTGCTTCGAATGCGACAACTGCTACGGCGTCTGCCCCGACAACGCCGTCATCAAGCTCGGGCCCGGCAAGCGTTTCGAGTTCAACTACGACTACTGCAAGGGCTGCGGCGTGTGCGTGTCCGAATGCCCGTGCGGGGCGATCGAGATGCGGCCCGAAGAGGTGTGAGGGCGCTGCGCAGGCACCCGGTGAACGCGCTGGTAACCTGCGTGCCGCTGTACCTCGTGGCGACTGGCGGCGCCCGGTTGCTGGCCGCAGCACCACACGTGCTGTGGACCGAACGCCGGACGAACGCCGCCGTTCGATGACCTCGGATCAAGTCCGGGGCAGGCTCTGGGCACAACGCCTCAAGCGTGTGTTTGGCATTGACGTCAACGCCCGCATCCAGTGCGGCGGCGCAATGCGGATCGTGGTCAGCATCGAAGATCCCGCAGCCATCCGCTCCATCCTCGCCCACTTCGAAAAGCACGGCGCGATGGCGGTTCGAATGGATCGAACGCGATGCGACGCTCGCGTCGCTCCGGGGGCATCCGCGCTTCGAAGCGTTGCGGGAACGGCTGCGACGTTGGCCGGCCGGATTCCGGAGGCCGCTACGCCGGGCGGCTCGCGACCAGCCCCATCTCCTCGAGCACGGCGCGCAGCTGCGCCCACCGCTGCTCAAGGGTTCCGGTGTACCCGATCGACAGGCGCACGAGTCCCGGCCGGATGCCGGCCTTCTCGAGATCCGCCTCGGACATCTCGCTGCTGGTGGACGCGGCCGAGCAGGACATCAGGGTCTCGCTGTAGCCGAGGCTCACGGCCATGAGGCCGAACCGATGCTGATTCTGCAGTCTGCCCATGAAATCGAACGCGCGCTCCCGCGTCCCGAGGTCCAGCGCGAGCAGCCCGCCAAACCCGAAGTCGGGACTCGCCAGCCGCTTCAGCAGCCCGTGATCCGGGTGCGCCGGCAGGCCGGGGTAGGTCACCGGCAGCCCGTACTCGGCGAGGCGGGTCGCGATCGCCTGGGCCCGGCGGCTGTGCTCCGCCATGCGCAGACCGAGGTGCGGCAGGCGCAGGCTGATGTCGAAGGCAACCTGCGGGTCCATCGTCGGGCCGAGCAGCATCAGTGAGCCGGTGTGCAGGTCCATCAGCTTCATGATGAATGCCGTGGATCCGCACACGGCGCCGGCGATGTGGTCGCTGGCGCCGTTCATGAACTTGGTGAGGCTGTGCACCACGACGTCGGCGCCGTGCTGGATCGGCGCCACGATCAGCGGCGCGAACGTGTTGTCCACGACCAGCAGCGCGCCGTGCCGGTGCGCGATGGCGGCCAGCGCCGGGATGTCCGCGACCCGCAATGTCGGGTTCGACACCGTCTCGCAGTAGAGCACCCGCGTGCGCGGCGTGAAGGCCTGCTCGACCGCCGCGAGGTCGGACACGTCCACGAAGGTCGTCATGACGCCCGCCTTGGCCGGCAGGTAGTCATGCAGCAGCGCGAACGTACCGCCGTAGACCGTGCGGCCGGCGACCACGTGATCGCCCGTGTCACAGAGCTGCGTGACAACGGCGGAGATCGCCGCCATGCCGCTCGCCGTGCAATAGCCTGCCTCGGCACCCTCAAAGGCGGCGATCTGGCGGCCCAGCACGTACACCGTCGGATTGAAATGCCGGCCGTACAGATAGCAGCCGCCCACGTCCGGCCCCAGGTGTCCCTGGAAGATCTCGGGCATCGTCCCCGGGTCGATCACCGTGAAGGTCGTGCTGGTCTCGACCGACATATTCACGCCGCCGTGCTCTCCGAACTCGTGGCGCAGGTCGGCGAACGACTCGATCGGATCGAACTTCTTCATGGACGGCTAGCTTAGCAGCGCGGAAGTCGGCGATGGCGTACCCGCCCCAGCTCGCGTCCTCCTTGCCGCATGCTCCAGGCGTTCATGGTCAACTCGCCGAACGCTCGGTATCAGCGGCGGTGCGCAGCGCCGTACGCTGTATGCCGTTCTTGGACAGCTGCCCTCTTTGATGGCTAGTGATGTGACACCGAAATTCGATCCAGATAAGACACGTTGCCATCGGGATCAGAAATCATCGCCATAAGCCCGCCCCATGGTTGCCGCGTAGGCGACATGGTGAACAAGCCCGAAGCCATCGGCCCGGTGCTGGGCATCGACCGCGCCAGCGCGCAGTGCGGCGCGGTGACGCTGATCCAGCGCTTCGGCAGCGCGCTCAACCAGCGAACGCGGATCGGAACGCGGATCGGGACATCCACACTCGCGGGGCCGAACCCCGGCGCTGGCCCGCGATCGCGCCCCAGAAGCCGGCCGCGAATCGTCGGCGTCCGAAAATTCGGCAGAAGACGCCGCAGGACGGGGACGGTTGACGGCAGGGGTCAGCGGCATAGACTGCGGTGGAAAGTTGCCTTGGATTTCCTGTCCGTGAGTCCATCCATCGCATGCCGCTCCGTCGCCCGCTGAGATCGCTGCAACGCACCCCGGTCTACACGATCACCGTCATCCTTACGCTGGCCCTGGGCCTTGCATCGGTGGGTGCGATGTTTGCGCTGGTCCACGGCGTGTTGCTCGCACCCTTGCCCTACGGACAGCCCGATCGGCTGGTGAGCATCCGGCTCGACGTGGCGGACGGCAGCCGGATCGGCAACTCGCCGGCGGTCCACGCCACGTACCGAAGCTTCGCCACCCAGCTCGAGGACCTCGCGCTCTACCGGGTCGGGCGCGCCAACGTGGGCGCCGGGCAGGACGCGATCGGCGCCGAGAATCTCACCGTGAGTTGGATCTCTGCGTCGATGATGCGGGTGCTGCAGGCCGCGCCATCGATCGGCCGCACGTTCACCGACGACGAGGCACGCCGTGGGGGTCCGGACGCCGTCATCCTGAGCGAGCCGGAGTGGCGGACGCGCTTCGGTGCGGCACCCGACGTCATCGGCAGGACGCTGCTGGTGAACGAGGTCGCGCGTGAGATCGTCGGTGTGATGCCGGCCGGCTTCGCGTTTCCCCACGCGGGCATCCGGATGTGGCTGCCAGCCAAGCCGTCCGACGACACGACCGCCAGCGACTTCTTCTACGCGGGCGTGGCGAGGCTCGCGCCCGGGGCCTCCGGCGAAAGCACGCAGCGCGAGCTCGCAGCGATCCTGCCGCGGATGGCCGAGCTGTACCCGCGCCTGGGCTCAGGCGGTTCGACTGCGGCCTGGATCGATGAGATGAAGCCTGCGCCGCGCGTGCAGGCCTTGCGCGAGGCCTTGACCGACGATGTGGCGCCGACGTTGTGGCTGCTGGCCGCGGTGGCGGGCCTGGTCCTGCTGGTGGCGTGGGCGAATGTGGCGAACCTTGCGCTGATCCGCGCCGACGCGGCACGTCGCGACGTCGCGGTGCGTCAGGCACTGGGCGCCGGTCCGCTGCGCGCGTTCGCGCAGTTTTTCGGCGAGTCGCTCCTGCTCGGCTCGGCCGCCGCGGTGCTGGCGGTGCTGGCGGCGACCGCCGCGTTGCAGGCACTCAGGGTGTTTGGACCGACGGATCTTCCGCGCCTTGCGGAGCTCTCGATCGGACCGTGGAGCGCTGGTTTCATCGCATTGATGGCACTGTTGGGCAGCGGAATCGGCCTGCTGGCCCTCGCGCGGCTCGATCAGCCAGGCGGCCTGTCGCGCCGTTTGCGCGATGGGACTCACGGCCAATCACCGGGAACGGCGCGGCAACGCCTGCGGGCGATCGTCACCGTGCTGCAGATCGCCGTGGCGCTGGTCGTCCTCTCGGGATCGGCGCTGCTGCTGCGCACCGCGGACCGGCTGCACAACGTGCACCCGGGTTTCGAAGCCGACCAAGTGACCACGTTCCAGATCCTGTTGCCGTTCGCGCGCTATGGGGATGCCGCGCGGGTCGCATTCCACGCACGTCTGACCGAACGGGTGCGTGCATTGCCGCCGGTGCTCGCCGCGGGACTGACCGCCAGGCTGCCGCTCGCGCCCGGTGGCGCGCCGGAGCAGGGCTTTCGGGTCGACGGCGAAGTCCGTGCCCGGCTGCTGCCGGTGAACGTGATCGGCGATGGCTACTTGGCGGCGATGCGCATCCCCTTGCGCGCAGGCCGCGACTTCCGGTCGCTTGAATCGCAGCGCCCCGATGAACTGCTGATCAGCCAGCGTGCCGCGTTGCAGCTCTTCGCGGACCCCATGGGGACCGAATCCCTCGGCCGGACGCTCACGCTCGACCCCGGCGGGCCGGGTTACACGGTCATCGGCGTGGTAGGCGACGTGCGATACGACGATCTCGCCACGCCGGCTTCGGCGCTGGTGTATCGGCCGCAGGTCGTGGCGACGGTCCCGGCCCAGCCGGGCCCGTTGCCGGGAATGGTGCTGGTCGTGCGATCGAGTGGTGCCCCCGAGTCGCTGGTGGCCGCGGTCCGCGGAATCGTGCGCGATCTGGACCCCGGCGTTCCCGTATTCGAGGTCAACGGCATGCCCGAGGTCGTGCGCCAGTCGATGGCGCGCCTGACGCTGACGCTCACCGTGATCACCGCCGCCGCAGTCGTCACCTTGGCGCTCGGAATGATCGGGCTATATGGCGTGATGGCCTACCTGGTCGCACTGCGCACGCGCGAGTTCGGGCTGCGCATGGCGGTGGGCGCGAACGCGAAGCGCATCGCGTGGTCGGTGGTCGCTCGTGGCCTGGCCCTGACCTCGATCGGAGTGCTGGTGGGACTGGCCGTGTTTTCGCTCGCAGCGACGTCCCTGCGCGCAGCGGTGCTCGGAATCCAGGCGTGGGATCCCCTTGCGCTCGCGAGCGCGATCCTGCTGCTGGTTGCCACCGCCGTGCTGGCGTCGTGGCTGCCCGCCCGGCGCGCTGCGGCGGTCGACCCTGCGCAGGCGCTTCGCGCCGAGTAGGCGTCACCCCGGAATGGTGCTGTTCATGCGCTGCCGTGCATTGAATCGCCCAGCGAGGTCGCGAATGGCTCGCGAGCAGTACTGGCTGCCGCGATCCGTGCGGACGATCACGCCGCGCAGCCGCCTGCCGCGGAACCAAGCCATGCGCAGCGCGTCGCAGGCAAGGTCCGCGGCCATTCGCGCTGGTACGGCTCGACGAAAGCGGCGCGCTGGATGCAGGATTCGGTGCAGGCGGCAGGTCGCGCGGCACCTTCGGTCCCCTGCCGCAGCCCGTCGATGCCTCCGGCCGGAGT
>Ga0209254_10006188_pt1 | contig 11030 bp, 8 predicted proteins | sample FrelakmetDIP11DI_FD_187148 | JGI IMG/M metagenome (GOLD analysis project Ga0209254, IMG submission 187148) | Freshwater lake sediment microbial communities from the University of Notre Dame, USA, for methane emissions studies - DIP11 DI (SPAdes)... | ecosystem: Environmental > Aquatic >... | reverse complement strand
ATATCTGATCACCTGGCATATACGAAATGCTGGCATAAGGTTCAAGAACCCCTTTAAGGAATGGAATTTTGTCATCTGCCGTTATTCTGATCATACCCATCAATTTTCACCTGAAAGTTAATAAATTTTGTTTCTTATCAGAAAAAATTAAAACAAAGAAACCAAACAATTAAGTACAGGAATTGTTATAACCCTCAGATATCAGTTCAGTAGTTACCACACATTGTAATAATGGGAACTAGTTCCTGTCTCAAAACCTATTTGACTGGGTACCTAACAAATTGATGGATAACTGAATTTTCAAAATCAGAAAAAAAGAATGGATCTGGCAGAATACAAAATAAGGGAACGACATTCTCTTTACAAAATAGCATTTGCACTTGCTGTTTTTACTATTGTATACAATGTTGCTGAAGGAGCGATCTCGGTTTTGTTAGGGTATTCTGATGAGAGCCTTGCATTGTTGGGATTCGGAACTGACAGTTTTGTAGAAGTAATCTCCGGACTTGGAATATATCACATGATACAGAGAGTCAGGCAGAATCCTGAAAGCAGCCGGGATACATTTGAAAGACAGGCATTAAGGACCACTGGTATTTCGTTTTTTATTCTTGCTGCCGGACTGGTAATATCGGCTGGCTACAATCTTATTACAAGGCACAAACCGGAAACGACAATCCGGGGTGTTGTGATCTCATTGATTTCAATAATAATAATGGTCCTTCTTATTGCTGGTAAAACCAGCACTGGTAAAAAGCTGGATTCAGATGCAATTCTTGCTGATGCCGAATGTACAAAGGTATGCATTTATATGTCCGTCATTCTCCTGTTCAGCAGTACAATAAATGAACTGACAGGATTTACTTATACCGACAGTCTGGGAACACTTGGCCTTGCCTATCTTTCTTTTAAAGAAGGGAAAGAGTGTCTCTTCAAAGCAAAAAATAATATAAATTGTGAATGCCACAAATTGTAGCGGAAAATTTAATAACTGAAATTGAATTATACCTGGCATATGTTTATTAAATTATTATTATATTTATACATCAAATTATGTATTGGCTTAAAATTGAACAATATGAACCCCACATCCCGTCTAAGCGGGACAAACACTTATAAGTATAATTTTATCCATTTGCCAGTTCCTTATATCATTAAATTCAAAATTATATTGAAATGAAATTTAAGTTAACTTTTATTTTATTGATTTTAATTCCCTTTGTTGGGATTAGATCACAGCAGCCCATAATTGTCTCAGAAGACAGCCTTAAAATTGGCAAAAGCTTGTTGCCCGGTCTTTCAGTAACAATACCTGAGGCAAATTACGATAAAGCTCTTAAAGCCTGGACAAAAGATTTACAGGCTGGTACAAAATCGGATGTTATCACTGAGAATGAAGAGATGACAATTTTTGGTGCAAAACTTAAAGGAATCAGTCCCAATCCTTTAAATGTTTACAGCAGGATTGTAAAGCTTGATTCAATGCTTAAGCTTTATGTTGCACTGGAAATAAAGAAAGATGAATACATTGAAAAAGCCTCGAGGAATTCTGAATACATCAAGGTAGAGGATTATATAAGAGAATTTTCTAAAAATCAATATCTGGATGTAGCAAAAGATCAGATGGATCAGGAAGGAGACAAACTTCGTGACCTGCAGAAGGAGTTGTCATCGCTCGAGAATGATAAATCAAAAATGCTTAAATCGATTCAGTCGGATGAAGGCACGATACTCAATGAAAAGGATAATATTACGATTCAGAACAATGAACTAAGCTCAGTGGATGCTACGCTCAGGGAACAGAAGAGTTTGCTCGCGGGAATGGAAGAAGGACCAGCCCAGAAAGAAAAATCAGAGCAGGTAAAGGATCTTGAGAAAAGGAAGAAAAAAGCCCTTAACTCTGTTGAATCATCTGAAAACAAGATAAATAAATTGAACAATGCAATAGATAAGACTAACTCGCAGATCCCGCAGAATGAAGCTATGCAGGAAAAAGTAAGGGAGCAGATAATTGTACAGGAAGGTATCTATCAGAAGTATGCTGATAAACTAAAGAGAATAAAAAACTATTAATCAATCAATTATAGTCATTTCATCAAGGAGGTACCCTGCCCCGGCAAACTTATCTATAACAAACAGGGCAAACCGTATGTCAAGGCTTATATTACGGCTCTGATCGGGATTAAAAGCCATATCGCTTGCCACCCCTTCCCATGCCCTGTCAAAGTTGATACCTACCAGGCATCCATCTGCATTTATTACCGGGCTGCCTGAATTTCCTCCTGTAGTATGATTGTCGGCTATAAAACATACAGGTAAATCACCGTTGACGGCATATCTGCCGTACTCCCTGCGCGAGTAAAGTTCCTTCAGTTTGTCAGGAACATCATAATCATAAATGGCAGGGTTGTCCTTTTCAATAATGCCTTTTAGGGTTGAAACAGGCTTGAAGAAGACAGCATCCTTTGAATAGTACCCTTTTATTGTTCCGTAAGCTATCCGGAGTGTTGAGTTGGCATCGGGATAAAATGTTCTGTTATTTTCAAATTCCATCTGTGCTTTCATGTACCGCCTGTTGAGATTCTGCAGCTCACTGTTTAACAATGTAAGTTCTGACCTGACACTATCCGCAAGGAATTTAACAGCATCAAGGGAAAAAGAATAAAACTTATCCCTTTTCAGTCTACCGGTCGACGATTTATCAAATCCATCTATAAACGCAATATATCTTTGTTCGTCCGGTAAAAAAGAGTGGCTGTAAATCTTATCAGCGATCTTTGAAAAATCACCTTTGCATGAGTTATTAAGTTTAACATAACCGGGTGTAAACCATTTACCGTCAAGTGCTTCTCCATACATTTTCATAAGGGCAATAAACAGCTTTTTATCTGTCTCCATGTTGTAATCTTTAAAGAAATCTCTGGCGGAATTCAAAAGATTCTCTTTGGTTTTGCGGATCGTTTCAGTGTCAGCATTTTTCCCGAACAGCATCGCGAGTTCTCCGGCACGCCTTGCAAGACTGAAGGCCTCAATCCCATAAAGTAACTCGTTTGTCAGACTGTTAACAAGAGAATACTCCTTTAGTTTTGAATAGAGCTTTTTGTATTCCGGAAGTATGGATGCATAATCTGATTTTCTCTTCTCATCTGCATTGATCCATGCGGCAAGCTGATCTTCATACTTCTGTTTTTTCTCAATTGTTTTCATTTTTTCAAGTCCCTGTATCTCACCTATCCATTTCTTCCATGAATTTGAAATGCCGGCCTTTTTAGCTGAATACTGGATCCTGATAAGCGGATCGGAGTTCATGGCTTCATCCATAATCTCAATCTTCTTTGACCTGAAATTTATCATTTCAGGATTGATATAATTCTTTACCATATCAATGTGAAATGAAGGCACATATTCATACGTAGTTCCCGGATAGCCGATCACCATTGTAAAATCCCCTTCCTTCACTCCTTTCAGTGAAACAGGGAAGTAATATAAAGGTTTATATGGTATATTTTCAACTGAATAGTCAGCCGGCTTATTGTTCTTGTCGGCATAGACTCTGAAAATCGCAAAATCGCCTGTATGCCGTGGCCATATCCAGTTATCAGTATCACCCCCGAATTTGCCTATTGATGAAGGAGGAGCGCCGACCAGTCTGATATCCCTGAAAGTTTCATTTACGAAAAGGAAGTACTGATTACCCATAAAGAATGGTCGCACAGTTGCCCTGTAACCAGAGTTTCCGACCGCTCTATCCTGAATTTCATCAATATTTGCAGCGATAATTTTTCCACGGTCAGAGCTTGTCATAGTATCACTTACTCCATTAAGAACTTTATCAGTGACATCTTCCATCCATTTGAGGATTGTAACCGTAACTCCCGGATTAGGCAGTTCTTCATTCCTGGACATCGCCCAGAATCCATTTGTAAGATAATCGTGTCCGAGGCTCGAATGCTCCTGGATCAACCCGTATCCACAATGGTGATTTGTTATCAGAAGGCCTTCGGAAGAAATCAGCACAGCTGTACAACCGCCATTGAAACTTACAACGGCATCTTTCATGCATGCCCGGTTTACGCTATATATATCCTCGGCAGAAAGCTTAAATCCCTTTTCCTGCATAATCTTTATGTTGTACTTTTCTATCAGAAGAGGAATCCAGAAACCTTCGTCAGGCGTGGAGGAATTGCAGTAAAAAGCTGTCAGAAGCAGAATTGATGTTGCAAGTATTTTTCTCATAATATATGGATTGGGATATGAGGCGTATAGGGTGTGGTCTTCAACCCGAATTTGGCGGGTAAATAATCCCGGACATAACACCACATAGCTTTACTAATATTACATAATAAATCTTTTAAGTTCATGATAAACCTGCTCAACAGGCAATCCCATTACATTGAAGTATGATCCGTCTATGTGGCTGCATGCAGCAAGTCCGATCCACTCCTGTATTCCATAGGCTCCGGCTTTGTCGTAAGGTCTGAAATTACTTATATAGTACTCAATCTCCTCATCTGAAATTTCAGTGAAAGTTACTTTTGTTGAAGAATAGAAAGAATGTTTTTTTGTTTTGGAGAGTAAACAGACTCCGGTAATTACTTCATGGGTATTCCCGGAAATCTCTTTTAAAATTCTCCTGGCGTCCTCTTTGTCAGAAGGCTTATCAAGGACTTTATTGTTACACCAGACAATCGTATCAGCTGTGATGACAACCTTATGTTCCTCAATCCCTGGCCGGAATGTTTCAGCTTTTGAGTCCGCAACAAACAGTGCAATTTCTTCAGCTTTAAGATGTGACGGAAAACTCTCATCCCACTCCCTGACCTCAACTTCGAAATTCAGTCCCAGCTCCTTTAAAAGATCCTGTCTTCTTGGTGAGCGGGAAGCAAGAATAATTCTGAATTTGTTGATATTCTCCATTACCATTTCACACAAGATTCAGATCAAGGATTATTTTTACCACTACTGAATAAAGCACACCTGAAATCATGACAATCTTCATCAGTCTGCTTGCCGAATGAAGCTGTTTCTTACCGGAACTCTTAATTAATTGATAAACAACATATAATAATGGAGCAACAAGAGCACAGGAGATATATGTCAGCGTTATTCTATCATTTAAAAGCATATACCAGACGATATAAAGCAATCCGGCAGTCAGGATTATCAGGAAGATTGAAATAATTCTGGCTGTCAGGGTACCTGCGATCACCGGCAGTGTATTCCTTCCGTAGGCACGATCTCCCTCAAAATCCTCAATGTCTTTAATTATCTCCCTGGTAAGTGTTGTAAGAAATGCAAAAACTGCAAAACCTCCCATCCAGTAAAAGACCGGGCTTAGATCAGGAGGTGAAACAGCATTTTCATAACAAAACCTGTAAAGTGCCGGCCACTCATAAATTGCCACCAGCATGGGAACCATAGCTGTAAGAAATGCTACTACAATGTTTCCGACAAGGAACTGCCGTTTATAACTTGCAGAATAGAAATACAGCAGGCCCGAAACAATCAGGAAAAGAATCCCCGTCCAGAAATACCCTGCCTTCCATGAGATATAGAAACCTGCAGCTACACCAATGATATTCAGTATATTGTGCCACATCATTGCTATCCTTCTCGGGATCTTTGCCCCTACAATGACCTCACCCCTGTTTATCAGGTCGGCTTTGATATCAAAATAATCATTTATTACATATCCCCCTGCAGTGATGGAGAGAGTGGCAATGAGAAGTGCTAAGAAATCATACCATGGAGACTTAAGTGTAAGCGGAATCACTTCGCCGGGATTACTGGTAAGAACTATGGTTAATTTGCTTAAAACAGGTTCGATAACGGCATATCTCATCAGGATCATTGTACCGGCTACAATAAGCAGGTTGGACCATCTTATAAGATTCAGAAATGCTTTCATCGGCTACCAGGAGAATGCATCAGTATCCATCCAATTGTTATGAAGTCGCAAGACCTGTTCTATTACATCCCTGACGCATCCCTCCCCTCCTTTTTTATCAGAAACGTAGGATGCTACCTGTTTAATTTCACTGTCTGCATCTGACGGGCATACAGGTATTCCGGCTATTTTCATAACACCATAATCGGGAATATCATCACCCATAAAAAGAACATCCGATTCACTAAGACTATGTTTTGTGAGAAAATTCCTGAAATGTTCAACTTTGGAACGGCTGTTAAGATATATATCCCTGACACCAAGAAGTTTTAACCTCTTGAGATATTCTTTGGCATTGCTGCCGGATATTATTGCCACAAAATAACCCTTTTTTACCGCAAGCTGGATGGCATAACCATCGCGCAGATTTACTGTACGGTTAGGAATGCCAAACGAATTAAGGCCTATTGTCTGCAGCGAAAGCACGCCGTCAATATCAAAAACAAATGCTTTTACTTTCGCCAGATCTTCCTTAAAGTTGGTCATAATCATGATTTTTTATAGAATCGTATGATCGAATTGGTAACTTCTTTATATACGGCCTGTAATTCAGGTGAGAAAGATAATAAATCAATATGTTTTTTGATAGTCCCTTTGTCATTTCTGTATGCCGGACCGGTCTGAGAGTTTTCGGGACCGTATTCACCGGCTTTAAGAAAAGTCTCGGCAATCAATGGTTTCAGAACTTCATAAGGAAAGCCTGCCTTCGAATTTATCAGTTTGCCGGCGGTATACATGTGGTTTGTGAAATTGCAGACAAAAACTGCTGCGATATGAATCAATCTCCGGCGTTCAGTATCGGCAAAATATACTTTTCCTCCTATTGATTCAGAGATGTCGGTCAGCAGTGCCGATGAAACAGAATCAGAAGCCTCGATGAAAACCGGCAAATCCCTGAAACTGATATTTCTGGTTTCGGAAAAAGTTTGCAGGGGGTAGAGAACACCTGTATGTTTTAAATGTGGCGGAAAGACTTCAAGTCCCAGGCTTCCTGCAGTATGTGCAACCACAGTGTTATCACCGCAACTGATCATACTGAGGACATCCGACAGTTTATCATCGGGGAGTGCTGCTATTATCAGATCTTCCGATCCGGTAAAATCCAATCCGGGTGACCAGGCTGCATTGCATGATTCTGCCAGAGCCCTGCCCTTTTCTTCCGTCCTTGATGTGATCTTCTGAATCCTGCAGCCGGATAAAAACATCTGCCGGCATAGGGTACCTGAAACCTTCCCTGCCCCAATAAATGATATTCTGTATTCCTTCACAGAACAATTAATATAAATAAATTCAGGACCGTACTTTCAGGCCTGCGCTGTCGGACCACCGAAAGTTAGAGGCAGAACAGGAGTGGAACCTTTAACTTCCTTAATAGTGCCATGAACTGATTCATATTTGGCAATATTATCCTGAATGGCCGCTACCAGTCTTTTTGCATGCTCAGGAGTGAGTATTATCCTTGATTTTACCTGAGCTTTTGGTATTCCCGGCATTATACGTACGAAGTCGATCACAAATTCCGAAGCTGAATGAGTAATTACAGCAAGGTTTGAATATGTTCCCTGCCCAATTTCCTCATTAAGTTCGATGTTTATCTGGTTAGGATTCTTAGGATCTGACATTTCTTCCATTTTTATGATTTCTTATCTCCTCGATTCCGTTTCAGTTTCAACTGCAGCTTCAGTAAGGTTTTCGTATTCCTCGAGCGATCCCACGATTATACTGTTGTACTGACGCTGGCCGGTCCCTGCCGGTATAAGATGACCTACGATAACGTTTTCTTTCAGTCCTTCAAGTTTGTCAATCTTTCCAAGGATTGCAGCTTCATTCAGAACCTTGGTTGTTTCCTGGAATGAGGCAGCCGAGAAGAAACTGTTGGTCTGAAGGGCTGCTCTTGTAATTCCCTGCAGAACCTGGTTTGAAGTAGCAGGAACAGCATCTCTTGCCTCAACGATCTTCAGATCGCGGCGTTTCAAAACGGAATTCTCATCACGAAGTTTACGGGCCGTAACTATCATACCAGGACGAAGTGTCTGGGAATCACCTGACTCAACTATATACTTCTTGCCATAAATCCAGTCATTCTCATCCATAAATTCAAGTTTATCCACAACCTGACGCTCAAGAAATTTTGTATCACCCGGATCAATAATCTCAACTTTCCTCATCATCTGGCGGACTATGATCTCAAAGTGTTTATCGTTTATTTTTACACCCTGCAGTCTGTACACTTCCTGAATCTCATTTACAATATATTCCTGGACCTTTGTTGGGCCTTTGATTGCAAGGATATCCGAAGGTGTAATTGCTCCGTCAGAAAGGGGGATACCAGCTTTCACATAGTCATTTTCCTGAACAAGGATCTGCTTTGAAAGAGGAACAAGATATTTCTTGGTCTCTTCTGTTTTTGATTTGATTGAAATCTCCCTGTTACCTCTTTTTATTTTACCAAAGGTTACTTCACCGTCAATTTCTGAAACAATTGCAGGATTTGAAGGATTACGGGCTTCAAACAACTCCGTTACTCTGGGAAGACCGCCGGTAATATCACCTGATTTCCCTACCGCCCTGGGTATCTTTGCAAGTACCTCACCGGCTTCAACGTCTTTATCAGTATCAATAACAAGGTGTGATCCGACAGGAAGATTATATAACCTGAGCTCCTCCCCTTTCAGGTCCATTATTTTTATCGCCGGGTTTTTGGTTTTGTCCCTGCTTTCAATTATCACTTTCTCCTTGAAACCGGTCTGTTCATCTGATTCTTCGCGGAAAGTTATACCTTCTATCAGATAATCATATGCAATCTTACCGCTGAGTTCCGCAATAATAACAGCATTGAACGGATCCCATTCGCAGATAAGCTTACCTTTCTCAACTTCCTGTCCTGGCTTTATATAGAGCTTTGAACCATAAGGAATTGTATGGGTTGTGAGTGCAATTCCCGTTTTCTTGTCAATGATCCTTAGTTCTGCAAGCCGGCCAATAACTATATCGATATCGCCTTTTTCAACGTCTTTTTTCGGGACCGATCTAAGCTCTTCCATCTCAGCAATTCCGCTGTATCGTGCAACAAGCCTCGATTCTGTAGTAATATTCGAAGCGGTACCTCCAACGTGGAATGTACGAAGAGTAAGCTGAGTACCAGGTTCCCCGATACTTTGTGCTGCAATTACTCCGACTGCTTCGCCCTTCTGGACCATGCGCCCGTTGGCAAGGTTACGTCCGTAGCATTTTGCACAGACACCTTTTTTGGATTCACAGGTCAGTACCGACCTGATCTCAACCTGTTCAATAGGTGAATCTTCAATCTTCCTGGCAAGTTCCTCATTAAGTTCCTGTCCGGCTTCAACAATCTGTTCGCCGGTGAGAGGGTGGAAGACATCATGGACAGTAGTACGGCCAAGTATTCTCTCATAGAGTGACTCAACAACTTCCTCACTCTTCTTTATTGCAGTAGCCACCAGCCCTCTGAGAGTTCCGCAGTCTTCTTCATTGATTATGACATCCTGGGATACATCCACAAGACGACGTGTCAGATAACCTGCATCAGCAGTCTTGAGTGCTGTATCAGCAAGACCCTTACGTGCTCCGTGTGTTGAAATAAAGTACTCCAGAACCGACAATCCTTCCTTGAAATTTGAAAGGATAGGGTTTTCAATGATCTCAGAACCGGTCGAACCTGATTTCTGAGGTTTAGCCATCAGTCCCCTCATGCCTGAAAGCTGCCGGATCTGTTCCTTTGATCCTCTTGCTCCGGAATCGAGCATCATATAAACTGAGTTGAAACCCTGCTTATCGTTCGACAGCTGTTTCATCAGCGACTGGGTAAGCCTGGCATTGACATGGGTCCAGATATCTATTATCTGATTGTATCTTTCATTATTTGTAATGAATCCCATGCTGTAATTGTTCAGAACCTCTTCGACCTGTTCATAGCCTTCAGTTACAAACTTCGTTTTCTCCTCCGGAATAATAACATCATCAAGGTTGAATGACAATCCACCCTTAAATGCGGAATAGAAACCAAGATTTTTAATGGCATCGAGGAAGTCAGCAGTTTTTGCTGTTCCGGCCAGTTTAAGAACCCGTCCGATAATATCCCTAAGAGATTTTTTTGTAAGAATCTCATTTATAAATCCTACCTCAGCAGGAACAAACTGGTTAAATATAACGCGGCCGACAGTTGTTTCAACAATATGGTTTACCAGTTCTCCATCGACCCTGTCATTTGCTTTTACTTTGATAAAGGCATGAAGATCTGCTTTCCCTTCGTTGAAAGCTATATTCACCTCCTCGGGAGAATAGAAAACCAGATTTTCACCTTTCACCTTTTCTCCGGAGGCACTCTTTCTTCCTTTGGTAATATAATAAAGGCCAAGAACCATATCCTGCGACGGTACAGTAATTGGTGCTCCGTTGGCAGGATTAAGTATATTATGGGATGCAAGCATCAGCATCTGTGCTTCAAGAATGGCACCGTTCCCAAGCGGAAGATGTACAGCCATCTGGTCGCCGTCGAAGTCGGCGTTGAAAGCAGTACATACAAGCGGATGGAGCTGAATTGCTTTTCCTTCAATAAGCTTTGGCTGAAAAGCCTGTATCCCAAGCCTGTGAAGAGTAGGAGCACGGTTAAGAAGAACCGGGTGACCCTTGAGAACATTTTCAAGAATATCCCAGACAACAGGATCCTTACGGTCGACAATTTTTTTGGCAGATTTAACTGTCTTTACAATACCGCGTTCGATGAGTTTCCTGATAATAAATGGTTTATAAAGCTCTGCTGCCATATCTTTCGGAAGTCCGCATTCGTGCAGATTAAGTTCCGGACCAACAACAATAACAGAACGGGCCGAGTAGTCAACCCTTTTACCAAGAAGGTTCTGACGGAATCTTCCCTGTTTTCCTTTAAGACTGTCGCTCAATGACTTAAGAGGTCGGTTTGCATCTGTTTTTACAGCATTTGCTTTTCTGGAGTTATCGAACAGGGAATCGACAGCTTCCTGAAGCATTCTTTTCTCATTCCGGAGGATAACTTCAGGTGCCTTTATCTCTATAAGTCTTTTCAGACGGTTATTCCTTATGA
>Ga0209254_10006187_pt1 | contig 11030 bp, 9 predicted proteins | sample FrelakmetDIP11DI_FD_187148 | JGI IMG/M metagenome (GOLD analysis project Ga0209254, IMG submission 187148) | Freshwater lake sediment microbial communities from the University of Notre Dame, USA, for methane emissions studies - DIP11 DI (SPAdes)... | ecosystem: Environmental > Aquatic >... | reverse complement strand
GACCCGGGACAGCCCAACCGGCGTTCCCGGAAAATACAGATCACCATCTCCGACGGGGCCATTGAAGATTACCTGGACAAGAACAAGAAAGAGCGTGAAGTATTTGAAATCGGCCTCAAGAAGCTGATCGACGAACGCTACAATCATTCCGCTGCCGACGAACAGGTTCACCGGGGCTCCTCTGCACAGGCGGACAAGCTGCTCATCGCGAGGAACACGCTCAACGCATGATGACCGGGGGCGCGGACCGCAGAGACCGCCCGGTTTCCCCTTGACAATCGGCCTGTTCTGTTTCTTAATGAGTCATCATTCATGGCCCGCTCCGGGGCAGTGTCCTGCGACGTTCGGGGACCGATCGCTGATTTCCAATCCTGTCTCTCACGGACCACTTCATCCCCGACCCGGCCCATCCTGACCAATAACGTTCTCACAAACCACACCCCGTTATCAACCCGATGCGCATCATCGGGTCCTTGTCGCTTGGTTGCTCGTTCATTTCGCCTGATTGAGGCGGGGCGAACGGGAAAATGGAAACCGAAGAGCCTTCAAGGAAGGAGGGTGTACCCATGAGAGCGATGTCGAAGATCATGATTGCGGCCCTGTTGATCGTGCTGGTATCCGGCTGTTGCGTCAAATTCGAGGACGTGGCGCCCGGGACGCAGTACCCCGTCGGTCAAACCTTCTACACAAGCGGAACGAACATCACGGTCGAGCAGTTTCAATGGACAAACACTACCTGGACGACCAATGGGAAGGCCAGGATCGATGCCACGAATCACGCCAGGGGGACGGGCAGGGAAATCAATGCCAACAACGTCAATCTGCGCTTCAAGTTCGACTACCCCCTGAAGAAGATCACGCTGAAGTTCGCCGAGCTGGGCGGAAACAACAACATGATGGTCAACGGGGATTTCCGCAATGTGGGCAATCTGGTCTCCCTGAACGGCTTGACCGTTGGGGGCGTGACGGTGACCGTGACCGCCACCTCTGTGGGAGGCAACTCGTACGGCATCATCGTGCTGGACGGGGTCATCAAGGAGTTCAGCATCGGGGGCCAGGAACTCTGGCTCGACGACATCTGCCCGACGAAATAACCCGGTCCTTCAGGCCGGCCTGAAGGCTGCGGCAGGGTTCGCTTTGCCCGCGCTCATTCGGGAAGGAGGCAGGCCATGAAAGGGATCAACCGTATCCTTGTCGTCAGCAGGATGACGCGCCACTGCCGGAAAGCGGTGCGCTTTGGGGTTTCGCTTGCCCGGCAATCCGGCGCCGTCCTTTCCGTGCTGCACGTCGTCGAGAACCCCTTCAAGAAGGGATGGAATCTGCCCACGATCGCCTACGAGGAGCAATACCGCAAGGAGATGGAAAGGATCAGGGCGGAGCTCGATGAGATCGTCAGCCAGGAACGGGAGAAAGGCATGACGATCCTCGAGGTCATCGAGGAGGGCGAGCCGAAAGAAGAGATCCTGAAGGCTATCCGGAACGGGAACATCGACCTGGTGATTCTGCTGGCCCATGAGGAGGGCCGCCTGGAGCACTTCCTCTACGGGCGCGGCACCGACAGCATCATCCGCAAGATGCCCTGCTCGATTCTGCTGGTGAAAGAATAAGGAATAAACTTGTGCCCCTGGCGGAATGATCGCCAGGGGCTTTTCTTTGTCCGGGGAGCCGGCAAGAGGATGGAGCCGGCTCACCGCGCCGGCCGCCCACCAAAATTTCTCTTCAGAATCGAGCCCGATTGCGCTATGAACGATAAATCCGTTATTGAAAACGATTGCACGCGCATGGAAGTCTTGTTCCGCACAGCGGGGCTTCCCGGTAAGGTAATTGACTAGACATGATTGCGCTCCCTGACGGGATGCGCCCCCGGTCCCCGCAGCTTGCTGCGGGGTAAGCGAGCATAATAACAGATCATCCACTTCCTTAAGTTTCTAAATTCCTGGCACCTTGGTGCGAAGAATTTTAATTGTTTCCATGGGGATGGAACAGAACATCAAGGAAGAAAGGCATTACGGATTCTGTGGCCTGATGATCAAGTCAACCCGCAGGAAATCGGTGGATAAAACCTTTTTCGATCAGGGGTGCCTTCAGTGAACAGAAAGAATCGAGAACATCCAACTGGGCGGGCTGCATCCAAAAAGCTCCTGGAATTTGAACAATTCCTGGCCGATCTCTCCGCGAAATTCGTTGCCCTTCCCCCCGAACAGGTGGATGATGAGATCCGGGGCGCCCTGAAAAAGGTGTTGAAGTTCTTCGAGATCGACCGGTGTTCCCTGCTCCGTCTTCTTCCGTGCAGGACGCAATGGCTGATCACCCACAATGCCGACACGGCCGGCGATTCGCCGTATCCCGTCGAGACCTCTCTTCCCGTGTCGCTTGCCCCCTGGGCCGCCAGGAAACTTGCGGATGATCGCGAATCCTTTTCCTTTGCAACGCTCGACGATCTCCCGGCGGAGGCTGCCGTCGACAAACAGACGCTGGAGCTGTGGAAAGTCCGGTCCGGCCTGTATATCCCCATTGCCGCCCTGCGGTCCTCCGAGTACAGCCTCGGCATCAGCTCTGCTGAAGCCGGGCGAAACTGTCCGGAGGAGTACATCCCGCGTCTTCGCCTTTTAGGGGAGATGTTCGTCAACGCGCTGGAGCGAAGCAGGGGGGAGCTGCTTCTCCGGGAGCGCCTCGAGGAGATCGAGCGGCTCAAGCTGCTGCTGGAGAAGGAGAATGTCTATCTCCGGGAGGAAATCAAATCGGGGCAGGGCTTCCAGAAGATCGTGGGAAGCAGCGATGCGCTCCATTACGTCTCCTTCCGCGTGCAGCAGGTTGCCCCCACCGATGCCACCGTACTCATTCTCGGGGAGACCGGCACGGGAAAAGGGCTTGTCGCGCATGCCATCCATGAGCTGAGCGCCCGGAAGGACAGGCCCATGATCACGGTGAACTGTGCCGCCCTTCCCGCCAACCTCATCGAGAGCGAACTCTTCGGCCGTGAGAAGGGGGCCTTCACGGGGGCCCACGCGAAGCAGGTCGGCCGTTTCGAGGTTGCAAACGGCGGGACGATCTTCCTCGACGAGATCGGCGAGATGCCGCTGGAGCTGCAGGCGAAGCTCCTGCGGGTGCTGCAGGAGGGGGAGTTCGAAAGGCTGGGCAGCCCCCGCACGATCAAGGTGGACGCCAGGGTGATCGCCGCGACAGCCCGCGATCTGAAGGCGGAGATCCGCAGCAACCGGTTCCGGGAGGATCTTTTTTACCGGCTGAACGTCTTCCCCATCTCGATGCCGCCCCTGAGAATGCGGCGCGACGACATCCCTCAGCTGGTCCGCCACTTCGTCGACAAGTACGCGCGGAAAATCGGCAGGACGATCAAGAGCATCCCAAAGGCCGTGATTAAATCCCTCCAGGAGTACGCCTGGCCCGGCAATGTGCGGGAACTGGAGCACGTGATCGAACGGGCCGTGATCACCAGCACGGGGCCGGTGCTGCAGATTGCGGATCGTCTCGAAGGCGAGGCGGTTCACGCAAAGGAAGAGCCGCCGGAGGAGCTTGCCGCAATGGAGAAAGAGCACATCCTCAGGGTCCTCCGGAAAACCCGCTGGAAGATCAACGGGCCAGGAGGCGCCGCCGCCCTACTCAACATCCATCCAAGCACCCTCCGCTTCCGGATCAAGAAGCTGGGCCTCGAGCGCCCCTGATACGGCCAAGTCTCAAAAGATTGCTCTCAACATGTTGACGATTAGCAATATATTGAGAGCAATTCAGCCTTTCCGTCCCTCTCCTGGCAAAAAATAAATCAACAAATTCAAGTAGTTTTCATTCGCCTAAGGGTTTTTCTCTTCTTGGAATGCTTCTTGGATTGTGCTCGTGTAAATCACCCGAGAGATTTCCGCATGGTTGGCAAGAATCCCCCAACAGGAGAAGATCGGTACACGAAGCTCACGATCGAGATGCGGGCCAGGCCGGAAAAGACCCAGGAGCTGTATCAGACCCTGCAGGCACTTCTTCCTGCAATCCGCAAGGAGAACGGGTGCCGGGACTGCCGTGTCTGGCGGGACGTCGAGGACGAGGAGACCTTTTTTCTGACCGTCGACTGGGACACACGGGCCAGCTTCGAAGCGTTCATGCCGTCCGAAAGCGGCGGCGCTCTGCTCGGCGCAATCGACCTGCTGAGCGAAACGGCGAAAGTCCGGATCGGGAACAACGAGCCCTGGGAGGGTATCGATACCCTGAAGAGAATGAGAAAGAAAGCGTAGTCCACCTGCCTGCCGGGGCCGTTTCGCCGGATGAATGAAAAGGACGTTTTGGAGAGTTATTTTCGTTGGCAATCATATTCAGCAAGGAGGAGTTATGAAGCCAAAGCAAACGGTTCGAAACAGCAAGGCCCGCATGTGGGCGGCGGTGGTCGGCATTCTCGCCGCGGCGGCGATAACGACCGCTGCGGTCACGCCTGTCGGGGCAGCCGACGCGCCGAAACAGACGAAACAGCCCAACATCCTGGTCATCTTCGGCGACGACGTCGGTCAGGCCAACATCAGCGCCTTCACCAAGGGCCTGATGGGTTACCGCACGCCAAACATCGACCGCATAGCCAAGGAAGGCTTGACCTTCACGGACTACTACGCCGAGCAGAGCTGCACGGCGGGGCGGTCTTCGTTCATCACCGGCCAGAACGTCTTCCGCACGGGACTGAGCAAGGTCGGGATGCCGGCCGCGCCGGTGGGCCTGCACAAGGAAGACCCGACGATCGCGGAAATGCTCAAACCGCTCGGGTATGCCACCGGGCAGTTCGGCAAGAATCACCTCGGCGACCTCAACGAGTACCTGCCGACGGTCCACGGGTTCGATGAATTCTTCGGTAACCTGTACCATCTCAACGCCGAGGAGGAGCCGGAGCTGTTCAATTACCCGCAGGACCCGAAGTTTCGCGAGCAGTTCGGCCCCCGGGGCGTGATCCGGAGCAAGGCCATAGACCGGGACGACCCGACCGTGCACCCGCGGTGGGGCAAGATCGGCAGGCAGACGATTGAAGATACCGGTCCCCTGACCCGCAAGCGGATGGAGACCATCGACGACGAGACCTCGGCGGCGGCGATTGACTACATCAAGCGTCAGGTCAAGGCCGGGAAGCCGTTCTTCGTCTGGTACAACAGCACGCGGATGCACCTCCGCACCCACGTGCGGCCCGAGCACCGCAGCCCGAAGGGCGCCACGGCCCTCACCGAGTATGCCGACGGGATGATCGAGCACGACGGCACGGTGGGTTCCCTGCTCAAGACCCTTGACGATCTGGGCATTGCGGGCAACACCATCGTCGTCTACACGACGGACAACGGCCCGCACGCCAATACCTGGCCCGATGCCGCGACGACGCCGTTCAGGAGTGAGAAGAATACCAACTGGGAGGGCGCCTTCCGCGTGCCCGCTTTCATCCGCTGGCCGGGGCAGATCAAGCCTGATTCCGTCTCGAACGAGATCGTCAGCGGGCTCGACTGGATGCCTACGCTGGTCGCTGCCGCCGGTGATCCGGACGTGAAAGAAAAACTGCTCAAGGGCTACAAGGTGGGCGGCATGACCTACAAGGTCCACCTCGACGGCTACAACATGTTGCCCAACCTGACCGGCAAGGAACCGAAGAGCCAGCGCCGGGAGTTCTTGTATTTCAGCGACGACGGCGACCTGCTGGCGTTGCGCTACGAGAACTACAAGTTTGTCTTTGCCGAACAGAAGACGCCCGGGACAATGGCCGTATGGAATGAGCCGTTTACGCGTTTCCGCATGTCCAAGCTCTTCGATCTGCGCGCCGACCCCTACGAGCGGGCAGACGTTACGTCCAACACCTATTGGGATTGGAGCATTGATCATGGGTTTCTCGTGATCCCGTCCCAAGCCTACATCGTGAAATTCATCGAGACGTTCAAACAATATCCGCCGCGGCAGAAGCCGGCGAGCTTCGGCATTGACCAGGCCCTGGAGACTCTGCAGAGAGGGGCTGGAGGGCGATAGTGAATGAGAAAGGGCAATCAAGGGGAGGGTGCAGAGGCATTTTCAGCACCCTCCCTCCCCGGTTGGAGGCTCAGGCGAAACCCCGATGCCGGCCGGAATCGATGTTTTCCAAAGGATAACACACGATGAACAAAGTACGGAACAGAATCGTGGGTTGTCTGCTCGCGATATGCGCGTCGGCAGCCTTTTCCGTGACCGTTCACGCCGCCGATCTCCCGGCGGGCGGGGCCTGCACGTTGCCCTCCTGGAACGACGGGCCGGCAAAGAAATCCATCACGGACTTCATCGCGAAGGTGACGAAGGACGGCGGGCCTGACTTCGTGACGCCGTCCGAACGCATCGCGGTCTTCGACAACGACGGTACGCTCTGGGCCGAGCAGCCGATGTACTTCCAGTTCCTCTTCGTGCTGGATCGCATCAGGGAGCTTGCGCCCCGGCATCCGGAATGGAAAACGCAGGAGCCTTTCGCTTCGCTGCTCCGGGGCGACGTGAAAACAGCCCTCGCAGGCGGTGAGCGCACCCTCGGCCAACTCATCATGGTGACCCATGCGGGCATGACGTCCGAGGAGTTTGAGAAGACGGTGAGCGACTGGATCGCGACCGCGAAGCATCCGAAAACGGGGCGGCTTTACACCGAGATGGTCTACCAGCCCATGATCGAGCTGCTCTCCTGTATGCGGGCAAACGGATTCAAGACCTTCATTGTCTCCGGAGGAGGCATCGAGTTCATGCGCCCGTGGTCGGAAAGGGTCTATGGCATCCCGCCCGAACAGGTTGTCGGCTCCAGCATCAAAACGAAATTCGAGCTGCGCGACGGCAGACCCGTCCTCGTCCGCCTGCCCGAGATCAACTTCGTCGATGACGGCCCGGGCAAGCCCGTGGGAATCCAGACGCACATCGGACGACGTCCCATCGCAGCCTTCGGCAACTCCGACGGCGATCTTCAGATGCTGCAGTGGACGGCCGCCGGCAGCGGGGCGCGCTTCTGCCTCTACGTCCACCACACCGACCCCGTGCGCGAATGGGCCTACGACCGCAGCTCGGCCGTGGGACGACTGGACAAGGGGCTGGACGAAGCCCGGGTGCGCGGATGGGTGGTCGTGGACATGAAAGCCGACTGGAAGCGCGTTTTTGCCTTCGAGAAAGACTGATGGCAACGTCCTGAAAAAGCCGGAAACGGTCTTGCAGGGAACGGCATCAGGGGATCATGTGGTACCAGTTGCAGGTCGTGCTGCCCGGATCGCCTTCCCGGGTTTTTTCCTGGAAATGGTTGCCACGAGAGCCCATGTAAAGGTGCAAGAAATGGGAGAAGGATGGACAATGAAAAGACAAACACTGATAGCGGGGTTGTGCTCCGCCATGCTTGCCGTCCTGGTCGTCGGGCCCGCCTGGGCCGGGGGGGTTATGCTCTACCAGTTCGGCTCGCCCGATGTGGGGCTTGCGGCGGCAGGTTACGCCGCCCGCGCGCAGGATGCCTCGACGGTGTTCACCAACCCCGCAGGCATGAGCCGCCTCGAGAAGTCCCAGGTCATGGGCGGCCTGCAGGCCCTGTACGGTGACGTGAAGTTCAGCCCCAACTCGGCCACCACCGTCACCGGCAGCGACGGCGGGGTTGCCGTGGGGTGGGTTCCCGGGGGAAGTCTATTCGTCGTCCAGAAACTGAATCAGGACTGGAGCATCGGCTTGGGTTCCCTTTCCTATTTCGGCCTGAGCCAGAGCTTTGATGACAACTGGGTCGGCCGTTACTATGTCCAGAAGTCGACTCTCATAGGCATGACGCTCACGCCGGCCGTGAGCTACCGGGTGAACAGCTGGCTCTCCATTGGCGCGGGGCTCAACCTCATGTACGGCATACTCGACGACCAGGTCGCCATCAACAACATCGGCGAAGCAAGGCCGGACGGGCAGCTCAAGTACGATGACCAGAAGTGGGGATACGGAGCAAACCTCGGGGTCCTCGTGGAGCCAAAGCCGGGGACGCGCTTCGGGCTCACCTACCTCTCGGAAGTCAAGCTCGACTTCGGCGCCGTGCCCGAGTTCAGCGGGCTCGGACCGGCCCTGGAACTGGCGCTCCGAAACAGCGGGCTCCTCACCGGCAGCATGGACCTGGGAATGACGGTGCCCCAGATGGTCATGTTCAGCGCCTATCATGAGCTGAACGAAAAGTGGGCCGTCATGGGCAATCTGGGCTGGCAGAACTGGTCGCGCTTCGGGAAGGTCGACGTGCAGATCAACTCGAGCAACCCCGCGAGCCTGACCGTGAACAGCAATTACAACGACACGTGGCATGTGGCCCTGGGTGCCCAGTACCGGTACTCGCCGACATGGACGTTTTCCGCCGGCATTGCCTACGACAGCTCCGCCGTCGACGACGACAAGCGCAGCGTCACTGTCCCGATGGGGGAGGCCTGGGGTTTCGCCCTGGGTGCCCAGGTTGCCGTCACCCCGAATCTCACGCTGGGAGCGGCCTACGAGTTCGCGTGGCTGGGCGACATGCCCGTCAACCAGGTACGCGGGAGCGGGGCCTTCGCGAACACGGTGTCGGGCGAGTTCGGCAACTCGAGCTTCAGCTTCTTTGCGCTCAACCTGAAATGGACCTATTGAGAGGAGGAAGAAGTCAGGAAGAAAGCACTGGCTGCCGCAAAAAAAATTCACTATAAGGGCTAAGGAAAATGAAGCTCCGATCACCGGATGGGCAGCCGCTTGACCGGATGCCGGGATGTAAGCAACACAGGAGAAAGGAGAAAGCGATGAAACGCACGATGGGATGTCTGATGGTTTTCAGCCTGGTATTTCTTTTTGCCGCAGGCGCGCTGGCCCAGGAAGGACTGGTGCGGACCGTTGCGGAAGGCTGCAAGACGGAACTCGAAACCTACTGCAAAAATGTGACCCCCGGAGAGGGCCGTGTCCTGGCCTGTCTCTACGCCTATGAGGACAAGCTCTCGGGCCGGTGCGAGTATGCGCTCTACGACGCCTCCGTGCAACTGGAGCGGGTGGTCAATGCACTGAGCTACGTGGCCAATGAATGCCGCGACGACCTGAAGGCATACTGCTCGGCCGTCAATCCCGGCGAAGGGCGTCTGCTCGACTGCATCGAGAAAAACAAGGCGAAGGTCAGCGGCCGTTGTACCCAGGCCATGAAGGATGTCGGGCTGAAGAAGAAGTAAGGGGATACGTTCCGATTTACGGACGGCATCGAATCTTCACGGAAAAGCATGGCGGCATGGCCTCGGAAAAGGTCATTGGCGTCATGCCGATGTTCGAGATCCGTGGACGCGGACCGTAGCCCGGGGCGAGTACGGGCTGAATTTCATCGAACATGGAGGGGAGTGCTATGAAAAGAGCGGCAAGAATGATGATGGCAGTCGGGATCGGCCTTGTGCTCACGGCGTCTGCGGCGTTTGCGGCGGATTACAAGTTTTCGGGGTTTTTCGGCAATCCGGCCGCCTATGAGATGCTGAAACCCGGTCCGGTAGGCGGGGCCAAGCTGCGCTGGCTGAAGGAAGGCGTCGATCCCAAGAAATACAACAGCTTCATGGTGGACAGCGTCGTCTTCTTCCTGGCTGAAGAGTCCGACTACAAGGGTATCGACCCCCAGGAGATGAAGGAACTGGCCGATGCCTTCAACCGGGAGCTCGCGGCGGCCTTCAAGGACAAGTGGCCGATCGTGGCCGATCCGGGGCCCGACGTGGCACGGCTCCGCATCGCCATCACGAACATCCATCCGAGCCGGCCCGGCGTCAGCGCGGTGACGTCGGTCGTGCCTGTCGCGCTGGGCGTCAGCCTAGTCAAGAAGGGGGCCACGGGAGGCTGGTCCGGCAGCGGCGATACCTGCATCGAGATGATGGGCCTCGACAGCACGACCAACGAGATCCAGGTCCTGGGATTCGACGAGCAGAAGGCGGCCTTCGAGCAGCGGTTCTCGAAATGGGGGTCGGCCTACGATGCCTTCAAGCTCTGGTCCGAGAAAATGGTCGAGTTCATCGACCATTATAAGGGCGTCAAGAGGGAACCCGGGAAATAGGATTCTTCTGTTCAGAGGATCTCCATGAAGATGCGTCATGGGAGAGCCCTCGGGTTCTCCCTTTTTCTGATGTTGATCGCTACTGCCGGCTGCAGCCACTTCGGGCACTACCCGTTGAATGCGCCCCTGGACCGGTACGAGCCCGGATACGGCTACCTCACCCGAAACATGGGGCCCGAGGGCAGCTCGGAGGAGCTGCTCCTGATCCTGTCCTTTTCCGGGGGCGGCACGCGGGCAGCCGCCTTTGCCTACGGCGTGCTCGAGGAGCTGCGGGCGACGGAGGTCGCCTTCGACGGCAGGAAACGCCGGCTCGTCGACGAGGTGGACATGATCTCGGGCGTCTCGGGGGGGAGTTTCACGGCGGCCTATTACGGGCTCTTCGGCGAGCGCATCTTCGAGGATTACGAAGGCCGGTTCCTGAAAAAGAATGTCCAGGGGGACCTCAAATCCGGCATGTTTCTGAACCCCGTCAACTGGTTCAGGCTTTCATCGCCCTTCTTCGACCGGAGCGATCTTGCCGCCGAGTATTACGACAAGAACGTTTTTGACGGGAAGACCTTCGGGGACATGATCAGGCGCAAGGGGCCCATGGTCCTCATCAACGCAACGGACATGTCCCTCGGGGTGAGGATCACCTTCAACCAGAACCTGTTCAATGCCATTTGCTCCGACCTCTCGAAATTCCCCGTGGCCAGGGCCTGTGCCGCCTCGTCGGCGGTACCGGGCGTGCTGACGCCGATCACGCTGAAAAATTACGCGGGCCGCTGCGGCTTTGTCCTCCCGCCTGAATTTGAGACGCTCTCCCCGAGTTACCGGATGAGGGAAATGAGGGAGAGTGTGATGCTTGTGATGGATCCGGACAAGAAACAGTCCTTTCACCTCATCGACGGGGGCGTGGCGGACAACCTCGGCCTGAGGGCCATCGAGGAAGCCATCGACGCGGTAGGCAATGCATGGACGTCCCTGAAGCTCATGGGGCGGGAAAAGGTACGAAAGGTGGCATTCATCGTCGTCA
>Ga0209254_10006186_pt1 | contig 11031 bp, 11 predicted proteins | sample FrelakmetDIP11DI_FD_187148 | JGI IMG/M metagenome (GOLD analysis project Ga0209254, IMG submission 187148) | Freshwater lake sediment microbial communities from the University of Notre Dame, USA, for methane emissions studies - DIP11 DI (SPAdes)... | ecosystem: Environmental > Aquatic >... | reverse complement strand
GTTCAACTACGAGAACAAGGATCATGAAGTGGTCGGCAATCCTGATCCGCTGATCGTGGGCCGCGCCACGTCTCACTCCGACTGACCGGCGCGTCCCCACTGAGGAGGACGCGTGCGGTTCCTGGCGACGCTGCTGATGTGGCTCGTCACCACGATCTTGGTGGCGCTCGCCGTGCCGGCGGCGTGGGTGCAGCAGCACCTGATCGATGCCGACGGCTATGCGGCTCTGGCGCAGAAGGCCGCGGCTGATTCGGGGCTGCAGGCGGCGATGGCCTCGGAGTTGACGACGCAGGTGGCCCGGTTGGGCACGGGGGTGAACACCGGCACCGTGAGTCTGGTCGCCGCCACCTACACCGCGAGCTCGACGTTTCCCGGGCAGTTCGCCCAGGCGAATCGGTTCGCTCACCGATGGCTGTTCACCGACTCGGTGCGCTCGAGCGTGGACCCACAGGGACGCTGGGTCATCGACTTCGCGCCGATGTTGTCCGACGCCTCCTTCAAGGAAACGCTGAGCGAGTACAACATCACAGTGCCGACGTCGGTGCCAATTCCGTTGACCGACAACGCCCCTTCGGTGTTGCGGCCCGGTGCTCTGCGGTCGGCCGCCACCGTCGGACCGTGGGCCAGTGTCGGCCTGACGGTACTGGCCGCGGTGGCGGCATTGTTGACGCTGTTCATCGCGCGAAGCCGTGGCAAGATGCTGGTGGCGCTGGGGGTGTCGGCCCTTCTGGTCGGTGGCGCAGGCTGGGCCGCAATCGAATTCGGCAGGCGTCACCTCGATCAGACCCTCGACAGCACCTCGGGCAACATCCGCCGGATCGCCGATATCATGGTCGACACCGCCGCGGCCAGCATGCACCAATGGCTCAACATCTCGCTGATCGTGGGCGGCGGACTGGTGGTCATCGGGGTGATCGTCACGCTGTTGGTGGGTCTGGCCAAGTCGAGTTAGCCGCTGCTACGCCTCGTGTGCTGGTCGGTTCAGCCGGCCGCCGAGCATCCGGTGCAGGAAGGAGTAGCTCAACGCCGACTTGAACGCGGTCTGTGCGTTGTCGGCCGCCCCGGCGTGGCCGCCCTCGATGTTCTCGTAGTACCAGACGCCGTGCCCGGCCTCCTCCAGTGCCGCCGTCATCTTGCGGGCATGCCCCGGGTGGACCCGGTCGTCCCGGGTTGACGTCGTGATCAGCACTGGGGGATAACGCTTGTCGGTGGTGATGTTCTGGTACGGCGAGTACTCGGAGATGAACTTCCAGTCCTCGATGTCGTCGGGGTCGCCGTACTCGGCCACCCACGAAGCGCCGGCCAGCAGCACGTGGAACCGCTTCATGTCCAGCAAGGGCACCTGGCACACCAGCGCGCCGAAACACTCCGGATACTTCGTGAGCATGATGCCCATCAGCAGGCCGCCGTTGCTGCCGCCCTGGGCCCCGAGTTGCGCGACGGTGGTGATTCCGCGGTCGACGAGGTCGCGCGCCACCGCGGCGAAGTCCTCGGCCACCTTGTGCCGTCGCTCGCGCATCGCCTGGGTGTGCCACGTTGGTCCGTACTCGCCGCCGCCGCGGATGTTGGCCAGCACGTAGGTGCCCCCGCGGGACAGCCACAGCCGGCCCAGCACGCCGTCGTAGCCCGGTGTCCGCGACACCTCGAATCCGCCGTAGCCGCCGAGCAGGGTTGCCCCCGGCGCCCTGTCGTGCTTGTGGTCGACCACGAAGTAGGGGATGGCCGTGCCGTCGTCGGACGTCGCGAAGTGTTGGGCCACTTCGAGATCGGCGGCGTCGAAGAATGACGGCGCACGCTTGACCTCGGTCAGTTCGCCTTCGGCCGTGCCGTGCAGAAGCCGCGACGGAGTGATGAAATCACTTGAATCCAGGAAGATCTCGTCACCGGTGTCATCGGTGGCGACGATGACGGTGTTGGTGCTCGATTCGATCCCCGGCACCGGCCGGCGCTGCCACGTTCCGGGCGTCACGACCTCGACGCGGCTGGCGACGTCGGCCAGCGTGACGATCAGCAACCGATCCCGCGTCCACGAGTACTGGTGCAGGCAGGTGTGAGCATCGGGTTCGAAGACCACCGCCAGTTCGGCTGTGCCATCGAGGAATTGCTCATATTCGGCGGCGAGCAGCGAACCGGCGCGGTAGGACGCCGTGCCGGTGAGCCAGTCCGTGCGCAACTCGATCAGCAGCCAGTCCCGGTGCACCGACAGTGAGGCGTCGGTGGGGGCGTCGATACGGACCAGTTCACCTGAACGCAGTTGATACACCTGCTCGTTGAAGAAGTCGACGGCGCGGTGCAGCAGTGTGCGCTCGTAGCCCGGCGTGCGGTCCACCGACGCCGACACGATCACGTCGGTGGCAGGCCCGGTGAACACCGTCGTCGCTTCGCTCAGCGGCTGGCCCCGCTTCCAGCGCTTGATGATCCGCGGATAACCGGACTCCGTCATCGAGCCCGGCCCATAGTCGGTGCCCACCAGCACCGTGTCCGAGTCCGCCCAGGCCACGTTCGACTTCGCCTCCGGCAACTCGAAGCCACCGGCGACGAATTCCCGCTTGGCCATGTCGAATTCGCGCACCACGGCCGCGTCGGACCCGCCGCGGGACAGGCTGATCAACGCCCGGCTGTGGTCGGGTTCGATGACGTCGGAGCCCGCCCACACCCAGTTCTCCCCGTCGGCGCGGGCCAGGTCGTCGACGTCGACGATGACGTCCCAGTCCGTATTCTCGGTCAGGTAGCTGTCCAAGGTGGTGCGCCGCCAGAGCCCACGGGGGTTGGCGGCGTCCCGCCAGAAGTTGTAGAGGTACTCGCCGCGGCGGCGGACGTAGGGGATCCGGGCGTCGGTGTCGAGCACTTCCAACGCCTCGGTTCGCATCTGCTCGAACCGCTCGCCGCTGAACTCGTCGATCGTCGGTTCGTTGTGCGCGCGGACCCAGTCCAGCTGTTCCTCGCCGGCGATCTCTTCGAGCCACAGGTACGGGTCGTCTGCCATGGCTGCCATTCTCACCTGAGCGGTAGTGTGAGCTGTGTTACACCGTGGATCGACGAGGAGTCGCAGATGACCGTCTATGCCCGCCCCGGTAGCTCCGGGTCCGCCATGTCCTTCCAGTCGCGCTATGAGAACTTCATCGGCGGGCAGTGGGTGCCGCCGGCCGGCGGGGAGTATTTCGAGAATCCGACGCCGGTTACCGGTGAAGTGTTCTGCGAGGTGGCCCGCTCGACGGATGTTGATATCGAGAAGGCTCTTGATGCCGCGCATGTGGCGGCGCCGGGGTGGGGTAAGACCGCGCCGGGGGAGCGCGCGGTGCTGCTGAACAGGATCGCTGATCGCATCGAGGAGAATCTGGAGGCGATCGCGCTGGCCGAGTCGTGGGACAACGGCAAGCCGATCCGGGAGACCCTGGCGGCCGATATCCCGTTGGCGGTGGACCATTTTCGGTACTTCGCCGCCGCGATCCGCGCGCAGGAGGGTTCGCTGTCGCAGATCGACGAGGACACGGTGGCCTATCACTTCCACGAGCCGCTGGGGGTGGTGGGCCAGATCATCCCGTGGAACTTCCCGATCTTGATGGCGGTGTGGAAGCTGGCACCGGCGCTGGCGGCGGGCAATGCGGTGGTGCTCAAGCCGGCCGAACAGACCCCGGCCTCGGTGCTGTACCTGATCTCGCTGATCGCCGATCTGCTGCCCGACGGAGTGATCAACGTGGTCAACGGCTTCGGGGTGGAGGCGGGTAAGCCGCTGGCCTCGAGTAACCGGATCGCCAAGATCGCTTTCACCGGGGAGACCACCACCGGGCGGTTGATCATGCAGTACGCCTCGCAGAACCTCATCCCGGTCACCCTGGAGTTGGGCGGCAAGAGCCCCAACATCTTCTTCTCCGACGTCATGGCCGCCGCCGACGACTTCCAGGACAAGGCGTTGGAGGGTTTTGCGATGTTCGCCCTCAATCAGGGCGAGGTGTGCACGTGTCCGTCGCGCAGCCTGATCCAGGCCGACATCTACGAGGAGTTCCTGGCGTTGGCCGCGATCCGCACCAAGGCGGTGCGCCAGGGTGATCCGCTGGACACCGAGACGATGATCGGCGCGCAGGCCTCCAACGACCAGCTCGAGAAGATCCTGTCCTATATCGAGATCGGCAAGAGCGAAGGCGCTCAGGTGCTCACCGGTGGGGAGCGCGCGGAGCTCGGTGGTGATCTCAGTGGCGGCTACTACGTGCAGCCCACGATCTTCACCGGGGACAACGCGATGCGGATCTTCCAGGAAGAGATTTTCGGGCCGGTGGTGTCGGTGACGTCGTTCACCGATTACGACGACGCCATCCGTATCGCCAATGACACCCTCTACGGGCTGGGGGCTGGGGTGTGGAGCCGGGACGGCAACACCGCCTACCGCGCCGGGCGCGACATCAAAGCCGGCCGGGTGTGGACCAACTGTTATCACGCCTACCCCGCGCACGCCGCGTTCGGCGGCTACAAGCAGTCGGGCATCGGCCGGGAGAACCACAAGATGATGCTTGATCACTACCAGCAGACCAAGAACCTCCTCGTCTCCTACAGCAACAAGGCCCAAGGCTTCTTCTGATGAGTGATTTCGGCGCGCATCCCGTCGGTGAGCGACCGCAAGCGCGCCGAAATCGCAGGTCGGCGGAGGTGCCGCCGCGGGCGTTGATCACGGCGGCGGCCGCCGAACTGCTGTACCGGTTGCAGGATCGCCACGGCCCGGTGATGTTCCACCAGTCCGGCGGCTGCTGCGACGGGTCCTCGCCGATGTGCTACCCAGACGGCGAATTCATCGTCGGCGACCGTGATGTTCTGCTCGGAGTGCTGCAGGGGGTGCCGGTGTGGATCTCCGGCCCGCAGTTCGAGACCTGGAAGCACACCCAGCTCGTCATTGACGTGGTGCCCGGCCGGGGCGGCGGGTTCAGCCTCGAAACTCCCGAGGGCATGCGGTTCCTGAGCCGCGGCCGGGCGTTCACAGACGCCGAGAACGAGTTGCTGGCCACCGCACCACCCTTGACCGGAGCCGACTACGAGCGCGGTGCCCGACCGCCCGGACGGACCGATGTGGTGGTCGCCGAGGCCGCGGACGCATGTGCAATCCCAGGTCGGCGCGCCGGAGTCGGTCAGCCGTAGTCGCCGACTGGGCACGTATCGTCTTAAGGGTGATACCCCTGCCGCGGGCATGGCTGCTCACAAGCGCGTTGCTGGTCGGTTGTGCAACCGGCCTGGTCGCCGCGGTCGTCACCACAGTGCTGGTCAAGGCATCAATTCGGCCCGACCTCGTGGTGGCACTTGTGGTCGGCGTTCCGAGCTCGGTGGGGATGTTGACCATCCTGCTGTCCGGTCGGCGTTGGCTCACCACGGTCGGCGCGTTCATCGTGGCCATGGCTCCCGGGTGGCTGGGAACCCTCGTACTCATCCAGGTGGTCTCCGGTGGCTGAGAAGACGTCCCTACCCTCGACGGAACCCCACTACGCACCGGTCTTCGACACCGGCCCCCACCCCGGTCCGCTGCGGCCGCTCGACGCCGGCAACGAGCCCGAACCCGAGAAGCAACCGCACCCGTCGCAGCCGCAGGCGTTCAGCGAGCTGGAGAGTTTCGACACCGACGCGTTCATGCAGCCGCTGAGCGGATTCCTGCACGCCGAGCCGGTCCTCGTGCCGCCCGCGCAGGCGGCAGTCGACAGCTCGCACCTGTATGTGAGGCGGTGGCAATTCGTGTTCATCGTGGCCGCGGTGTGGGTGCTGGCCGCCGCCGCGGGGCTGGGCTTCTACTTCTGGTGGTACACCTCGCTGCACAAGACACCGGCGGTGTTCGGGGTGCTGATCTACCTGCTCGTGTGTGCGGTGGCCAGCATGCTGGTCTCGATGGTGCCCAACCGGCCGTCGGTGACGGCCTTGGCGATCGCACTGATGTCGGCCCCGCTGGCCTCGATGGCCGCTGCCGCCGTACTGCATGGGGCCTATTACTTCGAATGGATTACCCGACCGCCGATCGGCTGATTGCGCGACTCCTCAACGGGCGTCCCGCCCGCATCGTCGTCACGCTCGGTCTGATTGCGCGACTCCTCAACGGGCGTCCCGCCCGCATCGTCGTCACGCTAGGGTAGGCGGCGTGACCCACTATGACGTCGTCGTTCTCGGAGCCGGACCCGGTGGATACGTCGCGGCGATCCGCGCAGCCCAACTCGGGCTGAACACCGCCATCATCGAACCCAAGTACTGGGGCGGGGTGTGCCTCAATGTCGGCTGTATCCCGTCGAAGGCGTTGCTGCGCAACGCCGAGCTGGTCCACATCTTCACCAAGGACGCCCAGACGTTCGGCATCAGCGGCGAGGCCACGTTCGACTACGGCGCGGCGTTCGACCGCAGCCGTAAGGTCGCCGAAGGCCGCGTGGCGGGCGTCCATTTCCTGATGAAGAAGAACAAGATCACCGAGATCAACGGCTACGGCAAGTTCACCGACGCCAACACCCTCTCGGTCGAGCTCAACGACGGCGGCACCGAGACCGTCACCTTCGACAACGCGATCATCGCCACCGGCAGCAGCACCCGGCTGGTGCCCGGCACGTCGCTGTCGAAGAACGTCGTCACCTACGAGGAGCAGATCCTGTCGCGGGACCTGCCGAAGTCCATCGTCATCGCCGGCGCCGGCGCGATCGGCATGGAATTCGCCTACGTGATGAAGAACTACGGCGTCGACGTCACCATCGTCGAGTTCCTGCCGCGCGCCCTGCCCAACGAGGACGCCGAGGTCTCCAAGGAGATCGAGAAGCAGTACAAGAAGCTCGGGGTCAAGATCCTCACCGGCACCAAGGTCGAGTCCATCACTGATAACGAGGCCGACGGGTCCGTCGTTGTCGTCGTCAGCACGGACGGCAAGACCGAGGAGATCAAGACCGACAAGGTCATGCAGGCGATCGGCTTCGCGCCCAACGTCGAGGGCTACGGCCTCGAGGCCGCCGGTGTGCAGCTGACCGACCGCAGGGCCATCGGGATCGATGACTACATGCGCACCAACGTCCCGCACATCTACGCGATCGGCGACGTCACCGCCAAGCTGCAGCTGGCCCACGTCGCCGAGGCCATGGGCGTGGTGGCCGCCGAGACCATCGCCGGTGCCGAAACGCTCGCGCTCGGCGACTACCGGATGATGCCCCGCGCGACGTTCTGCCAGCCGCAGGTCGCCAGCTTCGGTCTGACCGAGGAGCAGGCCCGCGACGAGGGCTACGACGTCAAGGTGGCCAAGTTCCCGTTCTCGGCCAACGGCAAGGCGCACGGGTTGGCCGATCCGACCGGCTTCGTCAAGGTCATCGCCGACGCCAAGTACGGCGAGCTGCTGGGCGCCCACCTCATCGGCCCCGACGTCTCCGAGCTGTTGCCGGAACTGACCCTGGCGCAGAAGTGGGATCTGACTGTCAACGAGCTGACCCGCAACGTGCACACCCACCCGACGCTGTCGGAGGCACTCCAGGAATGCTTCCACGGCCTCGCCGGCCACATGATCAACTTTTGAGTCCGTCGACAGTCGTCGCCGCCATCGGCGGGTTCGTGATCGGCCACATCCTGTGGCTGATCGGTATCTCCGTCGCGACCTCGGCCTACCGGGTGAACTTCTGGGTGCTGATCCTCGCCGCGCTGATCGCTGTGGCCGCCATTGTGGTGGGCTGGTTGGCCTGGCAGATGTATCAGCGAAAGCGCTTGGTGTGGGCGGCTTTTCTGGGCTTCCTGCCCGTCCAGCCGGTGATCCTCACGCTGATCGTGCTCGGCGTCACCTACCTCTGAGCGTTCACGCCCACGTTTCAGTCGGAGAAGTCCATCCGAACCCGCAGGGCAGCTAGGATCGCGGCAATCGCGTCGTAATGACCTGCCAGCGCGCAGAATTCGATGATCTGCTCCCGGCTCAAGTGTGCCGACAGGGCGTCGAACGTCGCGTCGGACAGATCGCGGTGCAGGACGAACTCGTCCACCGCCGTCACCAACGCGCGCTGACGGTCGGTCAGTCCTTCGGCGGCCGGCCCGGCAAAGATCCTGTCCTGCAACGCCGAATCGAGTCCGCGGGAACGGGCCAGCCGGCGATGCTGCTGTAGCTCGTACTCCGAGCCGCGCAGATGACTTACCCGCAGGATCACCAGTTCCTTGTCGGTCTTGGGCAGCTTGCCCCAGTTGAGCAGCACACCGGAATACGGCAGGAACGACCGGAACAGCAGGCGATGCCGGCCCATCGTGGTGAACAGGTGCATCTCGGGTGCCCTGATGGAGCGTGCGGCGATGCGCGAGATGGCCCAGTTGATCAGCCCGAGGTCACGACGGTTGCCGGGCGGAATACGTTGTGCCATCAGGTCTCCTTGACCAGATATGGCGACACCGTGCTGCGGTGCTCGTCGATGTCGAGCGCGCGGCCCAGAGCCGGGAAGGCCCGCTGCGGGCAGTTGTCGCGCTCGCACACCCGACAGCCCGCACCGATCGGTGTCGCGCTGTCCGAGGACAGGTCCAGCCCCTGCGAGTAGATCAGCCGACTGGCGTGGCGGGCCTCGCAGCCGAGGCCGATCGCGAACGTCTTGCCCGGCTGCCCGTATCGGGATGCCCGGCGTTCCACTGTGCGCGCCACCCACATGTAGTTGCGCCCGTCGGGCATCTGCGCGATCTGGACCAGGATCTTGCCGGGGTTCGCGAAGGTCTCGTACACATTCCACAGCGGACAGGTGCCACCCGAGGAGGAGAAGTGAAAGCCCGTGGCGGACTGGCGTTTCGACATGTTCCCAGCCCGGTCGACCCGAACGAAGGAGAACGGCACACCGCGCATCGTCGGACGCTGAAGCGTCGAGAGGCGATGGCAGACCGTCTCGTAGCTCACCTGATAGAACGCCGACAGCCGTTCGATGTCGTAGCGGAATTTCTCTGCGACGTCGTGGAATTGGCGATAGGGCAGTACCGTCGCGGCGGCGAAGTAGTTGGCCATCCCGAGCCGGGCCAGCCTGCGTGACTCGTCACTGGTGAAGTTGCCGTCGTCGACCATCGACTCGATGAGGTCACCGAACTCCAGGTACGCCAGTTCGGCTGCCATCCTGAACACCTGCTGACCGCCCGACAGCTGCGCGCTCATCTCCAGCGTCTTGCCCTCCGCGTCGTAGCGGTGCAACACCCGGTCGCCGAGGTCGATGCGCTTGACCAGCCGCACGCCGTGCACCTGCGCCAGTCGTTGGCCGATATCGCCGGCGAGGTCGCCGCGATGCAGGCGCATCCGCACCGTCAAATCCTCAGCGGCGGTGTCCAATTCGTGCAGATAGTTTTGCCGCTCATAGAAGTAGTCGCGCACTTCCTCGTGCGGCATGGTGATGGCGCCGCTGCCGCTGGCATCGGTGAACCGGTCCTCGGTGACCGCGGCCAACTGCGTGGTGGTCATGCGGTAGCGCCGGTGCAGGTTCACCATGGCCTTGGCCAGATTCGGGTGGGAGTTGACCACCTCCGCGACCTCGGCCGGGTCGATCTCGACCCCCAGGTCGCGATCGAGCGCGACTTCACGCAGCTCGGCGATCAGCCGGGTGTCGTCCTGGGAGGCGAAGAAGGTGGCATCCACCCCGAACACCTCGGTGATCCGCAGCAGCACTGCGACTGTCAGCGGCCGGACGTCGTGCTCGATCTGGTTGAGGTAACTCGGTGAGATCTCCAGCATCTGCGCCAGCGCAGCCTGGCTGAACCCGCGTTCGCTGCGCAGCTGGCGCACCCGCGAGCCGACGTACGTCTTGGCCACGGTGTCAGGCTACCGAGCATTGCGAATCTCGGCTTCGCAGCGTTGGCAACGCAGGCCGGTTGGCATTCCCCAAGCCCTTTGGCATGATCGCGCTGGGGGAGGACCGGAGAGGACGTCATGGGCAGCAGCGACAAGGCCACCGCCGCGACCGGCCTAGCGAAGGCGCTGATGCCCGTACCCGATCCGCACCCCGACGTGTTCAACCGGGAGTGGCCGCTGCGGGTGGGCGACATCGACCGGGTCGGCCGGCTGCGCCTCGACGCGGCCTGCCGCCACATCCAGGACATCGGCCAGGACCAGCTGCGCGAAATGGGCCACGAAGAGACCCACCCGCTGTGGATCGTCCGGCGCACCATGGTCGACCTGATCCGCCCGATCGAGTTCCAGGACATGCTGCGGCTGCGTCGCTGGTGTTCGGGGACCTCCAATCGCTGGTGCGAGATGCGGGTCCGGATCGACGGCCGCAAGGGCGGCCTGATCGAGTCCGAGGCGTTCTGGATCAACATCAACCGCGAGACCCAGGGGCCTGCTCGCATCTCCGACGACTTCATGGAATCGCTGCAGCGCACTACCGACGTCAACCGGCTGCGGTGGAAGTCCTATCTCAGCGCCGGCTTCCGCGAGGATGCCGCCGAGATCACCGACTTCCCGATCCGGGTCAGCGACATCGACCTGTTCGATCACGTGAACAACTCGGTGTACTGGAAGGTAGTCGAGGAGTACCTCGCGCCCTACCCCGAGTTGCTGGAAGCCCCGCTGCGCGTGACCATCGAGCACGATGCGCCCGTCGCCTTCGGTGACAAGCTCGAGATCCTTGCGCACGTCTATTCCCCCGGATCCACCGACAAGTTCGGTGAGGAGTTGACCGATCGCACTGTTAGAACGCTCACATATGTGGTCGGCGACGAGGTCAAAGCGCTCGCGTCGATCTTTCCGATCTGACCCCCGCCGTTTAAACAGTACGACCGTACTGACCAGCGAAAACTCGTTACCGGACGGTAACTTCTGAACCGGTTCAGCCCGCAGTTGCCTTCGCAAGATTCGCAAACTACGCGGCGTCGTTGGCGAAAATTGGCAGTAACGACGTCTTGAACTGCACTGATGCCGCCAGGCATGCTCGAGACAGCACACCAGTGAAGCTGCATTGACGTTAACAATTCACGTGCCGTCAAGGTGGCGACGATGACAAGTAAGGAGCAGGCGATGTCCAACGTCGGCAAGCCGAAGACCGCAGAAGAGATCCAGCGCGACTGGGACACCAACCCCCGCTGGAAGGGCGTCAA
>Ga0209254_10006185_pt1 | contig 11031 bp, 10 predicted proteins | sample FrelakmetDIP11DI_FD_187148 | JGI IMG/M metagenome (GOLD analysis project Ga0209254, IMG submission 187148) | Freshwater lake sediment microbial communities from the University of Notre Dame, USA, for methane emissions studies - DIP11 DI (SPAdes)... | ecosystem: Environmental > Aquatic >... | reverse complement strand
AGACTCTATTGTCTCCCTTTTTTTATATGTAAATAGTCTCTTCCCTTCCGAACGGCGCCCCTTTATTTTGTCGTGTTTTTCACGATTTCAAGCGCGAGCGAAAGGTATGCCTGCGCTCCCCGAGAGTTGATATCAGAAAGAATTATCGGCTTATTGAGAACCGGCGCCTCGGCAAGCTTAACCGTCCTCGGGATAATGGTGGCAAAAACCTTATCCCCCATGGTGTTTTTGATATCCTGGGTTATCTTCCTGCCGAGGTTCGTCCGGCTATCTACCATCGTCAGGAGAATTCCCTCGATATATAGGGGCTGATTGTATTTATTGGCCACCTCTACTGCGGTTTTCAGAAGGCTTCCGAGACTTTCTTTCGAGTAGTATTCCCCCTGCACCGGGACGAGAATGGAACTTGCGGCGATCATGCTTGAGACGATGAGCGGGCCAAGCGACGGCGGACAATCGAGAATGATGTAATCATAAAATTTATCCAGCTCTGCGAGCTTTTTCTTGAGTAAAAATTTGTCTTCTCGAACCACATCCCATAATCTCTCTTCATCCTTTGAGGTATTAACGTTCGATAAAATGAGATCCAGGAATTTGATTTCTGTGTGAATAATCACGTCCAGGATCGACGCGTCATTGAGAAGGACATCAAATATCCCGAAGTTCATATCTTTTCTATCGAGCCCGAAGGAAACGGCGACGCCACATTGAGGATCGAGCCCGATGACAAGCGATCTCTTCTCGAGTGCTGCAAGGCTTGCGGTAAGGTTGACTGCTGTAGTGGTCTTCCCGACACCGCCCTTCTGGCTTACAACGGCTATTAGCTTTGCCATACCTCACTCTTCCCTTTCAAATTTCTTTATTAATATGAGCAGTTCTTTTTAAAACGGTGAACCCTGATAATTATTCGATTTCCTCCACGAGGGCCGAAATGGAGTCGGTCATCGCGTCCATCCTTGATTTATTTTGCTTGAGCCGTTCCCTGTTCTCCGTGGATACCTCCCCTTCTTCGATAGAATTTCGAATTATTTTTCCGGTCTCCTTATAAAGCTCAGAGAGCTCGCTCCAATGCTGCGCGAGGTTAAGCAGATTATACTCCACATCGAGCGTTTCATCGGCCTTTACCTCCGAGAGCCTCGTGAGACCACCTCTCAGATCTTCGAGCCCTTTGCTCAACTTCTCCTGAGCTTCGCTGAGAACGGAAATGGCGCTACCGGAAAACGATTCCTGATTCCTTATTATTTCCTCGGTAGCTTTCATGATCTTTTCAAGTTCTTTTTCGATCCCCTCAAAGCCCATATATCGGCTCGAGGAGATAAGAGACCTCGATGCGTCAAAAAGATCGTTGAGTGCCTCGGCTGTCGGCGATTCGTAGGAGAGGTTGCCGATTATTCGAGAGGTGCCGTCGAGGTAATCACACAGGCGATTGATGAAAATTTCGAGGAGTTCTGAATCCTCATTTTTCTCCACGTTTTGAAGCAGCACGTCGTCCCGAGATTGGGAACGAAGCGGGACGCCAACAAAAGATACCTCTTCCGTCTCTTTAGTCTCTTTTTTCCCGCTCGGAGCGAGTTCCATCTCGAGAAAACGTTCAGGATTGAAAAAATCGACTATTTTCTTTGCGAGAGAGAGATTAACCCCCTTAACGCCGACGAGGTCGGCCACCGTCGCCTCGGCAAGCTTTCTCGACGAGGTGAAACCACTCCGGTATAATATCCGCGCTTTTTCTTCGCCGACGCCGGAGATGTTTAGATAATCTTTAATCACCGACTGGTCGATATCGACCGCCGTCTCTGCGGCGTCAACCGGATCGGCTTCCTTTTTTTCAGGCGCTTTATCGGTTTTATCGCCCCGGGGAAATAACGCGGTTATCTTTTCAAACTCCGGCTTGAAATTCCCGAGAATATCTTCAATATTGCTCGATTTACCTACGAGCTTCTGGAGGTTTGACACGCCTTCTTCCACAGACGCAATTCCGAGAATCTTCACCGCGCTTTGAAAATCCGCAACCGCCGCACGAAGAGCGTTTAATTTATCAGGCGTTTTTTCCTCTCCCAGACCCTGCAAAGCCACCCTGATATTGTCGATGAAATGGGGAGACATATTCCGGGTTATGGTCTCGATTTCCTGTAAAATGGACATATGCCTGCGCTCCTCTTTTTGGTGAGATTTATTTAGCTGAAATGCACCGCATTGTTAATCGGCACTATTTCGTTTATCTGATCGATTAAAAAAGAAAGTGATCCGGGAAGCTCGTTTGTATTGACGAAAAAGTCAACGGCCTTTTCCGAAAGCGCCAGATCGGCCGAATGGGTGAGGACCCCACCGCCTTTCTTGATGGTCATGGTGATTGCCCTGTGATTTTTCAGCGCTTTAAGCCCCGCCATCCCATCGCTACCCATTCCTTCGAGTAAAACTCCCATGCTGTTTCCGCGAAATGTCCGGGCCACTTCCATCATCATGTGGTCAATCGGATTTTCCTCCTGGGCAATGGGGGAAATGGCTAACCCGCCCTTCACCTCACCGTTTATTTGAAAAGCATCCGAAAGGCACGTTACATAGCATACTCCCGAATGGATCGGTTGAGCCTTTTCGATCCTCTTCATGGGCCATTCGGAGAATTTCTGCATCTCCTCAATAAACGGCGCGCTACCATCGCTCGGAATCGGAAGGGAGACGAAAAGGGCTACGTTTTTCTTCCTGGGAAGCCCCGTGAGTATCTTTATAGCCGACGCGACACCGCCCCGGGGCACCCCGACGGCGATGGCAGAGTCGGCCTTATCAAAAACTCCCCTACGTTTTATGCTCTTTACGGGAACAAGGTTTGCCCGGCTAATTTTGCTCACGTCGGCTGGGCCGATGGCGCTGATAACCTCGTTGAATTCACGAAAATGATAATCGGTTGGAGAATCGATCTCTTCGGCGGTGAAGTCGATGAAGTCGAGCATGCCGAGCCGGAACGCGTTAAAAAGCATCGGGGTTGTCGCTTGGGCATCATCGCCGACGCCCAAAATCGCGTATGGGCCGAAGAGCTGAAGGAGCTTTAATTCCCTAATCGATTGTTCGGGATCGTCGGTCATGCCTAAAATAATTACGGCATTTCCTTTGTTTTTAAGCTCCTCGATCGCCTCTTCGGCGTGTGCGTACACCCCGATAACCTGAACGGAATCGTTTAATTTTATTAATGACTTTACGGCCGAGCGAAGCCTCTCATGGGAAATAACAATTCCAGTCCATGTTTTCATCTCATTGGCCTATCACGATAAGTCTTTTTATTTATATATATTATAGAAAAAAGAATAAATATCAAGATTTTTTTTCGATAAAATCGTCTTTTGAGGTTTACCCCGTTAATTATTGTTCGGGACGCCATGGGAGTATTTAATAAACCTCGGTAAAAAAAGTTTTAAGAACGCCTCGCCTCCGGGCAATGCCCCCCCTCCCGATCTCCCGCCCATCGCGTCATTATTTCTTCGGTTTTAGCCATACCGGCTCGGGATAAAGCCCCCTAATTTTTTCATCGGAGAAATATTTTTGCGCGTGCTCTTTGACGACAACCATGTGTTGTTCCAAACCGCGGCGTATCTCTTCGAGTTCTTCGCCACGGGCATTCTTAGGAATATAAAACGGCCCGGTTAAAAAATAGATAATCTTCGACCACGGCAGGGGGCACCACATCCTGTCCCACGTGGGTATAAAAAAGCGCGGTCGCGCGGCGACGCTCATCACGAGAATCGGGGAACCGGTGTCTTGCGCGAGGGTGAGGGCGCCCAGTTTAAGGCGAAATGCGGGGCCATGCGAGCCATCGACGGTCAGGGCGGTATGAAATTTTTCTTCCCGCATGAGGCGGCTCATAGCAGAGAGGGCGTCTTTCCCTTTTTTGTCTGAAACCTTTCCGCTTCGTTTGATTTTTTTTGGCGCCCCACGAACGGAAAGTATTCCAACCCGCTCCAAGCATCGCGCGCCGAATTCTCCCCCGTCTTTATGGCTCGCCATAAGGGCGTGGCGTTTATTCATCGCATAAAAAAAGTAGAATTGAGCAAACCTGTGCCAATGAGCGTAAATAATGGTTTTATCACCTCCGATGAGCGCCTCTTCAATGTTTTTACCGATAAAACCAAGGCGCGAGAGCCGATAAAAAAGGATAAGGGGATTCATGATGAATGTGATGCCCGCCCGAAACATTATACGGCGGGAAAGTTTGAATTTGTTTTCGTCGTAGGGGCCGAAATGCGCGCCATAGGATTCGGGGTTGTTAATATCCCACGGGGGCTCGCTTTTGTTATGTTTTGCTACTTTCACAATCTTACCAGTTACCTGTTATAGAATTGCAAAAAAAGGCGAGGCCGGCGCTAAAACATCCCTGCCTCTAACTCATCATCCCCTTGCCGATCGTATTTTAAAAGTATTTAAAACAAGGCTTCAACCAGCATGAAAAGTTGATTTATACAAAGAATTTATATTTAAGATGAAATTATTTAACTATCAGGCTATTCGTACTTATCAGAAACTCCCGATAAACACAAGGTTTTTTTACCGGACACCGCAGCAAGCATAAATCTTCCACGCCATATAGCGTAAAATCGGGATGATAAAGGACAGCCCATTAAAAAAAAGTTTACAAAACACGTAAAAAGTACTATAAGAAATCTTGCGTGAGAAAAGAATACGAGTCTTTCTCCGATGGTGATCGACATGGGATATCCACAAAAATACGAAACCCATATAACTTTAGGAAGTGGGGAAGAGCTTTTTTTGCGTCCCGTTAAAACAACGGATATCGAACTTGTTATCGATTTCTATCGGAAACTCTCTCCACGAACTAAATATTTGAGGTTTTTCACCCCGAAGAAAGAGGCTCGAGTGGATCGGGTGAAACGTTTTACCACCGTTGACTATAAAAAATCGATGGTTATCGTGGCGATATACAACAGCAAAATAGTCGGAGCGGCGAGATACGACTGGGATGATGAAGAAAAGGGCTTGGAACTTGCCGAAACCGTCCGCGATGACTGGCAGGGAAAGGGGCTCGGCACCATTCTTTTTAAGTACATAGTGAGCGTAGCAAAAGATAATGGCTTTAAAACCATGACCGCCCTGATTCTCGATGAAAATAAAAAGGCGCTGAGCATTTTAAAAAAGACCGTGGGGGATCTTCGGATGAAATACGAAAGCAATTTCATTCGAGCCACTTTTGATATTAAGTAATCTTTCCGTTTCACGAACTGTATAGGAGGAGATAGTATGGCAAAATCTAAAACCCAGGATAAACCCTGGTTCAATGCTTACCCTAAGGGTGTCCCTCAAACAATTAAGTATGAGACAACCCCCGTTCAGGACGCGTTTCGCCGGACGGTCGCCAATTTTCCCGGCCATCCTGCGTTGACCTTCATGGGGAAGGTAATCAAATACAAGGAGCTGGGCGATCTCGTTGATCGCTTCGCCACGGCGCTCGCGGACCTCGGGGTCAAAAAGGGGAGCCGCGTCGCGACCCTCCTTCCCAACATACCCCAGATGGTCATCGCCTATTACGGCGGCCTCGCCGCCGGAGCGAGCATGGTCCTCAATAACCCCCTCTACACCGACCGGGAGCTCGAACACCAGCTCAACGACTCGGAATCGGAGTATCTCGTAACGCTCGACCTCCTCGCGCCCCGGATGATCGCCCTCAAGCCGAAAACGAGGTTAAAGAAGATCATCGTCTGCCACATCAACGATTACCTCCCGTTTCCGAAAAAACAGCTCTTCCCCCATGTAAAGAAGGGGATGTTTAGAAAGATCGATCCGACGCCCGGCGTCTATGAGTTTCTCGATTTGGTCAAGAAATACAAGGCAAACCCGCCGAAGGTCAAGATGAGCTTTTCCGATATCGCAACGTTCCAGTACACCGGCGGGACCACGGGCGTTTCCAAGGGCGTCCTCCTCACGCAGGAAAATTTGAGCAAAAATGTCCAACAGATCACCAAGTGGTTCCCCGTATTTAAACAGGGTGAGGAGTCCGAGGTGGGGGCGTTGCCGTTTTTCCACTCTTTTGGGATGACGGCGGTCATGAACCTTTCAATGTGGAATGGGTGGAACATCGTCCTGATTCCGCGGCCCGAGCCCCAGGCGCTGCTTGAGGCGATCCACACCTACAAGCCCACGTTCCTTCCCGCCGTTCCCACGATGTATGTCGGCATGCTCAATCACCCCGAGTTTAAAAAATTCAATTTAAGCTCCCTCAAGGGTTGTTTTTCCGGCGCGGCGCCGCTGCCGGTCGAAACCATCAGGGCTTTCGAGGCCGCGTCGGGCGCCCAGATCTGCGAGGGATACGGGCTCTCCGAGACATCTCCCGTTGCCACAATCAACCCGTTCGGCGGGAAGACCAAGGTCGGGAGCATCGGGCTGCCGGTGCCCGACACCGAAATGAAAATCGTCGATCTTGACAAGGGCACCAAGGAAATGCCCGTGGGCGAGCCGGGCGAGGTTCTCATCAAGGGCCCGCAGGTCACTCATGGGTATTACAAGAAGCCGGAGGAGACGAAGGCCGCCATCAAGGACGGCTGGCTCTACACGGGGGACATCGGCATCATGGACGAGGAGGGTTATTTCTTCATCGTCGATCGCAAGAAAGACATGATCATCGCCGGCGGTTACAACATCTATCCGCGCGACATCGACGAGGTCCTCTTCGAGCATCCCAAGGTTGCCGAGGCCTGCGCCATCGGTGTTCCGGACACGTACCGTGGCGAGACGGTCAAGGCGTTCGTCGTCCTCAAGGCGGGGGAGAAGGCGACCGAGAAGGAGATGATCGATTACTGCAAGACGAAGCTCGCGCCATATAAGGTTCCGAAGATGGTCGAATTTATTGACGCGCTCCCGAAAAGCGCCGTTGGGAAAATCCTGCGCAGGGAACTAAAAGATAGCGAGCTTGCGAAAATGAAAAAGGGAAAGAACTAAGATGCGTTAGTATGATAAAAAAACCCCGGGGTTGCCCGGGGTTTTTTTATCGGGATACAGCAAAAAAATATGGCTAAAAAATTTCTTACCATTAAATTAATTTCGAGGCCCTCCCTTTTTCTTCTCGTATTGCTATTTTCCACTTCATGTTCAGATTCCAATAGTTTGATCGTCGTTATGGGTAGAATTTCGGCTCGCGAAACAATCATTACTTCGGGGGCCACCGGAGAAATCGACGCCGTGCTTGTATCCCGCGGCGACTTTATTTTAAAAGGCTCCCCCCTCGTAACGATCAATCCCGAGACCATAGAAAAAGAGAGCGCCCGCTTCGAGGAAAAGCTTACATCGCTTTATCGTGAAGAAAAAACCGTTAGGGAAGAGTATGACAAGGCTCGCATACAACTTGACATATTGGGCGGGAGATACTATAAATATCTAAGTCTCTTTAAGGTCGGCGCCATAGCGAGAAAGGAGCTGGAACGCGTCAGCGGGGAAAAGGAGTTTGCCGAATCGGAGTTGAAAAAGTCGGAGCGTCTCCTTGCCTCCATAACCGATCAGCTCGAGGCAACGAAGGAGGAAATCCGCCTCAAAGAAGAGGAGAAACAAAATATCGCCATTTCCGCCCCGGCAGATGGCTACGTCGCCCATTTGTATGCGTGGGAGGGGGGTTTTATCCTCCGCGGAAACGAGGCGATCGCCTTTGTCAATGAAGATGCTATCGAAATGACCGGAAAAATCCTTTTATCGGGCAGTCTCCCTAAAAAAGGCGACAAGGCGCGCGTTTTCCCCCTTCGTTTTTCAGTGAGGAGCATCGATGGATTGGTGATACGCTCTAGCGACGGGGGCGGCAAAAACATGAGAGACGCGTCGGTTGCAATTGGTCTATCTAAGCTCTCGGGGAAAGACATCGAGGCGATCGGAAAAAGGGCTATTGGGTATATTTATTTTCATTAGGAGGAAACCATGGAACTTTTTGGTCTCGTGGGGTTGGCTCTATTGATCTTTTTTGTCATCGGTTTTGTTCTTTACACGATCATCTCGGCGATTTTTATCTTTGTGGGAGCAAAAGTCGCCGGCGTTAAAAATGCGGATTTCAAAAAATCTTTCTTCGCGGCATTGATCGAAAGCGTTATCGTTTGGGTTCTCGCGATCCCCTCAAACATCTTTGGATTCATCATCGGCTTTTTGATTTCACTGCTAATACTGAAATATATCTTTAAAACCTCGTGGGGCAAGGCCGGGTTAACCTGGCTTTTCAACGGCATCGCGAAGATCATACTCATCATCCTCCTCGTAATACTGGTGAGTCTTGGAGTTATTGCGGCGGTATTGTAAAACATGAAGGGTATTTCAAGCTTCCCGCGGGATGCCGCGCGATCTCTTTTAGGGGTCTTCTTCGACATAGACGACACGTTCACCACGTCGGGGAAGATCCCTCTTGTCTCTTTTAGCGCTCTTTGGGAGCTCTCTTTACACAACATCCATGCCGTCCCCATCACGGGGAGGCCCGCGGGATGGTGCGACCATATCGCCCGGATGTGGCCGGTCACCGGCATCGTGGGGGAAAACGGCGCATTCTATTTTAATTACGATGTTTCATGGAAAAAGCTCAACCGGCGCTTTTTCTTCTCTCCCGATGAGGCGGGCCGAACAAGAAAAAAACTTCTCGATATCGGCGAGGAGATTCTGAAGGCCATCCCCGGGACCGCCTTCGCCTCCGACCAGGCGTATCGTCTTTTTGATATCGCCATCGACTTCACGGAGGACGTGCCGTCGCTTTCACGGGATGACGTGAAAAAAATCTGCGACATTTTTGCGTCACACGGCGTCCACCACAAGGTGAGCTCCATCCACGTCAACGGCTGGTTCGGTGACTACGACAAACTCACGATGACGAAGATTTTTTCGCGCGAGGTTCTCGGGCTCGATCTCGACGCCCATAAAGACCGTTTCGTCTTCCTCGGCGATAGCCCGAACGATGAGCCGATGTTTCGCTTCTTTCCTCACGCGATCGGGGTGGCCAATATTAAAGATTTCAGCGACATCCTCGCTTGGTTGCCGAACTATATCACCGAAAAGAGAAGCGGGGAGGGATTCGCGGAGGCGATCACAAAAATCCTTGCATTACGAACATAATAAATAAAAAAAGGGGGATACCGTGTGGATTGAAAATTTTTCCGACCGGTCATATCGTTCCATTCTTAAATGGGGTGACAAAAAAACATTTCATCACCCAAGCGCGCACCTAATGGAATTTATAAAAGAGACATTCGGCCTCTCCGAGGAGGACATTACAAAACCTCACCTCCCGGGGCTTTCGGACGTATCCATCAAGGCGAAGCCTCAAATCAAGGAGGCCGACCTAAAACAGATCACGAAGATCGTCGGGCGGGATAATGTTGACACATCCGATTACGAACGGGCGCGCCATGCCGTCAGCTACACCTACCGCGATATCGTTGACCTCAGGAAGGGACATATCCCGTACCCTCCCGATGCCGTGGTATATCCCCGGCACGAAAAAGACGTCATCGAAATCGTCAATTACTGCAACCTCAAGGAGATCCCCATCACCCCGTTTGCCGGAAGATCCTCGGTAACGTTCGGCGTCGTCCCGAGAAAAAAAGGCATCAGCCTCGACTTCACCCGACACATGAACAAGGTTCTCGAAATCGACGAGGTCAATTTCACCGTTCGAGCGCAACCCGGCATCTTTGGCCCGAGGTTTGAGGAAATACTCAACGGATACAAAAACGACCGCATCAAAACGGGGTTCACCTGCGGCCATTACCCGCAGTCTTTCGAATACTCCTGCGTTGGGGGATGGGTCATGACCCGGGGCGCCGGCAGCCACTCCACCGGCTATGGCAAGATCGAAGACATGGTACTTGCCATGCGCGTCGTAACCCCCAAGGGGATCGTCGCGACCCGTCCCTTCCCCGCAGCCGCCATCGGGCCGGACATCGATGAGATCCTCCTCGGAAGCGAGGGGGCGTTTGGAATCCTGACCGAGGTCACGCTCAAACTATGGCCGTACCACCCCGAAAACCGAAAGATGTTCTCCCATTTTTTCAAGACGTGGGAAGACGGGGTGCTCGCCATGCGGGAGATCATGCAGGGCGATTTTGGCCACCCGCACATGTTGCGGATCTCCGATCCCGAAGAGACCGATGTGGCGATGAAGGTGCAGGGGATGGAGGGGACCGCAATAGACACGGGCTTGAGACTCCTCGGGTACAAGCCGAATAAAAGGGTGCTCCTCATCGGAGCCGTCGAGGGAGACAGGGACTTCTCGCGGCTCGTGACGAAAAAAGCGAATAAAATTGCCCGAAAGCACGGCGGCCTTCCCCTCGGCGCGATCGCGGTGAAGGGATACATGAAGCGCCGCTACGCAGACCCCTACATGCGGGAAGACCTCATGGATATCGGCATCATCACCGACACGCTTGAGACATCCTGCACGTGGGGAAACATCATGCACGTGTGGGAATCGGTGAGGTCGGTCATTAAGGCGCGCCCGAGGACCGTTTGCATGGTTCACGCGTCCCACGCATATCAGAACGGGGCGAACCTCTACTTCATCTTTCTCTCGACCATGGTGAAGGGAAAAGAGGAGGAAGATTATACGAAATTTCATCACAAGATCGTCGATGCCATTGTAAAGAGCGGGGGAAGCCTTTCCCACCACCACGGGATAGGAAAGCTTTTTACCCCCTGGTTTGCGGATCACATAGGCCCAATGGCCTTCGGGATACTCAAGGCGATCAAAAATCATGTTGACCCGAACTATATCCTCAATCCCGGCGGCACGCTCGGCCTCGATGTAAAAAAGAAATAAGAAATTCTATTGGCGCGTTTGTTTCCATCCCAAATCTTCTCATCTAAAAAACAAAGAGATAGATTTGGGATGGAACGTTTTATTGATAGTCTCGCATCGCTTGTTAGCCCACACCATATATACCTCCTTTGTTTTTTAATGTTGTTATGATAAAATAAAGAAATGTTTTATTGATAGGCGCGAAGCGGTTGAAAAAGGTTCTTTTTTTCGCTTATAATTTCCCCCCCATGGGTGGAGGAGGCGTTCAACGAACG
>Ga0209254_10006184_pt1 | contig 11031 bp, 12 predicted proteins | sample FrelakmetDIP11DI_FD_187148 | JGI IMG/M metagenome (GOLD analysis project Ga0209254, IMG submission 187148) | Freshwater lake sediment microbial communities from the University of Notre Dame, USA, for methane emissions studies - DIP11 DI (SPAdes)... | ecosystem: Environmental > Aquatic >... | reverse complement strand
GTCGTCGTCAGCAAGGACAACACCTTCCTGACCGGCGTCACGGCAGATGAGCTGGCCATGATCTTTAGCACCGCCGTCAAGTGGTCAGACGTGAACCCGAGCTGGCCCGATCAACCGATCCTGCGCTTCAGCCCCGGCACCGACAGCGGCACCTTTGACTTTTTCGTCGAGGTGGTACTGGACAAGGAGAAGGAAAAGCTGCTGAATGCCAGCAACCTTCAGCTCAGCGAGGACGACAACGTCCTGGTGCAGGGTGTAGAGGGCAGCCCGTATGCCATTGGGTTCTTCGGGTATGCCTACTATGAGGAGAACAAGGACAAGCTGAATGTGCTGTCGATCGACGGTGTGACGCCGGATGCGGCGACGGTAGAGGGTGGCACCTACCTGCTGGCCCGCCCGCTGTTCCTGTACAGCACGGCCAAGATCATGCAGGAAAAACCGCAGGTCGCCGCCTTTATCAACTACTACCTGACCAACGTCAACGACGAGATCAGCGACGTGGGCTACTTCCCGGCAAGCACCGAGGCGCTCGACGCCTCGAAACAAGCCTGGCTGGACGCCATGCAATAGGCAACAATAAGCGGCAAACCCCATCGCCCCGCCCGCCGCGTTTCGGTCGCAGCCCCTCCCCTACAGGTCCCCTCAGGGGCCGGGGGGAGGGGCAGGGCAGGGCAGAGATAGAATACGAGCGGCAGGACAAGTGGTAGGGCAAAAGGCCTTTTGCCCTGCCGCCTGTCGTTGAGGAGATAAGAGGGAAAATGACAGCAGCCACCAGGGCAATAGAAGCGACAGCCGAAACGGCCAATGACCCTGCCGTCGATCTGCGCCGCCGGCGGCGGCCAGGCGAGAGCCTGATCCAGGCTTTTCTGTTCTTCTGCGGCGCGGTCTCGATCCTGACCACAATAGGCATCGTCTACGTGCTGGCCAAAGAGTCGTTGCGTTTCTTCACCACGCAGGGGGTCAGCCTGGCCCAGTTCTTCGGCGGGACCCGCTGGCAGCCGGCCATCGGCGAGTTTGGCATCTGGCCGTTGGTGATTGCCACGCTGATGACCACGGCCCTGGCCATGCTGGTCGCTATCCCATTGGGTCTGAGCGTGGCCATCTACCTCAGCGAATACGCTTCGCAACGGGTGCGCAGTATCCTCAAGCCGATCCTGGAGGTGCTGGCCGGCATCCCGACGGTGGTCTATGGCTACTTTGCCCTGACCTTTATGACACCACTGCTGCGCTCGATCTTGGGCCGAGACGTGGTCCAGATCTACAACACCGCCTCAGCCGGATTGGTGATGGGCATCCTGATCCTGCCGTTGGTCAGCTCGATGAGTGAAGACGCGCTGAGCGCCGTGCCCCGCTCTCTGCGCGAGGCAGCCTACGGTCTGGGCGCCACCAAGCTGGAAACAGCGGTCAAGATCGTGGTGCCGGCGGCGCTGTCGGGCATCGCCGCGGCGATCATCATTGCCATCTCGCGGGGCATCGGCGAGACCATGATCGTGGCCATCGCCGCCGGCAACGGTCCGGCCTTGACCCTGAACCCGTTCAAGGGGGCCGAGACGATGACCGGCCACATCATGCGCATCAGCGGCGGGGATCTCAGCTTCGAGTCGGTCGATTACAACAGCCTGTTTGCCATCGGCATGATGCTGTTTCTGATCACCTTTACGCTGAACATCGTCAGCCAGCGGATCGTGCGTCGCTTCCGGGAGGTGTATGAATGAACAACCGGCAAGTGCGGTCGAGAGGCCGGCAGCGACCGGCGGACCGGCCGGCTGACGAAGAACGGTTCGAAAGCAACCTGGGGCAGCGGCACCGCACCGGACGGGTGTGGCGCATCGCCTTCCAGGCATCGACGGTGATCGGCATCATCGCCCTGATGGCCCTGTTGTACACCATCGTCGTCAAGTCGGCCGGGTTGGTAGCGGTCGAAAACCAGGTGGACCCGGCCAGCCTGGCGGTCGACGGCGTCCCGGTGCAAGAGCAGACCAAAGAGCAGTTGCTAACTATCCTGGAGGAGCACCTGTCGAGCGGAACAATGCGCCGGCTGGAGAGCGAAAAGCCGTTTGCCGAGCGCAGCCGGGAGGAGGTCTACCAGTTGGTGCTAGCCCGGGTGGTCGAGCCCAAGATCGTGGCTAGCTGGTCGCTGATCGAATCGCTGTTGAACCGCAAGGCGATCGAGGCAGTGGTGGCCAGCGAATATCCCAATGCCAGTCTCCAGTTCCGGAGCTGGTTGAATGCCGGCTTTATCCAGAGCCCGCAGTCGAGCCAGCCTGAGCTGGCGGGGGTGCGGACGGCGATCCTCGGTTCGCTGTGGACGATCGTAATCACCATTGCGGTTGCCTTCCCGATTGGGGTGGGCGCGGCTGTCTACCTGGAAGAGTACACCCGCAACAACTGGATCAACCGCCTCATCCAAACCAATATCAACAATCTGGCCGGCGTGCCGTCGATCATCTATGGCATGTTGGGCTTGGCCGTCTTTGTCCGGATGCTGGAGCCGCTGACCAGCGGCACGCTGTTTGGGCTGGCCGATCCGACCACGGCCAACGGGCGAACCGTCTTATCGGCCGGGCTGACGCTGGCGCTGTTGATCCTGCCGCTGCTGATCATCAATGCCCAGGAGGCGATCCGGGCTGTGCCTAACTCGCTGCGCCAGGCCAGCTACGGGCTGGGGGCGACCAAGTGGCAGACGATCTGGCACCACGTCCTGCCCAACGCCCTGCCCGGCATCCTGACCGGCACGATCCTGGCCATCTCGCGGGCGGTCGGCGAGACGGCGCCGTTGGTGGTGGTCGGGGTGTCAACCTACATCGTGGCCGATCCCAGCGGCCCTTTCTCCAAGTTCACCACCCTGCCGGCCCAGATCTACCAGTGGACGTCGCGACCGCAGGACGAGTTCCGCAACCTGGCGGCGGCGGCGATCATCGTCCTTCTGGTTATGCTTCTGTCGCTCAATGCCGCGGCCATACTGCTGCGCAACCGCTACAGCAGGAGGTGGTAATCATGAGCACCGGCACACAACTGGTTCGCGTCACTGCCCAGCCCCACCTGGCAGGCACCCCAACACCCGAAATGGGGCACAACGGCGACTATGCCATCGAGACGCACGACCTGAGCGTCTACTATGGCGACTTTCGGGCGATCAGAGGGATCGACCTGCCGGTCCGTCGCCGCCAGATCACGGCGTTGATCGGCCCATCAGGCTGTGGCAAGAGCACCGTGCTACGCGCTTTTAACCGGATGAACGACCTGATCCCCGGCGCCCGGGCCGAGGGCCAGGTGCTGTTCCACGGCCAGAATGTGTATGCACCCGAGGTGGACCCAGTCGAGGTGCGGCGCCGCATCGGGATGGTGTTCCAGAAGCCCAACCCGTTCCCCAAGACGATCTATGAGAACGTGGCCTGGGGGGCGCGGATCAACGGCTACCGGGGGGAGATGGACGACCTGGTGGAGCGGTCGCTGCGCCAGGCGGCGCTGTGGGACGAGGTCCATGACAAGCTACAGGAGAGCGCCCTGGCACTGTCGGGCGGGCAGCAGCAGCGGCTGTGCATCGCCCGGGTGATCGCCGTCAAGCCGGAGATCATCCTGATGGACGAGCCGTGCTCGGCGCTGGACCCGATCGCCACGCTCAAGATCGAGGACCTGATGCGCGAGCTGGCGCGGGACTATACGATCATCATCGTCACCCACAACATGCAGCAGGCAGCCCGCGTGTCGGATCACACCGCTTTTTTCATGATCGACCAGGAGCGGGCCGGGACGATGATCGAGTATGGGCCGACGACCCAGCTCTTTACCACGCCGCACGACAAGCGGACCGAAGATTACATCACCGGAAGGTTTGGCTAGAGGTAAAGCAATCATGAACAAAATCAAGGTCCTGTTCCTGTGCACGGGCAACTCGGCGCGCAGCCAGATGGCCGAGGCCTTTATGCGGAAATATGGCGGCGACCGGTTCGAGGTTTACAGCGCCGGGCTGGAGCCAAAGGAGATCCACCCCTACACGCGGAAGGTGATGAAAGAGATCGGAATCAACCTGACCGGCCAGCGGTCGAAGCACCTCACCGAGTATATGGGCAAGGCGCACTTCAGTTATGTGATAACGGTGTGCGCCCAGGCCGATGAAAAGTGCCCGGCGGTGTTTCCCGGTATGGGCCAGCGACTGCATTGGGCTTTTGACGATCCGGCTGCGTTCTATGGCACCGATGCCCAGATCCTGGACAAGTTCCGCCAGGTGCGCGATGAGATCGACAGCCGGATCCAGGCCTGGCTACAGGAACAAGGGGTTGCCCGTATCCAAGGAGGCGGAGATGCTGCGCCACAGGTTTGACCAGGAACTACAACGCCTGCAGGACGAGGTATTGATGCTCGGCAGTCTGGTGGAAAAGGCACTCGTCCAGTCGGTGGAACTGCTCAAGAAACGGGACCAGCAAGGGTCGCAGCGGCTGATCGCCGGCGACCGACTGATCAACGAGGGGCGCTATGCCCTGGAAGCCGAGACGATTGCCCTGATCACCACCCAGCAGCCGATGGCCGGCGACATGCGGCTGCTGGCTGCCATTCTGGAGATCATCACCGAGCTGGAACGGATCGGCGACTATGCCAAGGGGATCGCCCGCATCAGCCTGGCGATCGGCGACAAGCCACCGATCAAGCCGCTGACCGATCTCCCGATCATGGCCGACAAGGCGTGCCACATGCTCCGCCAGGCCCTGGAGGCCTTTATCCGTAGGGACGTGGCCCTGGCGCGGGCCATTCCCCGGCAAGACGACGAGGTAGACGCCCTGTACAACCAGGTGTATCACGCTCTACTATCGCTCATCATGGCCGACGGTCAAACTCTCGAACAGGCCACCTATCTATTGTGGGCAGCGCACAACCTGGAGCGGACTGCCGACCGGGTGATCAATATTTGCGAGCGGGTGGTCTATACAGTAACCGGCGAGATGCAAGAGCTGGACGTGGACGACGCAGACATTGAAGGCCTGGCGTGACACACCAAGACTAGGGCTGCTTTTCGTGCCAGCCTTCGTGGCGTTGAACCTGGTGGCCTACCTATCGCAGCTCACAGTCGTTCCGGCGCTGCTCTCGGCTTACCGGCAGGCCCGGCACCAGGCGGCAGCCGAGCTGCTGCTGCAGCAGACGATCCAGATCTGGCCGGGCTCAGCGGTGTCTTTTCTCCTCGGCGTGGGCTATGCCATCCTGGGCATCCCCTCGGTCATCCTGGGTGCGATCCTATCTTGGCAACGTGGTTTGCTGCGCATGGCGGGGGCGCTGCTGGCGCTCAGCGGCATAGCCTGCCTCACGGGGTTGATCGGCATGGTGGCCGGCAGCGAGCTGCTCGGCAATGGTTCGCTGGCGGGAGGTGTTCTCTATCTGCTGGCCCTGATCCCGCTCAACGTGGCGTTTTGCACCAGCAGCCGATTGGCGAAATACCGTTCAGTAATCCAGCGTGCGGCCTGACCGTCGCCTGCGCCAACCGTGCTACGAGAAACGGGTAGTGCGCGAAACGAGCATGGCTCACTGATGGGTGTATGGTCGGAACGCACGTGCGCGGCGACTGAGGCGAGACGTCAGGCGAGATCAGCCAATTATGCTCCTGGGCAGGCCAGAATGCCGGGCGCCGGCGGGCATTTGACAGTCTGGCGCATTGCGACCACAATGCGCCGTGGCCGTACGGGACAGAGTTGGGGCTGCGGGCTGCAACCGTCAGCCTGGCTTCAGGCAGAAATCAGGAATCTTTAGAGTTCTGTGGTATAATTAGTACGGCTGATCGAGGCGGCATGACCGCCAATACACAAGGAGGAGCTAAAATGACGGGGAAGAATATTCTGTCGGTTGTCAAGCGCAGCGCGCCGGGTCCGAACACGCTGGCCAAGTCGCCTGACGAAGGGGGGAAAGTAGCCGGGTTCTGGCGGGGACTGTGGCATGGCAGCATCGCGCCTATCACCTTCATCGTGTCGCTTTTCAACCCAAACGTGCAGATATACGAGGTCCACAACAACGGCGCCTGGTACGACTTGGGCTACCTGCTGGGCCTGATGGGCGTCCTGGGCGGCGGCCGCGGGGGAGCAAGCCGGCAGCGCAAGCGAAACTGAGGCCGCAAGAAGGTCAAGGAGGTTGTTAGGGCGCTAACGTAAGGACATGGACGAAAAAACGATGAATCAACTTTCTAATGCCGAGCCTTCGGACTCTGGCTGGAAGAGTCTCTACAAAGTCGGCGGAGTGGCTGCCCTGGTTGCAGGCGTGCTCTTTCGAAGAAACCTCGCCGCGGAAATCGGGCTCTTCAGTCAGCACTCTCCCCCTGTCACTGTGAGCGACTGGTTTACGCTCCTTCAGAGCAATCGACTTCTCGGACTCGCCTATCTCAACATCTTTGACCTTGTGAACTATGCTCTTGTGGCCTTGATGTTTCTAGCCCTCTACGCCGTCCTCAGACGGGCAAACAAGAGCTACATGGCAATCGCTACGGTCCTTGGCTTGTTGGGGATAGCGGCCTACTTTGCGTCGAATACGGCTTTGTCCATGCTGTCGCTCAGCGAGCAATACGCAGTTGCGGCAACCGGAGCGCAAAAGACCACGTTGGTGGCAGCCGGGGAGGCACTGCTGGCGCTCAATCGTTTTACCGCTCCTGGCTCTCACCCTGGCTCTGGAGGGTTCTTAAGCCTGCTCCTCATCGCCGTTGCCGGTACGATTGCCTCAGTTGTCATGCTGCGGAGCGATCTGTTCAAGCGCGCAACGGCTTATGTGGGAATTCTGGCAGGTGCATTGGATTTGGCTTACTGCACAGCTTATGCCCTTGTGCCAACGGTTGACAACGAGATGTTGGCGATCTTGTTCATACCTGCCGCCGGATTGCTCTTGATGCTGTGGCATATCATGGTTGGTTGGAGGCTCTACCGGCTAGGGCGTCTCGAAAGAAAGATCCTTCCCGAACAACCGTAAATGGAGACAACACGATCGAATCTGTTGTGATCTGGGTAGGTATGAACAATATGGCCCTGGGCACGCTGCTGCTAACGGTTGTGACTACCTATGGCCGCGATCTGCATGAGGCGGCCAAATTGCCAGAGATCAAGTAGAAGGGTTTCTCGATGAAAGCGATGGTCGTTTACGATTCGGCGTTTGGCAACACGGAAAAAGTGGCCCTGGCGATTGGCCAGGCGCTTGGCTCCCCAGAGGATGCCGAGGTTGTGCGAGCAGGGAACGTCAAGCCAGAACAGTTGGCCGGGCTGGCTTTACTGGTTGTCGGCTCTCCGACCCAGAAATTTCGCCCGCTTGGGACAATCACCAACTTCCAGAAGAGCATTCCCAAGAATGGGCTGAAGGGCGTCAAGGTCGCGGCTTTCGATACCCGCGCGACGGAAAGTGAGATAGAAAAGGTCCGCATCCTGGCCTTCTTTGTCAAGGTTTTTGGCTATGCCGCCAAGCCTATTGCCGATCGGCTGGTGAAGAAGGGCGGGAACCTGGCCGTCCCACCCGAAGGATTCTACGTGGCGGGTACTGAAGGCCCGCTGCTGGAAGGCGAGCTGGAACGAGCTGCTGATTGGGCCAAGCGAATCGCCGCCGAACTCTAAATCAGCCAAGCAGGCACGATGGACAAGATCCTGATCACACGCGTTACCTGAGCTGAAAGATTGCGCCCGGCGCTGGCAGGTTTCTGACGTGGAGAACCATATCTTTCACACGCGCACCCCGGAGGCCCGAGCCCTCCCGGGGCTGGAGAGGCACGAGCGGATCAGGGGCACCGTGATCCTCGCCACTGGGCACCTGTCGATCAGCTTTTGGGAATCGAAACAAGAGGCAAGATGACCTTGATTTTCAAGTCCGCCATATTTCTCCTGGCAACCGCCAGCCTCGCCTACGTGTCGCGCGCTTCCCTGCGGCAGCCACGGTCCCATGGATTCTACCGTTTTTTCGCCTGGGAAGCGATCCTGGCCCTGGCGCTGCTGAATGTCGAGGTCTGGTTCCGCGATCCGCTGTCCTGGCACCAGCTCATCTCCTGGCTGCTGCTGGTCGTGTCCGGGTTCCTGGTAATCCACGGGGTGCAACTGCTCAGAAAAATCGGGAAACAGGACTCGCAGCGGGATGACTCGCCGATGCTCGAATTCGAAAAGACCACGGCCCTCGTCACGACAGGCGCGTACCGCTACATCCGCCATCCCCTGTACAGCTCGCTGCTGTTCCTGGCGTGGGGGATATTCTTCAAGAGCCCGTCCTGGCTCGGCGGCGGGCTGGCCCTGGCAGCTACCCTATTCCTGGTAGCCACGGCCAGGGCAGAGGAAGCCGAGGATATCCGCTTCTTTGGCCCGGCCTACCAGGAGTATATCGGACAAACCAGGATGTTTATCCCGTTCCTGTTTTGAGAAGGGTTAGTCAACCTGTGCCATAGACCGGGATGGCGGCGCCATGCACGGCGCGGGCGGCGTCGGAGGCCAGGAACAGGATCACGTCGGCCAGAGCCTCGGGCTGGACCCAGCGGCCGGTGTCGGCCTTGGGCATCGCTGCGCGGTTGTCGGGGGTGTCGATGGTGCCGGGCAGGACGCAGTTGACGTTGATGCCGTCGTTTTTCAGCTCGGCGGCCATAGCCTCGGTCAGGCGCATGACGGCGCTCTTGGAGGCGCTGTAGGCCCCCATTTTGGCCGCTCCCTGCAGGGCCGCGCGGGCGGCGACGTTGACGATTTTACCGTTCCCCTGGCGCAGCATGGCCGGGATAACGGCGCTGCTGGCGATATAGACCGTGCGGGCGTTCAGATTCAGCAGGAAATCCCAGGTCGCCAGAGGCGTTTCGTGGACCGGCGTGCCGCCCCGATAGCCGCCGGCGACGTTGACCAGGACGTCGATCCGGCCAAAGCGGCTGAGTGTCTGGTCGATCATGGCTTTGATCGCAGCTTCGTCGGTCAAATCGACGGGAGCGGCGAGGTAATGGCCGGGCGAACCGACCAGGTCCGGGAACAGGCGCGTCAGGCGATCCGGGTCACGGTCCACCAGCACCAGCCTGGCTCCGGCAGCGCAAAAGGCCCGGACGACGGCAGCTCCCAGGTTACCGGCGGCGCCGGTGACGAGCACAACACGATCGGTCAAGTCGAACATCTCAACCCTCCTGATATCCCAACTGTACAACAACTATATCACTGCTGAAGAAAAAGATCAAGCTGCAAAAGCCGGCCCTGCACAGCCAGCCAATACTTGCTTTTCCAGGCCTTCCGATTATAATGGTCAGGACTCGCAAGCTCGCAAGGAGGAGCCGATGAACGAGCATCACGCCATCCAGGTACAGGACCTGCACAAGCGCTTTGGCGATATCCAGGCGGTGCAGGGGATCAGCTTCGAGGTCCAGGTCGGCCAGATCTTTAGCCTGCTGGGACCCAACGGCGCCGGCAAGAGCACGACCATTTCGATCCTGTCGTGCCTGCTGCATCCTACCAGCGGCGACGCCCTGGTGATGGGCCACTCGGTGCTGCGCGAGCCGATGGCGGTCAAGGCGGCAATCGGCGTCGTCCCCCAGGAGATCGCGCTGTACGAGGACCTGTCGGCGCGGGAGAACCTCGACTTTTGGGGCAAGATGTACGGCATACGTGGGGCATCGCTCAAGCAGCGGGTGGACCAGGTGCTGGATATCGTCGGGCTGGCCGACCGACAGAAAGGCCGGGTGGCCAAATTCTCGGGCGGTATGAAGCGCCGGCTTAACATCGGCATCGCCCTGTTGCACCGTCCGCAGGTGATCATCATGGACGAGCCGACGGTGGGCATCGACCCGCAGACCCGGCGCAACATCCTGGACAGCGTCAAGGAGATGAACCGGCAGGGGATGACGGTGTTGTACACCACCCACTATATGGAGGAAGCACAGGAGCTGTCGGATCAGATCGCGATCATGGACCAGGGCCAGATCATCGCCCACGGCACGCACAATGAGCTGGTCAGGATCGTGGGCGAGATGGACCGCGTCGACCTGACGCTTAACGCCCCGGCCGAGCGAGTGATCGGCGAGTGGCAGACCACCGAAGGGGTGCAGAAGGTTACCGCTGAGGCGCCGGCCAGCGCCGAGGCCACCGGGGGCGATGGAGCTGTGACGCTGCTGGTGGATGATTGCAACATGGTGCTGCCCCGCCTGTTCGAGTCGGCGACGCGGCTCGGGGTGCGCATCACGTCGGTCGACATCCAGGAGCCGAACCTGGAGGCGGTGTTCCTGCACCTCACCGGCCGCGCCCTGCGCGATGCGTGATAGGCGGCGACGATGAAAGCACTCGATATCACCTTCAAGGATATGCTCCGCTCTTCCCGTAACCTGTCGGTGTGGATATTTGGGCTGGTCGTGCCGCTGCTGATGAGCGGCATCTTTTACTTTGCCTTTGGCGGGCTCAGCGACGAAGGCGGATTTAACCTGGCGGTGACCAAGGTGGTGGTCGTGAACCAGGACCAGCCGGTCGCACAGGCCGGCGGCTTTTCGGCCGGGCAGATCCTGGCAGACTTGATCACGTCGGACAGCCTGAAAAGCATCCTGGCAGTGACGGAAATGTCAGATGCCACGTCGGCGCGCGCGGTGGTGGACAGGCAGGAAGCGGGGGTGGCGGTGATCATCCCAGCCGGCCTGACCGCTGCCATGACGAACCCAGGCGAACGGGCCGCCGTGGAACTCCACCAGGATCCGACGCTGACATTGGGACCAGGCATCGTCAAAGGGATCGTCAGCCAGTTCGTCGACGGCCTCGCCGGCAGCAAGGTCGCCGCCGAGGTGGCCTATGCACAGTTGGCCGGGCATGGGCTGGCCGCCGACGCGGCGACGGCGCAGGCGATTGCGCTAGAGTATAGCCAATGGGCAGAGGCGTTGGGCTCAAGCCAGCAAGGGGAGACCAACGCCCTGATCGAGGTCCGCCGTCCCGCCGAGACGCAGAGCGTGGATGTGGTGACCAACGTCGTCAGCATGATCACGGCCGGAATGTTGGTCTTTTACGCCTTTTTTACCGGCGCGGCGTCGGCCCAGAATATCCTTCAAGAAGAGCAGGAAGGGACGCTGGCCCGGCTGTTCACCAC
>Ga0209254_10006183_pt1 | contig 11031 bp, 8 predicted proteins | sample FrelakmetDIP11DI_FD_187148 | JGI IMG/M metagenome (GOLD analysis project Ga0209254, IMG submission 187148) | Freshwater lake sediment microbial communities from the University of Notre Dame, USA, for methane emissions studies - DIP11 DI (SPAdes)... | ecosystem: Environmental > Aquatic >... | reverse complement strand
TTTTATCTGCTGATGAAGTGCAGGAAAACAGTAAGGTAAATATGGCTGCGAGAAAAATAAGTTGCTTCATAAATTAAATATTTTTATAGCTTGATAACTGTTATTTCAATTTCTTATTCACTATAAGATTAACAATACCGAAATATCCTGTTCTCTTTTATTTGATAGTATAGCCTTTCCCTTCAATGCACACTGAAAAAGCTTTCACAAAACTATTTTTCATGTCCTGTTCTGATTTTGTAGCAGCAGCCTGTGACTGTTGGTTTTGTTGAGCCTGCGCCTGTTTCCCGGCCCGCCTGCCGGCCACACCTCCGGCAACTGCTCCAATAGCCGCACCTTTACCAGCATCACCTGCTATGGCACCTATGGCTACACCCACTGCTGCCCCTTTCGCCGCACCTACAACAGCTCCTCCTGTTGGACCGGTTTCAGCCGGAGCCGCCTGTACTTTAGGCAGATTCAATGGATCAATACCCGATTGCTCCATCGCCCATTTATAACATTCAAATTCGTCTTCTTTTTGTTTTTGCTTGGACTGATTTTTTGAAGGGTATACAAATAATTTCAGCCCACTGGATATCTGGTTGTAGGTCATCTTAGACGTATCCGGCAAAGCTGGTGGTGCAGCCTGCTGGGCGCTTACTGAATGAAATAATATCAGCAAAAAAACCGCCAGAAGATTTCGGTTGAGCATGCGTAAAAAATAACTTCTTTTCATATTTCAAATTTTAATTTTTCTGTTTCACTATTATAACGAGTTGTGCTTTTAAATTTTATTCAAAATCAGATCAAAGCTGTAATTAATAGGATACTCGAAACTCCTGGCTAATAATATTTTTAGCCCACAGAGAGCCTCAGAGAGAAAATGTAGGGCCACAGAGTACAACCAGTATTGCTCTGTGACTCTCTTTTAACTCCGGGGCTCTCTGTGGCCTTGTATTTTTTTGTTTCATTCTATTCGCTCTTTCATTTATAATTCCAAATCTATATATCCTCCGTATCTATACTTAAAGTAAATACAACCCAATCTGGATAGTACAGGTTCTGGTTTGATATACCCGAATAACGCCGGCGGGGTATATTTTCAGTTTGTTTCTTATGACTTTGTAATACTATTTAATTGGTTATTTAAAAGCACAACACGTTACTATTATACTTATCTCTATTTTCTTTACATCTGTATTTAAAAATGAGCCCCCCTTTGATGCCATTTAATCATTTCGTTCTCAATATCAACCGACGGATTTGGCTTGATTCTTTTTATTTTTACGTTCTTCCTTTTTCTCTTTCTTAGCTTCTTTTTTTGCTTCCTTTTTCTCTTCCTTATATTCTTTTCTATTTTCCTTAGTTAGAATTATCGTTTCCTTTAAGCCCGCGAATAAAGATTTTAAGATGATGTTAATAAACCCTTTATTCATATCCCTTTCAACACTGAACTTAACAATTTTCTCCGGCATATTGGCAGAAACCGGATTTGCTGCAGGCAGTATGGTATTAGCGGCAAAAGCCAGTACCGAACTCTTCCATTTTGCCTGATCTTTAAGCGCCAGGTCAATATCCAGATCATGATATAAAAACTTCATGGTGCCGGCTGCATTTGTTCGATATGCTTGCCCGGAAAATGTCATTCCGTCCAGCGTTCCTTTGTTTATTTTAGCGGGCGTAAATGATTGTAGAAGGATGTTCAGGTCCGGTAAATTAAACTTGTCGATTCTGGCATCAAAGCTGAATTGAGGTTCCAGGTAACTGAACTGAAGATTTAGATGGAACTGAGCTTTGTTTTCCAGGTAGGCATCCGCTTTTAAGGTCAGCTTTTCACCGGAAGATAGATTGGTAATATGTTTTACTTCTGCTGTTCCCCGATTTATATTCGCGATTCCAAAACTGCCATCAGGCTTTCGTTCCTTACTAACAAGACTCACATTCGTGGCCTTCACTTGTTTTATCAGGATCGGCATCTTTATTGAACTGATGGTCTGTCCGAGGTATACGGGAAAGCGTTTCGTATCAAGCGGCTTTGTTTTGTCTTTGAAAATGGAAGCCGATACCTTGTCCAGCATTATCTGGTCTATCAATAATTTTCGGCTGTATATCAGTGAATCAAAATTTACACCGGTAATTTGCATATTACCCAATGTACCGGAGAACTGGGCATGCTGAAAATGATACCTTGCCTGCATGGCAGCATCGCTGATATTTGGCTTAAAACTCACGCCTTCTGTTTTAATTGATTTACCCCGGTAAGAGAGATCGAATGATTTAACGGAAAGATGAAAAATACTGTCTCCTGTTTGAATATTCAGTTCTTTAATCCCTGTGTTTAAATCTGCAAAATGAAAGATTACGGTGTCTTTTGATCGCTGAATATGGAGAGAATCAATCGTCAAAGAATAATCTTTGAAGCTGATATGTTTCAAAGCCATTTTTTTCATTTCACCGGTTGATTTTCCAATGGAAAGATCAATCTTTTGGTAAGAAAATACATCCTTGCCCGGTTGTTGATCAAGCAACAGCCCCAGCACATGAATATTAATTTCCTGTATATTGAACTCCCGCTGTTTGGCCGAATTTGAAACATGAAATGTTGCCTCTGTGAGATCAAACTCTTTCAGAAAATACGACTCGATAGATCTCTTTTTATTTTTTTCCTTTTTTGTTTCAACTAATGTGGTATCATTAAATGGGAAAAAAATGGGGTTTATATCGGCAATGGTAAAATCTATTCCCGGTGCTATTAATTCTATTTTTTCAAGTCTGAGTATATTCTCTTTTAAAAGCTTTTTGATCTCAACATTTCCCAGCAGTATTTTACCCGCTTTTAAATGGAAGGAGCTGTTGATATATGGATAACTATGTAAAGGCTTTTCCCTTGGCTGCAGGTCCACATTGTGGACACTGATATTACCCATTAAAAAATTGACACTTAGTTTTTCAAATTTCAATTCATATACATCCGAAATAAGGCTGTTATTGAAATTCTTCCTGAGTGCATCTGAAAGAAGCTTGTTAAAATTGACATACAAATATATTCCGCCGGCTGAGAGGATGATAAATAAAACAGCAAAGATCCAGAGAATGGTTTTTCTTACCGGATGCTTCTTTTTTGTACTGTTTGATTCGGCGTTCATGTTATTGAGTTCTTCTTACGTATAGTTTACCAGTGACAAATAATTTATGTCTATTCAGCCTTTCAAAGGTATGCGCTTAAGATATTTATATTGAATGACATTCATTATGAAATACATTTATACTCATTGATAAGTATATAGCATATTTGGAATAACGGTAATATTTCAAATGGCAGGTTATTTGAAATATTACAGATTCAGGTTTGATGCCGTTGGTTACTTTTATTGTGATCCCTGTCCAAATATTTATCGGGAGAGGGATCTCTGTATTTATTGTTCCAGTTTGTTTCTATTATTTTTCCTTTGGTTTGCTGCTATTGGTTACTCTTTTTCTTGTCATGCCAATCTTCTTTTAGTCATCCCGACGAAGGAGGGATCTCTGTATTTGTTGATTCTTTTTCGTTTTATATTTTTTAAGATCCCTCCTTCGTCGGGATGACAGGAGAGTGGATGAATAATAGTTGCCATGCTGTAGGAACCACTATTTGTCTACCACACACCTGTCATCCTGAACCTGGGCAACTAAAGTATTTTATTCACTTCAGCATATCAAGGTGACGGATCTATTTTTGTAAACATCTAAACAAATGTTTAAAGTATTATTTAAAACTTATCGGTTCACTTATTTTCTCATCTTTTCAATAGTACAACACGTTAAATTTTATTTAAAAAAAATTTGCATCTTCCTCATCGCAAATGATTTTTAGCATGAGGAAGATGCGCTAATCTTATTTTTTCTGTTCAATGGTCACCTTGTTGATTTTCCCATTGAATTTTGCTGACTTACCATAATCCGCTACATGGGTTCCGTCATCGGTACCTATATCAGCCAGGTCATCCACAGAAAATATACCCGGTTGTGTTTTTTCAAACCTGGCTTCAGCCACTTTCTTGCCATCCACAGTAATCGTACCTGTGCCACCCTTTCCCATGCCGCCGCCATCGTATTTAAAATCAAACACCAGTTTATATTTCCCTGCTGGCAATGCCTGGGAGGCCATAACATGCATTGACTCTAAGCCCAGGTAATTGTAGCTAAAGGCAGGTTTACCATTTTTCATATAGAAAGACAGTCCACCAAATCGTCCACCCTGGCATACAATTACACCGTTTCCATTGGCTTTTACCTCCACATCAGCAGTTATAGTATATGATATACTTCTCAGGTCAATAAAAATATCAACACCCATTCCTCGCATGCCCTCTCCGTAAGTAACAGAGGTCCTGTTACCCATTACAGTCGGCCTGCCCATCAGTGCGGCATTGGTCCTTTCAAGCAGGCGATCATCAAGAGGCAGCACATGATACTTTTCAGCCTCTTTCATGAACAAATCCTGCATGGCTTTCAGTTTCTCGGGGTTTTGTGCTGCCAAATCAGTACTCAAACTGAAATCTTCATTTGTATTATACAATTCCCATTTGTCGTCCTGGAGAGGATGTAATGGCTTTTGCATCCAGGCGGGCCTGTGTATCGTACGGGCAAACCAGCCATCCTGGTAAACACCCCTGTTACCAAACATTTCAAAGTATTGCACTTTGTGCCGCTCTGCAGCACCGGCATCATTAAATGTATAGGCAATACTTGTACCCTCAATGGGATCTTGTTTTATACCGTTTACCATGGTTGGGGAAGGTATTTTTGTCACCTCATAAACGGTGGGTGCTATATCAATTAAATGCCCAAACTGTGAGCGAACTTCCCCTTTACCTTTGATACCTGCCGGCCACTGTATGATCATTCCGTTCCTGGTACCGCCAAAATCTGAAGCCACCTGTTTTGTATAAGAGAACGGTGCATCCATGGCCACTGCCCATCCGGCTGCAAAGTGAGGATAAGTGCTGGGAGAACCCCAATCTGCAAAATGCTTCAACATATCCGGAACCTGTTCGGCAATCCCGTTGAAGTAAGTCATTTCCTGGTACATGCCATTCATTTGTCCCTCGGCACTTGCGCCATTATCACCCGCAATGAATATGATAATCGTATTGTCGTTTACACCTAATTCTTCAATGGTTGAAATTAGCCTTCCCACCTCGTTATCCGTGTGTTCAGCAAATCCCGCATACACTTCCATCTGGCGGGTAAATAATTTCTTTTCATCTGCTGTTAGCTTATCCCAGTCCTTGATTTCTGCAGGCTTGGGGGCAAGCTTTGTATTTTGTGGAACCAGTCCCAATTTTTTCTGTCGCTCCAAAGTAAGTTCCCTGATCTTATCCCAACCCTGGTCAAATTTCCCTTTGTATTTTTCAGCCCATTCTTTTGGCACGTGATGTGGGGCATGGGTTGCTCCCGGTGCAAAATACATGAAGAATGGTTTTTGCGGACTTAAAGCCTGCTGGAAGCGAACCCATGAAATGGCCTGGGTGGTCATATCGGTGGTAAAGTGATATTTCGGATCTTCCGGAGTTTCAATCAGGGTAACCCCGTCATAAATAAGCGGGGACCATTGATTGGTTTCACCGCCTATGAAACCATAAAACTTTTCAAAACCCGAACGGGTTGGCCAGCGGTCCTGAGGCCCTGAATTTGATATCTCCCATGGCGGCGTTTCATGGTATTTACCGAATGCTGCAGTATTATATCCATTTTGTCTCAGCACTTCTGCCATGGGTGTAATGGACTGTGGCCTCACGCCTGTATTTCCCGGAAAGGTTGTAGCAGCTTCCGTAATTGCACCCATATTGTTGCTGTGATGGTTGTACCCGGTAAGTAATGCCACCCTTGAAGGTGAGCAAAGCGCCGTTGTATGAAACCGGTTATACTTTAAACCATTCGCAGCAAGCCTATCCATAGTCGGGGTAGTAACTGGTCCGCCAAAAGCTTCAGACACGCCAAAACCCATGTCATCAATTAAAATGACCACAACATTAGGCGCACCTTTTGGAGCAGTTACTTCAAACCTGGGTGGCGCGGTGGCATTGCGTGCATCGAGCTCTGTGTAAGTCTTCCTGATAGGTTCTGGTATAGGAAGTATCGTACGATCAAGCTCTCCCGCTGCCTGTGCAGCTGGCGTTTCTTGTTTTGCAGAACTTCCATCCGGCTTTTGCGGATTACAACTATTTAAAATGATAAAAAAAGAGAAAAATAAAAAAGAAACAGGCGAAATCTTTGGGAAATTATTAAGCATAATTAAAATGTTTTTGGGAATAAAACATATTATTAATAGAAACTTAAGGCATTTAAAGCTATCAAAGGTATATGAAAGGGGTAATCATTTGAATGACTTTCATCAGGAAAAAAATTAATACTCATCAATAGGTATTGAGGCATTATCGAGAACATTAATGATATCGCGAATCTCCTTAAGATTGTGTTCAACTAAATTATCAAAGACCTGACAGTATTGAATTTTTTAATAAAACTGTAGGTATAAAATGTGTACAAAACCGGCCATCGAAGTTTACCAGTCCGGCAACAACAAGATATAGTTAACCAGGTAACCAGCCAATGATGACATATCTCATCTTTACTATTGATTTCAATGACTTTAAGGGAATATATCCAGGTGTAATTTTGAAACATGATACCAAGGTTAGAGTCTTTCCCAGGAAGTATAGTATATAGAAATCAGGCTTTTTTGCATCGATCAGAAAATGTTGCCTACAATTTAAAAAGCATGCTTTGGCATTAAAGCTCATTCAGAAAAACAGAATGCGGAAATCAACAAATATTTGTACACTTTTTCTGACAGTAACGCTACTCAATACCTGCCTGAGCAATCCCATTCATGCACAAACAAAACCGGATTCAATTCAGCGCGGGCATCATGTCTCATCTGCGGATGATCCCTCACAATTTATTACACGAACAGAAATATTTAATGAACTCCAGCATTTTGACCAGGATTACAACTTTAATCAGACCATCTGGAGAACCAATGTCAAAATTGGCAAAAGGCTTACCACCCGTGTTGATATTCCATGGGTATACAACACTAAATATTCCCCTGAGGGTTATAAACATTCAGGACTCGGTGATATCTCCTTTCGATTATTGGGCTATCGTATTTTAGAATCGCCGAGATCTGCCGTTACGGCATCAGTAGAATTCAGCCTGAATACTGCGGAATCTCCACTCTTAGGTACGGGAAAGAACCTGATTATTCCCCTGATCACATACAGCAGAATCTTTAAACCAAAGAAAATGATCCTGGGCCTTACCTTTCAGCAGGTAAATTCTTTCAGTGGTGATGAAACAAGGAAGCAGGTTAATTTCTCTAAATTCCAGGCCATCCTTATCAAAACATATACATCAAAAATATGGACCGTATTTATAACTGATTGGTATGCCGACTATGAAAACGGCGGTTTGTCGATGAACACGAAACTACGAACGGGATATGGCGCAACAAGGATCTGTCACGTCTGGGCCCAGGGAGGCGTGGGGGTTTTCGGGGATTTTTTTGGTCGATATCAGTGGAGTATTGAATTAGGAACCCGCTTTTTTCTTTTAAGAAAAAGAAATTAATACTCTTTCAAAATACATTAACCGCAATGAGATGAAAGGCGCTAAGAAAATTTATTTTGCAGATTGAAATATTTTAGTGCTTATCATTTTTCTTCATTAGAAACAGGCTTATAGTGAGTATAAGTATTACTCCAGGCATAATAAGAGCATCCGGCTTCAGTGATTGTTTGCTTGTTACAAGTTCGGTCAACGTAAATACAACCAGGGTAACTATCACCGTTTCCCATAATAAAATCTTTAGTTCCTTAAAATCGTTAATCCTTAACCAGCCTGGCAAATCCTCATCACTGGCATGATAATGGGTAAAAATCCGCATAATACCTAAGGCAAAAATCAGGAAAACCATACTAACCAGGAATAAATCAAGGCCTTTCAATAAATAAACCCCGGGCCGATGCTCCCCCTCTAACCCATGCTCATAAAAGAGCATGTATCCATGAATGGATTCTATAACCCCAACTATCAAAAAAAAGAGAGAATTCAGAAATGTAAAAATCACTGCAATTAAAAAAACGTACCTGATCCGGAGGATTTTGTTAAACATATTCAGCTATTTTCAATGATTTGGCAGGAGATTTAAATTATACGAATGACAAATATTTTGTGTAGAATTTAGCCTCACCAAGTCTAAAGTTAATTTTTTCAATGGGATTTTCTGAAATTTCGCCCGGTAAACTGAAAATCTATTCTTTTAATGCAACATAACACAGAAAACAGACTATTTTCAATCATACTATTTTAATTGATTTTTCAAGTTCACAATACCAAAAATACTCATCAATAGGTATTGCCCTTAATAAAGATTCAATTTAGTTTCGCAACTTAAAAGCTGCATTAAAATAAACTGTTTTTTAGAAAGCATTTGAATAAATCTTTTACAGTTAATAATTGAGCAATTGCAAAACATATCCAACCTAATGGAACAGTTTGGCTAATTACAAAAGCAATATCACTGCTCAGTTACAAGAGCAAACCACATAACGCAAAATGCAGATAAAACAACAGATTTCTAATGTAACCCTGTAAAACGAATCAGTTAGTTTTGAATTTAATTTTAATAGTACCCTTTCTTACATGTGCACACGAAAAATGATCATCAGCATTCAGTCAGCTAGTTTACCACATGATTAAAATCACTTTTTTGTAATGTATATAAATGATAGTTTTACATTCTACTAACTTTCAAAAAAGCAGTAAATAAACCTTATTTTTACTAAAATTTAATTTTAAACCTGGCCAAACGCCTGACAGCAATTCAAAAAAGAAAAAAATTATGAAAAATTTATTCAGCTTAGTTGTCTTTATGTTATTCTCTTCTTTAGCATTTGCCCAATCAAACAAAGAAGATGTTGAAATTATCCAGAACATGTTTGGCAAACAGAAAAAAGAACTGATCCAGGTATACATGACCATACCGGAAGACAAAAAAGCCGGCTTCTGGACTTTGTACGATCAGTATGAGTCAGACCGAAAATTATTGGGTAAAGAAAGAATTGCCCTGATTGAAGCATATGCCAATGATTATGCCACACTGGATGACAAAAAGGCCAGTGACCTGATGAACCGGAAATTGAAATGGCTGGGCGATTATTCAAAACTCCAGAAGAAGTATTTCGACAGTATGACAAAAATGATTGGTGGCTTGCAGGCTTCCAAGTTTTTCCAGCTGGAAGATTACCTTGAAAACAATATCAGGTTATTCATCCAGGAATCCATTCCGTTTATTGATGAATTAGACAAAACAAAACTAAAGTCAGCCATGGATCAAAAATAATTTTGATTATGCCTCAGAATTCCCACTATTTTTTAAATGTTAAATGGCAATATTCAGTGTCATTGATTACAAGATTATTTTAAAAAAGACTGACAGGAAATTATCCATTAACAATTTAAAATCTGAATTATGAAAAAAACACTATTCATTATTTTTATTCTTTTTTCTGGTATTTATGTAAATGCTCAGACGACTGGAACTATCCGGCTTAATGCATATGGCAGTTATAACTTTGATGAAAGAGTTCCACTTGATGCTTTCTATACAGATGTTCAGGGTGGATTTCAATGGGGAGCCGGCCTTGAATACTTTGTACGGAGGAACAAATCCCTTGAGTTGAAATACCTGAGAATGGACACAAAAACCCCTTTATACAGGTATAGCGGAGAACAGGTAAATAAGGGTAATGACGATGCCGCATTCAATTATATCATGCTTGGCGGAAACAATTATTTTGGCGGGAACGGCAAAATAACCCCATTTGCAGGTGCCGACCTTGGTGTTGGATGGGCAGAAGGTAACACCAATAGTACCGGTGGCAAATTTGTCTGGGATGCAAAAATTGGTGTTCACATCGCAACGGAATCTGTAGTCTCCTTCAAAGTACAGGCTTATGTACAATCCATGATTTCTGCTTTTGGTACCGATTTCTGGTACTATCCGGGCTGGGGAACTTATGCTGTTGCTGATTATGCACGCGTATTCCAGTTTGGTTTAGGCGGTGCCGTTTGTTTTGATTTTAATAAAAAATAATCCACAGGTTTTAAGCAGTAATGGCTAACCCCATTACTGCTTATTTATACTATTTTTTAATTACTCAATAAACAGGCGAATGTTTTAAGTCAAAAAATTATTCCCGTGTTCAAAAAGAAATTCTTTGTACACCTGTTTACCTTTTTTCTTTTTTCCTCTTCGGTTTATGCACAGATTGTGACCGTTGAGGATAGTTGTGAACAAAGAGACCTTGCCGACCTGATCAGGCAGTGGCGACACAAAGAACCAAAACCTAAAGCTTCCAATAAAGGATCATTACTTCTCGTACCGGCAATTAGTTCTAATCCAGCTACCGGTTTTGCCTTTGGAGTAGCCGGCCAATATGCGTTTAAAGGGAAAAATCCGGAAAGCCTTTATTCAAGTATCAACGGCAGCGCTAATTATACTACGCTAAACCAATTCCTTTTTCAGGTAAAGAATAATATTTTTCTAAAGAATAACAATCTATTCCTCAGTGGCGACTGGCGGATATTTTTATTTTCACAGGCAACCTATGGCTTAGGTACAAATTCCCCGGAAGGAGGTGCTCTTGATTATCAGTTTAATATTAACGGCTGGGAATCTACAGACGATTCCCTGGTACAACCCATGAAGTTTGATCATTACCGGTTTCATCAAACCATCTCCTGGCAGGTTCGCAAATCATTTTATCTGGGATTTGGATACAATCTCGACTTCATGAATAATATCGTAGATGAAAGGCTTGATACCCTAAGGCCGCTATATACAAGCCACTATCTTTATTCAAAGAAATTTGATTTTAATCCCGAAAAATATATCATTTCCGGACTAAGCCTGAACGCCTCGTATGATTCCAGGGACAACCTGGTAAATCCATATAAGGGAATCTTTGCTAATTTCAATTGGCGTTTAAATCCTGAATTCCT
>Ga0209254_10006182_pt1 | contig 11031 bp, 9 predicted proteins | sample FrelakmetDIP11DI_FD_187148 | JGI IMG/M metagenome (GOLD analysis project Ga0209254, IMG submission 187148) | Freshwater lake sediment microbial communities from the University of Notre Dame, USA, for methane emissions studies - DIP11 DI (SPAdes)... | ecosystem: Environmental > Aquatic >... | reverse complement strand
GAATGGCTTCCCGGTGGAGGACTTCGATGCGCGACGAGCCCAGGCCGGACTGGCTGGCCCAACGTGGTGGGTTGCTCGAGCATGCCTGGACGGATCGCGACCTGGCCTGGCTCGAGTTTAACCGTCGCGTGCTGCACGAGGCCAAGGACTCGCGAACCCCGCTGCTCGAGCGCGTCAAGTTTCTCGCCATCTTCTCGTCCAATCTCGACGAGTTCTACATGAAGCGCGTCGGCGCGTTGCGCGGGCGGGCCGCCGTGGAAAGCGAGGACGACCCGATTGCGCCCGCAGGCGAGTCGCACGCGCGACTCGTGCGCATCCGCGCCGCGGTCCTCGAGTTGTTGCGCGAACAGGCGGCCTGCTACAGCGAACTCAAGTGGCTGCTCGGCGAAAAGCACATTCTTCTTGCGGAATGGGACGACCTGACCGAGGCCCAGCGCGAGGAGGCTGGGCACTACTTCGACGTGAACGTGTCGCCAGCGCTGACGCCATTGGGATTCGATCCGACGCATCCCTTTCCGTTCATGTCGAATCTGTCCACCAATTGGGGGTTCGTGCTACAGGCCCCGGGTGCCGACGAGCGCGTTCCCGTGCGGGTCAAGAGCCCGACCGCGCTTCCCCAATGGGTACCGCTGCACGCCGACGTGTCGCCAGGCGAGCGTCGCTTCCTGAGCCTCGAGACGCTGATCCGGCACAACGCCCCGAAGCTGTTCCCGGGGATGGAGATACTTTCGGCCACGCTGTTCCGGATCCTGCGCAACGCCGAAGTCGACCTGGAGGAGGATGAGGGCGAGACACTGCGCGAGGCGGTGATCGAAGCGTTGCGCGAGCGTCGCTTCCAGCCCGTGGTCCGAATCGATTTCGCCCCCTCTGCCGCCCCCGAGATCCGGCGGGCACTGGTCGAGCGCTTCGATCTCGAGGAGGAGGATGTCTACGAGGTCGACGGCCTGATCGACTACACCGATCTCTTCCAGATCGCCTCGCTCGACATCCCCGAGTTGCGCGACGCACCCTGGACGCCGTTCGCGCCGACGCGCATTCCGGACAAGGACACCGACATCTTCGCGGCAATCGCGGCCGGAGACCTTCTCGTCCACCACCCGTACGAGAGCTTCGACGATTCGGTGGAGCGCTTCATCGACAAGGCTGCCGACGACCCGCAGACGGTCGCGATCAAGATGACCGTCTACCGGGTTGGTGACGACACGCCGTTCGTGCGATCGCTGATCCGGGCCGCCGAATCCGGAAAGCAAGCGGCGTGCATCGTCGAGGTGAAGGCGCGCTTCGACGAGGCGCGCAACCTGCACTGGGCGCAGGAGCTCGAGAATGTTGGAGCGCACGTCGTCTATGGCGTGCTCGGGCTGAAGACGCATACGAAGCTCGCCTTGGTCGTGCGCAAGGAGCCCGCGGGGCTGCGTTGCTACGCCCACATCGGGACCGGCAACTACCATGTCCGCACGGCGCGCGTCTACACCGATGTCGGCCTGTTCACCTGTGACCCGGCGCTGACGGCTGACGTCGTCGCCCTGTTCCACTATTTCACGGGGCGCTCGCTCGCGCCGCGCTTTCGCAAACTCCTGGTCGCGCCGATGAATATGCGCGAGCGCTTCCTCGAGCTGATCGGCCGCGAGATCGAGCACGCTCGTGCCGGACGGCCCGCGCGCATCGTCGCAAAGATGAACCAGCTCGAAGACATGACGATCTGTCGCGCGCTGGTCGCCGCGTCACAGGCCGGGGTTCCCGTGGACCTCGTGATCCGCGGCTTCTGCTGCCTTGTCCCCGGCGTGCCCGGCTGGACGGAGAACGTGCGCATCCGTTCGGTGATCGGACGCTTCCTCGAGCACTCGCGCATCTTCCATTTCGCCAACGGGAAGGAGGACCCGGTAGACGGGGAGTACTACATCGGCTCCGCCGACTGGATGTACCGCAATCTCTCCCGCCGCGTCGAGGCCGCAACGCCAGTGGAGGCGCGCTCGTTGCGCGAGCGGCTCTGGGAGATCCTCGACGTCAGCCTCCGCGACAAGCGCCAGGCGTGGATCATGCAACCCGATGGTCACTACAAGCAGTGCGCGCCGGATCCGAATGGTGACGGCCCCGAGTCGGCCGGCACCCACGCGACGCTGATGGACCTCGCCCGCCGGCGCATCGCTGCTCCGCCGGCGCTGGCGCCGGAAGCGCTGGTCCCCCGCTGACCGCTCGGCCGTCGGGCCGGCCTCCGACGAAGCCAGTGACGCCTTGCTGGGGGCTACTGGGCCGTCCAGCCGCCGTCAACGGTGATCGCCTGTCCGCGGATCTCGTCCGCGGCGGGGCTGCAGAGGAACACGCACAGGGCACCAAGCTGCCTGGTGGTCACGAACGCCTCGGACGGCTGCTTCTCGGCGAGCAGCGCGCGACGCTCGTCGTCGACCGACCGGCCGCTCGCCGTCGCGCGCTCGCGGATCTGCTGCTCGACGAGCGGAGTGAGCACCCAGCCCGGGCAAATCGCATTTGAGGTGACGCCGGTTCGGGCAGTCTCCAATGCAACGACCTTGGTGAGCCCGACGACCCCGTGCTTCGCGGCAACGTACGCGGACTTGCCCGTCGAGGCCACGAGGCCGTGGACCGAGGCCACGTTGACGATGCGTCCCCAGCCGCGGGCGAGCATGCCCGGCAGGACCGCGCGCGTGCCGTGGAACACAGCGGAGAGATTGAGCTCGAGGATCACGTACCATCGCTCGGGCGGGAAGTCCTGCACCATCGCGACGTGCTGCATGCCGGCGTTGTTGACCAGAATGTCGACCGTGCCGAACTCGCGCGTCGCGTACTCGACGAGCCCATGCACCTCGTTGGAGCGGGTCAGGTCCGCACCGTGGTAGCGCACGTCGGTCGCGTGCGCCGACGCGAGCCGCGTACGCTCGTGCTCGATCGCAGCAGCGTCTCCGAAGCCGTTCAGCACGACCCGCGCGCCGGCTTCGGCGAGGCTCTCGGCGATGCCGAGCCCGATGCCGCTGGTGGAGCCGGTGACGATTGCAACCCGGCCGTCGAGGATTCGCTGCGCGCTCATCGGGCGCTCTCCAAGGACATCTCCGGCACCTCTCCATCGGCGCGCAGCGGCGCCTCGGTGGCCGCGAGTATCGCCTCGACGCTCACGCCCGGCGCACGCTCGCGCAGGACGAGTCCCTGTTCCGTTGGTTCGACAACAGCCATCTCGGTCACGATCAGGCTCACGCGGCGCAGTGAGGTGAGGGGTAACGTGCAGCACGGCACGATCTTCGGGACGCCCTTGGCGGTGTGGGTCATCGCAACGACGACACGCCGGGCGCCCGAGACGAGATCCATCGCGCCGCCCATCCCCGGCACCATCTTGCCCGGCACCATCCAATTCGCGAGCCGGCCCTGCGCGTCGACCTGCAGGCCACCGAGAACGGTCATGTCGAGGTGGCCGCCTCGAATCAGACCGAACGACATCGCGCTGTCGATACTGGCCGCACCCGGGACTGCTGTGACGAAGCTGCCCCCGGCATCGGTGAGATTGCGGTTCTCCATGCCTTCCGGTGGTCGCGCGCCCATGCCGACAACACCATTCTCGGACTGGAAGAACACTCCGAGCGACGCCGGCAGGTAATTGGCGACGAGTGTTGGAATGCCGATGCCGAGATTCACCAGCGTCCCTGGCCGCACCTCGCGCGCGACGCGACGTGCGATGATTTCTTGCGCATTCACTGTTGGCTCCTCGCCGCGCCGGTCGCCGGCGCGGCACGCTCCGCGGTCGCAACGGCGCCCTGGAGATCGCGAGCGCTGGCGTCCCCTCGCAGCATCGCGTCGACGAGGACACCGGGCGTGCGCACCATGTCTGGAGGCACGATGCCGACGGCAACGATCTCTTCGGCCTCCGCGATCACGATGTCCGCCGCCATCGCCATGATCGGATTGAAGTTCTGTGCGGTCAGCTGATAGCACAGGTTGCCGACGTAGTCGGCCTGCTTGGCGGCCACCAGTGCGAAGTCCGCCCGCAGTGGCCGCTCGACCAGCCACGTCTCGCCGTCGACAGCAAACGTCGGCTTGCCGTCCTCGACCGGCGTACCGAGCCCGGTCTTCGTGAGTATCCCGCCGAGACCGAAACCCCCGGCGCGGACCCGCTCGGCAAGCGTGCCCTGTGGAACGAGCTCGACCTCGATCTCGCCGGTGATCATCTGCCGCTGCGTCTCCGGGTTGGTGCCGATGTGCGATACCACCAGGCGCCGGATGCGGCGGCCATCGATGAGCTTGCCGATGCCGATGCCGGGCCGCGCCGAATCGTTGGCGATCACCGTGAAGCTGCCGCGGCCGCACTCCACCAGCGCGTCGATCATTCGATGTGGCGAGCCCACCCCCATGAAGCCGCCGATCATCAGCACGGCGCCGTCGGGGATTCGGGCCGCGGCCTGTGCCGCGGAAATTACGCTCTTCATGGCGTCACGCCATGATGTTGAAGCCGCCGTCCACGTAGATCGTGCCGCCGGTGATGAGTCGCGCACCGTCCATCGCCAGACCGGCGCAGGCGGCACCGACGTCCTCGATGCTCACCAGCGAGCGGGCCGGCGCCTCCTCCGAGGCCTGGTCGAGCAGTTCGTCGAAGTCGGCGATCCCGGACGCGGCGCGCGTGCGCAGTGGCCCGGGCGAGATCGCATGCACGCGAATGCCCTTCGGCCCCAGCTCGGCGGCCACGTAACGGACCACGCCCTCGAGCGCTGCCTTGACCGGACCCATGATGTTGTAGTTGCGCACGACTTTCTCCGCACCGTAGTAGCTCATCGCGAAGAGCGTTCCGCCGTCCGGCATCAGCGCCTCGGCACCACGCGCCATTTCGATGAACGAGTAGCAGGACACCTTCATCGCCGTGTTGAAGTCGGCTTCGGACACGTCGACGACGCGCCCGTGCAGCGCTGCCCGCGGCGCGAATGCAATGGAATGCAAGGCGATGTCGATCGTGCCCCACTTGGCCTGCACCGCGGCAAATACCGCCTCCATCTGGCCCGGCACCGTGACGTCGAGGGGCAGGAACAGCGCTGCGTCGAGCCCGCGCGCAAGCGGCTCGGCGAAGGGCCGGGCCTTGTCGTTGAGATAGGTGACGGCCAACTCGGCGCCGAAGTCGCGGAACGCCGCGGCGCAGCCGTAGGCGATCGAATGCTCGTTGGCGATTCCGATCACCAGCGCCTTCTTGCCGGCGAGCGTCGCGCGCCGGGGGCGCTCGAGCGCAACAGACAGGTCGTTCATGCGATGGCCTCCGTGAGGGGTTGCAACTGGCGCGCAAGTGCGCGCACGGTGTGGCGGGCGATCATGCGTTCCTCGTCCGTGGGTATCACGTGGACCGATACCGGGGAGTCGCCGCTGGAGATGCGCGGCGCATTCGCAGCGTTCGCCCCGGGGTCCAGGTCGATGCCGAGCCAGGCGAGCTGGTCGCAGACGCGCTGTCTGATCTCCGGCGAATGCTGGCCGATGCCGGCGGTGAAGACCAGGCCATCGATGCCTTCGAGCGATACCGCGAGGCTGCCGATCTCCCTCGCGACACGCGAGACGAAGTAGTCGACCGCGAGGCGTGCTCTGGGCGCGTCCGCCGCCAGCAGCTCGCGCATGTCGTTCGACACGCCAGAGATCCCGAGGAGCCCGGACCGGCGGTAGAAGAGATCCTCCAGTGCGTGGAGCGACAGACCCTCGTTGGCAATCAGATGCAAAACGACGCCCGGGTCAAGCTGCCCGGTTCGCGTGCCCATCGGCAGGCCATCGAGCGCCGTGAAGCCCATCGTCGAGTCGACGCTGCGTCCGGCGCGCAGCGCGGCAAGACTCGCCCCGCTGCCGAGGTGGGCCACGACCACGCGGCCCCCGCTGATCGCAGGCGCGTCCACCGACATGGCCTCGGCGACGTACTCGTAGGAGAGCCCGTGGAAGCCGTACCGGCGCACGCCGCGCTCGAAGTACTCGTAGGGAAGTGCGTACATGTCGGCCACATGCGGATGCGAGCGATGGAAGGCCGTGTCGAAGCACGCGACCTGGGGCACGTCGGGTAGGGCGCGCGCAACTGCACGGATTGCGGCCAGGTTGTGTGGCTGGTGCAGCGGTGCGAGACCGACGAGCACATCGAGGTCCGCGAGCACGGCGGCGTCGACGACCACCGGCGCGGTGTACTTCACTCCGCCGTGCACCACACGGTGCCCGACGCAGGCGACCCGAGCGTCGTTGCCGGCAAGCCGCTGCAGGCACTCCTGAACGATCGCCAGGGCCTCGGTGTGCTCGTCCGCCGACGCGGCATCGAAGACCCGCTGCTCGACTCGCGTCCCCGACGCATCGTCGACCTTGAGCGTCGGGTTGCGACCGCCGATGCCGTCGACCACTCCGCGGAGCATCGCCTCGTCGGTGCCATCAAGGGGGAACAGTGAGAACTTGAGGCTCGACGAGCCGGCGTTCAGAACGACCACCGTGTCCTTCATCATGCACGCTCCGCCGCCGATCCGGACCGCGCAGCGACCAGCAGCCGCGCGACGCTGATGCTCGCCTTGCGCGTGCGCACGCTGTCGGCACGGCTCGTCAGGATCACCGGCACCCTGGCGCCAAGCACGATCCCCGCGGCATCGGCATTGGCCATGAAGGTGAGCTGCTTCGCAAGGATGTTGCCGGCCTCGAGATCCGGCACCAGCAGGATGTCCGCGTCTCCGGCGACGGGCGACTCGATGCCCTTGATCTCCGCGGCACGCCGGCTGATCGCGTTGTCCATCGCGAGCGGCCCGTCGACGATGGCACCACGGATCTGCCCCCGTTCGGCCATCTTGCACAGTGAAGCCGCCTCCAGCGTCGTCGCGATCTTGGAGTTGATGGTCTCGACAGCCGACAGCACTGCAACTTTCGGCGTCCCGACACCGAGGGCGTTCGCGAGCTCAACCGCATTGGCGACGATGTCCGCCTTTTCCTCGAGCGTCGGTGCGATGTTCACCGCGGCGTCGGTGACGAACAGCGCCTTGTGGTAGGTGGGGACGTCCATGATGAAGACGTGACTCACGCGCCGCGCGGTGCGCAACCCGCCGTCCCGCGCCACGATGGCGCCCATCAGCTCGTCGGTGTGCAGGCTGCCCTTCATCAGCGCACTCGCGCGCCCCTCGCGAACTATCTCCACCGCGCGTCCTGCTGCCGCATGACTGTGCGGCACGTCGACCAGCTCCACCCCATCGAGGACCCATCCGGCTTCCCGCGCGATCGCTTCGATACGGCTTGCGGGCGCGACGACGATCGGTCGGATCGAGCCTTCCCGCGTCGCGTCGAGCACCGCCTCCAGCGAACCGCGATCGCACGGGTGGGCGACTGCGATTGGAAGCGGCGGAAGCCCGGCGCATTGCGCCTCGTAGCCCTCGAAGACGTCGTGCTGCTGCACGGCCACCGAAGGCATCTCCGGCAGCGTCACCGATTCCTTCACGTCCGGCGCGACGACGTCAGCGGTGCCCTCGAAGACAATCTCGCCCCGCTGGTTGACGCCACGGCAGTCGAGCGCAATCAAACGGTCCTCGGGACGTTTGGAGCGGACGGTGACGCTCACCGCAAGCGTGTCGTCGATGCGAATCGGGCGTGCGAAGTCGATCCGCTGCGCGCGGTAGACGGTACCGGGCCCTGGAAGCTCATTGGCGAGAAGCCCCGAAAGCAGCGATGCGCCCCACATCGCATGGCCCGTCAACGAAGCCGAATCCTTGCCGTTGCCCCTCAGGTGCGTCGGGTTGAGATCGCCGGACGCGACCGCGAAGAGCCGGATGTCGCGCTCGGTGAGCGTTCGCGACAGCGTCGCGGTGTCGCCCGGCTGGAGTTCATCAAACGTTCGGTTCTCGACGATGATGGATGCCATGACGATGTTCCCTCACGATAGGCGTCTGGTCAGGCTTCCTGCTGCAGCCCGATCACGCGCAGCTCGGGTGGCAGATCGTCGTCGGGGATCGCCGCTGCGCGGGAGAGGTCGACCTCGAGCGCTTCCTCGGCCCGTCGCGCCAACGCGGTTCGCGGATCTCCGGAGGTCGATTCACGCATCATGATCTTCGCGACCATTGCCACGGCGAGCGCGCGTTCCCGAGGGTTCTTCAGCAGCAGCGGCAACGCCTGCGCCGCGCGCTCCGGGAACAGCGCGACGATCTTCGCCTGTTCCTCCCGCACCTGCTTCCAGTCGACCTCCCGCTTGACGCTCTTGATGCGTCCGGCGGCGATCAGCTCGCGGGCGATGTGGCCGGCCATTTCCGCGAGGCGTATCGTGCGCCTCGTCACCATGCCGTTCTCCGCGATAGCGAGATAAAGCATGCGCACGAGCCCCTCAGGGAATCCGCCTTCCCCGAGGCGCGGCTCGAGGGCAGCCATCGCGGCATCGATGCGCCGCTGCGCGCGTTCCTTGGCTTCCGCCTCGTCCGTGCGGTCGGGCGGGAACAAGGCACCGAGTCCAAAGGGCCCGTAGGCGGCATCCACCCACTGCGCCGTCCAGTAGTCGCGGAAGTCGCGGTAGCCATCGAGGGAGCGCACGATCGCCCGCGAGACCTCCTGCTCGGCCTTGCGCCAAGGGTTGTCCTTGCCGGCCTCCGCGCGGTTGTCGCGCACGGCGTCGGCGTACTCGCGCAGCGCCTTCATCAGCGGATTGGCATCGGACATCATCACCCGTTGCAGGCGCTGCGGGCTCATCGCCATCGCCAGCTCACCCACCGGCCGGCTCACCATCGGGGCGAGCCACGGCCGCACGAGTGCCTGGTAGGCGGAGGTATTCCACTCCGAAACCTTCGCGATCGTGCTGAACACGCGCTCGTCGTCGCGCCCGTCCGGCTCGAGGGCACGAAGATCGTCAATCGTCCTCGGCTCGAACGTCACGTGGTAGTCGCCGTAGGTGAGCTCCTCGTGACGTGCCGGACCGACCTTGCGGTGCAGCTCCATTTCGTAGAGTCCGGGTGGCAAGAGGTCGATCTGGTCGAGCGTGTTGATGAGCTGATCGTGCTCCTTCTTCGCCACCGCACCGCCGACGAAGATGCCGAGGTGGCCAACGTCCCGGTGCAGCATGTAGACGATGGTCCGGCCGGCCTCGACGATGGCCCTCTCGTCACCCCAGACATCGATGATCCAGTTGAGCGCCTGCTGCGGCGGCGTGATGTTGTCGCCCCAGGACGCGAACACGACGACCGGCGAGGAGATGTTGCGAAGATCGAGGCGCTTGCCGTCGATCTCGATGCCGCCGCGGGCGAGTCGGTTGCCCACGAAGAGGTTGGATACGATGGCCTCCATCTCCTCCCGCGTCATCCGGAAGAAGCCTCCCCACCAGCGCTCGAAGTCGAGGAACCGTTGCGCCTCCCGGTCGACGTTGGCGTAGAGGTTGTAGTACTTCGACCAGTAGGTGTTTGCCGGATTCTGGTTCTCGAAGTTCGCGACCAGGTGGGCCCCGTCGAAGATGCCGCCGCCCAGGTCGCCGACAAGCGACGCGCCCCACGCCCCGCCGAAGGTCCCGCCGGCGTAGCGCATCGGGTTCTGGTCCCGCGAGCCCGCCCAGTACGAGAGCGGTGCCCCGTTCAGCATGATCGGGCCCATCAATTCAGGCCGCATCGCCCCGAGTGCCGCCACTGCCCATCCGGCCTGGCAGTTGCCGATCACCGCGGGCCTGCCCTTTGCCTTGGGATGGCGTGCGATCACCTCTTCCAGGAAGCGCGCTTCCGCCTGGGCGACGTCGACGATCGTTTGCCCGGCCACCGGGTCGGGAGAAAAGGTGACGAAGTAGACGGGGTGGCCCGCCTTCAACGACACGCCGACCTGCGAGTCGGGCTTGAAGCCGCCGATCCCGGGCCCATGGCCCGCGCGCGGGTCGACGATCACGATCGGACGCGCGCCCGGAGCGGGAACTGGATCGTTGTTCCGGGGCAGCACCCGCAGCAGCGAGTAATTGCAGGGCCGCGGCAACGCCTTGCCGTCGAGCACCTGCTCGTAGCCGAACTTGAGGAGCGGAGGCTTGCCCTCGATTGAGTGGTGCAGATAGAGATTGCCGCGTTCGCGCAACGTGTCCCAGAACAGGACCTGCCGTTGTGCCGCATCGACCCAATAGGCGCGCGCGGCGTCTAGCCATTGGGCGCCGCTTGTCGCAAGGTTCTCAGCCGCGAACTGCGTTGCGTTCATGTGATCCTCCTCCCGTGTTGCACCGCACCACCGTACCCTTCACATGTGAACGTAACGTTCCAGCCAGACGTCCCTTCGATGCAAGTTCGATGACGCTCTCTTCGAGGAGCGTGTTTGGGCCAGGGGCCCGGCCAACTCCCTGCGTGCCATCCGATCGTTCGCGCGAAGCGAACCGCGTCGCTATCACGCAGGCCGAATCTGCCCCGCTTGCCGCTTGGCAAGCATTGGCCTCGACAAATGGCCGGGGACGGCGAGCTCTCAGCCCGTGGCAAGCGGAGCTGCGCGGAAGGGTCGTGATGGCTTCGCGACGGCACGCCGTCGTCGCCGCCACGCTCATGCAACGGCGCAAATCACACGCACGACTGTCAGCGAAGTGACCCATTGGCTTCACGAAGTATTCGCACGTTCCGGCGAAAATCACCGTTTCGCCTCGCTGCGTCGACGCGACGCAGTCCAGACCTCGGAAAGCATCCATGGCCCAGACGTCGAAACCCATTCTTGATCCGTCGATCCAGGTCTGGCTCGCGACCAGCGAGGTCTGGCTCCGTCGACTCCCGGCAACCGCCGAAACTGCCGGGGATGACGATGTGCTTGCCGCATTCCCATCTGCAGCGACGGGACCCGTCGCAACAGCGGAACTGGTGACGCAGCGCGATCGCGACACAGGCAGGATCGGACCGGGCACCGTTTCCGACTGACACACGGCTGTAACGGCGACTGCGATACCGTCACTAGCCACACTGCCACGCAAGAGAACTCCATGCGCGCTCCGTCCCATCCGCTGTCCCGCCTGTTCGTTGCTGTCGCCATCGCGGGCACGGCCGGCGCCGTCCACGCCCAGTCCGCCAACCTCACGCTCTACGGGCGGCTCAACCTCGACGTCGAGGAAGTTCGCGGGCTCACCAC
>Ga0209254_10006181_pt1 | contig 11032 bp, 10 predicted proteins | sample FrelakmetDIP11DI_FD_187148 | JGI IMG/M metagenome (GOLD analysis project Ga0209254, IMG submission 187148) | Freshwater lake sediment microbial communities from the University of Notre Dame, USA, for methane emissions studies - DIP11 DI (SPAdes)... | ecosystem: Environmental > Aquatic >... | reverse complement strand
CTATACCGGCTCTAACTCCAAAACCTAATCCCAAACCAACTCCAACTTCGGCGGCGGTGATAACCGTATATTCTCCGCTGACTACCGGCTGGCTGAACACCTTATCAACTTGAGCGACTGACATCAACCTGTCAAAGGTTTCGTTTGATTTGCTGGTAATATTTTCCACCATGCTCGATACTTCATTCTCATTTATCATCTTATCCTCAACTTTTTTTATTTACGAAGTCTATTAATCAATCCATACACCCAGAATAATAAAACAATCCCTGATAACACCCAAATGATCCAGCGGGTGATATCAACCACCGGCACACGGTATACTTCCCCTTCCCGTTCCACAAGAACTGCCACCGGTCTATTCCAAACAAAACCCCATCTCTTAAACCTGATCTGTAATGCCTGTGATTGAGGAGTTATAACCCTATCACCTACCTGGATAGGATTTCCCTGGAATGTATTTAATTGGACAATTTTTGAATTTTCTTTCATATCACCTCCATAATTAATACGGGCAACCATTTAATTTTCCCACACTTTCACGCAGAATTTAAATGGATTTTCTAACATGGTGATTGGGTATCTGTAAATATCCAATAAAAACCGTGTCATCCGGAAAATGTGTAATTTTCAGGGTTGAATTCTCCGTTCCACTCACTATACTATTAATTGAGCCTGTTAATATTTATCTTTCACCCATCCTGAAAGGAGGAGCCGATGTCCTGGAAGAAACAGATAAAGGGTGATGCGTTGTCCTGGCTGCTTGAACCTGATCCGGACAAACCGGGAGTGCGCTATTTTGCATTAAAGGATCTCCTGGGAAAAAACCGGCACGATCCTGAGGTCATTTTTGCCCGGGATGAGGTGATGAACAGCGGTCCGGTGCCGGTAATCCTGGCCAGCCAGCATCCTGATGGGTACTGGTTCAAGCCAGGACCTGGCTACAGCCCAAGACACCGGGGAACAACCTGGAGATTGATCCAGCTGGCACTGCTGGGAGCCGACGGAAGTGATCCTTGTATCCAGCAGGCTTGTGATTATGTCCTGGATCATTCACGCTCGGATTTAGGAGGGTTCAGCTACAATGGATCACCCTCAGGCATGGTACAGTGTCTGCAGGGTAACCTGGTTGCTTCATTGATTGACCTTGGGTGTTACCAGGATGAACGGTTGCAGAAAGCCTTGCACTGGTTAGCATGCAGCATCACCGGGGAGGGAATTGCCCCCTGCACTGCATCCAATGCGCCTGTGCGCTATTATCAAAGCGGCAACAGCGCCCCTGGCTTTGTGTGTGCCTATAATAACCAGCTGCCCTGTGCGTGGGGTGCTATTAAGAGCATGTGGGCATTAAGCAAAGTGCCGCAAATAGACCGGAATGAGGTTGTAGAATTGGCCATCCGCAGCGGTGTTGCATTTTTATTGAGCAGTGATCCGGCAAAAGCCGGGTACCCGATGGGTTATTCTAATAAGCCAAACAGCTCCTGGTTTAAACTCGGGATGCCTGTTAGCTACAGCTGCGATTTCCTGCAAACCCTGGAAGTGCTGTGTGCGCTTGGAAAGGGAAAGGATCCCCGCCTCCAGCCTGCCATCGAACTGCTATTAAAGAAACAGGATAGAGACGGACGCTGGGAGATGGAAAATTCCTACAAGTGGGTGGATATTGAAGAAAAGGGAAAGCCCAGTAAGTGGATCACCTTACGGGCATTAAGGGTGATCTCCCAGGTATTTTAATGGAAGACCGCTTTGTTTTCCATCACCCAAGGGCAACATCCAGAACCATCATCACCGCAAAACCCAACATGGTGCCAATGGTAGCCAGGTGGCTCTGGTGCCCGTTCTGGGACTCAGGTACCAGTTCCTCAATGACTACATAGATCATTGCCCCGGCAGCAAAGGCCAGGGTATAGGGCAGGATCGGACGCATCAGGAGGGCTGCCGCTGCTCCCAAAACTCCGGCTATCGGTTCGACCACGCCGGAAAGCTGCCCGTACCAGAAACTTTTCCCAACAGACAAACCTTCGCGGCGCAGGGGTGCGGAGACCGCCAGGCCTTCCGGGAAATTCTGGATGCCAATACCCAGGGCAAGGGCAACCGCTCCTGCAACCGTTGCTTCGGGGATGCCAACCGCTGCCGCTCCAAAAGCAACCCCCACCGCCAGGCCTTCGGGGAAATTATGCAGGGTGATGGCCAGCACGAGCAGGATGCTGCGGTGCCAGGTGGTGGATATGCCTTCTGTTTCCCCTTTTGGCATATATAAATGCATATGGGGAAGGGTTCTATCGATAATAAAGAGAAAAGCCCCGCCGGAAAGGAAACCTATCGTCGCCGGCACCCAGCTGCCACCAGACAATTCGATGGCAGGAGCCAATAAGGACCAGTAGCTGGCTGCAATCATTACCCCGGCGGCAAAACCCAGGGTGGCATTCAGGATGGACATTTTAATTTCCTGGAAGAAGAAAACCAGCCCGGCTCCGGCAGCGGTCATTCCCCAGGTAAAAAGGGTGGCGATTAATGCCTGATAAATTGGACCTAATGTTGAGAAGCTTTCAAAGTTCATTTTTGCGACCCTGTTTGATATTCCTATGAATCCTCATCGAATCAGGTTAATTATATAGAATAACAAAACTATTGAGTTAATAATTCAATCATTGCCTCTATAAACAGGTTCTGAATTCATTTTTCCGTAAAATAGTCCCAGAAAGAAGAACCCTTTTAGATGCTTAATAGTCCCGGTATAGACTTGCGCCAATCTTCTCCGGCACTGGCCATCTCGTAGGCGCGTCCGAGCCGAAGCAGGGTAGCCTCTGAAAAATCGGGACCTAAGAGCTGAATCCCTATGGGAAGCCCCTCCTGATCCAACCCGGCCGGCTGCGACAATCCCGGTATTCCGGCATGGTTTGCCGGCACGGTCAGCTGGTCGGCATACTGCATGAGAACCGAATCACCATAAACTGCGTTGATTGGAAATGCTGTGGTGGGTGTGGTTGGGGTAAGCAGGGCGTCCAGCCGGTATTTTCCCGCAGGATCAAAAATCCTGTCAAAATCAAGGCGGATCATCGCCCGCAGTTTAAGGCTGCGCTGGTAATATTGGGCGCTGTACTGGGCTGCGCTGACGTACATGCCCATCAGTATGCGGAGTTTGGGCTGCAGACCAAACCCCTCACCGCGTGTCTTCTTGTACATCTGGCGTACGTCGGAAACCTCCTGCGGGGTACGGTAACCGAACTTCACCCCATCATAGCGGTGCAGGTTGGAAGCAGCCTCCACCCGGCTGATGACAAAGAACGCCGGGATGCCGTAGCGGGTGTTTGGCATGGGGACATCTTCAATGATTTCAGCGCCCTGTAAAGCCAGCAGTTTAGCAGCGTGCCTCACCGATTCTGAAATTGCACCCGGCAGCGGCTGCTGGATGTATTCCCCGCTTTGCGGGTCGGGAAAGGTAATTTGGAAATAATCCGGTGAAAGACCAATGCGCAATCCGCGTATACTTCCATCCAGTCCCCCCAGAAAATCAGGTACGGGTTTTGTAACGGCTGTACTGTCATGGGGATCAGCCCCGGAAATGACCTGCATCATCAGGGCAGTATCACGCACATCTCTTCCAAGCGGCCCGGGACAATCCAGTGAGGATGCAAAGGCAATCATCCCATAACGCGAAACCCTCCCATAGGTAGGTTTCATACCTACAACACCACAGAATGCAGCCGGCTGGCGAATCGATCCAGCCGTATCGGTACCCAACGAAAGTACTGCTTCCCCGGATGCAACTGAAGCAGCACTCCCCCCGGAAGATCCCCCGGGAACACGGTCGAGATTCCATGGATTGCGCGGGCTGGGCTGGAAAGCGGAGGATTCACTCGAGGAGCCAAAAACAAACTCGTCCAGGTTGGTCTTACCCAGCATGACTGCCCCGGCATTTTCCATGCGGCTGACCGGTGTGGCAGTATAAGGGGATACAAAATTCGCCAGAATCCTGGATGCTGCAGTGGTCAGCGTTCCATCCACGCAAAATATATCCTTAACAGAAAATGGGACTCCAGCCAGCAAACCCGGATTTTCACCAGCAGTAATTTTCCGGTCAACCTCTTCCGCCTGTAGGCGGGCTTTCTCCTTGTTGAGGGAGATATAGGCATGCACCTTCAGGCGGTCCTGAGGACTTGGCAGCCCGGCTTCCAGGCTGCCATGACAGCCCTCAACCTTTTCAATCCGGCACAGGACAGATTCCAGGACATCCACAGCACAGGTTTCATTGCGGCGGATTAATGCAACAATTTCGTAAGCGGTAAGATCACACAATTCCATGGTTTATTCCAGTTCTGTATGGGGGGTTTCCGGGACAATCATATAGCCATCCCGTGATTGAGGCACCTGTTGAAGGATATTTGCCGCTTTATCGGAAGGCTGGCATTCATCGGGGCGGATTCCCGGCGATATTTCCGGGGTATATGTAATCCCATGGGTAGTCAGGAGGATCTCCTCATCAATAGGCACAGCCGCCATCTCTTTAATGATGTTGATCTGTTTGTTCATTTCACGGAGCAGGTAATCTGCCTCCTCTGTGCTTAATTCAAACGCCGCCAGGTCTACCAGGTGAATGAAGGTCTCTTTATCGATGCTTTCTCTCATTTTTCCCATCCCTGTAAACTTAGATTTTCTGTCCCAATAAAGCCATATACCAGCAGTCAGCCGGTGACCAGAAAGTAAATATTCTTACATTCAACTTCCAGTATTTTTTCTTTTAAGCAAATAGGAAACGCTCCATGCAGCAGCAGGGATCACAGTCCAACTGTCAGTATATCGGAGATTTTTCAACTGTCAAGAAAAACACATGCCCGGGGCAGGTCAGAATGGATTGACAAAAGTATAACTCTTATTGTAAAATTCATTTAGATGTTATTCGAATTAGTTATAAGGATGTCATTATAAATATCGATGAGCCCAACCAGGAACTGCTCAATTTCTTTAAAGCCCTATCAGACGCTAACCGGTTGAAAATTATCGGGTTGTTGGCACAGCAGGAATTAAGCGTGGAACAAATGGCGGAAATGCTTCACCTGAAGCCATCCACTATCTCGCACCACCTGGGTAAACTCAGCAAGGCTGGCCTGGTAAGCGCCCGTGCCGACAGCTATTACAATATCTATCGACTGGAAGAAAGCGTCCTGGAATCCATGGCCAAACGATTGATCAGTAAAGAAAACCTGCCAGCAATAGCGCTCGATGTGGATATGGATGCATATGACCGTAAAGTGATCAAAACCTACAGCCAGGCGGATGGAAGCCTTAAATCCATCCCCCTCCAACAAAAAAAGCTCCAGGCTGTTTTAAAATATGTGGTCGAGGCTTTCGAAATGGACAAACGCTACAGTGAAAAACAGGTTAATGAGATCCTGTCCCGTTTTAATGAGGACTATGCCCTGCTGCGGCGTGAGCTTGTCGAGTTTGGTTTAATGGAGCGCCAGGGCGGCGGTGGGGAATACTGGCGCAAAGAATAATGCGAAAAGCAATGCCGGGTGAATTGCCGTCAAGAACTCGAATCAGTGTTAAAAGGGGACCTCCTGGTGATGAAATCCAATCACCAGGAGGTCTGATAAATTGACAAAATGAAGGATATCACTGGTTCAGGGATGCGACCCGCCCCATGAAGAGTATCGTACCATTGGTGGAATCCCTGATCATAAAAATAAAGGGCCGGTCAACGCGCATCTCGACTGCATCCCGTTGGGGCGGCAGCGACTTCAGGCCCACGATGGCAGCCGTGGCAGCCGCAGCTTCGGTTCCCGCCTCATCCACATCCACGAAAGCCTTATGTATTACATCCTGAAGGTATAAATCTTTTGTCCCATCCATAGCGGAAAAATCCGCCTCCATGCTGAAAGCCTGGGGCATGCCCATTTTAGCCAGGGTTTTTGCCAGCAAAAGCTGATGTTCAAGATGGAACTTGGGAAGGCGCAGGTCAACGCGATTGACGCGCATGTTCCCAATGATCTCTGAGAGCAATTCTGGAGTGAAGGCTTCCTCAAACTGCTTAAACTCTCCCTTGGCAGGCAGCAGGATGAGCATTGAGAGGCTGGTGTCCTGATAGGGTAGTGTCACTGCCTGGTAATTATCCCCGGCTGCATAGAGAAAACTCTCTTTTTGATGCATCATCTCCGTTTTCTCCGGTATCCCCTCCAGCGGGAAAAAATCCTCTTCTACCGTATCCGACTCCTTAAAGGGAAGCATCCATGATCCATCGAAGTAAATGGCATTTACCAGGACAAGGCGTGTCAGGGAATTGATGACCCCTTCCGGGACCAGATCCTGAATTTTTTTCTTCGTTTCATCGCTCACCCAATCGTTGATGGTCTTGCGGCTTTTTTCCGGATTGGCTGCAAAATCCCCGGTGCGAAGTCCAGCGCCATAGTGTTCGGCAAGGATATCAAGAAATTCCGGGCGAAAGGTGTAACCTTCCTGACCCCATAAAGCGTTCACCAGGTTCAATTGGAACTTTGAATCATCCTTTTTATTTTCTGTTCCTGTCGTTCCAACCAGCGCCAGATCAAGGGCATTCATGGCCGGATGAAGCCTGGCCTGGTCGAGTGAAAAGTGCATGGTATCCGCCATCTCCGAACTGGTTTGCCCGGCAGCTCCCGCATAGGTCATCGCCAGTGCAGCCGAGATACTGTATGGAGAGTAGAACAGGTTATCTTCCTGCCTGCGGACCTGGTGGTACAAATCCAAAGCAAAAGCAGTATTGTCTGCAGCGAGGGTTTTAATATCATCGGTCCCAATTTGCGGGTTCAACACCCGCGTCTTTTCAGACTGAAGCATGTCTTTTGAACTCATAATACCTCCGCTTACCTGGTCCGACCCATCACAACCCGCCAGGCTGAACATACCCAACAACAAGATCCCGATAATGAATGTTTTTATATGCACCACTCACCTCCTGTTAATGGTTAAACGGCAAAAAGGCGGGATATGTTCCATACAATTATCCCGGCATTGCCCGGGCAGCTGTGAAAGGTATTGCTTCCCATGAACGGGAAGGATTTACTCGATCACGATCATTTCGTGGGTCGCCTGGTTGAAGACTTCTCCGCCATCTGCTGTGACCCGGACGACATCTTCCACGCGGATGCGCATATCTCCTTTTACCATGACACTCGGTTCAACAGTGAAAACCATATTTTCCAGGAGGGGGATTTCGTATCCAATGTTGAGATAAGGGTATTCGTGGACATCCACACCAATCGAATGGCCCAAACGATGGAAGAACTCCCAGGTGTACCCGCCTTCCTTGATCACATCGCGTGCAATCCTGTCCAATCCCACCGCTGTAATCATACCGGATTTCATTTGTTCAACAGCGGATTTTTGTGCAGCCATGACAAGCTGGTGGACATATTGCCATTTTTGCGGCGGTTCACCAATATAAATTGTCCGCCCAAAATCCGAGGCGTACCCTTTATATTTCATTCCAAAATCAAAGGCCAGGTTACAACCGTGACGGATAACATTCAATCCGGAACCGCCCGAATTTGCCACTCCCGGTCCTTCCAGCATGACATCTGTAGGGAATGACATATAGTCCGCCCCCTTGATTTTTGAGAGGGCGTCAATTTCCTGCGCCACTTCCAGTTCTGTCATCCCGGGTTTGATCTTTTTTACAACCTCCAGGAAGATGTCATCCGTTAGAAGCGAAGCCTGGCGCATGATTTCAATTTCCTCCGGCTCCTTGATCATGCGCATTTCACAGGTAAACAGCTCGGTGCACACACATTCCAGGTCCGGGGAGGCTTTTTGGAAATTCATAACCGTTTTAGCCATGGCCAGCTTTGGAAATGCCATCACCGCTTGTGATAAATTAAATTTTCTAAGGATATTGCAGGCATACTCCTGGTAATCCAGACCCTCATCCACCACCTGGACAGCGGTGATATAGGGTTTGTCCCGGGTTTGCCCCCAGGCAAACTCGCGGATCATCCAGGGTGCGAAATACACTGCTTCGTCCCGGGTAACCAATACGCCGTCCAGCCAGTCACCAGAACGGTGGTGATGTGTCTGGTTGGGAGGGACAACCGCTATCCCGGTCAGGTATTGAAGATCTCCTGAAGGGGTCAGGTAAAGGGCATCCAAATTTTTCTCAGCCATCAACGCCCTGGCTTTTTGCAGGCGATTGGAATAATCCATGATAACCTCCATGATCGAATAAAAAAACAAATGCTGTTTATGATAAATAATGAGCCGTTTGGAAACTAAAATTCCCGTCTCAGTTTTGGATCAAGATAATCGCGGATGCCATCCCCGATGAAATTGGCGCCCATCGCCATGGTCAATATGGCCAGTCCTGGCCAGACTGTCACCCACCAATACACAAAATTTTGAATCCCGTCTGCCACCATGGCGCCCCATTCCGGGATTGGCGGAGGAGAACCCAAACCAAGGAAACTGAGCCCGGAGAAATTCAGGATGGCATTACCCACATCCAGTGTTGCCATGACCAGGACAGATCCGATCGTGTTTGGCAAAATCTCACTGGATAGAATACGAAAGGGGGATGTTCCGAGGGCTTTGGAGGCAAGGACATATTCATTTTCCTTAACCGTGATCACCACACTGCGCATCACACGCGCATACATCGGCCAGGATACAATGACCAGCGCCAGGAGGGTGTTGTAAAGACTTGGACCCAGGGCTGCGGTTATGGTCATTGCCAGAATAATTGCCGGGAATGACAACACCATTTCAGATATCCTCATCATGGAATTATCGATCACATCACCAAAATAACCTGCGATTCCCCCATAAATCGATCCAATGATGGAGGACAAAATAACGGTTACAAATCCTGCAAAAATAGAGATCCGGCTTCCCACAACCACCCGGCTGAAAATGTCCCTGCCAAATTCATCCGTACCAAACCAGTAGGTGCTGCTGGGCGGTTCAAATCGATGAAGCATATTCTGATCAATTGGACCATAAGGGATAATATAGTAAGCAAATATTGCCACAAGAATCCAACCCAGGCAAATCGTGATGCCAACCGCAAACAGTAAATTGGTGCGATACAACCTGACCATGCTCTTAAGCGGCCTTATTGAAGTTACAACCTTCATTATTTATACCTCACGCGCGGATCAACAACACCGTAGGATATATCCACCATCAAATTTATCAGCACGTAATTTACTGCAATCAATAAAGCAACCGCGGTTATCGAGGGAAAATCCAAATTTGTAACAGATTGATAAGCATATTGTCCAATCCCGGGCCAGGCAAATATGGTTTCGGCCAGTACCATTCCCCCCAATAGATTGCCTAATCCCAGGCCTATCACGGTCAAAACCGGGATCAATCCATTTCCAAGGGCATGGCGCATCATGATATAACTTCCAGGCAGTCCTTTCGCTTTAGCAGTTTTTATGTAATCAGCGGAAAGGACCTCCAGAAGACTCGACCGGCATGTCCTGGCAATCAGCCCCATTGAAAACGCCGCCAGAACTACCGCCGGTAGAATAAGATGCCTGAAGGCATCAATAAAAACAACCCAGTTGCTTTCCAGGGCTGAATCGATCAGGAATAAACCGGTGACGTGAGTCGGGGCGGTTAATCCTGAGGACAGACGTCCTGGTCCAGGCAGCCAGTCTAATTTGTAATAAAAAATATACAGGGCGACCAGTGCCAACCAGAATAAGGGAACCGATACACCGGTAACCGAAACTGCTCTTAATGCCTGATCTGTCTTAGAATTCCTTTTAGCGGCAGATACGACGCCAAAAAGAACCCCAAAAAACGACGCAATGACCATCGCAAAAATACCAAGCTCGTATGTAGCAGGTAAATAGCGCATGATATCATCCAATACAGGCTGTGAGGTGCGGATGGAGATCCCCAAATCACCCTGAAGGAGATTCTTCATATACACATAATACTGAATATGGAGGGGTTGGTCCAAACCCCATTTCTGTTTAAATGCTGCCACAATTTCCGGGTTGTTCAGGTTACGCTGGCTCAAATGTGCCACAACCGGATCAGCCGGGACCAGGTTGGATAAGAAAAACACGATCGTAGCAACACCAAAAAGGAGTATTACCAGGAATATTAACCTCTGAGATACAAATTTAAGAAACGCCAACGGCCTATCTCCCTTAACAAATGCAAGAAAGTCAAAAAAGCAGAAAAAACAATCCTACTACTAACTAAATCTCGTTCCCATTCCACAGATAAAAAAATGAATGTTGATTGATATCAGGGTAAGAGGTATAAGCTCTTACCCTGATATTGTTAAACTACACTTGAGGGAAATTTACTCCCAATACACCCGGCGCAAATCAGTTCGATAAGCGTCTGTGTGCTCGGTACCCTTCAAGCCGGTTTTGCTTGCTATCCACCTGGGGAATTGAGCCAGGGGGATGAAAGGACTGTCGGTTGACATGATCACCTGGATTTCCTCCAGCAGTTCTGCGCGCTTGGCTTGATCAATCTCAACGATCGCTTTCTGCCCAAGTTCCGCCAGGGTCGGGTTCATTTCAACCGTCCATTTGGCGCGATTGCCGACATATTCTCCGGGCAGGAAGGCCAGCTGGTTATTGGAATCAATGTAATCAGGACCCCAGGCATTAATAGCGAAGTTCCATTCGCCGGCGCGATAGGCCGTATAACCAACGGTTGAATCGGTGGTCTTGATTTCTATATTGATGCCAACCTGCTTCAGATCTTCCTGGACCTTTTGTGCCAGGCTGACCCATTTGATACCTTCGGTGGAGTTCGTGATGGTCTGCAATTCCACATCAAATCCATCCGCATACCCGGCGGCAGCCAGCAACTCTTTTGCCTTATCCAGGTCGGTGAAGTTTTCATCCAGAGCGGGCAGTGCACCTACGAAACCAACCTGGATCATGGCCGGCGTGGTAATCGTCCCTTCACCAATCAGAGCATGGATGCCTTTATAGTCAAGAGCGTAGCGGATCGCATTCTGGACATCCTTGTTGGATAATGGACCACCGATGGCTGGATCCTGGTTTACCATCAGGAACATCTGTGAAAG
>Ga0209254_10006180_pt1 | contig 11032 bp, 6 predicted proteins | sample FrelakmetDIP11DI_FD_187148 | JGI IMG/M metagenome (GOLD analysis project Ga0209254, IMG submission 187148) | Freshwater lake sediment microbial communities from the University of Notre Dame, USA, for methane emissions studies - DIP11 DI (SPAdes)... | ecosystem: Environmental > Aquatic >... | reverse complement strand
TCTTTTGCGTATAAGTGAGGTGCTGAGAATAACACAGCCAGAAAGATCAGGGTATTCCACATGTACGACGATGACTTGATAAAAAGGCTTTCAGTGTAATTGGCCAGCAATGTTATGATCAGGAAAATGATCCCCAAAACCCCCCAGTCAAATGATTGATTGAGTACTCTGTGCACTTTCCTGAAGAAACTAAAAAGAAATACCAAAACAAATATGACGCCTACCACGCCCAGCTCAACGTACACATCCAGTAAGCCATTGTGTCCAGTATTACCGTAAGTGATTGTAAAATCATTGTCAGTTGCGAAGTAACCGCCGAAACCGCTACCCAGGATGGGGTGCTGCGCTGCATCCCTAAGAGCCATCGCCCAGACTTCGATCCGATCGGTAAAGGTCGCGTCACGTCCCACTAAGGGAGTCATTGTTGAAACAAAGGATTCAGAGAAAATTAGAAGTACCCATGCCATAACAGCACCGGAAGTGAGAAGCGTTGCCGTTTGCGTGGCCCAATTTCCCATTTTATAGAATAGAGTCAAGCAAAGTATAATGACAACAAAATTAGCAGTTGAAGTTGCACTGTATCCGCCGGGACCGCCAAAAAGCATATAGACGGCGATAACCCAAATCAATCCGTCTGCAAGCGTTTTTGATGTAGGTTTGAACCCATTTCTCTTATCCCTGGCAAAAGTCCAGATGATGAAAAATATCGAGAGCAGGCAAAGCTGCGAAAGGGCATTCTTTTGTAATGTCACGCCATTCCACGATAAAAACCCGCTCCATCGGCTATATGTAACCCCTAAATGAGGATAGTATTTCGCTAATATAATGGAGAATGGAACCAGCACATAAGCACAGCGCCTGACAATGCTCTCCAACGCTGCAAGTGGCGATCGCTCACTTAAAACAACCAAGGCCATTGGAATTACTAACAATAGTCTTATCCACCTCTTAAATGATAAAAATGTGTAGTCTGACCATAGAATACTTATTCCAACAAATGCATATAAAAATATTAATGCAAAGTTATTTTTTAAAGTCAGAGACCATTCATTCTTCCTCCAAAAAAGTACAATCAGCGCAAATACAAGGAGAGTGATTAATACTGCCATGTCCATAGGGCTACCAGCTTCAACAGTAGAAGTTTGTAGACCAAACCATGATCCGACAGGCCTTGATCCAAGAATGAGCATATAGAGGGTAGGAATCCAGAGTGCGAGGGATGCCGAGGGATTTCCTTTGCGTTCAATGTGAAGGAGCAGGGCGACCAGGGCCGTACAAAAAATGAGCATTAATATTGGGGGCATATAAACCTTTGATAATATCTTTTCATAATTTGAAGGATTCGTAACAAGTTAAAAATTCGTAATGTGGTCATTCCTGTGAAACAGGAAGATCGTCTTTCCACGAGGTTGGTTCTATTTGGATTCACGTCTCCGGGAATGACAGGAAAAAAAGTTTTTCAGATAGTTATAACGTTGCCGGTTTGGAGTGATTCAAGGATATTAAAAGAAACCAAAGAGGCACTGTATATCTGTTCAAATGGAATAGGCGAAGGAGTGTTCATTTTAACGGATTCGATAAATAAGCGGACCTCGTTTTTTTGCCCCTTATTTTGTGACAGAAGTTTGTTTTTTTTGGGTTTTCCACCGCCAAAAATTGAAAGCTCACAAAAATCATTGAGCAATGCTGTAATGCCCGATTGATAGACCTCCAAGTATTCTTTAGGCAATGCCTTAGAACCATTCGCAAAATAATGGATATTGCCGATGGAGCCATTCTGATAACGTATAACAAGACTCAGTGTATCTTTCAGGTCTTTCGGTTCTGTCATTGCACTAGCATACACAGATACCGGTAAGAATCCGCTGATAAATGTCAAGTAGTCGATAAAATGACAAACCTCACCGATGATACGGCCACCACCTATGTCCCGGTCTTGTATCCAGGAATCTGACGATATGGTGCCGGCGTTAATCCTGTAGAACATCGCCATGGGGTCTGGTCGAAGGCTGGATTTCAAAATATTCGTAAGCGGTGCAAAGCGCCTGTTATAGCCTACCATAAGGTTGAGTTGATGCGTAACTTTTTGCTCGTAACATTCTTTGATTTCGTTAAGTTCCTCAATGTTGAGGCACAGTGGTTTTTCGACAAAGACGTGCTTGCCGGCTTTCAGCGCTTTTATAACATATGCGCCATGGCTATCATGACGCGTTGCAATGAAGACGGTGTTGATTTCATCATTATCCAAGATATCATCAATTTTACATGTGCAGTATTCAAAGCCAAAGCGTTCCGCCGCGGTTCGTGAGCTGGTTGAAGTCGTTGTCATAACTCCTTTCAGCATTACATCATCAGCTTTTGGTATATTCGGGAGCAGAAATCCTTGCGCATAGCTTCCCGCCCCAATAAGTCCAATTGATACCCCTGGAGTTTTCTTTAAGTTTTTTCTCTCTATGCTTATTTCTATTTTTACTTTTTTTATTTCTTTGATTGTATCATATTCGATGAGTATCCCTGCAAAAGGTTCTGACTTCTCCAATACCATATCATAGGCCCTGGCGGCATCATCAAGGGTAAAAACATGCGTCGTCAGGTAGCTTATATCAATCTTTTTGGACTCTATTAGCTCCTGGAATGATTCCATGTTTCTTTTTTCCGTCCACCGGACATAGGCATAGGGATAGTCTATACCCTTTTCCTCATAAATAGGATCGTAACGCCCTGGGCCGTATGAACATGACATCTTAACCGTAAGCTCTTTATTATAGTAATATGGTTCCCGATCAAATCCGGCGGGAACAGCTCCAACGATGATAATATTCCCCTTTTTTCTAACAATGGCGCCCGCAAAATTGATCGGATCAAGCGAGCTTGAAGCAGCCGTTATGATGACGGCGTCACATCCCATGCCATTGCTGAAATTTAGTATGCGCTGTTCAATGCCCGGTTCATCCCTGGCAATTGCAAAGTCAGCACAATGCCTTCCTGCCATCTCCACCATGGCTGAATTGATGTCGACGGCGACAACTTTCACTCCAGCGGCTTTCATCAACACGCAGGTAAGCTGTCCTATAAGACCTAAGCCAATAACAGCACAGCTTTCGCCAAGGCGAAGATCAGCTTGTCTTACTCCCTGCATGGCAATTGCGCCAAGAGTGTTATAGACTGCTTGTTTAAGATCGGTATCGGGTGAAATTTTCACACAAAGATTTTCTGGTACAGATACAATCTCGGCATGAGAGGCACTTCCACCTCCACAGGCGACATAATCACCGAGTGAAAATTCTCTTACATCGGGTGCAAGATCAACAACCTGCCCCACGCACGAATAGCCCAACGGTGAATGAGCATCGAGTTTTTTCATGACTGCGCGATAGGTTTGCAGAAATCCCTGAGTTTTAAGTTTCTCTAAAACCTGCTTGAACTGCTCCGGCCTTTCCTTGGCTTTACCGAGATATCCTTTTCTTGCAGCCTTGACAGTACTTGATTCAGTTCCTGATGAAATGCATGAGTATATGTTTCTCACTAAAATCTCTCCCTTTGTAACTTCAGGAACAGGGACTTCAATAATATTAATTTTTCCTTCTTTTAATTTCTGTGTGAGTTGTTTCATGATTACAAAAAGGCCTCTTTCACTTTCCCCCCACATACTCAATGGCACGAATTATTCCTTCTGCTGCCTTTTCAAAGTTGTACCGCAGTGCTGTTTCTTTTGCGGCCTTTGATAGCGTGTTTAACTTTTCACTGTTTGTTAATAGCATAAGGATTTTTTCGGCCCACTGTTCCGAATCAAGAGGTAAAACATATCCATTTATTCCTTCTAATACTAATTCTCCCGCCGCTGCGGTCATTTTGGTTGTAATGACAGGAACACCGGAAATCATAGCTTCATTTAATACGACCCCCCAGCAGTCCCCGGATGTTGGTAACAAAAGAATTTTTGATTGTGAATAATAGTCGGGTAGTTTGTCATGCTTAATGAACCCAGGGAAATCATAATCAATCCCGTGTGTCTCAAATATTTGGAACATTTTAGTTTTCAATTGTTCATCGCCATCTCCAATGATCAACACATTGCAAGAGCCCAGTACTTTCTTTACTTTCACAGCAACTTCCGCGAAGAATGAGGGGTTCTTCATATCAACAATTCTTCCGGAAAACATGATGTCATATTTTTTTCGAATAGTTTTTCCGTTTAGTTTATTCAGAAAATAATCGTTATCAGCACATAAGGCACTCAGAAAAAGGCTATTATCAGCTACTTTCTTGTTGTAGTATCTGTACATGTTAAGTGTTTGAATACTTGCCCCAAGGTATGCATCCGGAACAATCCCATAAGATAGTCTTCTGGCCCATTTCTGAAGCATAGAAAGCCCAGTGTCCCTTCCGAGCCAGGTGTCGGCAAATACAATAATTTTACATTTCATCAGTTTCGCAATGGCAAATACTATAAAGATTGTCGGGTTGAGACTGAAACAAATGACTACTTCAGGCCTGTTTCGAACCATAAAAGGGATAATCCCCCAATTAACGTAGTTTTCCTTCCCCTTTTTTATATTGATTGTTACACCCTTCAGAAAGGTCTTTGCATGGCTTCCTAATGGAAAGCTCCAAAGACGTCTTTGTTCATTGGAATTGCAATATGTAACGTGGAATTCTGGCCCCAGTTTGTTGTAAACATTTTCGTAAACCTTTTCTCTCCATGGAGCAGGAATATCTGTAACCAGCAGGTACTTAATTTTTTTTCTGTTTTCCATAGATCTGCTCAAATATATCATCCATGATTCTTGATGTTAAAAGTATTTCTCGATAGGAAATCGGTAAAGTTGTGTTATCAGTTATTGATCTGTAGAAAGACTCAATCAAATGTTTTCTTCCCGATTCAAAATAAAAATCTTTTTTTATGAATTTTTTTATATTCGTCATTGCGTTGTTAAAATATTGTCTGGCGTCAACAAGCGGTGAGATGAAGTGATTTAGATAGTACTGATAATTTTTGCATACCTTGATAACGGTTTGATGTTCATGATCCATGATCAGAGAATTTTTAGGGCCGTATATTCTGAATTGCTTTATTGGAGGCGTGATTTGTGATGAAAAGGTATAATAGGCAGAAGTATTCTCATTATCATGAATGATAACCCTTAATTCATCTATAATTTGGTTTTCTCCAATACTTTTTAAAAGTGGACTAACGTAACCACTTGCAATCACCGTAGGGTCATCGCTTTTTAAAAACTCAGCAATTCGGCTTATACCGTGACCCAAAATATCATGCAGATATTTCCCAGGTAATGACCTGATCCAATGTTGACTGTCTCCTAAAATGGCTTTCGCATAACCTGGATCAGTAAAAGGATAACACCAGACGCTTTCAATATGAATTGGATCACCGCCCAGGTACCCGTTTTGTATTAATTCCCGCATCCGCATTGCCGCATGACTGAACAGTACATTATGGCCGACGGTTAATTTTAAATTCTTTTCGGTTGCCATAGAAATCAGCTTTTCAGCTTCTGTGTAATTAATTGTAAAAGGCTTCTCTAAGTATACATGGCATCCTGCTTCCAAGCACAATGTGCCTAATTCAAAATGGCTTTGAGGAGGAGTAGTGACATGCACTACATCAGGTCGTGCAACTTCAAGAAACTCATGCAAATCATTAAAATAATTTCTCACATGGAACCGTTCAGCCAGTTGTTTTGCCATTAAAATTTCTTTGTCGTAGACACCTACGAGTGCACATTCGCGAATCTTGTTAATCTCCACTGCGTGTTGATCCGAAATCCTCCCGCATCCGATAATGCCAACCCTGATCATTTCCCTTCCGGACTCCCCTTCAGGTATTCAAAATAATCTAACAGCGCCTCTCTGGTAGGAACTTCCGGTTTCCACTTTAACATATCCTTTGCCTTGCGGTTGGAAAATTCCATCCGTTTCCAACCGGCTATACATCGCCTCCGATTAAATGCAGGCGGCAGCTGCCCCTCGGACCAGTCCGAATACTTTTCCCAGAGGTAGCAGAAAAAATACCAGACGGGGTAGGGAATCAAAATTGATCTAAATCGCCGAACATTTTTCTTGAACATTGCCAGGTAGTCCCGACTTGTGGGAAGGTCGTCATCAACGATATTAAAAATCTCGCCATCAATGCCGTTTGTGATTCCTGATAATACGATTGCTTCAGCGCAGTTATCAACGTGTGTGAGAGGAACTTTGCCAGAGCCGCCCAGATGAAGGAAAACACCGAAAGTATCGATCCCAACCTTTCCAGGGATCTTCTTCCTTCCCCTTCCATACACATCACCCGGGCGAACAATCACGCAGGGAATATTAAATCTTTTGGTGTACTCCAAGAGTAACTCGTCCTGTTTGACTTTTCCGTAAGCATACGCTTCGTGTCTCAGTTCGGTCTGTATATCAACTTCACAGGTTTCATCGAGAGGTCTTTTCCTTCCTGTTTCTTTATTAGAATACACAGCCAGAGAACTCACGTTTACAAACCGTCTTATTATTCCACTGCCAACAATTGCATCCAGAAGATTTCGAGTCGCAAGAACAGAATTCATGAAGCACCCCGGGAAGCTTTTCTCTACTCCGGCGGCAAGATGGAATACAACCAAAACCCCTTCAGTTGCCTTCTTGCAATCCTCATGAGACAATAAATTCCCTTCTATAAGTTCAATCTTTTCTTTTCCGGAAGTACTGATGATCCTATTTAATTCTTTCAGGTTACCCGACGGCCGGACAAAGCACCTTACATTCTTGAAACCTTTTTCGAGCACTTTCTCCACCACTCTGCTTCCTATGAAACCATTCGCTCCGGTTATCAAAATCGGGTCGTCCCGGTCTATGATGAAATTGCTATCTGTCATTTAATAAAATTACCAATGCTCTCACTCAGATAAAGTATTCTCCGCCAATACCGCCAACGCATACAGCATCCATGCCTGAGACCACCGCATATATGGTATTTTATTTTTGAAGAATTGCTTTTTTTGATAAAAGAAATAGCCATCTCTGCTCTGCATTTCTTTCAAAGACCAGGCAAATATATGTTTGGCAAGATCAATATTTCCCTTGTCGAATGACTTGAACTCAACCAGGGTAACAATGCTATATGCTATAGAATGAATATCAATGGGATAGATTTTGTTATGATAATATTTTGGCGCACCGTCATTCGTGAAAAAATTATCTTTATAAAAATTCCATCCTTTTTTGACATTTTCCATTACATCAGTATTTCCTGTGTATTCAGAAAATTTCTTGAGAGCTACCAGATTGTAGCCGGTGTGAAAGTTATCGATCCATCTCTGTGTTGTGTCTTCCCCATACGGCCATGATCCGTCGGCGTCTTGCTTGCGAAGCGAATAGCGCACGGCACTGCGGCCAGGCTCTATGAATTTTTTTTCCTGCGTTATGCTGTAGAGGCGCGCTAAAAAGGCGGCCCCCAGAAGATTTGCATTGTGCACCTGGCCCCAATCGAGCGGTGTATAACTGAAGCATATATCATCATTGTTTCTGGTAATATTTAATCCGTTGAGAAGAAAGTCTCCCGCGCTGATCGCCATCTCAAGATATTTGCCATCCGCGAATTTATTGTAGGCGTCAATAAGCGTGTTCCCGGCAAATGTTGTGCATATTATATTTGGGGTGAATTTGGGAAGAAAGAACCCTCTGCTCTGCCAGTCGAAATTGTAGCCCCAGCAGTAATAGGGACTATTTGGGCTTCTAAGATCAATTAATCTGTTCAATAGGTGACGAATCATCTCATCGTTCTTGATTAATCCCATATCAGCAAGAATAAGGATTGCTGAAGAAAAGACAGCCAATCCTTTTGGGTTTTCACCTTTCGGTACGAAAAAGATGTGACGGAAATTTATTGGAGATCGTTTCATGGTCTGGATGAATATAAGCCTGCAAATTCTGTTTTGCAAGAAGGGAAGGGCACTGAAAATTTGGCTATTTAAGCCATCGAAGGGATCAAATCCAGACCAGTTGTTTTGGTTGCAGTGATCTAACAACCTTAAAATGGTTTGTTGAAGTAAAGGTTCTATTTTAGGATTGGCTTCCATTAACAAGTATCGAGGATTAAAGAACAAGGAAGAAATGCCTGGATTCCCGATCAGAGTCGGGAATGACAGGAGGTGAAAAGTTAAAAGGACAAACTTTCAAGGTAAAAGGTACAAGCCTTAAGATACATTGATTATTGTTCTATTAAGATTTTCAGAATTCTTTCGCTTGTCAGGCCGTCCCAGAGGGGAGGGATGACTCCTCGTTGGTGACTTCCGTTTAAAATTTTGGTTATGTCATTCTCCAAAGTTTCAAGAGAAGTAAGCCTGTTGGTGCCTAAAGTAATCGTTACGGGCCTTTCTGTATTTGGCCTTAATGTTAAGCATGGAACTTTTAAAAATGTTGTTTCCTCCTGCAATCCGCCGGAATCAGTCAATACAAATCTGGCCTTGTCCGCAAGACCTATACTTTCGAAGTAGCCAACGGGCTTGCAGAGTTTGAGATTTGGGTGTTGATTCGGTTGTGGCAGAAGATCATACTGAATCAGGTTTTTTTCGGTTCGCGGGTGCAGAGGGAAGATGACCGGTATATTTTCAGATAATTTTATCAGGTGTTGCATGATGGAAGAAAGGGATTCCCGTGTATCAACATTTGAAGGCCTGTGAAGAGTGACAAACACATATTTTTTTTCTTCCAATCCATAATGGTTATACGCATTGAGGGATCGAGCTTTTTCGAGATTGAGCAACAATGTATCTATCATGATATTTCCGACGCGCTTTATTTTATCTGTGTGAATTCCCTCTTTCAACAGGTTCTGGTCTGCATCTTCCGATGGTGTCAGCAAGAGATCTGCCAATGAATCCGTGACCAGTCTGTTTATTTCCTCCGGCATGGTACGGTCGAAACTTCTCAGCCCCGCTTCAACATGGGCCACTTTTAGTCCTAATTTGGAAGCAACCACTGTGCACGCCATTGTTGAGTTCACATCTCCAACAACGATGATCCAATCGGGTTTTTCCTGAAGACATAGTTTTTCAAATCGGACCATGATTTCTGCGGTCTGTACAGCATGAGAACCTGAACCAACTTCAAGATTTACATCCGGATTAGGAATATTGAGCTCCTGAAAAAAAGTATCGGACATCTGTAAATCATAGTGCTGTCCTGTGTGGACCAAAAGATAATGAATATTTGTATCCCCATGTTTATGAGTACAGTTATGATTGCGAATTTCAAGCAGTAACGGTGCTATTTTCATGAAGTTCGGTCTGGCGCCGACGATTAAAGCTATTTTTAGATTTTTACTCATTTTGCATCCTTTTTTGCTGCTTAGGCTGAAGGCTTTTATGCATCTCGCGAGACGTGAATCGAACCAATCAAGAGCTTATCCCTAAATGCTTTCAGGCTATCTGCCTTCCATTAATATTGTTTCTATATGATCAATGATTGTAAGGAGAGTCTTGCGGTTCGCATTTTCAAATATATCGGTTCGGATTCTCTTATTAAGAAGGATCTTTGTCCGGATATCTTCCACGGTTTCTAATAATATAAGCCGCCCGTTTTTTGAAAGATAGCGATCTACCGCGCCAATTTTACCCCTAAAGATGCTATACACGGGAACACCTAACGCGGCGGCTTCCCGATTCATCGTCCCCCCTCCGCTGATAACAAAATCTGAATACCATATTAGATTCAGGCCATCTACGACGTGTTCCGGGATAATGATTTTCCTGGTATCGCACAACGCGGACCAATTGCTTTTCACCCATGCTGTCTGTTTTTTTTCATTTCTCGGCAGGATAACCATGCGTGTATTGTTTTGTTGCCCCAGAAAATTAATGGTTGCATCAAAGAGCAGTTCGCTTTCCGGATTGTGATAATGTGCCTCCGTAGCCGGTGGGCGTATAGTCACCAATAGTTCACCATCTTTAATCCCTAATTGTTTTATGATTGATGGATCCGGCTTGAAGTTTGGCACATAGACATCTTCTTTAATTCCAGGATATTTGAAAACAGATTGCGAATAACTTTTCACCGAACTTTCAGGAATGAGTTCAGGCATAATCACATACGTAGGCTTGGCGACAGTTTTAGTATGTTCATAGTCAGCAATCATCACAGAGGGTATTTTAAAAAGTGATGATATCATTAATTGAGACCTGGAACCATGCGACAAGGCTATATCAGGTTTTTCGTTCAATACAGTGGACATCAATTGAAAGGATCTAATCAATAATCCTGCAACCTTTAAAATTATATGCTTTCCGTAATGGTGGCCTATTTTTTTGTAGTCTATATGCATAAGGTCTGCAAGCCCACAGACTTGAAAGCAATCGCGTGCGGTTATAAATGTAGTGTAGCCATGTTTATTGAGTTCTTCGATAATTGGCTTGAAAAACGGTACATGAGGTGAATTGTCCAGGTCGATCCATATTTTTTTCTTTTTCCTGATAAGAGAATTGTCGCTTTGTATGCTTTTCATCCCGTAGTTCACGACGTAATAACGTGCAACATCCTTTGGCAGCGGGTTCCAGTACAGTCCTTCATAGCGAGTTTTAATGTATCCAAGAAATTCTTCATAATAGTGAGCAGGATATTCTTCATAATGTGAGGTTTTATCGAAAGTCATGTAGTCTGGATGTGTGTTGACGAGTGCCATGCCGCCATGTTCAACGATCCAATCCAGCTTCCTCTTCCAGATATCGATAGTTTTCTCCTGCATAAGAATAAACAGGAGGAAATCCTGGGCGAGGGTATAGGGAAGCTCGACATATCCTCTGCGTTTGGGATTACCGTTTACCAGAAATGGAAAAATCGTGCCGGCGCCGTCCGGCTGGGGTTCGAAAGGATCCGTATCAAATGTGGATGCATCGTATTCGATGTTAAGATGATGAAGCAAGTCAAAGTCGCGGTACATGCTTGGCGCGCGAAAACCGACAGCACCCCATTCTTGCATATAGCGGTTGATTTCTCTTGCCTGCTTCAGGAAGATTGATTTAGATCGAAATGGGTT
>Ga0209254_10006179_pt1 | contig 11035 bp, 13 predicted proteins | sample FrelakmetDIP11DI_FD_187148 | JGI IMG/M metagenome (GOLD analysis project Ga0209254, IMG submission 187148) | Freshwater lake sediment microbial communities from the University of Notre Dame, USA, for methane emissions studies - DIP11 DI (SPAdes)... | ecosystem: Environmental > Aquatic >... | reverse complement strand
CACAGGAAAGCTGCCAAGTGGGAGGACATGGTTTTATAATTTATAAGATCTACCACGGTTAATGGATCTTTACGGAATTTACGAATGGTAAGAGTAGGACCATCAGCAGATACAGGCGGTAAAGTGGCGTTAACCCTTGAACCATCCTTCAAACGGGCATCGAGAATCGGGGTTTGTTGATCTATCCTCCTGTTCACCTGTCGGGCTATAACGTCAATTATACTCCTAATATCATCATCAGTCTCAAAAACCACATTAGTAACCATCATGCCGATCTTACGGTGATAGACAAAGACGTAACTACCAGTACCAATAACCATTATCTCTTCGAGATCGTCATCTTTTATCATGGGATCTAATTTTCCGTATCCCAACATCTCTTGGGATATCTGGGTAGCGAGTCGATCAACATCCCGAACTCCTTTAGATATGAGAAATTGTTTAACCTCACCTTTAAAAGAATCTTCATCAACACGGAAATCATCACCCTGAGATACGGCGACTTCGACCAGTTTTTCTCGAATTTCATTAAAAATCAATGATTCTTTCTCAGAAAAATGAGGGACACTAACGTTATATTTAGGTACCAGTCCTTCCTCAATAATCTCTGCTTTCAACTCATCGGAACTTCTTTTGGCTTTGGGACGTTTAGGAGATTTAGGGGCTTTTTTCATTATTTTATCTAGACTAAAAGCATCCTCCTCCTCTTCTATTTTAGGATACTTTTCCTTTGTTGGCAGAGGGTAATCTTGTTCTTCGCTAGTTTCTTCGGCTTCATCGTCCGAACCGAACTCCCCCAGTAGGTCCTTCAATATCTCCTTACGTTTGTCCGACATGAGTCTCACTCACTAACTCTTACTTTATTTATATAAAAGGTACCAATATTTAAGTATATGGACATAAAGTGCAGATGCAGAGGAGAGTGTATAAAAGCACCCCCCGAAATATTGAAGAAAATGAAATCTGCATACTCCCCCTGTGAAAACTGTGCAGAATGGAATTTTAAGAAGTTCACCCCTTTGCAGGAACAGCTGGACCCTGCCCAAAAAATAGATAGAAGTTGGGGTAGATGCCTCTGTGGCCGCAGACACTTAGACGTGGTAATGGCCCACATTCTGAAGATCATGCAAGAAGAGGGGGTAAAAGATGAAGAATCAACCCTCAGAGAAACCTGTATTCCCCTGATAACCCCTGCATATCCTCTAGAAAATGCACCTTACCTTCAGGAGAACAGTCTGGTGATATTATCAGCGGACATAACTCCAAAATGCGCAAAAAAAATATTTGATGATGTTCCAGAGGTTAAAGGAGTCCTTAGAGGAGAATTAAAAAAGACAGTTGGTATAAAAGAGTCAAAATCCCCTCCAGTCAAGTACGAACTTCTGGCAGGCTGTGATATGCGTTGCGACGTATTACAAACACCATTCGGACCACTATTCATCTATAAACACCAAGGTGAAATACATATTGAATTCCCCAAACCAGTGTCACCAAAAATATTAGCCCTAGCTAATGCCATGAGAAAGTACGTCAATCCTAAAGTTTTAGACTGCACCTGCGGACCTGGAACCCTAGGAATAGCCGCTCTTAAGGGAGGTGCCACTAGAGTGATCTTCAACGATATATGGTACCCTGCAACCAGAACAACCATCCTGAATTTGGAGGTTAACGGCTTTCCTGTAGAATTATCGGGCCGTGAACATGGTTTAATAGCCAGTGGAGAAAATTGGGATGTTTACTGCTTGGACATTGCTGATTTAGATTCTTTAATAAACGAAAAATTTGATCTTTGCCTTGTAGACCTCTTTCCTGGAGTAGAGCCTGAAAGTTTTGTTGAGGCCGTGAAGGGCATATGCAAGGAAATAATGGTGATTTAATAAGTTTATAACTCCATAAAGACGCCATAACCATTAAACCTTATATTTTATTATAATTTAAGAAATTGAAAATAGGAAAAATATTATCTAAAAATGAATTAAAATAATATATGAGGAGAAAAATTCTTTCTACATCAGTCTCCGGATGTCAACCACTTCAATGCTGGCCACACCTTCGACCTGAGACAGGTTTTCCTCAACCTTTTCGGTTCCTCCCTCCGCGTCACCTACTACTACCATTACCATGAGGGCCACCAGGCCAAAAGCAATGGGTTCTTCTTCAATCTTGTGAAGAACAGCCTCAGAGGGCATGGATTTCTCCACGTTTTCTTTGATTTTTACTAAATCCTCATCAGGACTTTCTGGCATTATTTTTATAGTAGCTATTACTTCTCCCATCTAGACTCCTCCAGTTATAGCCATGAGTTAATTAATAATTTCGCAAGATTTAATAGATAAAATTAGATAAATTGGGATTTTTAGGGATTAAGGTCCCTTGAATCCACACTTGCAAGTGTAGATATGGCCAAATGTCCTGCATTTTTGACATCTGTATAATATTTCTTCGCATTCAGGACATACGAACTTAACATAGGTTTCCACTGGTGATATCTCTTGTTTACATGAAGTACATTCTATTTTTTCCATTTAATCTCCTCCGATGAAGGTGCATGTTGAGGTTTTACCATCCAATATTGACATAACTCTTTTTGGGTGTTGGCCGTTAACAACATAAGAGTAGGATTTATATTGGAGTAAAAGCTCGGCAAAGCTTTCATCTAATGATGTTTCACCAAAATTTAGAAGTTTTTTTGCTTTAATTTCCTTGATAAATTCGGCGCCATCCTGGGATGGGCCATGTGTGTATATACCATCTACATCAGTGGCTATTAATAGTTTCGCCTTCACCAAATGTGATATATATAATGATATGGAATCCGAAGTAACCCTCCAAGAGTGTTCTAAAGGGTCTAAAAAATTGAGAATAGTTGAAGGGAGCAGTATTGGCAGTTCATCATGTTCTATAACTTTTTTAGCATTTCTCAGTGAGTATACGGCCTCTGCACCTTCGATTTTATCAGCAAGGAGCATGCCTAGTATATCCATGCACAATATGGCGGCCTGGTGGTTGGCTAAGGGTGAGAAATCTGTCCTTTCATTATATTCACGTATCTGGTTAGCCATTTCTCCACCTCCACATATTACTAGAACTTTTCTGCCTATCAGCTTCTCTGCCAGGCTAATTGAATACTCAGGGAAAAGGCTCCCACCAATTTTAACAACCCATTCCATCGGATAACCCTCCATTTAACTGTCCATTAAATGATATTAAAATTTTACTTAAATAGCTTGAGATCTTGAGTTATTTTATCAATTGTATCATCATCATCTGGACCAACGCCCAAACTGGTTACGGTGGAAGGTGGAAGTTCAGTGTGTCCAGCATCAGTTACTAGGTAGCTTGGAATCCCAGCTGCTTTCACAAGTTCGTATATAAGGAAAAGATCTTCCTGGCTATCCACTTGCACAATAACTTTTCTTTCGCCTTCCAACTCCCATTTCTTGATTTTAAGGTCTTTAGCCCGTTTGTAGGCCCCTAAGCTGGCATGACAAGCTTGGGCTGCGAGTTTTCCTCTGCTCATCCCCAAATCGGATCTTATGATTATCACTTGTTTCAACACTATCACCCAAATTAAATTGAATCTTTCTTTAATATGTCGCGGAAAATAATAAAACAGTTCTTATGAAAAAATAGGAAAATAAATTTTTATATTATCTTAATGTCAACTTTTTGATTGTAAATTCTTGTTTTATAATCAAAAGCTTGAGTAAAATCATTCTCGGCTTTTGTTGACCATAAAAGCTAATAGTTGCTTCAGAATCTCTTAGAAATCTCATAATATGAACAGGAAAATAAAAAAAATAACTATGAATTAAATAGCCAGATCTTACATAATTCATTAAAAGCCCTAATAAGAACCCAATAGAAGAAATTTGGTCAATTTAAATCAGTCTTTGGCCAATTCGTTCCGAATCAACAGAATAAACTTCCATTCCAGGTATAATGACTCTGACTACTGGAATTTGAATTTCTGATCTGTTCAAATCTGCGAATAAAACCTTTTTAAATCCACATTTTCCAAGGATTTTTAAGGAAGTTTCTATATCCTCTTTGAATGATCTTTTAGCTTTATTCTTTAGCTCAGACAGGTCTAAAACCTCTTGAAACTCTCCAAACCAGTGTTTGTTGATCCTTTTCATGCGGTGGTAGCCTGCCTTACGCATGAAAACTGCCCTAGTAGTATCTTCACGAGTCCCGTGTATCTGGGTAGCTCTGCTCTGGGCTACTTCAGTCAGAGCTCTGATAACTGCCACTTCAGGATCTAAATGTGTTCCAACCCCCAAAGTGAGAAGTGCTGGGTCTTTAAGTACTTTGTCATCTGAAACCGCCGCTATAGTAGTTATATTTACATCAGCAGTGAGATCAACTAGTTTTACATCTACCCCTGCTCTCTGAAACTTGAAGATTACATCCCTGATCATCTGATTATCGGTATTTTCACAATTTATTTCCCTTTTTGTTTGACGATGGGCTTCAAAGATGCTCCAAGCATCCCTCTCCACCACTTCCATTATACCATGAAAGACCGCCTCTTCAATAGCATTTCCCGAGGCCAATCCATTAGTGTTAGATTTGAAAAGAAATTGTCCTTTTAATGGTAAGTAGGGATGGTAAACTGCATTGGCAGGAACTAAGAATTCCTTATCATTCCTAGCATTAACTGATATCACCCAATCCAATAATGATTTATTTGGATCTTCGACGTTTTGGGGCAGTATCAATGATCTTGGATCCAAACAGTCATCCAGATCCTTGAAAGAACCAAAAATGAGTTTATCACGATCTAAATCTTTAAACTCGGCGGAAAACCTTTCAAATGCTTCCATCATCGCTGAAGCCTTGGCCTGAGATTTTGTGGCCCCTTTTCCGGCGTAAATACTTACCGCACCCTCCGCAGCTCCTGGTCTGATGGCGGAGTATACGGGTATGCCAATTCTGTCCAGGTGAGTTATTTCAGCTATTCGAGTAACACCTGCAGCCCTGAGTTTTCCCTGAACATTTTCAATGGTTTCTTTAGGGTCTCGGCACCTGTGGGTGCCTCCGAAATATCTAACTGGAACATCTGAAAACATGTGAATCCTAAAATTTTTTAAAATAATTTGTTAAATGAATAACCTACCAACATAAGGATAAGCCACCAATAAAAACGCGAACCCAGCGGTTATTAACCATATTAATGGATTCCACCGGAAAACCTTGGCTCCATCTAATATACTGATTGGTAATAAATTAAAAAGAGCTAAAAAGCTGTTAATTATAAAACCTAGACCGATTATTGCTGATAAAATTGGGGAAAATGATGATAGGGGAATCAGTAGGAAGAAAATAACTGCCAGAGCTATGTTAGTTAAGGGGCCGGCTAAGGATATTTTTCCGTTTTCCTCCCGTGATATGTGCTCTCCATGAATGTATACTGCCCCTGGAGCGGCGAATACGAATCCAAAATATGCGGTTATTACAGCTAATATCAAACCTTGCACCCACATCCGATATTCGGCATAAAATCCATACCTCACTGCCACGAACTTATGAGCTAGCTCGTGTAAGACAAAAGCAAAACCTACTGCAACTAGAGCAATAATAATTCGAGATACGATGTCATTACTACCAATATTGTCAAAAACGGAGCTGTAACGTAAAACATAAGCAAATACTCCAGCAATCACTAACATAGATATGATGATATCCCTGATTTCATGCGAGGTGAACCTTACCATAATATATAAAAACCCTCTCTCACTTATAAACCATTTCCCTAAATGAAAAAAGCGAGTTCACCATGAATTTTATGTGGTAAAATAGCATTAAAAACCTTAAAAATAAATAAATAATATCTATCTTTATAGTTTAACCAATTTTGTCCCCTTTACTGTCCAACCCCTGCCTAAACTCAAAGTTATTTTATCCTTCCAAATATAACAATACATGTAGAAAAAGTTTGAAGAACTTCGTTCAGAAGTTTTGAATAAAGATGGATGGATGAAATATGGATGAAATTTGTGAATATTGTCAAATTGCAGGTGGATATGGGGATATTTTATTTGAAACTCCGTATTGGATAATATATCTGGCTCCGAGCCAGCGTTATTTGGGAACGTGTGTGGTGGCCCTAAAAAGATATTGCAAAGATTTATCTCAAGTTGAAAAAAAGGAATGGGTTGATTTTGGGGTTATAGTCCAGAAATTGGAACATGCCCTGGAAAAAACCTTCAAGCCAACTCTCTACAACTGGAGCTGTTTCAAAAATTCTGCCTTTAGAAGCATTAAACCAAATCCAGAGATTCACTGGCATTTTATACCCAGATACCAGGAGGAAGTTGATTTTGAGGGTTTTAAATTCAGAGATCAGGATTTTGGTTATATTCCTCAGCCGATAAAGCGTGAGATCCCACTTAAAATCCAGGAAAAATTGGGAAGAGCAATTATGAAGCACGTCACAAGTTAACCCGTAAACCGAATATTTTGGATGTTTTTTAGAAGATTGGATGGAATCTTAAGACTTTTCAATGAAATAATGGAATTAGGTGGCTGTAAATGAATCTAGAGCAAATAATTAACCAAATGCGCCAAGAAGGATTAGATGGCATAATGCTCCTTAAACCCGAAAATATTACTTACATAACTGGTTTTAGACCTTCAAGTGCTTCAATTTTGTTACTTAGTGATAAACCATTGCTTTTCACTTCAAAGTTGGATAGAAATGAAGCATTGGAAAAATCTTCTATTCCAGTGGAGGAGTTCCAATCCCTAAAAGATATTAAGAAAAAAATTCAGGAAACATTGTCAGGGAAGTTAGGTGTGGAAAACACCATGAGTTTGCAGACCTACAAAAAATTGTGTAAAGAATTCAAGATAGAATTAACTGACATTATTGAAAATCTCCGAGTTATTAAGTCAAAAAATGAAATTCAAAATATTGAAGGAGCCATCAAAATAGCTGAAAATTCTTTTAAAAATCTTGATCTTTCTGGTAGTGAAAATAAAGCAGCTGCGGAGCTTGAATACAATATGAGGGTGACAGGTTCCATGCGACCTGCATTTGACACCATTGTAGCCTCAGGGATTCGATCAAGTCTTCCACATGCATCCACATCACCAGAAAAAATAGAAACCCCTTTAGTGATTGATTGGGGAGCCATTTACCACAATTACTGCTCTGACTTGACTAGAACCATAGTAAACAGTGAAGAAGAAATAGAAATCAGGGAAATAGTCTTAGAAGCCCAAAAAGCTGCCATAGACACGATAAAACCAGGAATAAAAGCATCTTATATTGATAAAGTAGCAAGAAGTGTTATTGAAGAATATGGATATACTGACTGTTTCATACATTCCACGGGTCATGGAGTGGGATTGGAAGTCCATGAAAATCCATCTTTATCTGCCAAATATGAAGGTAAATTGGAAAAAGGTATGGTGGTTACTATTGAACCCGGAATTTATTTGGAAGGAAAATTTGGGGTTAGAATAGAGGATATGGTGCTAATAAAAAATAGAGGGAAAGTTTTAACCAATCTATCTAAGAAATAAATTTCATGACAGTTGAAAATTATTATGTGGAATAATTATAATGAATTAATTGAAAATGGAATAATTGCTTGACCTAAAGCATATACATACCAATATATTATATAGTTAAGCTACAGAATATATAAGTAGGTGAAAAAATGGCAATCATACCTTCAGCGTTGTCACCAGTATCCAACACTATAGATAATATCCTGCCCGACAGATATCTGGTTTCTTTACAGGAGATGCTGATACGTTCCGGCAATTATGTTAAAGCATCAGATCTGCTGACCTTAATTATTGGATTAGGGCTGTTAATGGGCATAGCTTTCTTGTTTTTCTTTACCGTTTTGGGATTGAATCCCATTTTAGGACTCTTACTTGGCCTTTTTGCTCCTGGTGTGATCATAATGGTCTGGTTATTTTTCATGATGGAACGCCGGGTGGATTCCATAGAAAAGGGCACTCCAGATTTTCTAAGGCAAATTTCGTCACTTTTAAGAGCAGGAGTTGGTATTGAAACCGCTCTAGAGGATATTTCCAAACACGGAGAAGGACCCTTAACCGATGAGCTTAAAAGAGCTGTAATCGAGATAAAAATTGGAAGCACCTTTGAAGATGCTATATTATCCATGGGAGAACGCCTGAAATCTAAAACCTTGGACCGAACTTTCCGGATGATAATAGAGGGCAGAAGAGTTGGTGGAAGCTTAGCAGACGTTATAGAAACAGTTGCAGAAGATTTAAGAGCAGTTTTAGCTTTAAAAAGGGAGAGAAGGGCTAATGTGATGATGTCAGTCATGTTCCTACTCATTGCGGCTGTTATAGCTGCTCCTTTTGCCTTGGGAATGATTATGACTTATTCCGCCTTTATAGAATCTCTAGGGAAAACGAATCCTCTTCTAGGTTCTGCTTCTATTGCTGGCGGTGGCTACATTATCATTCATTCAATCATTGCTGGTCTGCTTATGGGCATCATTTTATATGGAAGTGCAAAAAAGGGAGTTAAATTCGCTTTAGTCCTGACTCCACTGGCATTCGGAATTTTTTATGTGATTAAACTATTCGCACCTGGGCTATTGGGAGCAGGAATATAAGGGGGTATTTTAATGGGGATAAGGGAAGATGAGAGAGCACAGACATCAGCCGAAATGATCTTGCTCTTCGGCGGTATTATTGTAATTGCACTAGTGGCATTAATTGTCTACCGAAATTACACTAGCGGACTTGCAAACGATAGCAATAGCACCGTTAATAATGTTACCAATAGTATTAATAACCTCGCATCTAAATTCAGCTGAAACCTCGTATTAATAATACTTTTTTATCCTTAATTAGGATTTACAATATTGTAGTTTTTAACCTAAATAAGATTGTAGATTTTTTTATTAGTTCCAGGTGCATGGCTATGAAGATGCTGATAAATGGAGAGAAAATAGACAAAAAAGAAAATATATTTGTTAAAAATCCTTTTAACCATGAAATTATAGACACCATACCTCAGGGCGGTGTTAATGATGCTAAAAAAGCCATATACGCTGCTAATAAGGCTAAAAAGTCTATGGAAGAGATTTCTTCCCGTAAATTATCCCGGATACTTTACGATGTATATGAGGAATTAAGGAAAAAGTCAGACAAACTTGCCGAACTCATATGCAGAGAAACCGGCAAACCCATAGTTAATTCAAGGGAAGAGATGGATCGTTCTCTACAAACTCTTTTATTCTCTGCAGAGGAATGTAAACAGGTGCATGGTGAAACTATTCCTATGGATGCAGCCATAGGAGGAAAAAATGTTTTTGGTTTTACAGTTCGCATTCCATTAGGAGTTGTCGCTGCCATTACTCCCTTCAACTATCCCGTGAATCTTGCTATTCATAAACTGGCTCCGGCGTTGGCTGCAAAAAACACATTAGTTTTCAAACCATCTGCTAAAGCTCCTCTAGCAGCTCTGAAGCTGGCCGAGATCCTGGCTAACCATCTACCTGTCGGAGCCGTAAACACCCTCACCGGTGCCAGTGATATCATTGGAAATGAATTGGTAACTAATCTTCAGGTAGATAAAATTTCTTTTACTGGTAGTGTTCCTACAGGTCTCTCCATAGTAAAAAAGGCAGGTATGAAGAAATTGACCCTGGAATTAGGGGGTAATGATCCGCTGGTGGTTTTGGATGATGCTGATTTAGAAGCTGCAGTTATTGCCGCCACAAGGGGTTCTTATCTCTACTCTGGGCAGGTTTGCATTGCCGTCAAAAGAATCATCCTCCATGAAAGCATAGCAGACCAGTTTCTGGAGCGGTTGGTAGATGAAACCCTGAAACTGAGGATGGGAGATCCCATGGATCCTAAAACTGATATTGGACCACTGATAGACGAAAATGCAGCACTTAGAGTTGAAAAACTTGTTTCGGACGCCTTAAATAAAGGTGCTGAACTTCTATGCGGCGGTAAACGAGATGGCAACTTTTATCAGGCCACAGTACTGGATCTTGTGGATCCAGATATGAATATAGTTCAAGAGGAAACTTTTGGCCCTGTATCGCCCATAATAAGAGTAAAAAACTTGGAAGAAGCCATTAAGGTCGCAAATGACACACAGTATGGGCTTCAGGCAGGGGTTTTCACTGCGAGTATAAAAAACGCCAAACGGGCTGCTCGAGAAATAGAAGCTGGAACCGTCCTAATAAATAGACAACCAACTTTTCGCACGGATAACATGCCTTTCGGAGGCTTTAAAATGAGTGGAATGGGTAAAGAAGGAGTTAAATACGCATTAAAAAATATGACACGTACTAAATTGGTGATTATCGGTTAAACCCTGTCATCAAATGTATCCTAACGTTTTAACCAATAATACTTAGGATAAATCTATTCTAATTGCATGATATGCAACTAAGTGATAGATGTTCAAATTTATATTGTGAAGCAGATTGATTCAATATTTTAAAAAGGATTCAACGAGGTTTCTTGTCTCGTTCAAAGATTCAAGTGGAATACCGCTGGGAAGTTGACCTAAATACCCATCTACTTCCTTCAAAACCCCTTCTCCTGCACCTATTAACATCCCTTCACTAACAATGTCCATAAAGTTTTCAGGAGGAAGCAGAGCCACTGCCACTTGGTTACCCGCCCGAACATCCATATCATTGGTTACAACGGTTATTGCCCTTTCCCGAAGGTTAACGTTACATATCATAAGTTGATCTGCGCGGGGGTGGTTAGAGACACTTAATATCTCTCCTTTTTTGATGTCTATCCCTATTATTGGGTCTTTAATCTCCCCCAGCTTAAATCTTTTCTTTAAACCATTTATAATGTTGAGGAAAAATTTGATATTTGACAGTGCTTCCTTCAGTTTCTCTTTCTCAGCACGGCTGGACAATTCCATGAATTTTCTGTGCCAGTTATCACCTCCTAGAGCCATTTCTATCTCCTTATTACCATCCAACAATGAACTTATTTGGGGTGTTTCTGCTAAATCACCAGGAGATAAATATGAATAATATAGAGTTTGTATTTCTGGAAT
>Ga0209254_10006178_pt1 | contig 11035 bp, 10 predicted proteins | sample FrelakmetDIP11DI_FD_187148 | JGI IMG/M metagenome (GOLD analysis project Ga0209254, IMG submission 187148) | Freshwater lake sediment microbial communities from the University of Notre Dame, USA, for methane emissions studies - DIP11 DI (SPAdes)... | ecosystem: Environmental > Aquatic >... | reverse complement strand
CAGCTCACTGAACGAGAGGTGGAAGGCGTAAACCGCCGCATCGCTGGTAAGGAAGTACGGCTGTCCCCTGTAAAGCGAAACCCGGTTCCGGATGTCACTGAATTGGGTATCGGCAGTGCTTATTACCAGGAAACCATTCTGCCCCAGCGTGGCACGCTGGCTGTTTGTTAAACCGTCAGCAACTTCCAGGTTTGAGACGATCTCGAGCGAGACAGGCAAATTGAAGGCTGGATCCTGGATGGAGGCAGGAATCCTCAGGTCCGGGAGACTGGCAGGTTGAGTACCATACAGAGAAACGGGAAAGGGGGGTAATTCTCCCGGTGTTATGATTTTCTCGACATCGTCTGGTGTGGAGGTGATACCGGGTAAGGAGGTAGGTGTCTCAAGAGAGCCAGCTGCTGGATCAGCCTGCGACGTGGCACCAACCCGGGTTGAATTAAGCAGCGCCGGGGGAGTGGGAATCACCTGGCAGGCCAGGATTGTGAAGAGCAGACCAAGGATCAGAATTCGGGGCTTCACCCGACACCTCTAAAGCGCTCCATTCGTATGCACAGGTTATTCTAGCATGGAAACTAACAGTCGAAGCCGCGAGCCTATGGGTCGCGTTTTACAATTCGCTTGACATTTAATGGGGAAATGAATATAAAGTGTAGATATCTATGACAGCATCCTCATACGCTCGCCGTTACCTGGTGCGCTTTGAGCCGCTTGGCAGGAGCGTGGCTGTATCCCCCGGCACCACACTGCTGGATGCAGCCCAACTCGCCGGAATTGGCCTTCCTTCGACCTGCCATGGTCAGGGAGACTGCTGTGAATGCAAAGTGGTAATCATGTCAGGGACGGTTACCAGACCCACTGACCTGGAAGAAATGTGTCTTGTCGATGGTAACCTGGACGCAAGCCACCGATTGGCATGCTGCACGCGCATCCTGGAAGGCGTGCAGGTCCTGGTTCCGGAAGACTCCGGTCTCAAGCAGAGCGTGCGATGGCAGTGAGCGCCAGTACAAGCACTCCCAGGATCAGATTCAGCCTGAGCAGTAAGACTTCCTGCCTGCCCAACGAAGCCGATTGGTCGGAAAGCGCTTCGGCTGGCAGCCGTTGGCGCTTGAGTGCCAGCCGCCTTAATTTTGGCAACAGCCCCCAGCTCAAATAAACAGATAACCCGGTCATCACCAGGAACAGCAGGTGCTTCACCAGGATCGCCGCTGCCCAGCGGTTGTGAATGGCGATAAATCCCTGGTAATTGGGATTGGCGCTCATCTGCACCAGCCCGGTGGCTGCCAGAACAGCCAGGCAAACCCAACCCAGGGGATCCAGGCGTTTCTGTATTCTCTCCAACAGAGTTGCGTAAGCCTCCGCATCCAGAGTTTTGCTGGCAGCGGGCAGTACCAGGAGCGCCAGCGTGGAGATACCGCCGATCCATAATACTGTGGCAAGCATGTGCAGCCAGTATGCCAGGGTGAGCGCGGAGGCCGGGACGGACATCAGTTAGCTGGAGTTTATCAGGGAGCCTGGGTAGGTTCTTCCCCAGGAGCGGGGACACCAGAGCACAATTGGGCAGCCTGGTCGTGAGCAGTCTGGATCTCGGGATCCTGCAAAATGGTCAGGGCAATTGCGAGCTGTTCCTGGGCCGTGCAAAACTGCTTCTGGTTAAGCAGCTGGCTGGCATAGCGTACAAGTGCCACACGATAGCGCTCACGAGCCGTAATCCCAGATTTGTCCACCAGGTTGGGTGCATGAGGCGCCACCTGGCTAAAATAGAAGGCTGCCTGAGCCCAATCGAGATCCCAGAAACTGGCACCGGTCAGGTAGTAGGTCGACCAGTTCAACAGAGACTGGCCTTCGACATCCATAATGCCGAAGCGCTGCGCCAGCGTCAGGTCGTAGATACCACCTTCCAGGTCGGATTCAAGCAGAATTTTATCCCGGCCGCGGTGGCGCAAGGCCAGGAAAAGCTTGCCGTCGATTTCCACTGTACGGTACTCAGGGTTGGTCTTGCGCAGCTGCAGAAATGCGTCGATAGCCTGCGACCACTCCCCGCTGAGCAGGTACCCTTCGCCCTGGTTGTAGAGCTCTTCCACACCGCGCAGGTCCGCGGTCGGAATAACGGTTTGTGTTGGAAGGAGGGTGGGAGTGGCGGTGGTGCTCAGCTCGAGCAGCACATTTGCCAGCATATCGACCACGCCGGGGTAGGAAGGATTGATCTGGATCACGTATTCAAATCGCTGGCGGGCGCGGAAATAATTCCCCTGGACATAATCTTCCACACCCAGATCGTACTGCTCTTTGGCTGCCTGGGCGACCTGGGTAATGGCTGCGTTCTCACGCATAGAAATTCCGGAAAGATATCCTCCCAGACCGGCGAGCAATGCAATGGTTCCAAGCGCCAATAAGCCCAGCACAGAAAAGAGAATCCAGCGTGGCCGGCGCTTACCGGCACTTTCCAGGGTAGCAGGAGCTGGTGTCTGTTCTGGTTCCACACCTATGGCTGTGTCGGAGGGCGGGATTTCCACAGCCGGCGGGCGGGCTGCCACGCGCATGGTCTGGGCGGAGTGATCGATATCGTGAGCGTCGACAGAAAATCCGTTGGGTTCAGCGCTGAGGGGAGCGCTGCGGGTGGTATCACCCTCTAATGGTTCATCATCAGGCTGTTTCAACTCTCCATCATTGATTTGATCGGTCAAAGCCTGTGAACTGGCATCCGGTCCTTCAGGTGCATATTGAATCAAGGCAGCCTGGGTGTCTTCCAGGCCGCGGATTTCATCTTCTTCCGGTTCCCCGTTTTCCGGTTGAATTTCATCGTCGTTTGGAATTTGCATGGCGCACATTATACCCTATCGGTTGGGGCGGACTTTAACCGCCAGGGTCAAATGCTCGACCCGCTGCGTTAATCCTCCGGGAGGTATAATCCTGGCATGCAGGAATTCCGGTTTCAACATATCATCGAAGTGCGCTACGGGGATCTGGATCCGCAGGGACACGTCAACAACGCCAAATTCTTTACTTATGTCGAACAGGCTCGCATCTCCTACGTGATCCACCTGGGTTTGTGGGAAGGAAAATCTTTCTTCGACATCGGATTCATCCTGGCTGAAGCTCGCCTGACCTTTGATTCACCGATTCATTTCGGTCAAAAACCACAGGTGAATGTGGGTGTCAGCCGGATGGGGAATAAGAGTCTGACGATGGAATACCTGCTGCTGGAGGCAGAAAGCGGTGAAAAATTCGCCTCCGGTGAATCGGTTTTGGTGGCTTACGATTACCGCAGCCGGACGCCCATCCCCATTCCGGAAAGTTGGAGGAGGGTGATTGGGAAGTTTGAAGGAATTAAAGAGGAAAAATAAATGTATATCGACGCCTCCCTCCCTCCTGTCTCATTAAAATCCGTGCCAGAAATCGCCCGCCACGCCGAAGCCCTGGGGTTCGATGCACTGTGGGGGAGTGAGACCATGCACGATCCCTTCCTGGCAGGCGCGCTGTCAGCCGAGCACACCAAGCGCATGGCCTACGGCACAGCGGTGGCGATCGCCTTCGCCCGCAGTCCCGGCAACCTGGCCTACACCGCCTGGGACCTGGCGCAGCAGTCCAACGGGCGCTTCATTTTAGGGTTGGGTACGCAGGTCAAAGCCCACATCGTCAGGCGTTTCGGCATGCCCTGGCCTGATTCGGTGGTCGGGCGGCTGCGTGAAATAGTATTGGGGGTGCGTGCCTTGTGGCAGGCCTGGCAGAACGGAGAGGCATTAAATTTCAGGGGTGAAACCTACAAGCTGAACCTGATGACACCGTTTTTCAACCCGGGCCGGATCGAGCACCCCCGCATCCCGATTTACATCGCCGGGGTGAACACCGGGCTTGCGCAGCTGGCGGGCGAGCTGGCTGACGGCTTCCTGGTGCATCCCTTCCACTCGCCGCAGTACCTGCAGCAGGTGCTGCTGCCAGCCATCCAGGCGGGAGCGGGAAAAGCGGGAAGAATGCGTGAAGATATCCAGGTTTCCATCACCGCCTTTGCAGTCACTTCCCCGGAAGAAGAGGCTTTCGTGCGCATGCAGATCGCGTTCTACGCTTCCACTCCATCTTACCGGGCGGTGATGGCATTTCACGGCTGGGAAGAGACAGCCGAGCAGCTGTCTGGAATGGCAGCGCGCGGCCTGTGGGGTGAGATGCCAGGCTTGATTCAGCCCGAGATGCTGGCGGCTTTTGCGTTGGTAACAGACCCGACTTCACTGCCAGAGAAGCTGACAGAGCGCTACCTTAACCTGGCCGACCGCCTGGGACTTTACCTGCCCCTGGTGCCCGGTGAGCGGGACGCTTTTTGGGAGCGGTTTTTGGCCGGGATGAGAAGCTGAAGGAAGACGCCCGGGGGTGCGGTCTGGTGAAAGAAGAAATCGAGTTTATCAGCGATCGCAACCACATGGTCGAATCCCAGATCGTTGCCCGGGGGGTGCACGATCCTTTAGTCCTGGAGGCGCTGCGGCAGGTACCTCGGCATGCCTTTGTCCAGCCTGAGTATCGCTACCTGGCCTACAGCGACGGCCCACTGCCGATCGGCAGTGGGCAGACCATCTCTCAGCCTTATATCGTGGCTCTGATGACAGAGTTGATAGAGCTGAAAGGTGGGGAGATTGTGCTGGAAGTGGGCACCGGATCCGGTTACCAGGCAGCGATCCTGGCGCATCTGGCAGCCCAGGTGCACACGATCGAGAGGCACGCCTCCCTGGCGCGCGCCGCTGAAAAACTGCTCGCCGAGCTTGACCTGGGTAACGTGCAGGTGCACACCGGGGACGGCTCGCTCGGCCTGCCGCAGTTCGCCCCCTTCGACGCGGTGATGGTGACCGCAGCCGCGCCGCATGTTCCAACGGCACTCTGCGAGCAGCTCAAGGAGGGCGGGCGGCTGGTGATCCCGGTAGGAGGGCGCGGCGGCCAGTACCTGGAACGCTGGCGCCGGAAAGGAGCGGAGCTTAACCAGGAGCTGGTGATACCGGTGGCTTTCGTCCCGCTGGTGGGTGAACAGGGATGGAAGGACTGAATTAAAAAAAGACCTCACAGGTCCCGACCTGAAGATCGTCGGGACAGGTCTTCCTTGACCTGTGAGGTCTTTGAGTAATTTATCCTAATGCTGGCTGGTCGTCACGAAGATCATCGGTCGGCGCCTGGTTTTGTTGTACAGAAAGCTTTTAATAGTAGGCTCCAGGTCTGCCTCCAAATCCACATCGCCGCGTTTGATGACATCCTTTACCAGCTTGCGGGTGGCGTCCATCAAGTCGTCTCCGTTGCCGGTGTAGGTGAAGCCGCGCGTGATGATCTCCGGGTCTTCACGCAGGCGCTTCGTCTTGCTGTCGATGGTCAGGTTGACCAGGACGAAGCCGTCGCGCGCCAGGGCTTCCCGCTCGCGCATCACGGTGGGACCGACGTCACCCACACCCGCGCCGTCAACGAAGATGTAGCCGCCGGGCAGGCGCTCCCCAAGGCTCATCTCGCCGTCCTTGAATTCCACTACCTGGCCGTTTTCGATCACAGCGATATTCTCGTCGGGAATGCCCACCTGGCGGGCGATGTTGGCGTGTTGTTTGAGATGGCGCAGCTCGCCGTGAATGGGGATGAAATACTTGGGGCGTACCAGGTGCAGCAGCAGCTTCATCTCCTCCTGGCTGGCATGCCCTGAGACGTGCACCGGGGCGATGTTTTCATAGATCACGCTCGCACCGCGCCGGAACAGGCGGTTGATGGTGCGGTAGACGCTCTCTTCGTTGCCGGGGATGGGGTGCGATGATAACACCACCGTGTCTCCCTGTGCGATGTCGAACTGGCGGTTGGTGCCGGTGGACAGCCTCCCCATGATCGAAGTGGGCTCGCCCTGCGTGCCGGTGGACATCAACACAACTTCCCGGTCTTTCAAGTTGAGAGCCTGCTCCACCGGGATCACCAGGTCGTCTGGCAGGTCGAGATAGCCCAGCTTGCGGGCCATCTTGGCGTTATCCTGCATGCTGGTGCCGACGAAGGCCATCTTGCGGTTGTAGCGAGCAGCCACATTGCCCACCTGCTGCATGCGCGAGATCAGCGAAGCGAAGGAAGCGATGATGATGCGACCCTTGGCATTACGGAAAACCTCGTCGAAGGCCGGGTCGATCACCCGTTCGGAGGGAGTCCAGCCGGGGCGGTCGGCGTTGGTCGAATCGGCCAGTAGGGCCAGCACGCCGCGCTTGGCCAGCTCGGCCAGCTTGGCGTAGTCGGTCGGCCAACCATCCACCGGGGTGTGGTCGAACTTGTAGTCGCCGGAGTGGATCACCAGGCCGGCGGGGGTGGTGATGCCCAGCCCCACCCCATCGGGGATGGAATGGCAGACGTGGAAAAACTCTACCTGGAAGGGGCCAATGTTTGCCATCTCGCCCGCCTGCACGGTGTGCATCTTGGTCTTGTCCAGCAGGCCGCCGCGCGACAGCTTGAGCTCCACCAGCCCACGCGTCAGGCGCGTGGCATAGACCGGGGCGTTGATCTTCTCCAGCAGGTGGTAGATGGCGCCGGTGTGGTCTTCATGCCCGTGGGTGATCACCACGCCGCGCACCCAGCTGGCCTTGTCGTCTAAATAATGAAAATCGGGGATGATGTAATCGATCCCTAACATGTCGTTCTCGGGGAACATCAGGCCGGTGTCGACGATTAAAATATTTTCGCCGTACTCGTAGGCCATCATGTTCTTGCCGACTTCCCCTAATCCCCCCAGGGGGATGATGCGTAATTTCTTGTCACTCATTGTTAATTACCTTAATTCTTATCCTTCTATTGTCATTGTGAGGAGGCTTTACGTAGAAGAAATCTCCTCTTATTATTATTTACTGGCATGCATGAATTTTTAAAAATAAAAAAACCCTGCCATGAGTCAGCCGGCCAGGGCTTGAACTTACGCTAGTGCAGTTTTTGGAACATGCTCAACGAATTCGATTGCCCGCTAACCTTTTGCGGCCCTACAGGCTGGGAAAACCAGCCGGCGAACGCTTTTATGCTAACTGGAGAGGATTGTAGCATGGATGGGGTGAATTGTCAAAGAGAGAAAAAACTTCCCAGACTTCCCGGTTTCATAAGACTCTGGATTGAAGTGGATTAATAACCTTCATAGTCCAGCAGGGCTAGAAAACCTGCCGGGGGTAAAATTATCACTCCCGCGTACTCTCCAAGCGTTAACAGGTGCTGATCGCCGCTGACCAGATAGGAGGCTTCACCAGTCAATGCGCATTCCAGGTAGCGGTTGTCGTCTGGATCCTGCGAGATGATGTCAATAACATCAGTGGGGTGTACCATAAGCGCCAGGCTGCCCAATAATCCGAGGAAGCTGGTTATGTGCTCATCTGACAGGCTGTAACGTTCCTGGATCCTAGGATAATGTAGCACTCGTTTCATTTCTTCCAGGATGAATGGGGATACCACCAGCTCGAAGGCTTCCCTCTCCCACAGCGCCAATATCCTGGCCGGGCTGCCGCGTTCAGAGATCAAACCTCTGACCAGGACATTTGCATCCAGAACGGCACGCATATTCTATTTCTGTGCTGTGCGAGTCGCACTCTGCGCCTGGAGCACATCCTGAAATACTTGCTCAGGATCAATATCAACATTCGCCTGTTGTATCTTTCGCACAGTATCGAAGAGAATCCTGCGCTGATGCCGCCAATTCTCGTACACTTCGATCGGCACGACTGCTGCCGCGGGTTTGCCGTGCCGGCTCAGGATGTAGGCGTCTCCTTTGTGTTGGACTTGATCGACGATGTCGCTCAGTTGATCCCTGGCTTCGGTCACTCCGAGTCTTTTTTCCACGGATGTTTTCCTTTTACCAATAATTTATTTAATATGTACATTATGTACAATATGAACAGTATATCATATTTTTATTGGTTTTACATGGTATCGACAAAAAAATTTCTTCTTGCATAGTGGGTTTCAGTGACTGACTTAAGCCGAACCATGCACCGCAAGAAGTGGAGAGACTCTACGAAGCCAGGCTGGCAGACGCCGCCGACCAACTCATAACAAGCTGGAGTATTCAGCCGGATTGAATGATCCCCACAGAATCAAACATTCTTCCGGCGGTTAAGTACCAGCAGCGCCAGAACGAAATACATCACCGCCTGCATGACCAGAACCACCCAGGTGGTGATGACCCTGCCGGCTGAGTGCCGGTAATCGCCGTCTTTGTTTTCGGCAGTTCCCCCCGGGAGCAGCCTGGCCCGGGAAGCAGAGCACTGCACCTGGCTAGATTGTGCTCCGCTAACAGGGTCCTGGAATTCGACCACCTTGCAGGCCATGCCCCTGCTGTTCAACTCCGGCAGGTCGACGGTCGAGCCTATACCCACGGTGGCCCAATAGGTGGGCATCATCTGCGGTATCATCGGGTTATCGATCTGGAAGAGCGTCCCGTTCAGGATGATCTGCGCAAACAGCTGGATCAATACCACGAACAGCACCAGCTCGGTGGAAGGCATGATGGTCGAGATCAGCAGGCCCAGGGTGATACCCGCCAGCATGCCCAGGTAGAAGGTGATGAACAGCTCCAGCTGGGTACTCTTCCCAAAGACCGCACCCGGAACGTCCATATCTACCCCGAACAACCACAGAATCAGCAGCATACTCAAAACGTGAATCACCGCCACGCCGCCCAGGACAAGTAATTTGGAGGACAGGTAAGAGAGCACCTTCATATTGACAGCCCGCTCCCGCTGGAAAATAGCCTTCTCTTTGACGATCTCGAAAGCGGCGATGAACGTTCCGGCCTGCACGATGGCCAGCGCCACCATGTTGACCAGCTGGCGGGCGCCGGCGATGGGAATGTACAGGATTTCGGCTTCCGCTTTACCGGGGGTTTTACCTTCAAGCTGCTGCTCGTGGTAATCGACGATCTCGTCGAACGTATCTACCTGCGGGGAGTCATAGGTGACCTCCCCCTTGAAGGCATAGGGTTTGCTGACTCCCCCGAACAGGATGCCGATGACGGGTACGATCAACAGCAGCGTCAGCAGGGTGCGCATATCAAAACGGATCAGGTCGATCTGCCGGCGAGCCAGCACCAGGGTCTGCCGCAGGAAGGAGTCGCGCGAGCGCGGCGGGTATTTCTTTCCGGCGCCTGGAGCTGACGCGTCCGCATCCAGTCTCTGCCGGCGGTCGGCGATGTATTTCTGGAAATATGGCGACTGGCGGAAATGCTCGGCCCACAGGGCGCCGGAGGAGGGCTTTTTACCCTGGTGGGAGGCCTGTGCGTAAAGCGGCTTGATTTCCAGGGAAGGGAATTTGCCCTGGTCGGGGTCGATTTCCTGGCTCAGTTTCAGGTAGATGTCCGCAAAGTCGCGCACGTTGTAGAACTGCAGGGCATCGTCCGGCGAGCCGTAAAAAACCAGCCGCCCATCCGCCAGGAAGGCCACCTGGTCGCACTGGTCGATGTTCGCCGTGGCGTGAGTCACCAGGACCACCGCCCGCCCTTCATCCGCCAGGCGTGCCAGGTCGTACATCATCTTCTTTTCTAGGCCGGGGTCTAATCCGGAAGTTGGCTCGTCCAGGAAGAACAGCGCCGGGTGTGCCAGCAGCTCGACTGCGATGCTGACGCGCTTGCGCTGCCCGCCGCTTAATATGCGCACCGGTTTGCCGGCATGCTCCAGCATATCGACCGATTTCAAGGCTGCCTGAATGCGAGCTTTGATCTCCGGCGGGCGAGCGTCTGGCAGACGCAACCTGGCGGCATACCACAGTGCCAAATCCACGGGTAAAACCAGGTGGATGATATCGTCCTGGGGGACGTAGCCCATCTGCGTGCGGTACAGGTCCAGCCTGGGGTACAACGGTTCGCCGTCGATCAATATCTGTCCCTGGGTGGCAGGCTCATAGCCGTTGAGCGCCTTCAGCAAGGTGCTTTTTCCAGCCCCGCTGCCCCCCACCAGGGCCACGAACTCCCCTGGATTGATGGTCAGGTCGATATCCTGCAGGATGATCTTATTCTTTGGCACAACTCGCCCCAGCCCGAGCATGTCGATGCGGTAGCCCAGGTTCAGCGACTGGGAGAGACTCTGGCTGCGGGCATCGAAAGTCAGCCGGAATGTCCCAATCTGGATGCTGTCAAAGTTTTGCAAAGGCACCGCTATTTTCTTGATCCGCCGCCCGTTGACGAAGGTCCCGTTGGTGCTGCCCAGGTCACGAATCGTTATCCCACCAGCTTCTTTTTCAAGCACGGCATGGCGGTAAGAAACTGTCGGGTGGTTGAGAGGCAGGAAATTGTCGGGAGCGCGCCCGATGACCCCGTCGGTCAAATTGGATAAATTGATCTGGCCCAGGGAGAGGCGCCCGTGCGCTTCCCAACCCTCCAGCTCCAGGTTCAGGGTGACCCAGTTGCCCTGCAGGTCGCCGATGCGGATCACATCGCCCAGCAGCAGCTTGTGCGGCGTTCCAGGGTTAATGCGCTGGCCGTTGATCAGGGTGCCGTTTCTGCTGTCCAGGTCGGTGACCGTAAAGGCGCCGTTTGAGGTGTCCAGCACCAGATGAGTACCTGACACGGTCTGGTGACCGACGATGATGTCGTTGCCGTCATTTCTCCCCACGCGCAGCCTGCTTTTGTCGAGCGGGTATTCCTGCTCGGCGCCGCCCATCCAGCGCACTACCAATATGTATTCGCCTTTACTCGCCTGGCGAGCCGGGGGTTTCTCGGCGGAATCGATGCTGATAGGGTAGGTACGACTTTGCACTTGAACCTGCGACTGACCGCAGCTCAGGCAGAATTTTGCATCCAGGCGGTTCGAAGCGCCACAGTTCCAGCATAAAATTCTACTGACAGGCTGGCGAACTTCCGGCAGCTCCGATAACGACTCACCACACCTGAGGCAGAATTTAGCCTGGGCAGTGTTCGTCGAACCGCAATTCTTGCAGGTTTGATCAGCCAAGCTCAGCCACGATTGTCACCTGTTCCTCCTACCATCTTCAGCACTGCCGGCAGCCCGCGCAGCGAAGCCATGGCCCGGATACCGACCGCCTGTTTTATTGCCAGAATTTCACTATTCACCTGGTC
>Ga0209254_10006177_pt1 | contig 11036 bp, 8 predicted proteins | sample FrelakmetDIP11DI_FD_187148 | JGI IMG/M metagenome (GOLD analysis project Ga0209254, IMG submission 187148) | Freshwater lake sediment microbial communities from the University of Notre Dame, USA, for methane emissions studies - DIP11 DI (SPAdes)... | ecosystem: Environmental > Aquatic >... | reverse complement strand
CCTGTCCAGCGGCGTGACATTGCGGAAGCTGAACATGCTGTTTACGCCGCCAGCCATCTGCGATGCGTTGTAGAACGTTCGATCGGTCTCGGCGCGGATAAAGGTTTCGGGTGTGACCAGCGCGCTTGCCATTGATGTTCTCCTGTTGTGGTTTTGCTATGTCATTTTCGCTGGCTTCAACGACTGACGTGATGCGGTGTCGTGCGCATCGCTGCCGACACGACCAGGCCCGAATCCGGCCCGGTCTGCACTGCCACAAACCCGCTTGATCGGGCGCAATCGTTCAACGCCTCGGAGCGATCGAGCCTAGCACGCCAACAACCCTCCTGATGCACCCACCGATCCAGGAGACCCTGAATCAGGCGATCAGCGGCCCCCATCCGGTTCGCCGCATTCATGCTGTACGCCCACCTGTGCCATTGCCGGCGCCATGCCTTCGGCAACGCCAGCAGCGCCGCGCGCGTGCGCGGTGATGCGCTGTAGCGCATCCCGCCCGCGCACCACCTGCGCTCCATGTATTTCAACAACACCATCAACCAGTCGAAGGTGCTCGCCGAGCCCATCAAGTGGGGTGAGTACACGTCCGACGCCGGCAGCAACGTGGCCTACAGGAACAAGCTCGAAATCTTCGAGTTGGTGTACGAATGTGCGTTCCTTCGGCCGCCCGATCCGCGACAGAATGGGCCATGCAGCCACCACTTTGCGTCGTCCGGCCCAGGGCCTCGTTCTGGCTCGCCGTCGTGTGCGCTGCGGCGTTGCTCGCCGGTTGCGAGTCACCGGTGCGTCTGATGCCGACGCCGGTGACCTTTCGCACTGGCGATGTCGATCCCTTCGCGCAGGCCGGCTCCAAGGTGCTGGGCTCCGACGTGCCCGTGCTCTACGTCACCAACCGCGGCGCGGTGATCGAGAAGCCCACGCCGCTGTATACCATCCTGCCCAGCGAGCGGCTGCGCATGGGCGTGGCGCACGTGCGCATCGGCGACGACACACTCGACTGGGAGACGCTGCACCGGCTGTCCACCAGTGACGACCCCGACGCGCGCCCGATCGTGCAGCTCGACTGGCTCGAACCCATGGTGTCCTTGGGCAAGACCGACGCGGTGGCGTCATCGCCCGACGCGCAGGCCTTCTTCGCCATGATCGACAAGGCACTCGTGGCCAGCGCCGCCCAGGAGATCCTGGTGTACGTGCACGGCTCCAACAACGTCATGCCGCGCGCCGCGGCCCAGGCGGCCCAGTTGCGCCACTTCACGGGCCGGCGCGTGGTGGTGTTGGCGTTCATGTGGCCGTCGGCGGGGTCGCTGCTGAAGTACTTCACCGATGTCGGCAACGCCGCGGCCTCGGTGGAGCCCTTCGCGCGCCTCATCGAGCTGCTGGCCGCGCACACCCAGGCCTCGGCCATCAACGTGCTGGCCTACAGCGCGGGCGCGCAGATCGTGAGCCCCGCCCTGGCCCAGCTGGGCACGGCGCGGCCTGACGAGACGCGCGTGCAGTTGCGCCAGCGGCTGCGGCTGAACCAGATTTATTTCGCCGCCGCCGACATCGACACGCGGCGCTTCATCAACGAGCTGGCCCAGTATGTGGACATCGCCGAACGGGTGAGCATTGCCTCCAATCTCAACGACTCGGCGCTGCGCTTTTCTGCCCTCGTCAACCGGGCTTCGCGCATCGGACGCATCGACCCGACCGAGCTTGATGCCGAGCAGACGGGCTTCCTGATCGAGGCCTCGCGCAACTTCGGGTTCGATCTGATCAAGGTGGACCCGAACGCCATTCCCAATCTTCCCAAGCGTTCGCACGCGTTCTGGTTCGAGGATCCCTGGGTCAGCGGTGACCTGCTCGGGCTGATGCTGCTGAATGCCGAACCGCCGCGGCGCGGACTCGAAGCGCAGACCACAGGGCGCGGCACCCGCTACTGGACCTTCCCGCCGGACTTCGCCAGCCGTGTGGTGCGGCTCTTCGCGCCCGTCCCGCAGTCTGATCCGGCCGCGGTCCGGCCCGAGCCGGCCCCGCGCTAGCGCCACACGTACCCCAGTCCGACCAATGCGTCGTAGCGCCCCGACTTCTGAATCAACGGGCTGTTGGCGATGGCGGAGGAGAAATTCTCGTAGCTCAAGACCACGCCGACGACCCATTGGGGGTCGATGCGGTACGACGCGATCAAACTGGGGACGAGCGACCACGCGTTGCCCACGTCGTAGGCCGGCCGGCCCGGCGCCGCCTCGGCTTCGGACACGCCACCGAAGTAGTAGTTGGCCAGCTTCTGCCCGCGCCACACGGCGCCGATGCCGGGCATGACCATCCAGCGTTCGCCGACGAACGGCGCCGCCCAGTTGAACAACAGCTCCGTGCCGTTGCTGCGGCCGCTGATGTCGCTGCTGAAGCGCGTGGTCCACAGGCCCACCGGACTCACGATGACGGCGCCAAGCCCGGCTTCGAGCTGCCCTTTGCGGCTGGTCAGGCCGGTCCACGCGGGGCTGTCCGCCGGGTCGAGATTGCCCAGCCTGACGCGCAGCCGGCCGAAGAAGCTGACCGGCCCTTGCTTGCCGAAGGTGTAGAAGATGCGATCGCCCAGATACATCACCCGGTCGCCGATGTAGATGCCGCCGGGTATCAACAGCTTCGATGCCGACCCCGCGCTGTAGGGCGATGACCCGGAATACGCTGCGCCCCCCACGGTCCAACCCGGTGGCAGTGGCGAGGAATCGCTGTTGCCGAGAATTTGCTGGATGGCTTCCAACCCGTCGGCATGGGCGGCCGGGCTCAGCACAACCAGCAGGGCGGCGGCAACGGCGGCGCGAGCGCCGGCGCAGCAGGAGCGGAGTGCGGCTTGGTTCATCGGCATACCCTACACGAAGCCGCCGGGGCGGGCGAGGCGACGCGCGATTGAACGCCGCGTGCAGCCGCTCCGAAGCCTGGGCGGCGGGATTCGGAGTGCAGTATTGGCAGTGACACCCTGCCCCCGCTATTCATCTCCCACGGCCCGTCAATGACGGTGCTTGAGCCGCGCCAAGCTGTGGTGCTTGTGCGGCCTCAAACCGAGCGGCCCGGCGCGGCGCTGAGCTGGCCCGGGCATAATCGCTTCGCGCTTGAACGACGGCGCACCACCTCAGGCACCCGCCCGCGTTTTCCAACCGAGAGGATCATCCATCATGAGTTTGCGTTCGACGTTTGCATGGATTGCCGTCGCCCTGGCGGCGCTGGTTTCCGGATGTGAGACCACCTCCGTTCGCTCGGCGTGGTTCGATACCGACTTCACCGGCCCGCCCCTGCGCAAGATCGTGGTCCTGGGGGGTGGCATCAGCACCGCCGAGAGCCGCGTCTTCGAGGACATGTTCGTCGAGAAGCTGCGCGCAGCGGGTGTCGATGCCGTGGCCGGCCACAGCGCCGGGCTCGACGACGCCAACCTGGGCAACGATGCTTTCGTCGCCGCGGTCACCAAGACAGGCGCGCAGGGCCTGCTGTTCGTCAGGTTGCTGGGCGTGGACACGCGCACGCAGATCTCCACCACCATGGTGCACGGCGGCATGGGCTGGGGTCGCGACCCCTGGGGGTCGTCATGGGGCGGCTCGGGGCGCATGATGGTGCCGGTGCAGCAGGTCACCCAGTACGACACGGCCACGGTCGAGACCAAGCTCTTCCAGGTGCAGACCAAACAGCTGATCTGGGCCTCCACCACCAGCACGGTCAACCCCCGCACGGTGGCGCGCGAGACGCCGGCTTTTGCCGAACGCATCATCGGTGAGCTGGCCAGCCGCAAGGTCATCGAGCGCAAGTAGGGTCTGGCCGTCGGTCGCGCATGAAGCGGGGCCGCCGGCCGGTCTAACAGCGCCGCCCGACCCCGATGCGACTGCTGCTGGTCGAAGACGACCGCCTGATCGGTGATGCCCTGCGCAGCGCACTGCGCCTGGACGGCCACGCGGTGGACTGGGTCCGTGACGTGGCGGCAGCGCTGGCTGCACTTTCCAGCGAGCACTTCGACCTCGTGCTGCTCGACCTGGGCCTGCCCGAGCACGGCGCGCCAGGTGCGCCGACCGACGGCGCCGGCGGGCTGGGTGTGCTGCGCTGGCTGCGCGGCCGGCGCGATGCGACACCGGTGATCGTGCTCACCGCACGCGACGCCGCGGGCGACCGCGTGGCGGGACTCGACAGCGGTGCCGATGACTACCTTGTCAAGCCTTTCGACCTCGACGAGCTGAGCGCGCGCATGCGTGCCGTGCAGCGCCGTCACAGCGGGCGCGCACAGACGGTGCTGTCGCACGGCGGCGTGAGCCTCGACCCGGCGACGCGCCAGGTCACGCGCGATGGTGCGCAGCTGCTGCTCTCGGCACGCGAGTTTGCAGTGCTCGAGGCGCTGCTCGAACGTCCGGGCGCGATGCTGTCGCGCGCGCAGATCGAAGACCGCCTCTACGGCTGGGGCGATGCGGTCGAGAGCAATGCCGTCCCGGTCTATATCCACCAGCTGCGGCGCAAGCTCGGCAGCGGCTTCATACGCAACGTGCGCGGGCTGGGCTATTGCGTCGGCGAAGCCGCGGGCAGCAAGACTTGAACTCGATCCGCAACCGGCTGCTGTTGTCGCTGTTTGCGCTGTTGGCATTGGCCACGCTGGTGATGGGCGGCCTGACCTACCGCAACGTGCTCGCCGAGGCCGAAGCGCTGTCGGACTACCAGCTGCGGCAGATGGCCCTGTCGCTGCGCGACCAGGGCGAGCTGGCGCCCGCGCAGGCCAGCGCGATGGCCGACGAGCAGCTTGAATTCGTGATCCAGATCTGGACCGTTGACGGGCGCGTGATCTACGCCACGCGCCCGCCCAGCGCACTGCCGTCACGCGCGCTGCTGGGCTTTGCCAACATCGACGTCGGCAACCAGAGCTGGCGCACCTTCAGCGTGGCCACGCCGAGCCGCGTGATCCAGGTCGCGCAGCCGCGCCAGGTGCGGAGCGAGCTGGCCGCGCGCGCGGCCTGGCGCGGTGTGCTGCCGATGCTGCTGGCCGCGCCGCTGATGCTGTTGCTGGCCGCGTGGCTCGTCGCGCGGGCCTTGCAGCCACTGCGCCGCGTGGCCGACGAAGTGCGCCGCCGCGACGAGCAGTCGCTCGCGCCGCTGCCCGATGCCGGGCTGCCCGACGAGGTGGCGCCGCTGGTCAATGCGCTCAACACCTTGCTGGCGCGGCTGCAGCAGGCGCTGGGCACGCAGCGCGCCTTTGTGGCCGACGCCGCGCACGAGTTGCGCTCGCCCTTGACCGCGTTGCGGCTGCAGTTGCAGGTGCAAGGGCGCGCACGCGACGAGGCCACGCGCAACGAGGCCACTCGCGGGCTGGCCGCGAGCATCGAACGCGCGAGCCGGCTCGTCGAGCAGCTTCTCGCACTGGCGCGCAACGAGCCCGGCGCCACGGCCACCGTGCTGACGCCGCTGGACCTGCGCGAAGTGGTGCTTGCCTCGCTGGCCGACGTACGCGCCTTCGCCGACCAGCGCGCCAGCACGCTTGACTTGATGGCCGGCCCGCCGGTCAACGTGGCGGGCGACCGCGGCGCGCTGGCGCTGCTGGTGCGCAACCTGGCCGACAACGCGCTGCGTTACTCGCCGCCGGGCACGCGGGTCGAAGTGCGGGTGCTGCAGGAAGGCGGCGCAGCGCTGCTGCAGGTGGACGACGCCGGACCGGGCATACCGGCCGACGATCGCGAGCGGGTCTTCGACCGCTTCTACCGCCGCGCCAGCGGCGATGAAACCGGCAGCGGCCTGGGCCTGGCCATCGTGCGCGGCATTGCCGAACGCCACGGCGCCAAGGTCACGATCGGCGACTCGCCGCTCGGCGGCTTGCGCGTGACGGTGCGTTTTGCGCCTGGGGCCGGCGGCCCGGGCGCTTAACTGTCGCTTCATCTTCGGCTAACGCAGCCCTCATTTGCGCTGCGTATCGTTTGTCGCACGGGGGGCCATCGCTTCCTGCACGACAAGGAGTTCGCATGAAGGCGCAAGTTCGATACACCGCATTGGTCGCCGCAGGAGCACTGGCCGGCGGCGCCGCCGCAACCCTGGGCCTGGGCTCCAAGGCCTGGTTAGGGGTCGAGAAACCGGTGGCCGCGGCGGTCAGCAGCATGGCGGCCAGCACCGACGTGGCCGCTGCCTCGCCTGCCAGCGCCATCAGCACCGCGGCCAGCCTGCCGACGCAGCCCCCCATCGCCACGCTCGCGGGTGACATGCCCGACTTTCGCGCCATCGTGCGACGCTACGGCCCGGCGGTGGTGGGCGTGACCGTCGCGGGCATGCATACGGAGGGCGACGAGGACCACGGCCAGGCGCAGCAACGCGACCAGGACGATGACCCCTACCTGCAGTTCTTCCGCGGCCTGCCCGGCGGCAACGCCCGGGGCCGCGCCAACCCGCAGGTGCCTTTCCGCGGCCAGGGCTCGGGCTTCATCATCGGCGCCGATGGCTTGATCCTGACCAATGCGCACGTGGTTCGCAACGCACGAGAAGTCACCGTCAAGCTGGGCGACCGGCGCGAGTTTGCGGCCAAGGTGCTGGGCAGCGACCCGGTGACCGACGTGGCGGTGCTGCGCATCGATGCGCGGGACCTGCCGACGGTGCAGCTCGGCGACCCCGGTCGGTTGGAGGTGGGCGACCGCGTACTGGCCATCGGCGCGCCTTATGGACTGGAGCAGACCGCCACGCAGGGCATCGTGAGCGCCAAGGGGCGCTCGCTGCCGGGCGACTCGGTGGTGCCCTTCATCCAGACCGACGCCGCGGTCAACCCCGGCAATTCGGGCGGGCCGCTTTTCGACGCCCAGGGCAGCGTGGTCGGCATCAACGCTCAGATCTATTCGCGCAGCGGCGGCTTCCAGGGTCTGAGCTTCGCGATCCCGATCAACGTGGCGCTGAAGGTCAAGGACCAGATCGTCGCCACGGGCAAGGCCAGCCACGCCCGGCTCGGTGTCGCCGCGCAGGACGTGAACCAGGCGCTGGCCGAATCCTTCGGCATGCCAGCCCCGAGCGGTGCGCTCGTCTCGAGCATCTCGCGCGGCAGCGCAGCAGCGGCGGCGGGCCTGCAACCTGGCGACGTGATCCTGGAAGTGGCGGGCCGGCCCATCGACAGCGCCGGTGCCTTGTCGAGCGCAATCGGGCTGTCGACCCCGGGCGAGCGCGTCAAGCTCAAGGTGTGGCGCGAACGCGCGGCGCGCGACCTGGATGTGCGCCTGGGCGGCGCGGGCGACACCGAACAGCAGGCCGCGAGTGGCGACCCGGCCACGCGCGGCGCCCGGCTCGGGCTGGCGCTGCGCCCGCTGACGCCTCAAGAGCGCAGCAGTGCCGGTGTGGACCAGGGGATGGTGGTCGAGTCGGCCTCGGGCCCGGCGGCCAGCGCCGGCATCGAAGCCGGTGACGTGGTACTCGCGATCGACGGCAAGCCCTTGCAGTCTGTCGAGCAGGTGCGCGGCGTGTTGCAGTCCAAGCCCAAGAGCGTGGCGTTGCTGGTGCAACGCGGCCGCGAGAAGATCTTCGTGCCGGTGCGGCCGGGCTGAGCTTGGCGATGACCGTGGCGCCGGGGCCGGCCATTCAGGCGGCCCCGGGCGGCAGCGAAATCAGCTCTTCTTGGGGGCGGCAGAGGCCCCGGTCTTGGCAGCGACCGCCCGAGCGGCATCGCGCTCCTGGGTGATGACCTTCATCTTGGCGTCGAAGTCGGCCTTGGTCGCACTGCGGGCCTTCGCGGTGGCATCACGCCGGGCCACGAGCGGGTCCCGGCCCTTGGCCGTGGCTTCCTTGCCGGCGGCGTCGGCGGCTGCCGCGACCTGCGCATCGCGCTCTGCACGCAGGGCCGACCGCTTCTGGGAGAAGGTCGCGTTCGCGGCACGCTGTTGTTCGCGCATCTGAACGATAGGGTCGGTCGAAGCGGTGGCTTGTGCATGCACCGAGCCGGCCAGGGCGGCCAGAAGCGCGGCGATGATCAGGGGAGTCTTTTTCATGTTCGATACTTTCGTGGGTGACAGGGCAATGCGTTGGAAACGGCCCGAACACAGGTCAGCCGGGCTTTGACAACGGCGCACATCATAAAGCCATCTGACACCGGGCCCCGAGGCGCTGCTCGAGCAGCTCGCTGCTGCGCCGCGCAAGGCCTTGACCGCGCATGTGGTGATAGATGAACCCCTGGCCTGGCCGGGCGAAGTGTGGTCGACCAAGCCGGTCATGCCGCGTCCGGTGCTTGGCGCGCCGGGCTTCTACGAAGATGGCAGGCTGTTTCGGCCGCGGCGGCCGCTCGTCCGCGATGCCCCGCCGGTACACGGGATCTGCCCGCCACGCTATTGAATTCGCCGCCAGGGCCCTAAGATCGCGCTCGTTGCCCACTCTTGTGCCGGCCCTTTGCCGGCTTGATGTCCATGAAGCGCATTTTTCTCTTCATCCTGACCAACCTGGCCGTGATGGTGGTGCTGGGCATCGTGATCAATCTCCTCGGCTTGAATCAGTTCATCACCGAGAACGGCCTGCAACTCGGCCCGCTGCTCGGCTTTGCGATGGTCATCGGCTTCGGCGGTGCAATCATCTCCCTGCTCATCAGCAAGCCGATGGCCAAGTGGAGCACGAAGGCACAGGTCATCGACGACTCCCCCGACCCGACGCACCGCTGGCTCGTGAGCACGGTGGACGGCTTCGCCAAGGCGGCCGGCATCACCCGGCCCGAGGTCGCGATCTTCGAGGGCGCGCCGAATGCCTTCGCCACCGGCGCGTTCAAGAATTCGGCGCTGGTGGCCGTCTCCACCGGCCTGCTGCAGAGCATGACGAAGGAAGAGGTCGAGGCCGTGATCGGCCACGAGGTGGCGCACGTGGCCAACGGCGACATGGTCACGCTCACGCTGATCCAGGGCGTGATGAATACCTTCGTTGTGTTCCTGTCGCGCGTGATCGGCTATTTCGTCGACAAGGTGTTGCTGCGCAATGAACGCTCCGGCCCGGGCATCGGCTTCTTCATCACCACGATCGTGCTCGACATCGTCTTTGGCCTGCTCGCGGCCATCATCGTGGCGTGGTTCTCGCGCCAGCGTGAATACCGTGCCGACGCCGGCGCGGCCAAGCTGATGGGCCGCAAGCAGCCGATGATCAATGCGCTCGCTCGGCTGGGCGGCGTGACGGCGGGCGAGTTGCCGCAGTCGGTGCAGGCCATGGGCATCAGCGGCAAGCCGAGCGGGATCATGGCGCTGATGTCGAGCCACCCACCAATCGAAGACCGCATCCGCGCCCTCGAGCAAGCGCAGTAGACACGACAAGGGGCCCCGCGGGGCCCCTTGCGCTGGCGGCCACTTCGGGCAGGTTCTGCGCGATCGCGGCGCCACTCGAGATGCCGACCAGCATGACTTCTCGGTGTGCGGCGCGACGAGCTCCACGGCAAAGACGTTCTAGGCCGGCCAGGCCTTCTTCAGCACCTGCGCGCAGCCGGTGATGTGGCCGCCCGTGCCCACGCCGGTGATCGAGCCCCGCGGGAAAGTCACGCAGGATCTCCTGCGCCGTGGTCGTGACGCGGACGGCGATGTTGGCCGGGTTCTCGACCGGCGTTCACAATGGAGGAGGAGGCTACCTCCGAGCGGCATGCTACGCTCCCCGGCCGCTCCGGAGCAGGGCGGAGGAGCCCTCCCCATGCGCACCCTCGCCCCGATCGTCGAGTGGCTGCCGGCGTACCGGCGCGCATGGCTCGCGCGCGACCTCGTGGCGGGCGCCGCCGCCTGGGCGGTGCTCGTCCCGCTGGGGCTCGCCTACTCGGGGATCCTCGGCGTCGATCCCGTGATCGGCCTGTACACGCTGCCGCTGCCGCTCGTCGCCTACGCCGTCTTCGGCGGCTCCCGGCTCTTGGTCGTGGGGCCCGACGCCGCCGTGGTCGTGCTCGCGTCGGCGACCCTGACCGCCGTCGCGGCGGGAGGGGACCGTCTCTCTCTGATCTTCCCCCTGACGCTCCTCGTCGGCGTGCTCTACCTGGCGTTCTTCCTGGCGAAGTTCGGCTGGATCGCGGACGTCATTCCCGATCCCGTCCTGAAGGGATTCGTCGAGGGCGCCATCTGGCTCACCATCCTCAAGCAGATCCCGGCTTTGCTGGGGCTCCAGATCGGCCTGCCGTCCCCCGACCTCCTGGGCAAGCTCGCCGCGATCTCCCGGGCGCTCCCCGAGGCCCACGCGACGACGGCGATCGTCGCCCTGTCGAGCGTGGCGGCGCTGTGGCTGCTCCGACGGTTCGCCCGCCGGATTCCCGGGCCGCTCGTCGTGCTGGCGGCGTCGATCGTGCTCGTGCGGCTCCTCGGCCTCGAACGAGCCGGGGTGGCTGTCGTAGGCGAGGCCGGAGCGGGATCGCCGGGCTTCTCGCTGCCCACGGGCCTGGCCCTCGACCGGATCGTCGACCTCGTCCCGGGCGCCCTGGCGATCGTGGTCCTCGGGTACACGAAGAGCCTGGGGGCCCTCAAGCGGGCGCACGACGCGGCGCCGACCGGCGGGCCGCTGGACCCCGACCGGGAGCTGCTCGCGCTGGGCGCCGCCAACGTCGCCGCGGGCCTCGGCGGCGGCTACGCGGTCGCCGGGTCGCTCACGGCCACCGCGGTGCGCATCCAGGCGGGAGGCCGAACGCAGGTCGCGAGCCTCTTCGCCGCCCTGCTCGGCGTCCTCACGGTCCTGTTCCTGCTGCCCGTCCTCGCGCACCTCCCGTACGCCACCCTGGCCGCGATCGTCGTCGTGGCCATGGCCGGGCTGTCCGACCCCGGCTACATGCGCCGGCTGTGGACCGTGCGCCGCTACGAGCTCGCGGTGTCGCTCGCCGCCTTCGCCGGCGTGCTCGCGTTCGACATCATGACCGGCGTGATGATCGGCCTCGTCCTCGCCCTCTTCAAGCTCGCCCACAGCATCCACGACCCGGTCGTCGCGGCGGTCGGGCGCACCCCGTCGGGCGCGTTCGTCGACCTAGACCAGCAGGGGAACGCGGCGGAGATCCCGGGGATGCTGATCGTCCGGCACTACGCCCCGCTCGTGTTCCTCAACGCGAGGGTGCTGACGGGCCGGATGAAGAAGCTGGC
>Ga0209254_10006176_pt1 | contig 11036 bp, 6 predicted proteins | sample FrelakmetDIP11DI_FD_187148 | JGI IMG/M metagenome (GOLD analysis project Ga0209254, IMG submission 187148) | Freshwater lake sediment microbial communities from the University of Notre Dame, USA, for methane emissions studies - DIP11 DI (SPAdes)... | ecosystem: Environmental > Aquatic >... | reverse complement strand
TGGCGTTCGCCCGACCGCAAGCAGGGACTCTACGCCACCTGGCGCGGCTGCGCCGGCGCCGATTTCGCCTTCGCGCTGGCCGATTTGCCAGGCTGGCGGCATGCGCTGGCTGCACTGCCAGAAGAGTCCGCCGACGCCGTCATCATGGCACTGCAAAAACTGGGAATTCCCGAACCCCGCTGGGAAGGCTATCTAAGGCGCGTGGCGCTGGAAATACCCGGCTGGTCCGGCCTGGTCAACTGGCGCCATCACCACCCGGGCTATCCGGCCAACCAAGACGGGCCCGTCGCCCTGATGGATTACCTGGCTATTCGCCTATTCCTGGATACGCTTTGGATTGAACGCATCGGCCGGAATGCCTGGGGCATCGCCGGCAACCTGAGCGCCATCCGCGGCTATTTCGAACGTAATCTGTCCGAACTCATCGTGCGGCGCGCCCTGTTCGCCAGCCAGCTGCCGGAGTATCTGGCCGCCAGCGCGCAGAAGCTGATCGGACAACACCAGACTGAACGTGGGCAACGTGAGCACTGGCGCGCCCTGGCCGACATGCTGTGGACATGGAAGCACTGCGCGGTGGCCGATCAACCCGATCGGCATACCGTCTTTCGCAGCGTCTGGCGGTTGTTCCGCCTGGCGCAGCATCTGGGGTTGTCGGGCGACACGGTGCGCAAACTGAAGGGCGCGGAAGCCGAACGGTTGCTCGCCGCGCTGGACGAGCTCAGCGCTGGCGAGCGCGGTTACCTCTGGCTCTGGGCCTACGAACATCACTACCGGGAACAGCTTTTCACCGCACTTGCCCACAACCACGGACGGGGCCGCTGGGTCAGCCGCGAGACGCCGCCGCAGGCGCAAGTGATCTTCTGTATGGACGACCGTGAAGAGAGCATCCGTCGCCACCTGGAAGAGCTGAATCCCGCCATCGAAACCTTGGGGGCGGCAGGCTTTTTCGGTGTAGCCATGAACTGGCGCGGCCTGGACGACACCAGCGTAACGCCGCTCTGTCCGGTAGTGGTGACGCCGGCGCATGAAGTCCGAGAACAGTCTCGCCCAGGGCAGGAAGTCGTCCGCGCAAGGCACGACCGGCGCCGCCGCCTCAAGAGCTGGTGGGGACAAATGCTCAATCAGGAGGTCCGCCGCAATCTGATCACCTCCAATCTGGTGATCAACGCGCTCGCTCCCGTAGTCCTTGGCGTGCTGGTCGGAAAGATATTCTTTCCACAGCAGCAGGCGACGTTAAGCCGCCGAGCCGCGGCCGCTTTCGTGCCCGAAGTCCCGACCCGGTTACATTTCAACGCGCCAAGCGACAGCCCGGCGGCCTCGCCGGACCAACCACGCCTCGGTTTCACCGACGTCGAGCAGGCCGAACGCGTGACGGGCTTCCTGCGCAACGTCGGCCTTATCTCGGGATTCGCTCCGCTGGTGTTGCTTGCAGGGCATGGCTCCATCAGCCAGAACAACCCGCACCTGGCCGCCTATGACTGCGGCGCCTGTTCAGGCCGCCACGGCGGCCCGAACGCCCGTGCTTTCGCCGCCATGGCCAATCGCCCCGCAGTGCGGGCGCTCGTCGCCGAACACGGCATTGCCATCCCGGACGATACCTGGTTCATCGGGTCCGAACACAACACCGCCAACGAAGATATTCTCTGGTTCGACGTCGAGGACCTGCCCGCCCGTTTCCATTCGGCGCTGGAGGGACTCAGGGCAGACATGGACCAGGCGGTGCTGCGGTCCGCCCATGAGCGCTGCCGTCGCTTCGCCTCCGCCCCCCGCCACCCCGGGCTGTTGGAGGCGATGAGCCATGTGGTCGGGCGCACGGTCGATGCTAGTCAGGCCAGACCGGAACTGGGTCACGCCACCAACGCTGCGGCCCTCATTGGCAGACGCTCGGTTACCCAGGGCGCGTTCTTCGACCGGCGCATCTTCCTCATTTCCTACGATCCGACCCAGGACCGGGAAGGTAAGATCCTCGAAGGCATCCTTCTGGCAGTGGGGCCGGTGGGCGCGGGCATCAATCTGGAATATTACTTTTCCACGGTCAACAACGATCGCTTGGGTTGCGGCACAAAAGTACCGCACAATGTCACCGGCCTGTTCGGGGTCATGGAGGGCGCGAGCAGCGATCTGCGCACCGGCCTGCCGCAACAGATGATCGAGATTCATGAAGCCATGCGCTTGCAGGTCGTCGTCGAGGCGGCCGAGGACGTTCTCGCCAGCATTTACCGTCGGCAAGCGCCTCTGCAGGAACTGATCGGCAACGGCTGGCTGTTGCTCAGCGCCCTTCACCCGGAAACCGGAGCGATCTCGATGTTCGAGCCCGAAACGGGATTGTTCGTGCCTTGGAGCAGCGAACAAGGTCCGCTTCCCATGGTCGAGAAATCCACCGACTGGTATGGGGGGCAAACCGAACCCCTGCCGCCGGCGCTCATCGTCACGCCTGCGATTGAGGGCCGTCATGCTGGCTGAGCTGATTATCCTGCCGCCGTTTCTGGCCGCGGTCGTTATTGGGTTGGGCATGCTGGCTGGCCATATTGAAGGCGAAGCCCACGAACGCTTCACCAGCCGGATCACCCTGCTGGCGGCGACGATCTCCTTGTTCGCGGTCCTCGGCGCCATCGTCATGAAGCGCAACGGCACACTGCCCGACACGGTGATCCTGGGGACCTGGCTGGAATGTGGCGATTACCGCATCGAGCTTGGTTTTGGATTCGACGGATTGAACCTGACCCTGGTGGTCCTGGTCGCATTGATTTCGGTCATGGTGTTGCGCTTCTCGGTGAACTACATGCACCGCGAAACCGGGTTTCATCGGTTTTTCATGGTCCTGTCGCTGTTCGTCGGGGCCATGCTGCTGCTGGTTTTGGGCGGCAACGCCGCCTTGACTTTCGCAGGCTGGGAATTGGCTGGCGTCGCGTCCTATGTCCTGATTGCCTATGCTTACGACCGGCCGGTGGCGGCGGCCAATGCCACCCGCGCTTTCGTCACCAACCGGATCGGCGACGCCGGTTTTGTGCTGGGTATCTTTCTCGCTTTCGCCTGGACCGGCGGCATTGACTGGCCGCACATCGCAGTCCGGTCGGCACAGCTGGCACAGTGGCAGGCTGGCGTTCTGGCCGGTTGCTTCCTGTTCGCCGCGATCGCCAAGTCCGCCCAAGTGCCGCTGGCGCCGTGGCTCGCCCGGGCGATGGAAGGCCCGACGCCGTCCAGCGCCATTTTTTACGGGGCCGTGATGGTTCATGCCGGCGTCTACCTGGTGCTGCGGCTGCAGCCGGTGTTCGAGCAGGCGCCCCTGGCGATGGCCCTGATGGCGGCGATAGGGCTCACAACGGCGCTTTACGGCTTCGTCTGTGGCCTGACCCAGACTGATGTGAAAAGTGCCCTGATCTTTTCCACCTCGGGGCAGATTGGCCTGATGTTTCTGGAGGCGGGGCTGGGCTGGTGGAATTTGGCGCTGTGGCATCTGTGTTCCCACGCCGTGTTCCGGGTCTACCAATTCCTCACCGCTCCCTCGCTCATGCATCAGATCGTGGGCAGCCCGAACCGCTCCGTACCCGCACGCGTGGCGCAGCAGCGCTGGCTGTATGTGGCCTCTCTGCAGCGTTTTTGGCTGGAAAACCTGGGTGACTGGCTGGTGGTCAAACCGCTGCAACGCCTGGGCAGCGATTTGAGTTTGTTCGATCATCAGGTGGTCCATTCGGCGGCCGGTCTACCTGTTGGATCCTCGATCGAGGAAGGGAGCGAACGCGAACCCGGGAGCGCCGATCCGGATGTGATTCGTGTCAGTGGGCTAGCTGGCCGCTGCATTGCGATCATGGCCAATTTGTTGCATTGGTTCGAGGATCGACTGGTGCTCAAAGGCGTGGGGGAGGAGTTGCTGCTGGCTGGGCGACGTCTGGGCGTCCGGCTCAACCGGTTTGAGGCCCTATTGAACGAACCGCGCTACCTGATCGTTTTTATCATCGCCAGCCTGCTGACGGTGCTCTAGGAATCTCACCATGATGGTTGAAACCCCTTGGCTCACTCAAGCGAGTTTCCCGATCCTGAGCACGCTGGTGGCCCTGCCTTTGCTGAGCATGGCGATGGGCTGGATAGTCAAAACGGCGCGCCAGGCCTTTCTGCTCGGCGTCGCCGGCTCGGCGCTGGAACTGGGGCTGGCCATTTTCCTGCTGACGCATTTCCAGATTGGCACGGGCAATCTGCAATTTGTCGAGCGTTTGCCACTGACGCCTTTCCTGTCTTATCACCTGGGCGTGGACGGCATCGGGGTGTTGTTCGTCGCACTGACCGCGCTGCTGACGTTGCTGGTCATTCTTTACGGCGAAGTCGTCCATGAACGCCCGGCGGGCATTTATGTGGCCAGTGTGTTCGCCTTCGAAGCGGTTTTGATGGGGTTGTTCCTCAGCGTCGATGTTCTGGAATTCTGGCTGGTCTCGGTCCTGGAACTGATTCCGGCGACTTTCATCCTCAAGCGCTGGGGCATCGGTGAAGACAGGGATCGAACCGCCTTTCGCTATCTGCAGGATATGATGGGGGGACTGGGGCTCATGCTGATCGGCATTCTGGTACTCGGGTGGCGCCATACCGAAGCGACCGGCGACTGGTCTTTCGCACTCACCGACCTGCTCGCATCGCCGCTGGCGGAGACAGAGCAATCGGTGGTTTTTGTGCTGTTGCTGTTCGGTCTCGCCCCGCGCATGGCGCTGTTTCCCTTCCATGCCTGGCTGCCCCTGGTTGCGCAGCATGGGCCGCTGGCCACGGTCTGCGTCTTCCTGGTCGGTCTCAAGGTGGGTATTTTCGCCCTGTTGCGCTTCGTTCTGCCCCTGCTTCCCCATGCAGCGGCCGAATGGAAAGGTTTCGTGGTCGCGCTGGCGGTGATCGCAATCTTCTACGGTGGTCTGCTCGCGTTGATGCAGATCAATTTGCGGCGGCTGCTCGCCTTCGCAGCGGTCAGTCATTCCGGTATGCTCGCCATCGGCGTCTTCTGCCTCAATCGGCAAGGTTTCCAGGGCAGCCTGCTGCTGGCCATCAATTTCGGCGTCGCCGCCAGCGGACTGCTGTTCGTGACCGGCGTGATCTACCGCAGTGCGCGGACCACGCTGCTGCCACGCCTGGGGGGGCTCTTCGATGCCATGCCCCTTCTGGGTCTGACTTTCCTCCTCGCGGCGCTCAGTACCATGGCCATGCCCGGCACGCCGGGCTTTGATGCGGCCCACCTCTTGATGGAAGCTGCGATCGAAACCCATCACTGGGGAATCGCGGTCGCCATCGCTTCCGGCAGCGTTGCCTCGGCGGCATTCTTGCTCTGGGCTTTCCAGCGCGCGTTTCTGGCTCAACGCCGCGACAATGCCCTGCACCCCGAGAAGATTCGCCTCAGCCTGGCGGAAGTCTTACTCGCCGTGGTGATCTGCGCCGTGCTCCTGGGTGTGGGCTTTTACAGCAAGCCCTGGCTGGAAATTGTCGATGGCTCTTTGACCACCCTGTCGCAACAATTCGATCCCGCATCCTGAACTTGGCGCGTGCGATACGCAGAAGAACCCCACCAACAGGACGATCCGCCGTGGAAGAAACGCACTTTCCTTTGCTTACCAGTCTGATTTTCCTGCCACTGACGGCGGGACTGCTTCTGCTTTTCCTGCACGACGAGCGCCTGTCACGAACGCTGGCCTTTTCCGCCGCCTTGCTGGAGCTGGGACTGTCCCTCGTTCTGTGGACCCGGTTCGACTTCGACACCGCGGGCATGCAATGGGTGGAAAGGCACGACTGGATCGCCTCCCTTAGAATCCAGTACCTCGTCGGGGTCGATGGTGTGTCCCTATTGTTCCTGCCGCTGACGGCGCTACTGACCATGGCCGTGATTCTGGCCTCATGGACCAGCGTGCAACATCAGGCGAGGCTTTATTACGCGCTGCTGCTGGCGCTGGAAGGCATCACCATCGGTATTTATTGCGCGCTGGATCTGGGCCTGTTCTTTCTGTTCTGGGAGCTGACGCTGCCACCGCTGTTCTTTCTCATCAGTCTGTGGGGGATTGGCCCGCAACGCCGTTATGCGGCTAGCCAATACATCCTCTTCATGCTGGCCGGAGGCGTACCGCTCCTTTTTGGATTCATCCTGCTGGCTTTGAATCATGCTCGGGAAACCGGGCTGTCTGCACCCGCGGGACTCTCCTTCGATTACCTGAACCTGCTGGAGACGCCCATCCCGCTTGAATTGCAGTCGGTCGTTTTCCTTCTGCTGTTTTTTGGCTTTGCCGTCAAGGCGCCCCTGTTTCCTTTCCACGTCTGGCTGCCGACAGCGGCCATGGAAGGCCCCGTCGGGGTGACAGCCCTGTTGATGGGCCTGAAGCTGGGCCTGTTCGGCATCATCCGCTTCGCCGTGCCCCTCGCCCCGCAGGCCGCAAACCAGCATTTCCGGCTGATGGCCACCCTGGGGGTGGCCGGTGCGTTGTATGGTGCGTTGATCGCGCTCAAACAGACCAATCTGCGGCGCCTGCTGGCGTTCTCCAGCATCAGCCATGTGGGTTTCGTGCTGATTGGCATCGCAGCCCTAAACATTCAAGGTATCCAGGGCGCCATATTCCAGCTGTTTAATTTCGGCATCGTCGCCGGTGGCATGTTCCTCATCGCCGGTTTTCTGCAACATCGATTGGGAACGACCGAATTGACGGGTCTGGGCGGCGCGGCGCGGGCCATGCCGCTATTGGCGTCGCTGTTTTTCGTGCTGGGTTTGGCCGGGATGGGCGTTCCCGGCACTAACGGTTTCGCGGCGGAACACCTGATTCTCATCGGCGCTCTCAGGGCGGACTTCGGCATGGGGCTGGCGGCACTGCTCGGCGTCATTCTGGGAGCGGCCTATTTCCTCGGTTTCTTTCAGAAAGCGTTTCTCGGCCCGACTACCCGGCGCGCCGTTCGGGAAGGAGCCGATCTGCGCCCGCGAGAATTCTGCGTAGCCGGGGTCATGGTCTTGCTAAGCCTCGCCTTCGGCTTTTTCCCTCAACCGCTGTTGGATGTCACTCGAAGACCCCTGCAAGCCTGGGTCGCGCGCGTGCAGGGCGGCAATCCCGTGACGCTGGCGAAGGTTGGCGCAGCGCAGGAGCGGGTCGCGAACAGCTTGACACGATGATGTCAATTGCCCGTTTTTGTGGCAACATTAGACATTTGATGTTGAGGAGAAATAACGATGCGAGTGATCCTTCTGGGCAGCCCCGGATCGGGCAAGGGCACCCAGGCTCAGTACATCACCGAGAAATTCGCCATCCCGCAGATCTCGACGGGCGACATGCTGCGCGCTGCCGTTAGGGCCGGCACGCCGCTGGGCCTGGAAGCCAAGAAAATCATGGATGCGGGCCAACTCGTGTCGGACCCCATCATCCTGGGCCTCATAAAGGAACGCATCGTCCATGACGATTGCCGGAATGGCTTTCTGTTGGACGGCTTCCCGAGGACCATTGCCCAGGCCGACGGCCTGGCTGAAATGGGCATCGCCATCGATCACGTGATTGAAATCGCGGTGGAAGACGAGGAAATCGTCAGGCGCATGAGCGGACGGCGCGTTCATCCTGCCTCCGGTCGAACCTATCACGTCGCTTTCAATCCACCAAAAAAAGACGGTCTGGATGATGAGACGGGAGAACCGCTCATCCAGCGCGACGACGACAAGGAAGAAACGGTCCGTAAACGTCTGAGCATTTATCACGACCAAACCAAGCCGCTGGTGAGCTATTACCAGAACAAGGCCAAAGAGGGCGCGGTCAAATTTTCCAGCCTCAAGGGTGTTGGCAGCGTCCAGGAGATCCGGGACCGGGTTTTCACCCTTTTGGTTTAGCGTCCCCAACCGGGTAGACTCAGCAACATGAGTGGCTCGTCGCGCCTCGATTTTTTCCGCGCCCAGCGTCAGCCGCCGCAGAAGCATGGCTAACCCGGCTTGGTCACCCCTCACCGCCGCTGGCTCCTTGCGGCTTTGCCCTTGGTAACCCTATGACTGGAAAAACACTGTATGACAAGCTTTGGGAAGACCATCTGGTTTGCACCGAACCCGACGGCTCCGCCCTGATTTATATCGACCGCCACCTCGTGCATGAGGTGACTTCGCCGCAGGCTTTCGAAGGACTGCGACTCGCTGGGCGCAAGCCCTGGCGCATCGCCGCCAACCTCGCGGTAGCCGATCATAACGTACCGACTGCCGGGCGTGAACAAGGCATCGCCGATCCAATCTCCAGGCTTCAGGTGGAAACACTGGACAGCAACTGCGCCGAATTCGGCATCACCGAATTCACCATGTCCGACCCCCGCCAGGGCATCGTCCATGTTATCGGACCGGAACAGGGCGCGATCCTGCCGGGAATGACCGTAGTCTGCGGCGACTCACACACGTCCACCCATGGCGCCTTCGGCGCCCTGGCCTTCGGCATCGGCACGTCCGAAGTCGAACACGTGCTGGCTACCCAGTGTCTGGTGCAGCGCAAGGCCAAGAACATGCTGATCCTCGTGGATGGACAGACCGAACCGGCCGTCACCGCCAAGGATATCGCCCTGACCATCATCGGCAAGATCGGTACCGCGGGAGGTACCGGCTACTCCATCGAGTTTGGCGGTGACGCCATCCGCGCGCTGTCCATGGAAGGACGCATGACGCTCTGCAACATGGCCATAGAGGCCGGGGCACGGGCGGGATTGGTGGGGGTGGACGAAACCACCATCGATTACATCCAGGGGCGCCCCTTCGCTCCCCAGGGCGTATCCTTTGAACAGGCGGCGGCCGTCTGGCGCGAGTTGCGTAGCGACGCCAATGCCGAATTCGACGTCGTGATCGAACTGGACGCTGCCGCCATCAAGCCCCAGGTTACCTGGGGAACCTCGCCGGAAATGACCGTGCCGGTGAACGCCCTGGTGCCGGATCCGGAACAGGAAAAGGATCCTGTCAAAAAGGAAGGCATGATCCGCGCGTTGCAATACATGGACCTCAAACCTGGCGCGCATATCATCGACATCAGGATCGACAAGGTCTTCGTGGGCTCCTGCACCAACGGCCGCATCGAGGACTTGCGGGCAGCAGCGGAGGTTGCCAAAGGCAAGCACAAGGCCGCGAATGTCCGGCAAGTGCTCATCGTGCCGGGCTCCGGCCTGGTCAAGCAGCAGGCCGAACAGGAGGGCTTGGACAAGATTTTCATCGCTGCCGGCTTCGAATGGCGCGAACCCGGCTGTTCCATGTGTCTGGCCATGAACGCCGACCGCCTGGAGGCCGGCGAACGCTGCGCCTCCACCTCGAACCGGAACTTCGAAGGACGCCAAGGCTACGGCGGACGCACCCATTTGGTCAGCCCGGCCATGGCGGCCGCCGCGGCCATATACGGCCATTTCGTCGATGTCAGTGCTCTGGGCGAAAAACCTGCCAGGGTACCGCCCAATCCTGCGGTTGCCGACGCCCATCGGGGCAAGCCGAAGACGGCTGGCAAGGGCGCATCACCGAAACCCCATGCGGGAAAGCCAAAGCCGCCCAACAAGGTTTCGTCATCCGCACCCCAACCAGGCAAGCCGAAAGGGAGGAAAAAAACTTGAAACCATTCAGAAAAATCAACGCGCGGGTGATTCCGCTGGATCGGGCCAATGTCGACACCGACGCCATCATCCCTAAGCAGTTCCTCAAGTCGATACGGCGTAGCGGCTTCGGCCCCTATCTATTCGACGAATGGCGCTACCTGGATCGCGGCGAACCCGAGATGGATTGCAGCAATCGCCCGCTCAATCCCGACTTTGTCCTCAACCTGCCGGTGTATCGCAGCGCGGAAATCCTTCTGACCCGGGAGAACTTCGGCTGCGGCTCATCGAGGGAACATGCGCCCTGGGCGCTGGCCGATTACGGATTCCGCGTCATCATCGCCCCCAGCTTCGCCGATATTTTTTATAACAACTGCTTCAAGAACGGGATCCTGCCCATCGTTCTGAATGCCAAGACCGTCGACAGCCTATTCAAAGAGGCCAAGCCCGGCTATACCCTGGCCGTCGAGCTGGAATCGCAGACGATCACGACGCATTACGGGGAAAAAATCCCCTTCGAGATCGACGCATCGAGAAAGCATCGTTTGCTGCATGGCCTGGATGATATCGGGCTGACGCTCCAGCACGCCGATGCAATCAGGGCTTACGAAACGCGGCGGGCCAGCGAGGCGCCTTGGCTGTTTGCCGTTACCTCATAAGACAAAGAAAAGGATGATTGCGACATGACCAAGAAAGTTGCTGTCTTGCCGGGCGACGGCATCGGCAGGGAAATCGTCACCGAAGCATTGAGAGTCCTGGACTGCCTGCGGACCGAATACGGCCTCCAGATAGAAACCGAGGAGGCATTGATTGGCGGCGCCGCTTATGACGCGACGGGTACACCTTTCCCCGATGCGACACTCACCCTTTGCCGAGCATCCGACTCGATCCTGTTGGGCGCGGTCGGCGGTCCCAAGTGGGAGCCGCTGGACTACTCGGTACGCCCGGAACGCGGCCTCTTGGGCCTGCGCGCCGAACTGGAACTGTTCGCCAACCTGCGCCCGGCCATTCTCTATCCGCAACTGGTGGCGGCCTCGACGCTGAAGCCCGAGGTCGTTTCCGGTCTCGACATCATGATCGTGCGGGAATTGACCGGCGGCATTTATTTCGGCAAGCCCCGCGGCGTTCGCACCAACGACAAAGGCGAGCGGGAAGGCTACAACACCCTGATCTACAGCGAATCGGAAATCCGCCGCATCGCGCACACTGGCTTCCGGATCGCGCAGAAACGCAACAAGCGTCTGTGCTCCGTGGATAAGGCCAACGTTCTCGAATGCACCGAGTTGTGGCGTCAGGTCATGATCGAGGTCTCCCAAGAATACCCCGATGTCGAATTGAGCCACCTATACGTGGACAATGCCGCCATGCAACTGGTGCGGAACCCAAAGCAGTTCGACGTAATGGTCACCGACAATATGTTCGGCGACATCCTCTCCGATTGCGCGGCCATGCTGACCGGTTCTATCGGCATGTTGCCCTCGGCTTCACTGGACAAGAACGGTAAG
>Ga0209254_10006175_pt1 | contig 11037 bp, 9 predicted proteins | sample FrelakmetDIP11DI_FD_187148 | JGI IMG/M metagenome (GOLD analysis project Ga0209254, IMG submission 187148) | Freshwater lake sediment microbial communities from the University of Notre Dame, USA, for methane emissions studies - DIP11 DI (SPAdes)... | ecosystem: Environmental > Aquatic >... | reverse complement strand
CTTGCGCAGCCCGGGCACAAACAGCACATAGCGCGTGGCATCGTGGCAGAACATCACACACTGACGACGATCCATGCTGAACAGATGGCCGTGCCAGCTACCGAGCGGGCTGGTCTCCTCAAGCGGCACGGGCGAAACGCCAGTCAATTTGGAAGCGAGTTTATGGGAGCAGTGGAGGATCATCCAGGTACGTACGAGGGGTTTGTAAAAAACAATTCGAAGCTGACCCTGAGGTTTTGAACATGTACCGAGAAAATGGAACAGGGTCGCAGGTTGTGAAAGCGATTAAACCGACCGCGTACCCTTGCACGCCGGATAGCTGGGGCACCCCCAGAATACATTGCCCGCATTGCCGCCGCGCTTGGCCGTGCGTTTGACCATGGCTGTGCCGCAAACCGGGCAGCTTGGCACGGCAGAACTTGCCTCAATGCTTGCAGCAGCTTTTGAAACCGCAGGCGCCATCACCCCGCGAATCAGCGCATGCAAAGCCGTGCCGTCGATCAACTCGATGTTGCGGCCATCGGCAAATGCACGCGCATCATTGGTGAACTGCCCGGACGTCACCACAAATCCCCCTGCCGCAGCACCCGCCGCCATCACGCCATACAACTCGCGCACAGTATCGACACCTACCTTGTAAGCTTTCCACTGCTTGCACTGCACCAGCGAGGTTTCGCCACCTTTCTTCAACATCAGGTCTACGCCGCCATCGGCCCCGCCCCCGCCCGTTTCGGTTACGGCATAGCCCTTGTGGCGGAAGGCCTCGCCCACCAAAGCCTCGAACTGCTGCCAACTCATATCGTTGAGCGCGCCCCGGTCAGGACTCGCAGCCACCTGTGCATGCAATGCCTGCCGCTTGGCGCGGCCATAGGCAGACATGGCCGCGCCCACCAGGAAAATGAACGGCAATAGATATTGGCCAACACCAGCCAGCGTCTTGAAAAGCGTCTGGCCGACCAATGCACCCATCTTTCCGGGTTGGGCAACTGCCGTGATCTCACTGACGGCAACGGCATGCAGCCAGAAATATGCGGCGATCGCGAGCACGACGCCCACCCACCAGGGGAGCTTGCTGGTGACTTCCAGCAAATCTTCAACAAAGCTTTGTCTGCGGCGCGTCATTGGTTTTCCCTGGGATCAATCGATCCGGTCATCCCATTTCTTGAAGTACGTCTTCAGCCGCTCCACTGTGTGCCGCCACTTGGGCGTCAAGGGCTGGCAAACAGAATTCTGATTGCCGAACAGCCCGACCTCGTTCACAGCCTGCGCCTCGGGCACAGTGTCGAGCCATGCTACGCGTACAAAGTACTCCGCCTTCTCGGGATCATCCGCTTCCTGTTTGTACATGTCGGCATGCTTGAGTACGTCAAGCGCCGGCCGCTCGCCTTCGGGTGTCTGGATAGTGAATTCCTTGACCGGCAGCACCGTCTCCGTCACACGGCCCACACCGACATAGCCGGTCTTCGGAATCTTGACCCATACCCGGTCGCCGGGTGAAAGCAACTTCAGCGTCTGGCTATACCAGCTTCCGCCGCCTGCACTGATAAAACCATACCGGCGTGCGTCCTCCCAACTCCGGGAACTCGCATCGCCAAACGAGACGTAATACTCCCCGTTCCAGGGTTCCTTCTCGCCTTTACCCTTAGTGGTGCTGGCGACGTTCGCTTGGGTTTCACTGGGGTCGATGAGCCATGCACGACTCAGCAATTGCGCATCTCCGTGCTGAAACACCTGGAAAAACACAGCATTGATGGCAATGTCGCGCGCGTTCAGGTAGCCGATGATGCGTTCAGTAGCGGCATCCAGTTCAGACGCAACGATGATGATCTGGTGCGACTGGTTAAGGGTCTCTTCGTCCAGCGCCGCGCCGAAGCGTTGTTGAAAGGCAGCGTCCAGATTGCCACCGCTGGAGAAGCGCTGGTAAATCTGCGCGATTTTTTCCGCGGTCAACTGCTCCACCCACGAAGCGTAGTCGAGTGCCTGGGCAATGATTTCTCGCGGCGTGCGATCCCGCTTCAATTCGATGAGAACCAGCGAGCCGTCTGGCGCAATGGCAAGCAGGTCAATCCGGCCACCGTGGCTCGTGATTTCCTGGCGCCCGATCAGCATCCATTCGCTGGACAGGATGCGCGGATCGCCCACGATCATCTCTTCCAGCTTCTGCTCGCTGGGCAGGCGGCTTGCGGTGAGGAGCTCGGGTTTATTTCCCACTTTCCAGATGGCGTGTTGTATGGGCATGTTAGGAAACCAGGTTGTGGGCCATCAGCTCTTCAACCGCTTTGAGTCGCTCTTCAAAATGGGTGACTAATGGCGTGTTCTTCGTATTCTTGGAAAATGACAGCACTTCATAGTGGAATGCATTATGGAATGATGCATCACCAATTTCTCGGAGGCGTTTGGCAAGATTAATTGGCTTCTTTCGCATATTGTTGAGCTCGGCCACACGTTCCAGTTTTTCGACGTCAGCCCGTAGCAGGTACTCCTTTGCTGTGTATCGAACAAGAAGCTTCTCAAACAGCTTCTTTGGAAGTGTCTCGGTCTTTGCCCACAACAAACGATTCAGAAGTGGTAAACCACCATTCCAAGTGTCCTTCAGCTTACCCACCGGAATAGCAAAGTAGGCATCAGTGAAAAATCGGACAAGAGCCTTGTCCTGGTTGTCACCTTTCTTCGCAAAAATGGCCTGAATAGACCGACAGCGGTGGGTTTGGAGCTGCTTTGTCGTCCACAAATCAACCTTCTTCTGATTAACTCGCAGACCAAATCGGTCGAGATGTCGGGTCAGCAGCAACATCAATCGTTCGGCATGTTCCGTACCTTTTAGCAGGATCATCTGATCATCTGCATAACGAAAATACAATGCATCAGCTTTGGCGCAGACTTGAGCTGCAAACTTGTCGTATTTCTGAAGATAGAAGTTAGCAAGAATTCGTGAGCAATCCGCCAATGCATCCTGTGGTATGCCCACTGCTTGCGGGTGCAAGCCAGTGTTCTTGCGGTTCCATTGGTTCAGAAAATAGAAGAGCAAGGCAATAATCCAACCCTTTGACGCATCCGCTTCCTCGCGTATCCAGCGTTCGAGAATATCCAGGCGAACACAATCGTAAAAGTTGGAAAGATCGAACTGAAGTACGTGGGAATAGCCCTTGGTATCAAGCTGCGCAAAGAGAAGCGAGTTGAACTCACCGAATGCCGCCATCCATGCGCGTGGATTAAAGGAGTATCGCGCGGTGGAAAAGCCGTTATCAAATTCAACGTCCACATCCTCCATCTTCCGCATCTTGCCGCCGAGAGACCATCCACCGAATGTATTCTCGGTACGGTTTCCACATAAGACGTTCTCAAGCTCCTTGATGCAGAAATAGAAAACGATGTAATCCTCAATGCAAAAAACGGGAACGGTACGTGCGACCCCATAACCCTTGTTCATGACAATCTCTGCCTCTGGAATCGAGGCGGCATAGCGAGCTGAGACTATGTCGTTGTATACCTTGCGGAGTGTGAGCTCGCGGTCGACCTTGGTCACAGGCACCGCAATAGGGAAGGTGCGCTTTTTGAACGCCCGCCAAAAGTCGCTGTTAAACCAACTGTTGAAATCTTCCCACTTCATGCGGATTCAGTCAGTTCAACGACAACGGCATCCATAAGACTTTTGGCGGTGGCGCGGGCGGTGGTGAGTTGGGTTTCCAACTGATCCACCAAGACCATCAGTTGTTCGACTTTGGCGACGATGCGGTGTTGTTCGACGAGGGGTGGGAGCGGGAAAAACCAGCCTGCAATGATAGGCGTGTTCAGGTTCGGCTGCCCCATGCCTTGGTTCACGTTCCGAAACGCTGGTGTCTGGTGTGTAAGGTAGAGGTATCCGAAATCATTCAGGTCAAAGGTGTGAAAGAGTCGAAGGACGGCGACACCGTCATTCATGCAGCCCCTGATTTTGCTTATCTTCGGAACGCCGAGGGTTGCACCGCTGTTAGTTAGCAACAGATCGCCGGGATTGATAAATCGGCTACGCTCTGAGCCTTCCTCAGTCAGGCCGGTCGTGGTTTCAGTTAGATACTTACTGGAGTCCTTGGTTACTTCACCGACCGTAATCCACGGAATTGTGCCACCGAAGAATCGCGGGTCTCCTGCCGGCCGTGGACTACCTCCGCGCGAAATCTCGAACACATCCTGAAGCCGAACCCAGCACCATGACTCCGGAATGTCGTGCGGTGGATTGGTCGAAGAATTGACCCACGCTTTTTTGTCGGCTTTTAACCCACCGCATTCGCTGAGTCTTTTTTTCTCGGTCTCAATTTTGTTGAGCATATCCTGCGCCGGTTCATCGTTAGGGTCTTGCGGGACAAGTTTTCCTTGCACCGCGAGGGTGAGGATGGTTTTACGGAGGTCGGCGGGGATGATGGGGTAGGACTTGTGAAAAAGAAAGTCGAGGTTGGCCGGGGTGGGGGCTTCGGCGAAGCGGGAAAGCGACGCGCGGGCGAGCGCAGCGTGGCGGGTGTCGCGCTCCTGTTGCTGTGCCTCCAGCCGATCACACAAGGCCATCAACTCATCCACCTTCGCCACGATTCGCTTCTGCTCCTCTTCAGGGGGCAATGGAATAGGAAGTGAAAGGAATTCGCTGCGTGCGATACCGCCGATGATCCCAGTCATTCTGGCGGCGAACTCCCTAAAGAACGTTGGCGCTTGATAAACGTAGAAGATGTATCGGGGGTGGATTCCTTCCCAGACCTCATTCGCGTAAAGCTTGTTGCCGAAGCAAATGTCGCGATCGGCAATTCCAATCTTCCGACCAGCACTTCCACCTTCGGCACAAATCAATACGGCTTTCGCGCGAGCAACCTTGAAGCGAGTGTCACCGAGCGCGACTTTCAGTCCATTGTCGTAAACCAATGTATCTCGCCCGTAGCCGACATCTTTAGTTGCAATAAAGGGCAGGCCGTCTTCGATCTTCGCGAGTTCGGCTTTGCCGCTCTCACTAACACTATCGCCGATGAATATCCGTCCAGTGTTACCAAGCCTTGTCCATTCCCATCCCCGTGGGATCTGAAGATAGGCGTCATCACCAACGGGAGAGAGCGCCACTTGCTTACGGACCTTGCCGGCTTGGACGCTCGAAGAGCGTAGGGCTTCCACCCGCTTAAGTAGTTGTGACGCAGGCGCGTCGTTAGCGTTGCGCGGAACCAGGTTGCCACGGATCGCCGATTCGAGGATCAGCTCCCGCATCTTCCCCACCGCATTCGGTGCATCCGCGAACAACTCGAACTTCTCGAAGAACGTCTCCAGCCTCATGCGTCGGTTCCGGCTCGGCTAGTGAGGGCATGGTGCAGTTCCTTTTTCAGCGCGGCGCAGGTGTCGGCAATCTGGGCCAGAAGCATCTCGTATTCCGGCAACAGGTGGTCGACGTCGCCGGGGCCTTCGTCGCTGCGGTGCGGGTTCTTAAGGTCCAGGTTGTAGTTGCCGGCCTTGATGGTGTCGATGGAGACGCGCCAGGCCTGTTCGTTCTCAACCCGGCCGGCGAAGCCCTTCGATTCATCGCCCCACCAGGCGCGTTCCGGCTCGAACTCCTCGATGCGGATCGGTTTGCCCTTGTTGTAACTCTTGGCGCCGGCCGGATAAGGATGCTCGTAGTACCAGACCTCAGTGGTGGGCTGGCCCTTGGTGAAGAACAGCAGGTTGGTGCGGATGCCGGTGTAGGGGTTGAACACGCCGTTGGGCAGCCGCACGATGGTGTGCAGGTTGCACTCGGTAAGCAGCGCTTCCTTGATGCGGGTTTTGACGCCTTCGCCGAACAGCGTGCCGTCGGGCAACACCAGGCCGGCGCGGCCGCCTGGTTTGAGCAGCTTCATGATCAGCACCAGGAACAGGTCGGCGGTTTCCCTTGTGCGGAACTCGGACGGGAAGTTGGCCTCGATGCCGTCTTCCTCCATGCCGCCGAAAGGCGGGTTGGTGACGATGACATCCACGCGCTCCTTGGGCGACCAGTCGCGCAACGGCCGGGCCAGCGTGTTGTCGTGACGGACGTTGGACGGCACATCGATGCCATGCAGCATCAGATTGGTCATGCAGAGCACATGCGGCAGGTGCTTTTTCTCGATGCCGTGGAAGCATTCCTGTATGAATTGCTCGTCGGCCTCGGTCTTGGCCTGCTTGCGTAGGTGTTCGATGGCGCAGGTGAGGAAGCCGCCGGTGCCGCAGGCCGGGTCGAGGAGGGTTTCGCGCTTTTTCAGGCTTGGGTTGACCTGCTCGACGATGAACTGGGTGACGGCGCGTGGGGTGTAGAACTCGCCCGCGTTGCCGGCGGACTGGAGGTCCTTGAGGATTTTTTCGTAGATGTCACCGAACATGTGGCGGTCATCTGACGCATTGAAGTCGATGCCGTTGATCTTGTTGATCACCTGCCGCATGAGGGTGCCGTTCTTCATGTAGTTGTTGGCATCGTCGAACGCGGTGCGCACCAGCACGGCAATCCTGTCGGCGCCGCCGGGCAAAGTCTTGAGCTTGGGCAGCAGCATGTTGTTGACGAAGTCGAGCAATGGTTCGCCGGTGATGCCCTCGTCGTCCGTGGCCCAGTTGCACCAGCGCAGGTGCTGGGGCAGCGGGGATTTGTAGTGGTCAGTGGTCGCGCAGGAGTTCCAGTTCCTTTTCGCGGTCGTCAAAAATCTTGAGGAAAAACATCCAGCCGAGTTGCTCCAGGCGCTGGGCGTCGCCGTAGGTGCCGGCGTCCTTGCGCATGATGTCCTGGATGGATTTGACGATGTTTGAAACGTTGGGCATGGCTTATCTGGATTTTTTGCTGGGGGCTTGCAACAACTGTGCGGTGTTGCCAGCGGTGAGAACATGCATCTGCCGGATGGCGATGGCGTTGAGTTTGGTGAGGCGTTCGCCCTGGGGCAAGGCCATGTGAATGAATTCGGCGTTCATGGCTTCGATGTTGGCGAGGACGAGCAACTGCTCGATGCTGGCGTATTCGCGCATATTGCCTTCGAGCTTGGGGTTGGCATCGCGCCACTGTTTGGCGGTCTGGCCGAACAGCGCCACGTTGAGCAGATCGGCCTCGGTGGCATAGGTCATGGCGGCCTGAGCCGGGGTTACGGCGGCGGGAATGAGGTTGGCCTTGATGGCATCGGTGTGGATGCGGTAGTTGAGCTTGGACAGGGTGCGGTTGAGGTTCCATGACAGCGAAAGGCGGCGGTTTTCGTCGTCCTTCAGGCGCTGGAATTCCTTGATCAGGTAAATCTTGAATTCGGGGCTGATCCACATGCCGAATTCAAAGGCGATGTCCTTGTGGGCGTAGGTGCCACCGTATCGTCCCGTGCTGGCCTTCAGGCCGATGGCCCCGGTTTTCTCCGTCCACTCCTTCACGCTGAGCTTGTAGCTGTTGAGGCCCGCCTGGCTTTTAATTATGGCGAATTCGCCGTAATTAAAAGCGGGGTTGTGAACCGACTCCCAGATGCCGAGGAATTCGACGGTGTTCCGGTTTCTGAGCCAGTCGGAAATGAAAAAGTCCCCGTCCTTGGCTTTGAGCATGTCGGTCAGGGAAATGAAATCCCCATCCTGACCGGTGAGTATGGTCACGTCCGTTCCCCGGACGTCGATGGTCGTTTTTTTGGGCTTTGGCATGGTCAGGCTGCCTTCCAGTAAAGCTCGGTTTCCAGCTCACGTATCGCGGCAAGGTAGCTCTGCTTGCCGCCGAAGAGCTTGACGATTTCGACTGGCGTGCCGAACGCCGTCAGCGGGTCAACCTTGAGGATGTCGAGCGATTCGACGCTCTTGATGCCGCCGTCGGCGTATTTCTCCAGGAGCGCATCGAGCACGGCGCGGGTCTGCTCGCCGTATTTGGCAAAGACATTGCGTTTTTTCACCTGGGCGGCCCGCTCGCTCCGGGTCAGCGGCGGCTGGTCGAAGGCGACGTGGCAGACGAGGTCGAAGGCGTCGTAGTCACGGCCGACCTGTTCGGCGAGTTCATCGAGGAAAACGCCGTGGGTGGCCAGCTCGTCGATGATGGCCTGTTTGCGGTCCGCGTCGTTCCAGGCGTTGAGGAAGGCTTTGAGCGAGGCGTAGGCCTTGCGTACCGTGTTGCGCGTGTAGTCCTTGAGCGATTCGGTAATGAGCTTGCCCTGCTCGTCCAGATACTGGACGCGCTCGGTGGCGACGCGGACTTCGACGTCGTCGACGTAGTATTTTCTGGGAGGCTCGCCCGTGACGGGTGGTTCGATGGGCTCGGCGGGCTCGTAGATCACCTCTCCCGTCTCGTCTTCGGTGCCCGGTAGTTCATCAGGCGGAACCGGCGGCTCGCCGGGGCCGGGTTCGTAAATCTGCACCGGATCGCCGTCGAAGGCCGGGTCCGCGAACAGTGCGGTGGCCCGCTTGAAATCCATGATGGTGAAGAAGAACTTGTTGTAGTCCTCGTTGATGCGCGTACCACGGCCGATGATCTGCTTGAACTCGGTCATGGAGTTGATGCGCTTGTCGAGCACGATGAGATGGCACGTCTGGGCGTCGACGCCGGTGGACATCAGTTGCGAGGTGGTAGCGATGACCGGGAAAGTGGATTCCGGGTCGATAAAGTTGTCGAGCTGGGCCTTGCCTTCGTCATTGTCGCCGGTGATGCGCATGACGTAGCGTTTGTTGGCGGCAGCCAGATCGGCATTGGCATTGACCAGGGCTTGGCGCATGCGCTCGGCGTGATCGATGTTCTCGCAGAAGACGATGGTCTTGGCGAAGCGGTCGGTGGCCTTGAGGAATTCGGTGATCTTGCCGGCGACAACCTGGGTACGCTTTTCCAGTATCAGGTTACGGTCGAAATCGGTTTCGTTGTATTCGCGGTCTTCGATTTCGTTGCCGTACCTATCGGTCTTGCCCTTTTCCGGCCGCCAGCCATCCAGATCCTTGTCGAGGCCGATGCGCACTACCTTGTAGGGCGCGAGGAAACCATCGGCGATGCCCTGCCTCAGTGAGTAGGTATAAATCGGGTCACCGAAGTAATGAATGTTGGAGACCTCCTTGGTTTCCTTCGGCGTCGCGGTAAGACCGATCTGGGTAGCGGTAGAGAAATACGTCAGCACATCGTGCCAGGCCGCATCTTCCGCCGCGCTGCCCCGATGACATTCGTCCACGATGATCAAATCAAAGAAATCGGGCGAGAACTGCTTATAGATGTTCCGCTCTTCCTCGGTTCCGGTAACCGCCTGATACAGCGACAGATAGATTTCAAAAGATTTGTCGACCGAGCGGTTGGTAATCTTGGTCATCGCCTGACCAAAGGGTTTGAAGTCGTTGGTCTTGGTTTGGTCGGCAAGTATGTTGCGATCGACGAGGAAGAGGATGCGCTTCTTGGCGCCCGACTTCCACAGCCGCCAGATGATCTGAAAGGCGGTGTAGGTCTTGCCGGTGCCGGTCGCCATGACCAGCAGGAGGCGGTTCTCGCCACTGGCGATAGCATCAACCGTGCGGTTGATGGCGTTGAGTTGATAGTAGCGCGGTGTCTTGCCGGAGCCGTCATCGTAGTAGTCCTGCGTGGCGATGGTTTCCTGCGCGTCGTTATATCCCTTGGCCTGACGATAACGTGCCCAGAGTTCCGCGGGCGTGGGGAACTGATCGAGCGGGATTTCACGTTCGACTACTCCGTTTGCGCCAGTGCGGTCGTGCTCCAGGAAGGCGTCGCCGTTGCAGCTGTAGGCAAACGGGACATCGAGAATCTCTGCATACTCCAGCGCCTGCTGCATGCCGTCGCCTACGCTGTGGCAGTTGTCCTTTGCTTCAATTACGGCGATAGGAATATTGGGCTTGTAATACAGGAGATAGTCAGCCTTTTTGGCTTCGCCGCGCCTCACAGTCTTGCCCCGAACGATGACGCGGCCCTTGGTGAAGTAAATCTCTTCACGAATCTGGGTCATCACGTCCCACTTGTCACCATCTGCGCCGACGATGGCGGGCGTGATGAACTTGGTGCGGATGTCTGCTTCGGTGAGTTCTTTTTTGTTCATGCGGCCAACCTAATCGGCGTACATGTGGTGACAAGGGAAGCGGGGATGTTGGCGACCGATGCATCGCAGACGCGCCAGCCTGCCGCCACCAGCAGCACATCGATATTCCCCCTCGCTTGTTGTTCTGGCTGTGGAGCCAAGACACCCCCCTTATTTGTTATCTGCCGAATCTTCGCACATCCGGCTGGATGGGCGAACCCGTTAGAGAAACCCTGAACAAGTCCACTTCGGTCATTCCGGCGAAAGCCGGAATCCAGTTAAATCAAGCATCTGGACCCCGGCTTTCGCCGGGGTGACGACTTGTTCAGGGCTACCTTAGCTGCTTCCCAACCCCCGCCCCCTGCCCAGCCCTGCATGTACAGCCGCTCCTATGCGACCGCTTTTCATAACTCGATGGCTTTTAGGAGTAGCTCGGCTGTAACGATGGGGCATTTGAACTGCTCGGCCAGGCTCAGCAAATCCTGATCACCAGTGGCGAGAAAGTCGGCCTTGCCGGCGATGGCGAGTTGCAGAAATGGCTGGTCGAAGGGATCGCGGCAGTCGGGGGTGACGGGTGGCGGATTGGGAATGCGCACGGTGGCGCACCACGGCAGGTAATCGGCCAGCAACTCCTGTTGATCTTCGTCGCTGAGTTTGAATTTGGGATAGGCCAGCACGCGGATCAGCTCGGCCGTGGTGGCCTTGGCGACGAGCGGCACGCACTTGCCGCCCTGCCAGGCGTGGCGCAACGCCGCGAGTTGGCCGTTGGCGAATACCAGGGCGGAAAGCACCAGATTGGTATCGAGCACGACCCGCGGCGGGTGGCTCATTTCTTGCGCTTGCCTGCCGGTTGGCGTGCCCAGTCGACGGCGTCGGCGATGTCCTGCTCGTTCAGGTCGAGCTCTGCCAGCTTGGCGCGCACCGCATCGGCACGCTGGATGCGCACGGGGGTGAGAATGATCTGGCCATCCCGGGTTTGCACGTCGAAGTATTCAACCTCGCCCAGCGCATTGGTCACGCTTTTGGGCAGGGTGAGCTGGTTTTTGGCGGTCATCTTGGCGAGCATGATCTA
>Ga0209254_10006174_pt1 | contig 11039 bp, 7 predicted proteins | sample FrelakmetDIP11DI_FD_187148 | JGI IMG/M metagenome (GOLD analysis project Ga0209254, IMG submission 187148) | Freshwater lake sediment microbial communities from the University of Notre Dame, USA, for methane emissions studies - DIP11 DI (SPAdes)... | ecosystem: Environmental > Aquatic >... | reverse complement strand
CCTTCGCGGCCGATAGGCTTGTGTTGTGTCGATGGCCTTGGCGGCCTGCCAGGATGCCGAGGCCATCGAAACCAGACAAGCCGAGCGGCCGCAACAGACGAATAGCAGTCCGCAGGACCCGTGCGACGGAGTCGCGAAACCGTATCAGGCGTTGCTCATCGCCCGGACTTCAGCAATGGTGGTCACACCCGCCAGGACCTTCTCGATCCCGTCCTGGCGCAGCGTGCGCATGCCATCGGCCAGCCCCTGGCGCTGCAGCTCCTCGACACGACTGCCGGTCTGGATCAGCCGGCGCATCTCACGCGTCACGCTGAGCAGTTCGTGCATTGCAGCGCGACCGCGGCGGCCGGTGCCCTCGCAGGCCTCGCATCCAGCAGCCTCGTAGTGTTGCAACGCCCCCTGTGCGCCGAAGCGAGCCTGCCAGTCGGCCAGCACCAACGCCCGGGCGGGCTGCGCGTCGGGCGGGAAGGCGTGAATGTGGTCGAGCAGGAGCTCTTCGACTTCTTCCGGCGTGGCCTCGCGCGCCGTGCGGCATTGCGGGCACAGGCGCCGCACCAGCCGCTGCGCCAGCACGGCCAGCAGCGAGTCGCCGAAGTTGAACGGGTCCATGCCCATGTCGAGCAAACGCGTCACGGTCTCGGGCGCGCTGTTGGTGTGCAGGGTCGACAGCACCATGTGACCGGTCAGCGAAGCTTCGATCGCCGTGCGCGCCGTCTCGGTGTCACGGATTTCACCGACCATGATCACGTCGGGGTCGGCACGCAGGAAAGCGCGCAGGGCCTTGGCAAATGTCCAGTCGATCTTCGGGTTGACTTGCACCTGGCGCAGCCCGGCCTGCGTGATCTCGATCGGGTCTTCGGCCGTCCAGATCTTTCGGCCCACGGTATTGATCTGAGCCAGCGCCGAGTGCAAGGTGGTGGTCTTGCCGCTGCCGGTCGGGCCCACGCAAAGCACCAGGCCGTAGGGCCGCTCGACCGCTGCCGAGAGGCGCTTGTAGTTGCCCGTCGACAGGCCGAGCTGGTCCATCGCGATCGGCTTGCTCGACAGCAGCAGGCGCACGACGACGTCTTCGAGCCCGTTGTTGGTGGGGATCGTTGCCACGCGCAACTCGATCTTGTGCTGCGGCGAGAACTTGGCGAAGTTGATCTTCCCGTCCTGCGGTTTGCGCTTCTCGCTGATGTCGAGATCGCACATGATCTTGATGCGCGCCACCAGGGCCTGGCGGTAGGTGTGCGGCAACTCGAGGTAAGGCTTGAGCACGCCGTCCTTGCGGAATCGGATGCGCAGCTTGTCGCGGCCGGGCATGGTCTCGAAGTGGATGTCGGAGACGCCCTGGGCGTGGGCATCGATGATGGTCGTGTTGACCATGCGCACCAGGGAGTTGTCGGACTGTTCGATCGAGGTCTCGTCTTCGCGGTCACTTTGCGAATGCTGTTGCTCGAGCGATTCGAGCAGTTTGCCGGCGTCAGCGGTGTCGAACTCGATCGCCGTATCCGGTTGCGCGGACACGTTGGCAGACCACGTGTCGGTCCCGAAGCGCTGATATGTTTCGGCAACCACTTGCGGCAGCGCTTCGGCCAGAGCCAGCGTGGGCACGACCTTCAGCTGGGTGATGAATTCCAGTTCGTCGATCTCGGCCCGGCGCGACGGATCGGCCATGGCCACGACCAGTTGGCTGCCGCGCAACAGCAACGGCAGCACGGCCATGCGCCGGGCGACCGAAAATGGCAACTTCCTGACCGCGTCGACCTCGACCGGAAACGCTGCGGCATCGACCACCGGATAGCCCATCTTGCGCGCCAACGCCAGCTGCAGATGTTCTCGCGACACCTTGCCATCGCGCACCAGCAGTTCGCCCAGCGGCGTCGAACGGTCGGATTTCTGTTGTTCGAGGGCCTGGGTCAGCTGGTCTGCGCTGATCATCTTCATAGCCACCAGGGCCTCGCCGATGCGAACCACCGGCATGCGCGTTTGCTGGTCGATCGCCGCCAGCAACTCTTCCGGCGCAACGATGCGGTTGGCCAACAGCAGCGCCCCCAACTTGCGGGTTCGCAGGTTGGATTGCTCCGCAACCGCGGAGGCAACCTGCTCGGGCGTTGCCGCCTGCTGCTCCACAAGAACCTCTCCGATGCGCGGGCCGACCTCGAACTCGGTGTAGGCGCTGCTGGGCACGAACCCGCGCAACACGCTGCCACGTTCATCGACCGGCGGGAACAGGAACAGGCCATGCGGCGACTGCACATGGCCGACACTGCGGCCCGACAACCAGCCACCGCCCCGAGCCTGGCGCAGGCGGTAGTCCGACACTGGGCGATGCGACAGCAGCGCGGCGTGCGGATCGCCGGCAGCGGGGGTCTGCACCGCGAGTGCCTCAGTCAGTGTTATGCGGCGAAATTGTGCAAAGCGCAGCGTCATCTCGGCCTGGGTGGAAGCAATGCGCACCCGCACGCGGCCGGCCTCGAAGTCCAGAGCCAACAACGCGGCGCCGATCGCCTTGCTAGTCAGCCCTTCGATCAAGCATGCAGCACCGACATGGTCGGTCGGCGCGGCATAGCCGGCGAACGGCGGCGTTGGCCAGCGCCACGGTGGAGCCGCCGCCTCGATAGGCGCCAATGACAAGCTTGGTGAAGACAGATCGGACATGGCAGTTCCTGGCAAGACGAAGTCGTAGCCGATGCTAGGGCGTGATGTCGACAGTGAGAGCCACGAAAAGTGGCCGCAAACGCCGTCAGTTCAGAGGCTGCGAAGACCGCCCGGCGTTGTCACCAGTGACCTGAGGTGCAGCGGCACGTTGTCGGCCCAGCGGTCATTGCCCAGCCGTTGCGGCAGTGCCGCCAGGGCCAGCGCAATTTGCCCGCGCGAGGCCAGCACCGGTACCACGTTCAGGCCAGCCAGCGCCTGCAAAGCCTGTAGTCGCGGCACGCGGGCCAGGTCGTCGATGGCGACGATCAAGCGGTTGCGATCCTGAATCAAGGGGATGGCGTGGTGCTCCAGCAAGGCCTTCTGCGACAGTTTACGCGCGACGTCCGGGTCGATCGGAAACCGTGACAGGTCGACCAGCGGGTAGCCCATCTTGTGCGCCAGCGCGGTCTGCAAGTCGGCGCGCTCGAGCAGACCGGCGGCGACGAGTTCGTCGCCCAGCGGCCGCGCGTTCTGCGGCGCTTGGTCGCGCAGCGCGCGATCGAGCGTTCCGCGGGTGATGAAACCGAGGTCGACCAGGGCCTCGCCGAGCGGCTTGATAGGTGCGCGCAGCTGAGCGTCGAGGGCCGTAAAGAGCTCCTGCGGCGTGGCGATCCAGCGTTCTGCCGCCTCTTCCTCGGCCGACTTGCCGAAGTGCACCGCCTTGCAGGCGTCCTGCGGCACGAACACGCGCTCGACCGCCGCACCGTCGTCGACCGGTGCATACAGATATACGCCGCCGTCCTGCAACACATAGCCCATCGTGCGACCGGTCAGGTGGCCGCCGGCGATCAGCTCGACGCGGTAGCCGCGCTCCTGCGCCGCCACGGGTACACGCTCGACCGGCGCGTCGGGCGCCCGCCGCGCGAGGGGCCAAGGAGTGGTCAGGGTCAGGCGGCGAAACTTGTCAAAGGGCAGCGCCAGCAGCTCACCGACTGGGCCGATGCGAAAACGCAGCACCGCGGCCTCGGTGTCGAATGCCACCAACTGTCCATCGACCGCGGCGCCATTCGGCGTTTCAACCCGGCACGGCTGCACCGCAGTGTCGATTGACGTCATGGCCTGGCGGCGCGCGAACGGCGGCTGCGGCCAGGCCCACGCGAGCTCGGCGTCGAATATCAGCGTCGGCAGCGGGGTGTCAATGGTGGGAAGGGAGGCCATCGGGGGGCGTTTCGTTTGAGCGGAGTGATCGACCGTGAGGGCCGAAACCAGGCCGAAGCCGAAGTGTCACGAAGGATATCTTCGGCTAGCCCGACTGTCCGTGAACTATTGTTCCGGCACACCCGCGGTAACGCGCGAGCACCCGGCTGCGGGTGGCCCTTCGCTGCCCCTGTGTCGTCAGCGGGAGACGCCCATCAGCACATCGGGCAACCAGGTCGCGATGGCAGGAAAGACCGTGATCAGCACCACGGCCACCAGCATGCAGACGAAGAAGGGGATCGTTGCGCGCGCAATGCGGTTGCTGTCGATGCCGGTCATGTTCTGCAGCACGAAGAGGTTGAAGCCCACCGGCGGCGTGACCTCGGCGATCTCGATCAACAGGATGATGAAGATGCCAAACCAGACCAGGTCGAAGCCGGCCTTCTGCACCATCGGCAGCACCACGGCCGAGGTCAGCACGATCATCGAGATGCCGTCCAGGGCGGTGCCGAGAATCAGGTACACGACCACCAATACCGCGATCAAGCCATAGGGCGACAACTGCGCCGCCGTCACCGCTTCGGCGAGCGCGCGCGGAATGCCGGTGAAAGCCATCGTCTTGGTCAGGAACGCGGCGCCGGCGAGGATGAACATGATCATGCAGCTGACCCGCGTGGCACCCATCAGACCCTGCCAGAAATTGGCCACGGTGAGGCTGCGGCCAACTGCGGCAATGACCAGCGCACCGAGCACGCCGTAGGCCGCGCATTCGGTGGCGGTGGCGATGCCGGCCACCAGCACCCAGACGATGAACACGATCAACAAGCCGCAGGGAATCAGGCTGCCCGAGCGGCGCAGCTTCTCAGCCAGCGTGGTCGGCGCCTCGGGTGGCGGCACCTTGTCGGCATGGCGCCAGCTCCACCACCCGATGTAGCCCGAGAACAAGGCCATCAGCATGAAGCCGGGCAAGAAGCCGGCGAGGAACAGGCGTATCACGCTGGCATCTGCCGCCACCGCATACACCACCATCGTGATCGACGGCGGAATCAGGATACCCAGGCCGCCAGCCGCGGCCAAGGCACCGAGGGCGAGATTGCGGTCGTAGCCGCGGCGGCTGAGCTCCGGCAAGGCCACCTTGGCAATCGTGGCGCAGGTGGCGGCGGACGAGCCCGACACCGAGCCGAAGATGCCGCAGCCCAGGATCGTGGTGTGCATCAGGCGACCCGGCACTTTCGACAGCCACGGCGCAAGGCCGTCGAACATCTGCTCCGAGAGCTTGGTGCGGAACAGGATCTCGCCCATCCAGATGAACAGCGGCAGCGCCGCCAGCTCCCAACTGGCCGTCGTTTCCCAGAACGCCGAGAAGAGGTTCTTGCCCGGCTGCGTATTGACGAAGGCGGCCTGCCCGACCCAGCCGACGATCGCCAGCGCCATCGCAATCCAGACCCCGCCCGTGAGCAGCAGCAGCAGGATGAACAGCAGCAGGCCGCCGATCTCGACCAGACTCATCAGAGATCTTCAGAGAAGTCGCCGCGCGCGTGGCGCTCTTCGACGCAGGTGACGTAATGCGGCCGCCCGCCGCGCGCGACGCCCACGCATTCGTCGAGCACCGCGATCACGAAGACCACCGCGCCGACGACGAAGCTCATTTGCGGAATCCAGATCGGGATCGCGACCATATTGCCAGCGATCTCGTTGAACTGCCAACTCTCCCAGGTGAAGCGCGCGGCCCAGAAACCGAGGTAGCCGACCGCCGCCGCGGCCACCAGCAAGGCAGCGACTTCAAAGCGCCGCCGCATCGCCGGACCGAGGACTTCGAGGAGAAGCGTGACGCGCACGAAGTCCCCGTTGCGAAAGCTGTAGGCCATTCCGAGGAAGGCCGCCGCCGCACAAAGCCACGACACCACGTCGTTGATCCAGCTGATACGCCAGTTCAGGCTGCGACCGATCGAGCCGCCGATCATCAGCACCAGGATCGCCAGCACGCACAGCGCGGCGACCGCGCCGCCGGCGGCATACAAGGTATCGAGGGTGCGGCGCATGGTGGCTCGGCGTGCGCCGCAGCGCGCCTACTTGCGGAACGCGTCGACCAGGGCCTTGCCGTCGGGCCCGGCCTTGTCCAGCCACTCGGTCAGCATGGTCTCGCCGACCTTCTTCATGTCGGCCTTGAGTTGCGCGCTGGGGGCGACGATTTGCATGCCGCCGGCTTTCAGCTTGTCCAGGCTCTCGGTGTTGACGCGCCTGCTGGCTGCCCAGCCGCGAACCTCGGCGTCAGCGGCGGCCTTCTGAACGGCCGCCTTGGTCGGTGCATCGAGTGCGTCATAGGCAGCCTTGTTGACGATGATGGCGTTCTTCGGCAGCCACGCCTGGGTGTCGTACCAGTACTTCAGGCTCTCGTAGGTCTTGGTATCGACGCCGGTCGAGCCGCTGCTCATGTAGCTCTCGACCACGCCGGTGGCCATCGCCTGCGACAACTCGGCTGCCTGGATCGTGACCGGCTGCGCACCGACCAGCTCGGCGATCCGCGCCGTGGCCGGGCTGTAGGCGCGCCACTTCGAGCCCTTCAGGTCGGCCGCCGAGGCCAGCGGCTTCTTGGAGTAGATGCCCTGCGGCGGCCAGGCCACGGTGTACAGCAGCAGCATGCCCTGCTCGCCGAGCTTCTTCTCCAGCAAGGGGCGCTGCGCCTTGTACAGCTTCATCGCCTCGTCGTAGCTGTCGGCCAGGAACGGCAGGCCGTCGGCACCGAAGAGTTGCCACTCGTTCTGGTAGTTCACCAGCAGGATCTCGCCGGCTTGCGCCTGTCCGCCCTGGACGGCGCGCTTGATCTCGGGTGCCTTGAACAGCGAGGCGTTGGCATGCACCGTGATCTTCAGTGCACCGGCCGTGGCCTTGTCGACATCGGCGGCGAACGCAGCCAGGTTCTCGCTGTGGAAGTTGGTGGCCGGGTAGGCGGCGGCTAGGTCCCACTTGGTTTGGGCGCAGGCGGCACCGGCGGCGGCGAGCGCGGCGCAGGCCAAGAGAATTGATCGGATCGGTCGCATGGGGGTCTCCACGGAAAGCACAACGGGGCCGCTAGCATAGGCTGTGCCGGGTCATGCCTCGACCGGGGCTTCCCCGAATCCGGTCGTCCAGGAGCCTTTGATGACGCCCTACCCCCCCCGCTGGCAGTTCTGGATCGACCGTGGCGGCACCTTCACCGACATCGTCGGCCGCGCGCCCGACGCGTCGCTGCACACCCTTAAGTTGCTGTCGGAGAACCCGGAGCAGTACCGCGATGCCGCCGTCGAGGGCATCCGTCGCTTGCTCGGTCTGGCGCCCGGTGCGCCGATCACGCCCGCGCAGGTCGAGTGCGTGAAGATGGGCACCACCGTGGCCACCAATGCGCTGCTCGAGCGCAAGGGCGACCGCACCCTGCTGGTCACGACGCGCGGTTTTCACGATGCCTTGCGCATCGCCTACCAGGCGCGACCGAAGCTGTTCGAACGCCACATCGTGTTGCCCGAGCTGCTCTACGAACGCGTGATCGAGGCTCAGGAGCGCATCGGTGCGCATGGTGAGTTGCTGCAGCCCCTGGACGAGGCCCGGCTGCGGCGCGACATGCAGGCCGCCTTTGACGTGGGTATCCGTGCCGTTGCCATCGTCTTCATGCACGGCTACCGCTACACCGCACACGAGGCCGCGGCCGCGACGCTGGCGCGCGCCATCGGCTTCACGCAGGTCAGCGCCTCGCATGAGGTCAGCCCGCTGATGAAACTCGTCGCGCGGGGCGACACCACCGTGGTCGATGCCTATCTCAGCCCGATCCTGCGCCGCTATGTCGACCAGGTCGCCAGCCAGATGCCGGGCGTGCGCCTGTTCTTCATGCAGTCGAGCGGTGGCCTCACCGAAGCCCACCACTTCCAGGGCAAGGACGCGATCCTCTCGGGCCCCGCCGGCGGCATTGTCGGCATGGTGCGCACCGCCGTCGCGGCCGGGCACCACAAGGTCATCGGCTTCGACATGGGGGGCACCAGCACCGACGTGTCGCACTATGCCGGCGAGTTCGAACGCGCCTTCGAGACCCAGGTCGCCGGCGTGCGCATGCGCGCGCCGATGATGAGCATCCACACCGTGGCCGCCGGCGGCGGCTCACTGCTGCAATTCGACGGCGCGCGCCTGCGCGTCGGCCCCGAGAGCGCGGGTGCCAACCCCGGCCCGGCCAGTTATCGCCGCGGCGGGCCGCTGGCCACCACCGATGCCAATGTCTTGCTGGGCAAGATCCAGCCAGACTACTTCCCGAAGGTCTTCGGCCCACAGGGCGACGCCGCCCTTGACCGCGACGGCGTGGTGCTGAAGTTCGAGCAACTCGCCAAGCAGGTTCACGCGGCCACCGGCCGCGACACGACACCCGAATCACTCGCCGCCGGTTTCTTGCAAATCGCGGTGCAGAACATGGCCAACGCGATCAAGCGCATCTCCGTTGCGCGCGGCTATGACGTGACGCAGTACACCCTGCAATGCTTCGGCGGCGCCGGCGGCCAGCATGCTTGCGGCGTGGCCGACGCGCTGGGCATGAGCCGCATCTTCGTGCACCCGCTGGCGGGGGTGTTGTCGGCCTATGGCATGGGCCTGGCCGACCAGATTGCCATGCGCGAGGCTTCGCTCGAACGGCTGCTCGATGCCGACGGCCTGGCCGCCGCCGAAACCAAGCTGGCGCAGCTGGGCGACACAGCGCGCAACGAAGTCGCGAGCCAGGGCGTGCCAGCAGCGGCCATCGAAATCCGCCGCAACGTGCATGTGCGCTATGAGGGCACCGACACCGCGCTGGTCCTGCCCTTCGGCAACATCGCCGCGATCCACCGTGCCTTCGAGGCCGGCTACCGCCAGCGCTTCGCCTTTCTGATGAGCCAGCGTGGCCTGGTGATCGAAGCGGTCTCGGTCGAGGCCGTCGGCGCCGGGGAACGCTTCGATGCAGTGGTCACGGGCGACGAGTCTGCGTCCTACACGCCCACGACCGATGCCCGCGTGCGCATGCACAGCGAGCGCTGGCTCGACGCGGGCCTCCACGTGCGCGAATCGCTGCGCGCGGGGGCCACGATCGACGGCCCGGCCATCGTCGCCGAGCGCAACGCCACCACCGTCATCGAACCCGGCTGGCAGGCCCGCTTGACGAGCGCCGGACCGATCGAGCTGATGCGCGTCTTGCCGCGCGCAACCCAGCACGCCATCGGCACCGACGCCGACCCAGTGATGCTCGAGGTCTTCAACAACCTGTTCATGAACATCGCCGAGCAGATGGGCCTGAGGCTGCAGAACACCGCCCACTCCGTCAACATCAAGGAGCGCCTGGATTTTTCCTGTGCGCTGTTCGACGCCGACGGCAGCCTGATCGCCAATGCGCCGCACATGCCGGTGCACCTGGGCTCGATGAGCGAGTCGATCAAGACCGTGATCGAGCGCAACGCCGCGATGCGCGTAGGCGACGTCTACGTGCTCAACGACCCTTACCACGGCGGCACGCACCTGCCCGACGTGACCGTCGTGACACCCGTCTATCTGGATGAGCCCTCCCCCTTCGAGGGGGAGGGTGTGGGTGGGGGTGGGCGTCAGGACGGCGGCTTGCCGCGTGACGCCACGTTTTACGTGGCGTCACGCGGCCACCATGCCGACATCGGCGGCAGCACACCGGGCTCGATGCCGCCGTTCTCGAAGACCATCGACGAGGAAGGCGTGCTGTTCGACAACTTCCTGCTGGTGCGAGACGGTGTGCTGCGTGAGCCCGAACTGCGCGCGCAACTGGCAAGTGGTCGCTTCCCGGCCCGCAACCCGGATCAGACGATTGCCGACCTGCGCGCGCAGATCGCCGCCAACGAGAAAGGCGTGCAGGAACTGCATGCGATGGTCGCGCAGTTCGGCCGCGCCACCGTCGCTGCGTACATGGCGCATGTGCAGGACAACGCCGAGGAATCGGTGCGCCGCGTGATCACCGCGCTGAAGGATGGCGCCTTCAACTTGCCGCTCGACAACGGCGCGCAGATCGCCGTCAAGGTCACGGTGGATGCCGCTGCGCGCGAGGCGACGATCGACTTCACTGGCACCAGCGCGCAGTTGCCGAACAACTTCAACGCGCCCAAGGCCGTCACGATGGCCGCGGTGCTGTACGTCTTTCGCACACTGGTCGACGACGACATCCCGCTCAATGCCGGCTGCCTCAAACCCCTGCAAGTCATCGTGCCCGAGGGCTGCATGCTCAACCCGCGGCCACCGGCGGCGGTGGTCGCCGGCAACGTCGAGACCAGCACCTGCGTGACCAATGCGCTCTACGGCGCCCTGGGCGTGATGGCTGCCGGCCAGTGCACGATGAACAACTTCACCTTCGGCAACCAGACCCATCAGTACTACGAGACGATCAGCGGCGGCTCGGGTGCCGGCCCGGGTTTCAACGGCACCAGCGTCGTGCAGACCCACATGACCAATTCGCGCCTGACGGACCCCGAGGTGCTCGAGTTCCGATTCCCGGTGCGGCTGGAGAGCTATGCGATCCGCCCCGGCTCCGGCGGCGCCGGGCAATGGCGCGGCGGCGACGGCGGCGTGCGCCGCGTGCGCTTTCTCGAGCCGATGAGCGCCTCGATCCTCTCCAACGGCCGCCATGTGCCGGCCTTCGGTGGCGCAGGCGGCGAGCCGGGCGCGCTCGGCGTCAACCGCATCGAGCGTGCCGATGGCCGCATCGAAATCCTCGACCACATCGGCTCGGCTGAGTTGCAGACCGGCGATCAATTCGTCATCGAGACGCCGGGCGGCGGCGGCTGGGGCGCGCCACCGCATTAGCGTCAGGGGCTGCCCTCACGCCTCGCCATCGCGATAGGCCCGCCAGCGTGGCAGCGCCTGGTGCATCAGCGCCACCTGGCGCGCGAACGCCGGGCAGGCCGCGCACACCTTCAGGTGCACCCATACGGCACCGCGCTCGATCGGGGCGAGCTGGCGGTCCTCGCCGGCCAGCACCAGCTCAGTGACTTCACGGCAATTGCGGAACAGGAATTTCATGCGACGGCCTTCTTGGCGGCGACGCCGAACCAGCGTTCCTGCAGGCAGGTCTGCAGGCGCAAGCGGGCTCGGTGCAGCAGCACCCACAGGTTGGTCGTCGTGATGCCCAATTCCTTGCAGATCTCTGGCGAATCGAGTTCGAGCCACTCGCGCATCATGAAAACCCGGCCCTGCACGCCAGGCAGTTTTTCGACGCA
>Ga0209254_10006173_pt1 | contig 11039 bp, 11 predicted proteins | sample FrelakmetDIP11DI_FD_187148 | JGI IMG/M metagenome (GOLD analysis project Ga0209254, IMG submission 187148) | Freshwater lake sediment microbial communities from the University of Notre Dame, USA, for methane emissions studies - DIP11 DI (SPAdes)... | ecosystem: Environmental > Aquatic >... | reverse complement strand
ATGCCACATCGCAGACGAATTCAACACCCGTTTCCGGTTCTTTGGGTAGCTGCGTCATACTCAGCACGATTCACCAACGGGTGGTTTATGCTCCTATCAACGCGACGCATTGGTTGAAATGCTCGACGCGGAACTGGCGAAGTAATCCAGAAATTCGGTACGCTCCAGCGGCAACCGCGCCGAAGCCACGAATCCCCAATGCGAACCGTGTTCAGGAAATTCCAGGCCTTCTGGCTGGCGGATGCCAGCTTCGTCATCTTGCTGGTGATGCTGATCGCCGCCGTGTTCGTGCTTCCGGTGGTCATGGAGTTCAGCAGCCACGGCGTGCTGTTGTTCAACGCACTGCTGCTAAGCGTGTTCTTTTCCGGCATTTTTTCCACCCGCAGCGTGGGGCTCATCGCGCTTTCCGCGGTCCTCTTCAGCATCCACCTGGCGCTCCGGCTCATTCGCTTCGGCGAGAACCCCTACTCCTTCTTCGTTCTGGAGAATGTCGTCGGCATCGCCAACGCGCTGGTCTTCATCTTCATCAACTTGCGGCTGTTGTTCCGCGACCAGATCGTGAATACGTATCGGATCATCGGCGCCGTCAACGTGTACCTCTTGCTGGCACTGACGGGCGCACTGGGCCTGGAGGTCATCCACGCCGCCACGGGCGCATCCCTGGGCGGCAACGTTACGCTGAGCGGCACGGACAAAGACTACGCGTACTTCATCTACTTCAGCCTGACGTCGCTGACGACGGTTGGCTTCGGCGACATTTTTGCCGTGAACACCTCGGCCAAGATGCTGTCCACGCTCCTTTCCACCCTGGGCATCCTTTTCCCGGCCATCGTCATTGCCCGCCTGGTCGGCCTGACGTCGTCCAAGAGCTGACGAGTCGTCTGGCCCTGCTGAAAATTCTCTATCAAGGTCACACCGCTTACATATAGTTCTATGATTCTGGAACTATCGACACCCCCACCACCGTCACCTCCCTCGCCGCCCTCGCCCAGCCCCACCGCCTGGCCCTCTTCCACCGCCTGGTGGAGTTGGGCCTGACCGGAGAATTGGCCGAGCACCTCGAAGCGGACCCGAAGACGCGCGCGTGGACACGCTCCGGTGCAGGCGGGTGGAGATCGTCAAGACGACCCTGCCGCACCGACCGCGTCGATGACGGCTGATTGCAGCGCAATCAGCATTCCGTTCGCTGTGCGAACGGACGTGGATAGAAAGACTGAGGCGGGTATTCGGCTGATTGCAGCGCAATCAGCATTCCGTTCGCTGTGCGAACGGACGCAATCGATCTGTCTATCTGCCCGGACTGCGGCGGTAGGCTGCGTGTCATCGCCGATGTCACCCGCCCGGACTTCATTCAAAGAATCCGAACGGCCGTCGCACGGCACGTTGCGCAACAACAGGCGCCGCCGGAATGCAGCGCTATCAGCAGTATGGCAACGGTTCACTGAAACTCCGCAACTTCCGGGATCAGCAGACTCGTCTCGCAGAACAGCGACTTCCCGATCAGCCGCAGCACGTGTGCGTGTTCGGCCACGACATCCATCAGCCGTTCGCGTGATGCCACGTCCCTGACCAACTCAACACCGGCTTCCCGTTCGCTGCGCAGCCACGCGATACTCCAAAACGGGTGGTGCGCGAAGTGTGCGTGTGATCGGGTCGCTAGTGCGCTAAAATACATCAAAAGTATGAACTACGAATACACGTGGCACTCGTTGGAGAACTACATGAGTACGACACGCAAAACCATCACGGTCACCGAGCAACAAGACCATTGGATCAAGGCTCGCATCGAAGACGGTGGCTTCACCAATGACAGCGAGTACATCCGCGATCTGATTCGCCGAGATCAGGAACAGAACGCGAAGTTTCTGGCGCTGAAGGCGGCGATCAATGAAGGTTTGGCAAGTGGTGTCAGCCGGCGTGGGGTGTCGCAGATCATGGAGGACGTAGAAAAACGACTTCACGCGGATGGCCGTCTATAGCCTCACAACCCAGGCAGATGCCGATCTCGAAGGCATCTATGAATACACCATTTTCAACTTCGGCCTGGCGCAGGCCCGCAACTATCTCGACGGCTTACGTGCGCGCTTCGACATGCTCGCCGAACATCCCCTACATGGCCGTTCCGATGAAGCACTCGCTCCAGGGTTGCGTCGCTCCGAGTATGAGTCGCACATCGTGTTCTACATGCCGCAAGACGACGGCATTTTGATCGTGCGTGTCCTGCATCAGCGGATGGATGTCGGCCGACACCTTTAGGTGCGGCGCGAAAACGAGGATGGGAATTCTCATCCAGATTGACGCGCTACACCTTGGCGAGTTCCAACAGCTGCGGGTGGAAACGGTGCAGGCCGTCGCCGTAGGCATCACGACCCAACACGACCGTCTTCATGTTGTCGAACAAGACCTGCTCAGGTACGCCACCGAAGGCTTCGAAACTTCTGCGCAAGCACGCCAGCACCGTCTCGATCTTCTCTTCGGTGACGAAGTGAACGAACGCGGCTCGACTGTAGCCGAGTGTCGCCACGAACGCTGACAGTCGCTCCCGGCCGCGGCGGATCACCATGAAGTCGACCTGCATCTGCTTGCCAGGCGGCGTCTCGAATCGTACCAGCGGTTCAACGACCGGCTGCGGCTTGTGATCGTTGACGAACATCTTCAGCTGCGTCAGCCCACCCCGATAACCGAGCTCGCGCACTTCGCGCAGCAGCACTACCGCCGGAATCCAATCGGGCTTCGCTGCCGCGATCCGCTCCAACAGATACGTCTTGAACGAATCGAGCTTCGTCGACCTCGGTCCTCGCGGTCCGTACTCCGCTCGCGCCTCGTCGCGCAGATACCTGCGCACCGTGTTACGCGACACCCCGAGTTCACGCGCAATCGCCTTGATCGACTTCCCCTGCCGCGCCAGCACTTTGATCTCCACTAACGTCTCCAAGCTGTGCATGGCGTCGCCCAAAGGGACGCCAGCTTACCCACTACACAGGGGTCAGCTTTACTCCAACGAGGGGGGGTCAGTTTTACTCCGGCGTTAACACGCACGGTCAAACTGATACGTCGCATCACTCGTTTGCAATTCGCCTCATGACAAAAAAGGCGTAGCCATAGCTGCCAGCCGATGACTCAAACACGCGGATTTCCTCGCCGCTGGCATCCAGAATCGCCATAGCTTCTGCATCGTTTGCATGTTCGCGTTTCAACGCATCGATGCGCGCTTCCATGGGGTCATAGTACTCATGGGTCCAGGCGCTGGATGGCATGACGAACGCGCCGATATTCGCATAGCCAAGCTCCGCGATCTGCGCCTGGCGTCTGGGTATCGTCGTCATGTCCGGGTAGGACGCCCAATAGTCGATGGCCCTCTGGGGCCGTTCTTCGCTCAGCCAGACGAGGTCACTGAGCGCCAGATAGCCGCCCTCTCTCATCAACTGACGCCAGTCACCCAACATCGCTTCGACTCGGCCGGAGAGATTTGCCGCCGCAATACCTGACTCGAGCACATCGAGATAGGGCTGATGAGCGTCAAGGCCGGTGATGTGGGCGTCGGGCAGGGCTCTGGCCAGCGCCAGGGTATGGCGTCCCGTGCCACAGGCAATATCGAGCACGTGTGCATGTGTCGGGGCGTTTGTCATCGACAAGGCGTGCAGCGTGATCGCGACGCTGCCGGGCGCTTCACGAGGCAGATCCCGGTGGACGCTGAAAAAAAGCGCGCGGTGACGAGGATTGGCGAGGTCGAGAATGTCCATTCCTATGCGCTCCCAGGGGTCTTGCTGGAGTAGGTCGCTATTCCGTTGGCCTGCAAACGCTTGTTATCTTCGGCGACTCTAGCAGCATCGTGGCAGAGGAATAGCAGAAACAGGTACCGCCGACCGCCTGTGATGGGTACGACAGTTTGCAGCCGTGAGCACGAGAACACCGCCGTGCCGCCTGCACCTGTGCATGAACGCATCGACTTGCCGATCCGCTGCGATTTCGTCATAACGACTGGCCATGGTCACGAACACGCGACAGTCGCTTTCGGTACACACGATCAGTAGGGGCAGCATCACGCCGATGCCAAGGCCTGCATAGAATTTTCAATTCGATGGCGGCTGCCGCGACTGAGCGGGGCTTGCAGCGTTTGGCGATGCGATCTGCTGGGGAGTATGGATGCGAGTGATTACACTGACACAGAGGTGCGGAAGGCTGTCTGAAGTGTTATTGACGAAGATGTCCCTGCGTTGACGCAATCAATCCAACGGTCGGTGCAAATGACTATGAGAATTTCCGGCCCCATACAGACGGTACTGATTCCGGGTGGGCTTTTTTGGGGCAGGATCTGCCTTTGCCACAGACAATGCGGATGAGCGTCGTGATGCCCGTGATGTCAAGCAGGAAACTCGCGATGAGGCACGAGATGCCAAGCGTGAGTGCAAGGGCGCTGAGGAGAAGATTGATACCGAGTGCCGCCAAGACAAACGCGATACCAAGCAAGAAGGTCGCGCTGAGTCCCGCGACGTTAGATCGGGCATCGATGAGAAAAGCGACTGAGGACCGCGGCGCACCGTGCCACTCTGCAGGCGATCGGACCCCCCGCGGTCCAGGACGCTCGTTGGGCGCATGGTGAGCAGACGTCTCCTGAAATCCCGGCATGATGGCGGCTATCCGATACCGAGCGCCAGCGGGTGACCACAATGGATCTGAAAACTGCTACCACACTCCAACCACTTCACGCAGCGGTAGAAGGAAGGGCCAAGACGCCTGCGCGTTCGTCGGTGGCGCCACGACTCGAGGCAACCATGCACGCAAAACTCCGGATTCTTCGAAAGGCCACGACATCCATCAGCCGTTCGCGTGCTGCCATATCCCTGGCGATATCAATAGCAGCTCCCCCGTTGCGGCGCAGGCGCGCAACGCTCAACCCGATTCACGAAGAGTTGCTCCATGTTTTTTGTCTCAACTGTGGCTCGTCCCTCCCGGACGATGTGGATCAGATCAGATAAGCAAATTCGACGCTCGACATGAAAGCCTATGCCGTCGCTATCACTCTGCTGCTGGTCATCTTCGGATCGATCGGCGGCTATCTGTACAAGCGCTTCAGCGCCTTCGCGAGCACCGACTTCACGCCTCCGCCGGTGACGATCGCTGCGTCCGTCGCAATTCTCGAGACCTGGAGCGATACGCTGAACGCGGTCGGCACCATCCAGTCGGTCCGCGGTGTGGAGCTCACGTCGGAAGGCAGCGGCGAAATCATCGAGATCCGCTTCGCTTCCGGCGACCAGGTCTCGGCGGGTCAGCCCCTCGTGGTGCTGAACAACAAGGAGGAACTGGCGAGCCGTCGCAACCAGGCCGCAGCGCTCGAACTCGCAGAGTTGTTGTTCGAGCGCGATCGATCGCTGATCGAGCGCCATTCGATTCCGCAGACGCAGTTCGACCGCAGCCGCGCCGATCTCGAACGCGCTCGCGCGCAGCTTGCCGAGACGGAAGCACGGATCGCCAACAAGCGTATCGAGGCGCCATTTTCCGGCACCATCGGCATCAAGAAGGTAGACGTCGGGGACTACCTCTCGCCTGGCACGGTAATCGCGACGCTGCAGGATCACTCGGAACTCGAGATCGACTTCACCGTGCCCGCCCGCTACACGCCTCAGTTGCGCGCGGGCTTGCGCGTGGATGTGCGCGTCGACGCTTACCCGGGGCAGACCTTCAGCGCAATAGTCACTGCCGTCGATGCGCGCATCGATCCCAACACGCGCAACGTGCTGCTGCGCGCGCAGCTCGAGAAAGACAGCGGTCTGGTGCCCGGCATGTTCGCGGAGCTCGATGTGGATCTCGGCGAGCAGCACCAGCTGGTCACCATCCCGGAGACAGCGATGACGTACTCGCTGCAAGGCAACACCGTGTACGTGATCGAGCCCACGGAAGACGGTGCGCTCACGGCCAACGCACGGGTGGTGCGCGCGGGTAAGGTGCGGGACAGTCGAGTTGCCGTGCTCGACGGCGTGCGCTCCGGCGAAAAGGTGGTGAGCGTCGGACAGAACAAACTCTACCGTGGCGTGCGCGTCGTCATCGACGAGAGCGTGGCGTTGTGAACCCGCGCTTCACCGACCTCTTCGTGCAGCGGCCGGTGCTGGCGCTCGTGCTGAGTGCCGTGATGCTGCTGGTGGGTATTCAGGCAGGCACGCAGCTCTCCCTCCGCCAATACCCAGAGGTGGAAAGGAGCGTCATCTTCATCAACACGTTCTATCCCGGCGCGAGCGCGGAAACCGTGCAGGGTTTCGTGACCACACCGCTGCAGCGCCGCATCGCGGCCGCCAAAGGCGTCGAGTACGTCACATCGCAGAGCGATCCCGGCACGTCGCAGATCGAGGCGTGGGTGCGCCTCGGCGAGAACTCGACAGATGTGCTGGGCGAAGTGATCACCAAGGTGAACGAAGCGCGTTTCGAGCTGCCGCGCGACGTCGAGGATCCGGTCGTCAGCAACCGTTCTGGCGGCGACGCGATGATGTACATGGCGCTCCTGAGCAACGAGATGAGCGTGCAGCAGCGCGCAGACTACGCGATGCGTTTCATCCAGCCGGTGCTCTCCACGGTGGAGGGGGTAGGTGAGGCTCAGGTGCTCGGCAGCGGCAATTTCGCGATGCGCATCTGGTTGAACCCCACGAAAATGGCGGCGTTCGGCGTCACAGCCATGGACGTCGACGGCGCCGTGCGCCGCGAGAACTACATCTCCGCAGCCGGCACCACGCGCGGCGAGCTGGTGCGCGCGAGTGTCGATGCGGAAACGGATCTCGAGGATCCGGAACGCTTCGCTGCGATCGTGGTGCGTCAGGACGGCGATCGCCGTGTCACGCTCGGCGATGTGGCTAACGTCCAGCTGGCGAGTGAAACGTACGAATCGGCCGTGTACTCGAGCGGCAAGGAAACGGTGTTCATCGCGATCACCGAAGCACCAGGCGCCAATCCGCTCGAGATGACGGCGCGGGTGAAGGAGAAGGTCAAGGAGCTGAACACGCAGCTTCCCGCCGACCTGACGATCTTCATGGATTCCGACGGGTCCATCTACATCGGCGAGGCACTGAAGGAGGTAATACGTACACTGATCGAAGCCTCGGTCATCGTCGTGCTCGTGATCTTTTTGTTCCTCGGCTCTATGCGTGTGGTGGTGATCCCGATCGTTGCGATCCCGCTCTCGCTCGTCACTGTGCTGTTTCTGATATGGGTCATGGGGTTCTCGATCAATCTGCTGACGCTCCTCGCGATGGTCATCGCCATCGGCCTGGTGGTAGACGACGCGATCGTTGTGGTGGAGAACGTACACCGTCATATCGAGGCAGGCCAACGACCGCTCGATGCCGCGCTCATGGGCGCCCGCGAAGTAGCGATGCCGGTCATCGCGATGACGCTGACGCTGGTTGCCGTGTATCTGCCGATCGGTTTCCTCGGTGGGCTAACCGGTGTGCTCTTCAGCGAGTTTGCGCTGACGCTGGCCGGTGCGGTTGTCGTCTCCGGGGTGATCGCGCTGGTGCTGAGCCCGATGATGTGCGCGTATCTTTTGAAGGACCACGAGCACCAGGGAAGGGTCGCGAGCTGGTTGGATGCGCGGTTTCAGGCGCTGCACGAGCGGTACGAAAGCTGGCTCGGCCATTGCCTCGACAACCGCGGCGCCGTGATGTTGTTCGGCGCTGTGGTGCTCCTCAGCCTGCCGGTGTTCTACCAGCTCGCGCAGCGGGAGCTCGCGCCGGAAGAAGACAGCGGCAACATCTTTGCGGTCGCCACACCGCCCGATTACGGAAGCCTCGAATACACCACGTATTTCCTCGACCAGATGGTCGCGGCGTGGCGCACGGTGCCCGAGGTCACGCATTCGTGGCAGGTGAACGAGCCCACCTCGGTATTCGGTGGCCTGGAGCTCAAACCCTGGAGCGAACGAAAGCGCAGCCTCGAAGAAGTCCGGCAGGAGATACAGCGCAAGTACGACGGTATCAGCGGGCTCGAGATCTTCACGTTTGCGGCCGGGGGATTGCCCGGTGCGTCAGGCGGGTTGCCCGTGCAGTTCGTGATTTCGGGCAACGTTGGTTATCAGGAGCTCGATCGCGTGGCGGACGAGGTGCTCGGCAAAGCGCGGCAATCCGGTGTATTTGCGTTCGTCAACAAAGACCTGCGTTTTTCACGCCCCGAGGTGGGCGTTAGCATCAACCGCGAACTCGCCGCGCGCCTCGGCATCTCGATGGAAGACATCGGCCGGACGCTGCAGATCATGCTGGGCGAAGTGGAAACCAACCGCTTCAGTATCGAGGGGCGCAGTTACAAGGTGATCCCTCAGGCAGACCGCGGCTTTCGCCTCACGAAGGAATGGCTGGAGCGTTACTACCTGCGCACCGCGAGCGGCACGCTGGTGCCGCTGAGCACCGTGATCACGCTGAAGCAGGAGGTGAAACCCAATACGCTCCGGCAGTTCCAGCAGTTGAACAGCGTGACGATCGGTGGACTCATGCTGCCGCCGAACTCGCTCGGCGATGGGCTCGCGTACCTGGAACAGGCGCTCAGGGAAGTGGCGCCTACTGGATATCGGGTGGATCACGCGGGCGAGTCGCGCCGCTTCGTGCAGGAGAGCCAGGGTTTCCTGCTGTTGTTCGGAAGCTCGCTCCTGTTCATCTACCTGGTGCTGTCGGCGCAGTTCAACAGTTTTCGCGATCCCCTCATCGTGCTCGTCAGCGTACCGCTGTCGATTTTCGGCGCGCTGGTGCCGCTGGCCATGGGCATGGCGACGCTCAACATCTACACGCAGGTCGGCTTGCTCACGCTCATCGGGCTCATCAGCAAGCACGGCATACTCATTGTCGACTTCGCGAACAATCGGCTACGCGACGGCGCGGACCGGCGCAGCGCGGTGCTCGAAGCTGCCGGGCTGCGCCTACGTCCCATCCTCATGACCACGTTCGCCACGGCGCTCGGCGTGCTGCCGCTGCTCACCGCGTACGGTGCCGGGGCCAACGCGCGGTTTGCCATCGGGCTCATGATCGCGGCCGGCATGTTGGTGGGCACGCTGTTCACGCTGTTCGTGCTGCCGACTTTCTACATGGTCATGGGTAGACGAGCGACGCCGGCCCCGGTTTTGAGACCTCTCCCGCAAGAGACTTGAGCGCCCCGGCAGACCTCGAGCCAATCGGTCAGCGCGTTCAGGTCGACAGTGACGCTCGCAAACTCGCGCACCGGTTCAGCATCTCGATCCGGTGGCACAGCGACAAAGTTCGAAGCGCTGCCGATGACGTCACCCTTGACCACGCGCTCCTGCGGGCAAATTGCACCATTGGAAAAACGGTCTTCAGCGGCACCGCATGCGAGCATGACAGCAACGACGTGCTGCAGTGTTTCTTCGGCGCGATGGGCTGCTGCGCGACAAGTGGGAAGACGTTTCCAGCTCGATCAGGGGCGTGTTCGTCGTCGGGCTCCCCAATCTGTTCATGATCACCGGGCTCCAAGCGCCGTTTGACCATCTGCGGTGCCCCGCCGGAAGTGGTTCGCAGACGCACAAAGCTCGACCGATTCGCTTGAGTTGAGCACCGTGTACACACAGAACTACGGATGGGGAAGAAATGGCTCTGATTGTCACGAACGCGGAAGCAGAGCGCCTCGCAGCGGCCGTAGCCAAGATCACCGGTGAGACCAAGACCGAGGCTGTTACCCGCGCGTTGCGTGATCGACTGGCGCGACTGCGCAACGAGCGCACCCATAGGTCGCTAGCTGATGAAATTGACGATATTGGCCGCCACTGCGCCGTGCTCGCAGTCAAGGACGCCCGCCCGGCAGACGAGATCCTCGGCTACGACGCGAACGCCAGCCCCGGCTGATGGTCATCGACACCTCCGCCGTGCTCGCAATCCTCCAAGACGAACCCGAGCGACGAAGGTTCGCCGAATCAATCGAGGCGGCCGATACGCGCTGGATGTCGGCCGCCACCTGAGTCGAATCATCCATCGTCGTCGAAGCGCGCTACGGTAGCGATGGTCTGCGGGATTTCGACCGATTGATGGTGCGGATCGCAGTTGAGATCGTTCCGGTCGACCTCGAACAAGCGCGCGCGGCCAGGGAGGCGTTCCGCCGTTTCGGGACGGGGCGCCATCCCGCGGGACTCAACTTCGGCGACTGCTTCTCGTACGCACTGGCCCGAGAGCTCGGCGAACCATTGCTATTCAAGGGAGCCGATTTCAGTCAGACGGACCTCGCAAAGACGCCGTAGGTTGGATGGCCTCGAGCACCGGGGCCCTCGTGCATCTCGATCAACCCGTAGTACTGCACGTACATCCCATTCCCAGATGGGATGCAGCGCACGCGTTCGCGGGCGGTTCTTTGCATTAACCTGGCGACACCACACCAGAGATGGTGTGCGCCATGCTGACAAACACCGGGGCGGTTTCCTGCAGTGTGGTCGTGGGTACTAATCCTTAACGATCGCCGCCTGAGTCACGACCCCGCGAGTTGTTTGAACTCCACCTCTGGGAACCCGGCGTCCACGGACGCGCGCAGCTTGTCGTAATAGACGTTCGCGCCACCGTAGTAGATGAGCACGCGTGGCTTCCGGTGCTCGAGGTTCGCGCCCATCATCCACGAGTGCACCTTGTCGCCCTGGGCCATCAGCGTCTGCCGATGGATGTCCGCTGTGTGCGCCACCCAGGCTTCTTCCGCATCGGCTTTCGGCACGCAGAGCGCATGGCCCTCCGCTTCCATCTTCTTGATGCAGTCGACGATATAGATGGCGTTCTGCTCGATGGACGTCGGCAGGTTGGCGAACGGCGCTTGAGGCCCGGTGATCATGAACAGATTGGGGAACCCGGCGACGAACACGCCCATGATCGAGCTGGAAACGTCTTCCCACTTGTCCCGCAGCAGCAGGCCGTTGCGTCCACGGATCGGCAGTGCTTCCTGTGCGCCGGTGTAGGCCTGGAAACCGGTGGCGAGCACGATCATGTCGAACTCGTAGTGCTGCTTCGTCGTGCGGATACCGGTTTGCGTGATCTCGACCAGCGGCTCCGTGGTGCTGATGTCGACCAGCTTCACGT
>Ga0209254_10006172_pt1 | contig 11041 bp, 10 predicted proteins | sample FrelakmetDIP11DI_FD_187148 | JGI IMG/M metagenome (GOLD analysis project Ga0209254, IMG submission 187148) | Freshwater lake sediment microbial communities from the University of Notre Dame, USA, for methane emissions studies - DIP11 DI (SPAdes)... | ecosystem: Environmental > Aquatic >... | reverse complement strand
AACTGGCACCAAAAAAAAAGTTACAATTTTTGAGGTTGTAACTTCTTGATTTTGAGTGGGCCCAGCTGGGATCGAACCAGCGACCCCCTGATTATGAGTCAGGTGCTCTAACCATCTGAGCTATGGGCCCAAAAAATCTTTGTTGCTAGGTGCTGGGTACTGGGTGCTGGTTGTTAATACACTTTAATTCAGTTGACTAGCAACAAGCAACAAGTAATTAGCAACGACTTATTAAAATGGATTGCAATATTAACAATTTGTTGTTAATAATCCAAAACCTTATATAAAGTTACCTACCAAATATCAGGCGATTCAAAATTACCTTTTACACTATCGGCCAGGCGAGTCTCCTGACCATCCAGGTCCTGAGCCTTTGATTAAATTAATTTCAGTCATTCTTCCTTAGGTATTGCATCAGTATATTGACTGCTTCGTCCATATCGTTGCCGAAAGTAAGGATGCCTGCCCTGTCGCCTGCCATCACTATTATTCTCTTCTCAATTACATCCGATTCTTTGAACAGCCTGAAAATATCTTTTGCAAGCCCCGTTGTTCCGTAGTCCATCGAAGGATTTGTCGTGGGCACTTTATAGATCAGCTCGTTCCATAGATCGATACTGTGAACATGTATTACGGCATTAGCTCCCGGATCGGCAAGATAAATTGCGGCATGCGTCAGCGATTCAGATGAAGCTTTAAGTGGTCCTGTACACTGGACTGCATTATCATCAATATTAAATGAATTGACTTTCACATAATGTCCGGGTTCAAGCTCAGGTATCTCTCCTGTCGCAGAACCTGTGATTACAAACTGGTTTCCTCCCCTGATCCTCATGCTAATATTTCCAAAGCCGACACCATTTTCATACGCCCCGATAAGGTCCATATTATAAAGAACCTCCCTCCAGTAATTGATAATCTCATATTGTTCATCCGAAATAACGGGACCAGACTGGCTCCAGTGGCAATTGAATTTTACTACCCCTTCCATTTTAATCTATTTTGTCAGAAAATAATTTCTTAATACTCTTTTCATCAGCATTGCAGACTCCTTTTTCGGTTATAAGTCCCGTTACAAGTCTTGCCGGTGTAATATCAAATCCCCAGTTTCCTGCTTTTGCATCATCCGGACATATCCTGACAGATTTTAGCTCCCCTCCGGAATAACCTGTAACTGAAGTAACTTCATCCTGATCGCGTTCTTCGACCACGATTTCCTTAAGGCCGTCGTTCAGGGTGAAATCAATTGATGTTGATGGCATCAGGGAATAGAACGGGATATTATTATCAAAAGCTGCAAGTGCTTTCAGGTATGTCCCGATCTTGTTGGCGATATCCCCGTTTTTTGTCGCCCGGTCGCATCCGACAAATACCAGATCGACCATTCCATTTTGCATAAGATGTCCTCCGGCATTATCGGTTATCAGGGTATAAGGTACGCCCTGTTTCCCAAGTTCCCAGGCAGTAAGCCGGGCCCCCTGATTTTTAGGACGGGTTTCATCAACCCATATATGTAAAGGAATATTTTTTTCATGTGCAAAATATACAGGGGCTGTAACTGTACCATAATCGATACAGGCAAGCCAGCCTGCATTGCAGTGGGTGAGAATATTTACGGGGCTTCCGTTCTTCTTTTCGCTGATCTCCCTTATTATATTCAATCCGTATTCACCGATCTTCCGGCAGCTCTCTTTTTCCATGCTGCATATTTGCAGGGCACTGCTGAATGCTGTTTCTGAAAGTACTTCAGGATCTGTCAGACCGGCAAGCTTTTTCATCATAAAATTTACAGCCCATGAGAGGTTAACGGCAGTCGGGCGGCATGAAACAAGATATCCTGCAGCATTGCTGAGATGGCTGATTATGTTGGTGTTGTGAGTGATTTCAAGTGTCGCAAGGTACATTCCAAAAGCACCAGCCGCCCCAATCAGGGGGGCTCCCCTCACCGTCATATCCCTGATTGCATTAAATACATCTTCGACTGAGCAGAGCTCTTTCGTTTCAAAGAAAAAGGGAAGCTTCTGCTGGTCAATGACCCTGATAATATTTTTGTCATTTTCGTCGGGCCAGATACTTTGATACTGTTTTCCGTCAACAAGCATAATGTAATTCTATCCTTCAGGAATAAATGAGTACCAAATTTACAAATTTACCGGATTTAATAATAATGCGGATTGCGGATTTATGATTGCGGATCTAAATCCGAAATCTTAACTTTGCATTCAAGAAGAATTCATATTGTAAGTAATTACTATATGGTTGATAAAGAAAAATATAGAAAAGAAATAATAATCTCATCCGGAAGGATTTTCAGCCGTTACGGCTTTAAGAAAACCACCATGGAAGAGATAGCCAGAGCTCTTAAAATTGGTAAAAGTTCAGTCTATTACTATTTTAAAAGCAAGGAGGAAATATTTGAAGCAGTAGTGTTGTATGAAGCCAATATACTTAGAAATGAGCTTACTACAGCAATTAAATCAGTTGAATCGCCGGTTGATAAAATGAAAAATTATGTTTTTGTCAGGATGAAAGCGTTCGAAAAACTGTCAAACTACTATAATGCGATCTTTGACAAAAATCTTGATCATTTTGATTTTATTGAAGCAATACGCGAAAAATATGACCGTGAGGAGCTGGCTATTCTTCGCCTCATATTGTATCATGGGGCAAGGAAAAAAGTATTTAACGTCACCAACAGTGAATATACTGCCTTTGCTGTTCAGACAGCTCTTAAAGGACTTGAAGTTCCGCTTTTCTGGAAGAAAAGAGAAATTAACATTGAAGAAAGGCTTAATGGAATCCTGGAAGTACTATTCAACGGGATTTTAAAAAAGTAAACAACTTCATAAAAAACAATTTCTCTCAGGTTTACGCTGATTATCCCACAGATTTACTCAGAAAAAACTGTATGTTTTCCCCGCACCCCGTACCCCATACCTCGTACCATTATTTCCGTTTAATCACTGCCCTTTTCTTCTGTTTAAGGCTGATGTATAACCATATAAATCCTGCAATTATAAATGGAATACTGAGAAGCTGCCCCATATTCAGTTTCATTCCCGATTCAAATGATACCTGATCTTCCTTCAGGAATTCAATAAAGAACCTGAACGTAAATATCAGTATCAGAGTCAGACTTATAAGAAGTCCCTGAATATATTCCCCTTTTTTTCTCCAGTAGATCCTGTATAGCAGTATAAAGATAAACAGGTAGGAAAGCGCTTCATAGATCTGAGTCGGATGTTTCGGAGCCGTCTCGCCGTTTCTTAAAAATACAAATCCCCATGGTAATGTGGTTTCGATGCCATAGATCTCCGAATTCATCAGGTTCCCCATCCTGATAAAGAGGCCTGAAAGAGCAACTACAATTGCAACCCGGTCGATTACCCAGGTATAATCCTTTTTTTCTTTTCTTACAAAGAACCATAATGCTATCAGGATGCCGATTGAAGCTCCGTGGCTGGCCAAACCGCCATGCCATATCTTCAGGATTTCAAAGGGGTGGCTCAGATAATATCCGGGTTCATAGAACAGACAATGACCGAGCCTTGCCCCGACAATCACTCCAATAGCCACATAAACAGTAAGACGATCAAGAACTGACTCCTGAAGATTTTCATTTTTAAAGACCCTGCTCAGAATTATATATCCAAACAGGAATGATGAGGCAAACAACAGGCCGTACCATCTTACTGCAAATGAGCCTATACGGAAAATCTCGGGATTAACATCCCACGGAATAACAAGTAAGTGCATAATCAGGAATATAATAATGGGTAAAGGTAGAAAATATTAATATATTCCTTTAAGCTTCACATTTGTATTTACGATCCCTTTCGGCATCAGAATGTTCTTTAAAAAAATGTATGTTTGTAATTCCGAAACAATTATTGATGAAAGAGAGCGCCATCCGAAAGTTTTTGATCATAATTCAGGCCGTGATTGTGATATTCGGATGTGCCAGGACAAGTGTCCCGGCAGGAGGGCCAAAAGATAAAGACATGCCTGTTATCCTTAAGAGCCTTCCTGAAAACGGGGCAACAAATTTCAGGGGAAATGAGATAATCGTCAGCTTTGATGAGTACGTGGTGCTGGATCAGATAACCGAAAAATTCATGGTATCTCCGCCAATGAAAAAGAAACCGGATATATTTACAAAAGGCAAAACTATTCATATCGAATTTGAGAATGAGCTGAGGGACAGCACAACCTATACTTTTTATTTTCAGGATGCCATACGGGATCTCAACGAAGCGAATGCCATTAATAATTTCCAGTTTGTATTTTCGACAGGATCTTTTATTGATTCACTTTCTGTCACCGGAAATGTCTATTCGGCACCGGATCTTGATCCTCCCGTAGATGCCCTTGTGCTTCTATATAATCATCAAGAAGATTCCTCAGTGATAAAACAGCTGCCAGACTATATTACAAGGGCTGAAAAAAACGGGGAATTCCGGATTGATAATGTCCGCACAGGAACATACAGGCTCTATGCTCTGGTTGATGCCGATAACAGTAAGAATTATAACAGCAGGGATGAGTTTTTTGCCTTTTATTCAGAGCCTGTAACCGTCACACCCGAAAAAAATTATCTTCCTGTAATAAAAGACACTGCAGTAATAAAACCGGTCGACGGCAAAGTGCCTTTCAAACCTCCGCTTATGGGAGAATATCCCCTGGTTATTTTCCAGGCTGAGAAGAGATTATATTACCTGACATCATCTTCAAGAAAATCGTCATATCAGCTGATTTATACTCTTTCGCTTCCTCCTGATTCACTGGAATTTGATTTTTCAATTCCGGGAGCTTCTTCAGGATCATATTTTATTGAAAGGACAAGAGACCTCGATACAGTAACGGTATGGCTTACCGACAGCACTGTTTATAACCGTTCGCAGATTGAAACAATTGTAAGGTACCCGTTTACCGACACACTTGGAATTACAGATCTGAAGACAGATACCATTGATATGAGATATATTGTCCCCAGGGCTCCAAGATCGAGGATTGGCAGACGTGTTCCCTATAAAGTCGAAGGTGTTATTTCAGGGCAGGTAAGGCCTGACAAGCAGATAATTTTAACAGCATCAGCTCCGTTTTTACCGCCCGACACATCAAGGATTATGCTTTACGAGTTGCTTAAGGAAGAAAAAATCAGGCACCCCTTTAAGCTTGTTATCGATACCTCTAACTCATGCAGGTATTTTGTTGAATCCGACTTTAAACCAGGAAGAAACTACATGTTTATTGCAGATTCTGCAGCATTCCAGAGTATCTATGGTGAGTTTTCCGATTCGACAGGAAACAGATTCTCTGTCAGGACCCCGGAGTCTTTCGGAAAACTGATAATTGATATAAAGGGCTACGAAGGAAACAGGATCATTCAGCTTTTCGACAATTCGGAAAAACTGGTCAGGCAGACCTGGTTAACTAAAAACGGGAAACTTGAATTTCCTCTTCTTGAAAAAGGCTCTTACAGAATACGGGCAATATTTGACCTGAATAATGATGGCAAATGGACAACCGGGGATTTCGATACCCACCGGCAGCCTGAACCGGTATTATATTACCCTGAAGAATTTGAAATAAAAGAAAACTGGGAAATAACCCAGCCATGGGAGCTGGAAATAAAAAATTCCAAAGAACCAAAACTGCAGAAAATAAAAACAGGTACCAGATAATTCAGGAGTATTTTGTTGAAACAAATTAAAACCTGTATATTTTTGAATTGTAAAAACAAGCCCTCAGGTAATCCGGGCAATAAACAACAATATATTAATAATTAAAAATTTACAAAAAATGGAAAAAGTAGTAAGTGGTGTTGATATCGGCGGAACAAACACCGTTTTTGGTATTGTGGATCAACAAGGCAAGGTATTGGCTGAGGATAATCTGAAAACAACCGATTATCCTGAAGTAAAGGATTTTGTGAAAGCATTGAGCTCAGGTATCAGGAAACTTATGGCAGGCCTGAAAAATGCTGAGCTGACTGGTGTCGGAATAGGAGCTCCTGATGCCAACTTCCACAGGGGAACAATAGAGCATGCACCCAATCTTGCATGGAAAGGTATTGTCCCTCTTGCTGAACTTGTAAAGAGTGAAATCGGGGTGCCGGTTGTTGTCACAAATGATGCAAATGCTGCTGCGATGGGAGAAATGATATTCGGGGGAGCTAAGAACATGAAGGATTTTATTGTTCTTACACTTGGCACCGGTCTTGGCAGCGGCATAGTAATTGACGGGAAAATGGTTTACGGGCATACAGGTTTTGCAGGAGAGGTTGGTCACATGACGGTTGTTCCAAACGGCAGGGTATGCGGTTGCCAGCGTAAAGGCTGCCTTGAAGCTTATGCATCGGCATCGGGATTGGTACGTACAGTATCAGAATTGATCGGTGAAATGAGGGAGGACAGCATATTAAGAGATATCCCTCCATCAAAACTTACAGCAAAAGGAATTGCTGACGCTGCCGGGAAAGGAGATCCGATAGCTGTCAAGGCAATGGATTATACTGCCGATAAGCTTGCACAGGGAATTGTCAATTCAATTGTGTTCTCAAGTCCCGAAGCAATATTCCTGTTTGGAGGGCTTGCACAGGCCGGAGAAGCGATTTTTGCTCCTGTAAGGAAATATCTTCAGAAGTACAATTATATTCTGTTTAAGGATACAGTTAAAATTCTTCCGTCAGGAATTTCTGAAACAAACGGAGCCGTTCTCGGAGCTGCTGCCCTGATACTGAACGAACTATCGTAAGGATGTTCGCGGTTACTTATCATGATTTAAAGAGAATTTATTCTTTTTTTGAATTGTTATGAGCTGATTTAAGATGAGCCAGCCTGTAAAAACTCTGGAAGTCACGAAGCTTGATTTCAAAAAGGATTATCCGGGTCTGGATGAAATTTCAGAAAGACTTGATAATCTGAATAAAAGGAATCAGGTGGATATATTAAACTGGAAGGATTTTAATTATAAGCCGGAGGTGGAATTTACCATTGCTTATACCGGCAGTGAAATTCTTCTGAAGTACTATGTTAAAGAGGACTGGTTTAAGGCTGAAAAAACGGAATCAAATCAGATGGTATGCGAGGATTCATGTGTGGAATTTTTTGTCTCTCCGGCTGATGACAGGATTTATTATAACCTCGAGTTCAACGGTATCGGAACCTGCCTCCTGGGGTCAGGAACCGCGAGGGAGGACAGTGCCAGGGCCGATCCGAAAATCATTTCCGGGATCAGACGGAAAACATCGGTCGGCGAAAAAAGTGTAAGCAAAAGGAGTGGAGAGTTTTTCTGGACAATTACAATGGCAATCCCTTTAACTGTATTCTTTCATCATGAATTATCAGATTTGAAAGGGAAAGTTTTCAGGGCAAATTTTTACAAATGCGGAGATAAGCTTGCTGTGCCGCACTATTTGACCTGGAATCCTGTTTGTACCGTAACACCTGATTATCACAGGCCTGAATTCTTCGGATTACTGAAATTTGTTTAACCCGGGTGTCGGACAATGCGCTCTTATTGGTACTTTTGAATAAAAGTTAAACTGATACGGATGAAACAAAAATTTAACAAAGTCGCATTGTCGGTTCATGCACATCCCGATGATGCCGAGGCCTGGAATGCCGGAACCTTAAAACTGCTTAAGGATAAAGGATACAAGATAGTGATTGCCACAATGACCGGAGGTGACCTTGGAGGCTGCAACATGAACATGCAGGAGACAGCCCTGGTCCGTTATGAAGAAGCTAAAAAAGCCGCCTCCGTCCTCGACGCCGACTATTACACCCTGGGAGGAACCGACGGCTTTCTTTTTGATTCAAGGGAACTGAGATTGAAAGTAATATCCCTGATCAGGAAGATAAAAGCAGGAGTTATTTTTACACATCTTCCATCAGATTATCATTCAGATCACAGGACCACTGCCAATATTGTAGAAATAGCCGCTATGGTTTCTTCTCTTGATAATGTCCCTGTAAGTGAAAAACCGGTTTCCATAACCCCTTTACTTTACCATTCTTCACCACTGACACTGACAGATCCTTTGGGTTCCCAAATAATGCCTCCCCATTTTTACCTCGATGTGACCTCTGTTATTGAAACCAAGAGAAAAATGCTGGGCTATCATGTTTCTCAGATTGATCTCATGAAGCATATGCATAAAATGGATAATTTCTTCGGTTATGTTCTTGGAGGTAACCGGGACTATGGTAAAATGGTGGGAGTTGAATATGCTGAAGTTTACTGGCAGCATCTCGGGGGAGGCTTCCAGAAAGATCCTCAGGTGCAAAATGATCTTGCGGAGTTTCTGGTTAAGCCGGTTTAATAATTAAAAAAACAAAAAATGGCAAAAAAACAGTTAGTAGTTGGAATAGACATCGGTGGAACAAATACTGTTTTTGGTTTTGTTGACCGTGAAGGCAATATCCTTGCCGAGGACAGAATAAAAACAGCACATTATGAAAAGATCGAAGAATATGTGGCTGCGCTGTACGAAAAGATAATGGTGACACAGCTGAAAATAAAGGATGAAAATGAAATAATCGGTTTCGGCATCGGAGCTCCGATGGGAAACATCAACAAGGGGACGATAGAATATGCAGCAGGATTGCCATGGAAAGGGATTATCCCGATTGCAGATCTTTTCAAACGCTATACCAGCCTTCCTGTTGTTGTGACCAATGACGCCAACGCAGCTGCAGTGGGTGAAATGATATACGGCGGTGCCAGGAAGATGAAGAACTTTGTTGTTATCACTCTTGGGACAGGACTTGGAAGCGGTTTTGTTATTGATGGCAAGCTGGTTTACGGGCACGATGGCTTTGCTGGCGAGTTAGGGCACACTGCAATCCGCCCTGGTCCTTCAAACCGCGAATGCGGATGCGGAAGGAAGGGATGCCTGGAGACTTATGTTTCGGCTACCGGTCTTAAAAGAACACTGCTGAAAGTGATGGCCGACAGCATTCAGCCCAGCGAATTGCGCAAATTTAGTTTTGATGAACTGGATGCCGAATTAATTCACGAAGCGGCAAAAAGAGGTGATGATCTTGCCAAAAGAGCCTTTGAACACACTGGAAGAATGCTTGGATTTAAGCTTGCAGATGTGGTGGCCCATACAAATCCCGAAGCAATATTTCTTTTTGGAGGTCTGGCTCTGGCAAAAGAACTAATATTTGAGCCTGCAAAGGAGTTTATGGAAGAGAATCTTCTCCATATTTATAAAGGGAAAGTAAAATTGCTTCCATCGGAACTCAGCACGCAGAATGCAGCAGTTTTAGGTGCAAGTTCATTGATCTGGTCAATAAAAGAATTATGATCATGATAAAAATACAAGGAAATATATCAAATTTCCCTCAAATTTTAAATCATATTCTTGGGATTATCTTTATTATCATAATTTTTTCGGTAGCATATGCATACCTGAAGCCTCATCAACTGCACAAGCGGAGGCTTTTTTCAACATTGGTCCTGAAGCTCAGCTACCTTTTTTATGTTCTTATTTTATGCATAATAGTCTACCTTTCGTCTCTGGTGAAAGGAGGTCTCGACAAGGTTTTTTACGGGATAGAGTTTTTCGCTTTCCTTATTGTTCTGTTTGCGCCGACAATAGGCATTTTTGCACGAAAGCTGGGTTATTTCAGTAAAAAGAGGGAAGGGTATAATTACTTTTTTACAGTCGTAAACCTGTTGTCGGTGATCGCGATCCTTTTGATGTACTTTATTTAAAAGAATTAGCTTTCTTTATAGTGATATTCACAGAGAATTTGCCATAAACCAAAAACCTGAATCTATGATCAAGGAACGTTTAATAGGTTATATCGAACAGAGTATCAGACAAAACTGGGAAATTGAAGCTTTGTCGAATTACAAGGAAAAGGGATTTTCATACAAAGAGATTGCTGAAAAGATCCTGAAGTTTCACATTTTTTTCAAAGATGCAGGGATTAAAGAGGGAGATAAAATTGCTCTTGTCGGACGTAATTCGGCGAACTGGTGTGTTGTTTACCTTTCCACTGTAACCTATGGAGCTGTTATTGTTCCGATTCTTCCGGATTTTAAGCCTGAAGACCTCGCGAATCTTATTAACCACTCTGATGCCACCATTTTATTTGTCGATGATAAAATCCTTGAAACGCTTGACAAAACAAAGTTGCCGGCAATAACAGCAATGGTATCCCTCGATGATTTTTCACTGGCATCATCGGTTAAGCCTCAATTGAAAAAGAGTTACCCTGCTATAGAGAGTAAATTTGTACAAGCTTATCCTGACCTTAGAAAGGAAGACATAAAATTCTCTGATATTTCAAACGATGCACTTGCTGTAATAAGCTATACAGGCGGAACCACAGGTTTCTCAAAAGGGGTGATGATATCACATAACAGCCTCGCTGCCAATATCAGGTTTGCACAAACTCATATGCCACTTAAATCGGGCGATCCGGTTGTATCATTTCTTCCGCTAGCTCATACATACGGGTGTGCATTTGAATTCCTTTTTCCTTTTACCTTCGGATGCCATATTACAATCCTTTCAAAAACTCCATCCCCTCAGATAATTGTCCAGGCATTCAAGGAAATAAAGCCGCGCCTGATACTGTCTGTTCCTCTTGTGATAGAAAAAATTTTTAAAAAGCAGTTATTACCGGTTATTAGTAAACCTCATATGAAAATCCTGCTGGCAATACCCGGGATAAATAAAATTCTTCATAAAAAAATCAGGGAAAAACTGACTGAAACTTTCGGAGGAAGGTTTCATGAGATTGTTATCGGAGGTGCAGCGTTTAACCCTGAAGCTGAGATATTTTTCAGGAAAATAGGATTTAGATTCTCGGTCGGCTATGGAATGACGGAATGCGGGCCTCTGATCAGCTACACTTCGTGGGACACAACAAAGCTTGGCGGATCAGGGAAGCCTGTTGATACTCTTGAGGTTACCATAGATTCTGCTGATCCGTTAAATCAGATGGGAGAGATAATACTCAGGGGCGAAAATGTAATGCTGGGATACTATAAAAACGAGAAGGCTACAAGAGAGATAATT
>Ga0209254_10006171_pt1 | contig 11042 bp, 8 predicted proteins | sample FrelakmetDIP11DI_FD_187148 | JGI IMG/M metagenome (GOLD analysis project Ga0209254, IMG submission 187148) | Freshwater lake sediment microbial communities from the University of Notre Dame, USA, for methane emissions studies - DIP11 DI (SPAdes)... | ecosystem: Environmental > Aquatic >... | reverse complement strand
ATGGCATAGGCGGTGCCACTTTGGTCGCCGGTGATCATCACGGTCTGGATGCCGGCCCGGTGAAAATCGGCAATCATTTGGCGCACCCCGTCCCGGATGGGATCGGCCATGCCGGTGATCCCCAGCCAGGTAAACCCTTTGTCGATTTGATTATTCCCCTCCTGAAAAACATCGCCGTTCAGTCGGCCGGAATAACAGGCAATCCCCAGCACCCGCAGGGAGTCACTTGCCATCTGGTCATTGCTTAGTTCTATATCCAACCGGTCCTGGACATTCAGGGGAAGTCTGTGGCCGTCTTTGAGGTGCCAATCACACATGGCCAGGACATCCATGGGGCTGCCTTTTAAGGCCAGCAAAGTCTCACCGGTGGGGGTCTGGTGAAACGTGGTCATGAAAGGCCGTTGTTCGGAGCGATGCAAAGTTCGAAAGAGAGAATATTGTTCCCTCAAGTCAATGACATCGACGCCGGTGTCCACAGCCAGTTGTACCAGGGCTTTTTCCGTGGCTGAACCGGCAAGCACCTGGCGGGTTCCGTCCCTTCGCACCTCGGTTTCATTACAGAGAGTGGCCACCTGAATTAACCGGGGGAGTTCGTGTTCAGCTGAACCGCCGAGAATGTCGGCGAAGTCGTCAAGATCTCCCTGGTCCACCTGAATTTCCCTCATACCGGCAAAGATTCTCACCACAGTCATTTCGTTTCTGGTGATGGTGCCAGTTTTGTCCATGCAGATGGTCTGCAGACAACCCAGGGTCTCCACGGCCTCCAACCGGCGGATCAGAACCTGGTGCTGCTCCATCTTTTTCACCCCTTTGGCCAGGGTCGTGGTGGCCACGGTGGGGAGACCTTCCGGCACGGCCGCGGCGGCCAGGGAGATGGCGGTGTGGGCCATCTGCAGTAAAGCAAAGCCCCGGAGCAGGCCGACTCCAAAAACCAGGCCGCAGACGCCGCAACCCAGCAGCACCATTTCATTCCCCACCCGGTCCAATTGTTTTTCCAGGGGAGTTTCCGGCGTCACCGCCTCGTCCACCAGGGCTTGCAGCTTACCCAATTCAGTAAAAGGACCCGTGGCCACTACCACGGCCAGACCCTGTCCGCCGGTTACCATGGTGCCCCGATACACCATGTTGACCCGGTCCCCGAGAGGAAGGTTCTCGGCCTCCAGAAGCCCTGACGATTTCAAAACCGGCAGGCTTTCCCCGGTGAGGGCCGCTTCGTCAATACTCAGCCGGTCGGCTTCCACCAGGCGGCAATCCGCGGCAATATACGTTCCAGGCTTCAGGGCCAGGATATCGCCCGGAACCACAGCCTCCACCGCAATCTCCTGTAACTCGCCTTCTCGAATCACCTGGGCGGTGGGGCGGACCAGATTCTTCAGGGACAAAATGGTAGTTTCGGCGGCGCTCTCGGTCTGGTAGGCCAGGACGGCGTTGGCCACTACCACTCCCATGATCAAGACCGCATCCAAAATGCCGCCGGTGACTATCGACAGACCGGCCGCCCCACTTAACAGGGCCACGGGGAGAGATTGGAATTGTTCCAAGAACATCTCCCAGCGGGAGCGCGGTTCGGTTTCGGGAAAGGCGTTGGGTCCGAATTTCTGGAATTTTTCCTGGACAGCTTCTCGGTTTAACCCCGATGCCAGCACCGTTGACCAACTGGCCAGACAGGTTTCAGAATCCAGCACGTGCCAGGACTCAGTGGGCTGATCCTGGTAGGCTAAATCTAAGGTTATACCTGGTTTTTGACGCCGGGCAGATCCCGGGGCATCGATCACAGGAGATGGCTCACCTGAATAACTGGCCCTCTGTGGTGCAAAATCAGTCTGCTGGGATAGCACCGAGTGCTGATATTCCTGCACGAGCGCTTCGATCAGCAGGCCGATGGATTCCGGCTCAGTGGCCGCATTGAAACAAATCAGGGCGTTGCCAGTAAGGGTGTTCGCCGAAAACGAGGTTATGCCATTGCCGTTGGACCGGGAAAATTTGCTTTCTAAAAACCTCTTTAAAGGTTCACAACGGTAGAGCCCGGAGATCTTAAACCGGGCCCGGCCGTCAACTGACGTATGAATTGCTTCTACCATAGGAAAAAAGTTTTACCGTTGGGGAGCCATGTATCGTCCCCGTTAAAAACTCTGGAATCAATGGTAATCGGGACTAGTCTCTCACTTTGGCATGGGAAGTCTCTTTTTCCTTCGGTATCTCTTTGGTAATTTTAGACTTTGCGTGCACCGGTTCGCCGGGTTCCTCTTCTTTAGCCGCCGAGGTAGTCAAGGATTGAGGCAGGGCTGCGCCCACCACATTTTTGACACCTTCAACTACTCCCACCAAAAATACCGAAACACTCCTCGTGGCTGAGGCACCCAAAGAACCGGCCGCCTCCAGGGCGCCGTTGACCGCGGCGGTGGCCGCGCCGCCGACATCGCCGCCCACCTCCTGCACCGCTTCCACAATGCCGTCCACCGTCCGACGGGCCACCAGGGCCACATCAGAACCGATTTCAGCCGCGCCCTTAACTGCGCCCCGGGCCACCTGACCGGCCGTATTGATGACATCACCACCGAGGTCGCCCATACCCAGGACAATACCTTTGGCCGCGTTTTTAGTACTCATGAGGATGCCGTAGCCCACTTCCTCAGTGGCTTTCAGGGTTCCTTTGATAATGTCTGAAGAAACTTCCACCACACTGCCGGCCACGTCGCCGGTGGCCTTCAGGGTATCGGTAACCGTGTTACGGGCCACGGTCACAATCTGATTCTCGATCTCATTCAGACCCTTGAGGCTGTTCACCACCCCGTCTTTCACGGCGCCGCCCACATTACCCAGCGTAGCTCCCAGACCAGCGTTCTGGGGTTTTTCTTCCTGATTCATGATCTCCTCCCGGCTTGCTTGCACTTGCCAGCAAGCCAATCTTCTTGTTGTTAGCGCATATGTTAGAAAATTTTTCTTGCCCTCTCCAAGTCGGAACAGAACCCCGTTACCGGTTCTGAAGCACACCCTGCCCTAGCCTACCGTTTCTCCAGTAATAAGTTAGGGGCAGCCTTCAGAGCCATTGCAGCAAGGTGGAAACTTTCTCATGGTCTAACTGCGGTACCAAAAACCTCAGGGCTTCACCCAATAACCGTGATGAATTGGGAGACTGTAATTCTGCGGCGTTGTACTCGACGAGTAAACTTCCTGTCAGGTGATTCGCCTCCACCTGGTTAATGCCCTCTATGACAATAAAAAGTTCTTGGATTTTTTGAGCCAGAGAGGGATTGCCCTTGATGGGTAAAGCCTTTAAACGCACCCGGCCGGGGATGAAATGTGCTACCCGGATGCCGTTTACCGCCAGCATTTCACGGCCCCAGAGAAATAACGGCCCTCTCTTACTCCGTATGGGATTCATAATTATGGCTTTATTTTATCTCTCTTTCCCTTAGATCGACGAAGACTCTTTAATTACTAACATATTTCTCATAAATGCCATTAAAGCACCGCCGCTGGCAAAAAAATCAAGTTGGAATAAAAACTAACGTATTTTTAACCATTCCCGTATTGAGAATTAATGTTCCAGAGGCATAATTCGGTCAAGTCAATGATTTTTTTTTAAAGGAGGCCAGCCCTTGAACATAGCAACTGAATACCTGCATACACTGGAGGGTCGAATCCGCATTAAAGTGCCGGAGATAAAGGGCTCCCCGACAAAAGCAGGAGAGCTCGAACAACAGGTGCAATGGCAGTCCGGCATACATTCCATTAAAGCGAATCCCACCACCGGCAACGTCCTGATTTATTACGACCCCCGGACAACCCAACAGAAAGATATCTTCAGAACGTTTTGTGAATTCGGATATTTACAACCGATAGCCCCTCAGGCTGGCTTAAGTCGGGAATCATCCGAGGAAAGTCCTTCTCTAATCAATTTAATGGTGACTACGGTGGCCCAGTCCATGATGGAAGCGGCTCTGACCAGATTAGTGACCGCCATTATCTAACAACAAGAAGATTTGTAGAAAAGTTTGATAGCCCCGGATAAGAAAAGTTCGCCGGCTAAGTGAGATTCTGTCGGGGAAAGTGGATTTTGCGCCTCCAAGGCAGGAAATTATCCAAAGTTTAGGGAGCGACGGGGACGTAACCGAAACCCTGCTTTTAATAGCCGCTACCTGCCTCCACCATTCCTTCCACAGCTTCATGTAACACCTCCGTCCCCCCAAAAGTCCGGGATCCGGCGGGATGGAACATCATGAAAGTTGCCAAAGCAAACCAGAGCAAATTATACCAGGCCGGTGGAGTGCCCTTTTCGGCAATCAACCCCCTGATGCCCAGGACGAAAAGTGTGCCGGGCAGCAACAGCTTCAAATCTAACCCACCCAAAGCATTGCCCACACTGGTGTTCAAGCCTTGAAAGAAAGACGCGACGGTGTCAGAGTAGGAATAGCTTTGCCCCGGTGGCGGCGTGGGGTTAAACCAGTCCAACACTTGTTGAACGCTCAGCCCGGGGGAGATGGTTTTCAAAATCACACTTAAAAACCGTGCCGTCCTTTTATCCTGGCCTTTTGACACCTTGAACACTAGTAACAGACTTCCAGTCGTGGGATTAACCTCAACAGCGCTGATTCCCGGCAGGGTTTTAATCTGAGCCTGTATTTCCTGAGCCAAGGAGGGATTGTTTTTCAAAGGTACAACCTTGAGACGCAGTCTCCCGGGAATAGCATGCATGACCTGTATTACCGGCACAATTCTGGTTTCCCTGTTCAGCCTTTGTCAGCGGGGTTTTCCGCCCCAGCGGCACGTTCGACCCTGACCTCCGCCATTAAATCACTGATCTGTTCGCCGGTCTCGGCCACAAACTCCTGAGCCTTATCCGCCAAAGCCATGCCGCCTTTGATTAACCCCTTGACAACCGGGCGGGCCATGGAAACCACGACTGGTAGAACCACCGGCGCAACCATGGCTACACCCGCCACTATCAAGATATTGGTGAGTGAACCCTTAAAGGCATTTTTTAGAAAGTCCATTGCCTGCTCCTTTTGATTCTTTAATCTCCTGTGTCTGGAATTATAAAATAGAATTTAAAGAAATAATAGTTAGAATTTTATTAGAATACTGTTAGGGAGATTGTCTGGCGCCATTCAATCTGACCCCCTGATGGGACAATTTCTCCAAACAGGACGGTGAGATATGCTGATGATGAAAATCTGCAAATTTTGCCAGCCCCGCTTTTCCCATGTAACGCTGTAATACAGGCTGGGGCGTTTGGAGCAGATCCACCAGGATTAACCCGTCCAGGACATCATTAAAGTGGGGATCACGGTTAAAACCCAGGAGCTTGCCCCCCAGTTTCAAATACTGTTTGAGCAGAATGGGAATTCCCTTTTGTTTTGAGTCGACGTCGGTTAGCAGCGCCGAAATTTCTTCCATCTTCTGAGTTCCCGCCAAGGCCAGTCGTAAATCCTGATTTCGGTATTTTTTTATCTCAAACGGGTTCCTGGGGCGGATAAACTTGGCCAACTCGGGCAGGAAGTTATGCATACTCAGCCAGGTAGCCAACAACCCTTGAGAAAACTCATTATATTCATTACTGATGGAAACCGGACCGAATAATCTCTGATAGTGTGGATTCTGCGCCACGAATTGCCCGATGCCTTTCCAGAGGAGCAGCAAGGCCGAATAATTTTTTTGATACTCAACCCGAATAAATGACCGACCAAGTTCCAGAGCCGGGTGTATCTGCTCTAAAAATTCAGGTTGGTAATCAAACAAGGTAGCCGTATATAAGCCGGTGGTTCCCATCGTCCTCATTATCCTGTCGGTGCGTCCAAGTCGATAGGCCCCCACCACTTCCCGGGTATCCTGATTCCAGAGGAAAAGATGCAGGTAATGGGCGTCAAACCTATCCAGATCGATGGCCTTGCCGGTGCCTTCTTGAACCTGCCGAAAGGTAGTTTCCCGCAAACGCCCGATTTCTTGCAGCAGATTGGGTATTTGGTCGGCATACCCGTAGTAGACTACCTGACTGCCGCTTTGCACCAGGGTCTGGGAGGCAGGCAGTGTATTGACCTCCTTTACCAAGGCCTCCGGATCCGGCGCCTCGATGATGTCTTCCAGAACCGGTTTCTTTTTGAAGTGCAGTTGCGGCAAGCGTGATCTGCTCAAACTGCGGCTCGGAAAATTCCCCTGCAACATATAGGTGCGCAGGCGCAGATAGTCGATGACTTCAGCGTCGCTGCCCAACGACTGAATTTTGTGCTGTCCGATGGGCTGCCCTATTTTGACCTGGATGGTTGTATTCCTTTTATTCAGGACCTCCCGGGGTAACAGGGCGGTGCGCACCATGGGGTGCACCATCCCCAGAACCTGGAATAAAGGGCCATTCCGGCCGGCGAAAAAAACCGGGACGACATCTGCCCCGGCCTTGCTGATCAGTCGGGCTACGGTTCGACTCCAGGCCGGGTCGGTGACCTCAAGTTTGGGCCAGGTGGCGTGGGACACCTCTCCGGCCGGGAAGATTCCCAGCAGCCCCCCCTGTTTGAGCCAGACCATGGCTTCCCGGAGACCGGCCAGGTTGGCTGTGGTGGAATGATTCGTGCCAAAGGGATCCACATAAATAAACAAATCCTGCAATTCAGTAACGGGCTGCAACAGATAATTGGCCAGGATTTTTACATCCCGCCGAACCTTCCCCAACAATGACGGCAAAATTATCCCCTCCACCCCGCCAAAGGGGTGATTGGCCACTACCACTGCCGGTCCGTGCGTTGGAATGCGGGCAAGGTGCACCGCCGAGAGATCATAGTGGACATTCAGAGAACTCAAGAGGCGGGCCAAAAATTGCCACTGATCCGGCGCCGCGGCCGCCCGGGCATATATCTGGTTGACTTGTTTGAGACCGATGAGTTTTTCCAGAGGACTGTGAAATAGATTAAGCCAATTGAAATATTTCCCGGTGTTAGCGGGAAGGTTCAAACCACAAAAGTTATCTGGGATAGTATTCCCCTGCAAAGGATTTTCTCCTCTTGACCATATTAATAGAATTTACTTAACTATCACTACTATCGTTATCTTGATTTTGTTAGTCCATTAAACATTTATTATGAGTTTTTTATTTCGGGCACATTTAATTTATTTCTAATAAGAATAACAATATTAATATTCATTAATAACAATAAACAAACATAATGATGTAAGAGTTAGTTAAAAATTCTTTTTTAAATTGAATATTTGCTTAGTAGTATGTTGATAATTTTTTATTACTCTTCATTTTGAAAGGGATACCCTATGTCAATAAGCTTAAAGAGAAGTATTGCCGAGGAACAAGACAGTATTAGCCTAACTCCAACCCTGTTGAAGGACATTTTCGCTTATGCCAAGCCCTTCGGGCATAACGAGGACGCTAAAAGTTTAAACCTGGGTTTCGGGTATATTTATTACGGGTTGGTAAGGAGTTTACGACCGCAGCACACTCTCATAATCGGCTCGGGGTATGGGTTTAGCGTGGTCTGTTTTGCCTTGGGGGTAAAGGACAACGGCGAGGGGCATCTCAGTTTTATCGATCCTTCGTACTCGCTTTTCAAGAACGGACCCTTCAAGACCATCGGTGGGGTGGGTTTTTGGGACAACGCGGATAAGGTAACGGCTCATTTTCAGCGGTTTGAGGTGGATCAGTTAATCAGGCATTACAAAATGCGCAGCGATGAGTTTTTTCCTTTATTCGAAACCATGAAACTGCCATTGATTGATCTGGCTTTTATTGACGGCAGTCATGCTTATAAAGACGTTAGATATGATTTCATTAAGATTTTAGAACGCTCCAAAAAAAATACCTACATCCTCCTACACGACTCCAATATTTACATCAGAGAAATGCTGCAACATTCCGGAGTTAAAAAGTGGTTGAATACCATCAAGGCTTACAAGGAGTTCTTTGAAGTCATCGATTTTCCGTTTTCTTCCGGCGTGGCGTTGGTGCGAGTGCGCAAGGCAAATGCATGGAAACAATTTTTATAATCATCTCAGTGATTTTGCTAACGGGTGCAGGGGGATTTTTATTCTGGCGATATATTTGGTTTTTTCGCAATCCCAGCCGGAAAGTCCCTGGAGGGGAGAATATCGTCAGTCCGGCGGACGGCACGGTAGTGTATGTCAAACAGGTTCTGCCTCAGGAAAAAATCATTGCCATTAAACAAGGGGTTAAGGTGAGTATCAACGATATTACTCGAACCGACCTGGAGGCGCCCAAGATCCTGATCGGGGTTTTTATGAGCCCTTTTAACGTGCACCACAACCGGATGCCCTTGACCGGCAAGATCGAATTTGTCAACCATTATCCGGCCGAAGGCGTCAACCGGCACATGGGCCCCATGCACTGGCGCACCTTGCTGCAACGCCAGCCTTTATATGCCCACAGTCTGCATATCTTCACCAATGAACGGACGGTGACAAAATTCCGGGGCACCTTCGGCCGGGACCAGGTGAACGGCTATATCGTGCAGATTGCCGGCAAAAGTGTGCATGGCATTGACAGTTATGTTCAGCCGGGACAGGACATTTCCAAGGGTGAAATCTTTGGCATGATTCGCATCGGCTCCCAAGTTGATTTGGTGGTGACCTGGCTGCCCGGCATGCGACTGCGGGTCAAGCCCGGCGACAAGGTGTATGCCGGGGAAACGATAGTTATTGAGTAATCAGCCAGGCGTTGGTTTCCAAAACCGGCTGGAGAACCTGACTGGCGCTAAGTTTGGTCCGGCCAGAACAGATTAACCGTACATTAGAAAACCGAGAACCGTTTTATGCCTTTAGGAGCCTGCCCATGAAAATCGATCTCCATGTCCACTCCAAGTTTTCCACCCGCCCTTCCCAATGGGTGCTGCAGAAGCTCGGCTGTCATGAATGTTACACCAAACCCGAACAGCTCTATGCCATCGCCAAAAAGCGAGGCATGGATTGGGTAACCATCACCGATCACAACAATATCAACGGCTGTTTGGAGATCGCGCACCTGCCCAATACTTTTATCAGTGAGGAAGTCACCTGCTATTTCCCTGAGGACGGCTGTAAAGTGCATGTCCTGGTCTATCACATCGACCAGGAAAAGCATCGGGAGGTCCAAAAACGGCGGGAGAACATCTATACCATGGTGGACTATCTCCAGCAGGAGAATATCCCCCATTCCCTGGCGCACCCACTCTGGTCGGTAAACGGCCGCCTGAATATTGACCATTTCGAGAAGCTCCTGCTCCTGTTTAAAAATTTTGAGATCAACGGCAGCCGTGATGAACAGCTTAACCTGTTTCTCAAGCGTATCCTGGGTCATCTGACTCCAGGTTGTTACGACCAACTCATCAACAAACATGGCATTGTCCCAGGCTTTCCGGAACCCTGGCGGAAAAATCTCACCGGCGGCTCGGACGACCACAGTTCGCTGACCATTACCAGGATTCATACCGAAATCCCAGGCGCCGCTACTCTTCAGGATTTTTTCACCGGGTTGCAGCATCGAGAAGCCAACGTCATCGGCCGCGCCTCCAGCCCCCACACCCTGGCCCACAATCTTTACAGCATCGCCTATCAGTTTTACTCCGACAAACTGGGTCTGCAGGACAGATCCAGGTATAATAATTTTCTCAATTTCCTGGACAAAGCCCTAACCAATGCCGCAGTCCCGAAAAAATCTTTTCTGGCCCAGGTTAGTTTCGCCTTATTCAAGAAAAAGGCCCCTGCCGCAACCGGCCAGAGTTACCGGTTTTCCTTCCTGGATCTAATAAAAGATGAGATCACCAAGTTCATCCAGGAAGATCCCCAACTGAAACAATTTTTCCGGACCATGCGGGCCGGTACGAAGGTGGGTGAAGAGGAATGGTATGAGTTCATTAAACAACTGTCCAACAAGCTCATCAGGAAATTCAACCAACGTCTCCTGGAAGGCTTTAGCGGCGCCAATCTCATAGATCTCTTGCAGTCCTTAACCGTCATGGGCACCAGTTACCTGATGCTGCTGCCTTATTTTGCGGCTTTTAACTCTTTTTCCCAGGATAGACATTTTAGCCAGGAAATTTTGAACCGATTCCTATCGGCGGCCGCTGCGGGAGCGGATAAGCAAGGAGCCAAGCTGGCCCATTTTACCGACACCTTTTACGAAATCAACGGCGTGGCCCTGACGTTGCAAAAACAAGTGAGTGAAGCCCAACTTACCGGCAAGCCCTATACGGTACTCACCTGTGATACTAATGGGCATCCCGACTCCGAATACATCAAAAATTTAAAGCCGCTGGCTGTTTGGGACCTGCCGGAATATCAGGAACAAAAACTTTTCCACCCACCCATTTTGGAGATGCTGGATTTCTGTTATCGGCAGAAATTTAGCCAGATTCTGGCAGCAACCCCGGGCCCCATGGGTTTGGCAGGCCTTTTCATCGCCCGGATTCTGGACCTGCCCATCGACGGGACCTATCATACTTCGCTGCCGCAATACGCCCAATATCTCACGGAGGACAACTCCATCGAAGAATTGATGTGGCGCTATATTCTGTGGTTCTACAATCAGATGAACATTATCTATTCCCCCTCCGCCAGCACGGCGGCGGAGTTAGCGGATCGGGGCCTCAACCCGGAAAAGATTTGCACCTTTCCCCGGGGGGTGGATTTATATCGCTTCAATCCGGGCAAACGCAACGGCTTTCTGGAAAGCCGCTATCAGGCTCCGGAGGGTATCAAGCTGCTCTATGTCGGCCGAATCTCCAAGGAAAAAAATCTGCAGATGCTGGTCAGGGCCTTCACCACCATCAACGAATCCCGACCGGACGTGCAATTGGTAATGGTGGGAGACGGGCCTTATCTGGAAGAAATGCAGGAGGCCCTGGCAAACAAACCATGTATCTTCACGGGTTACTTAGAGGGCGAAGATCTGGCCGCAGTCTATGCCAGCAGTGACCTTTTTCTGTTTCCCAGCACCACTGACACCTTCGGTAATGTGGTTTTGGAAGCTCAGGCCTCGGGTGTTCCGGTCATTGTTACCGATGCCGGCGGTCCCCAGGAAAACATGCTCCCGGGCAGAACCGGGTTGG
>Ga0209254_10006170_pt1 | contig 11044 bp, 11 predicted proteins | sample FrelakmetDIP11DI_FD_187148 | JGI IMG/M metagenome (GOLD analysis project Ga0209254, IMG submission 187148) | Freshwater lake sediment microbial communities from the University of Notre Dame, USA, for methane emissions studies - DIP11 DI (SPAdes)... | ecosystem: Environmental > Aquatic >... | reverse complement strand
CTGCTCCTCGACAACGTGCGCTTCTGCGCCGAGGAGCTCACCCTCTTCGAGACCAGGCTGAACCTCTCGCCGGAGGCGCAGGCGAAGACGCTGGTGGTGCGCAAGCTGGCGCCGCTCGCCGACCTCTACGTCTGCGACGCCTTCGCCGCCGCGCACCGCGCGCAGCCCACCCTGGTCGGCTTCGAGGAGCTGCTGCCCTCCGCCATGGGCCGGCTCTTCGAGAAGGAGTACGCCAACCTGACGCGCCTCCGCGAGGAGCCCGCCCGGCCCTGCCTCTTCGTGCTCGGCGGCACCAAGATCCAGGAGGCCTTCCCGATGATGGCCGCGGCCCTGGCGGACGGCGTCGTCGACGCGGTGCTCACCGCCGGCCTGGTGGCCAACGTCATGCTCGCCGCGAAGGGCGTCGACATCGGCGCGCCGTCGATGGACTTCATCGAAGCCAGCCAGCTGGAGAGGTTCGTCGACGAGTCGAAGGCGCTGCTCGCCGAGCACGGCGAGAGGATCGTGCTGCCGGCCGACCTCGCCTGCGTCAAGGACGGCGCCCGCGTGGAGGTGGCGGTCGCCGAGCTGCCGGCCGACGAGCCGCTCGTGGACATCGGGCACCGGGCGGTCGAGGAGTACCGGGCGATGATCGCCGCCGCCGGGACCGTGTTCGTCAACGGACCGGCCGGCGTCTTCGAGCAGCCCGAGACCGAGTACGGCACGAGGGCGCTCTGGGAGGCCATGGCGCAGTCCGCCGCGTTCAGCGCCCTCGGCGGCGGCGACAGCGTCGCGGCCATGAACCGCTTCGGCCTGGCCGGCCGCTTCGACTACGTGTGCACGGCCGGCGGCGCCATGGTGCAGTTCCTCAGCGGCAAGCCGCTGCCGGTGATCGAGGCGCTCAAAGACTCAGCCGTTCGTTTCGGCTGAGGGCGAGGGTGACGAGGCCGTCGTGAAGCTCTCCATCCCGTACGGCGACGGGGAGCTGCCCTTCGAGCTGCCCGCAGCCAACCTGCTCGGCGTGATCACGCCGAGCGCCGCCGCGGGGCCGCCGCCCACGCCGGCCGGTGAGCTCGCGGAGATCAGGCGCGCCCTGGCGGAGCCCATCGGCGCGCCGCCTCTGCGCGAGCTCGCCGCCGAAGCGAGCTCGGCGGTCATCGTGGTCAGCGACATCACGAGGCCGTGTCCCTCGTACAAGTTCCTGCCGGCGCTGCTCGACGAGCTCGCTCCATTGCCGCCGGAGCGGATCAGCATCCTCTTCGCGCTCGGTGGCCATCGGGCGCAGACGGCCGAGGAACAGCGGCGGCTGGTCGGGGAGGAGGTCGCCGCCAGCGGCGTCCACCTCGTCGACCTGGACGCCGCCCGGTGCGTGCCGGTGGGCACCACGTCCCGTGGCACGCGCCTCGAGGTGTTCAGGCCCTATCTGGAGGCAGATCTTCGCATCTGCACCGGCAACATCGAGTACCATTACTTCGCCGGCTTCTCCGGCGGAGCGAAAGCGGTGATGCCCGGTCTCTGTTCGCAGGCCGCTATCCGCGACAACCACAGCATGATGCTGGCCCCCGCGGCCCGCGCCGGCAGCCTCGAAGGCAACCCGGTGCGCGAGGACATCGATGAGGCCGGCGGTCTCATCGGCGTGGACTTCATCCTCAACGTGGTGCTGGACGAGCAGAAACGCGTGATCCACGCGGTCGCCGGCCACTACCTGGAGGCCCACCGCGTGGGCGTGCGCCTCTACGACGACCGCTTCGACCTCACTGTGGACGCGGCCGCCGACGTCGTGATCGCTTCTCCCGGCGGCATGCCCAAGGACATCAACCTCTACCAGGCGCAGAAGACCCTCGACAACGTCGCCGGGGCGGTGCGAAGGGGCGGCACCATCATCCTCGTGGCCCGCTGCCGCGAGGGCTTCGGGCAGACGAAGTTCGAGGAGTGGATGACCGGCATGGACACGCCCCAGGTCCTGGTCGACCGCATCCGGCGCGAGTTCGTGCTCGGCGGCCACAAGGCCGCCGCCATCGCCGGGCTCCTGACCAAGGTCGACGTGTACCTGGTCTCGGAGTTCCCCGACGCGGTGGTGCGCAGCATGTGCATGCAGCCGTTCGCCGGCGTGGACGAAGCCGTCTCGGTGGCCCTCGCCCGCCACGGGCCGGAGGCGCGCTTCCTGGTGGTGCCGCACGGCAGCCGTGTGACCGGGCGCGACCGGCAGCGCTGACTGCGAGCGGCACACGGGCCGGCGAGGACCGGGCCACACTGGCGACGGCGGCCCTCTTCGGATAGCGTGGTGGTGTCATGAGCATCTTCACGAAGGCGTTCAACAAGCTCGGGGGCTACGACGATCTGGCGGCTCGCTTCCCCGGCGGGCCGGAGCCGCAGGGCGCGCGCTGGGACCGCCGCTGTGTGCAGTTCGGACGCACGATGCGCTACGACTGGTGCGTCACCCTCATCGTGGCGCAGGACGGTCTGTGGCTGCAGGCGCGTCCGCCGCTGCAGGGCACGCAGGCGGCGGTCTTCGTGCCCTGGGCGGAGATCCGCGACGTGCGGCCTTGCCTGCTCTACTGGCGCAAAGCGGTCTGTCTCACGTGCGGTGAGCCGGCGGCCGGCACGATCACCGTGTGGCAGCCGGTGTGGGACGCGGCCGGGCCGCTGTGGCAGGCCGCGTGGCAGAGCCCCCGTTGACGGGCGGTCCGAGCGATCCGCCGGAGGCGCCCGGCCCTGAGCTCGAGCCGCGCAGGTGGCCGCTCCGGGTCATCATCCTGCGCGTCGCCTTTCTCGTCCTGGCGCTCGTCGGCCTCTACGTCGTATGGCCGAGTCTCATGGACGTCTTCTCCTCGTGGCCGCGGCTGCGCGTCATCGAACCGGGCTGGTACGTGGCCATGGTCGCGGCGGTCGCCGGCAGCTTCGCCTGCGTGTGGGTGCTGTACCGCGTCGTGCTGCACGTGCGCAGCTGGTTCGTGATCGGCGCCTCCCAGCTGGCCAGCAGCGCCTTCGGGCGCATCGTCCCCGGGGGGGCGGCGTCTGCGGGAGCGCTCCAGTACCAGATGCTCGTCCAGGCGGGCGTCCGCGGCGGGCGGGTGGCGACGGGCATCACCACAGTGAGCATCATCAGCGCCGGCACCATCCTGGCGTTGCCGCTGTTTGCGATCCCCCTGTTCTTCGGGGCGATCCCCCTGGAGAGCACGCTGCGCCGGGTGGCGCTCCTCGGTCTGGGCATGCTCGTCGCCGCGGTCGCCTTCGCCATCCTCGTGCTCGCCACCGACAAGCCTCTGGCGTTCCTCGGCCGTGTGCTCGACCGCCTGCACTCGCTGCTTCGCCGCAAGCACCCGCGAACCACGGGCTACGGCGAGCACATCCTGCACGAGCGCGACGCGGTGCGCTCGGTGCTGGGCCGCAACTGGTGGCTGGCCCTCATCGCGGCGCTGGGTCAGAGAGCCTTCGACTTCGCGGCGCTGCTGCTGGCCCTGTACGCCTCCGGGGCGCGCGTGTCGCCGCTGCTCGTGCTGCTCGCCTACGCCGTCGCGCAGATCCTCATGATCATCCCGATCACGCCCGGCGGGATCGGCTTCGTGGAGCTGGGGCTGGTCGGCTTTCTCGGCCTGGCCGGTGTGGAGGCGGGCCCGGCGATTCTCGCGACGCTGGCGTATCGTCTGGTGTCGTACTGGCTGCCGCTCCCGGTCGGGGCCGGGGCATACGCGTGGTTCTCGCGGCGGTACGGCCGCGGCGAGGACGGCGCGGCCGTCAGCGCGCGCGCGGCGCCGCGGCGTTCGTCCTGACCAGAGTCAAGGCATCGCTGCCCTCTGCCGGGGTACCACTGTGGCATGAGCGAGACCCGCCCTCCACGACGACTCGCGCGCGAGGAGCGCACCATCGCCGAGATGATCGCCATGTACTGCCGCGATCATCACGGCGAGGAGGTCGCGCGCGGTCCCGATGGCCTGTGCCCCGACTGCGCGGAGCTGATGGCCTACGCGCGCCTCCGCCTGGAGAAGTGCCGCTACGGCGCCGACAAGCCGACCTGCGCCAGGTGCACGACGCACTGCTACAAGCCGGCCTTGCGCGAGCGCGTGCGCGAGGTGATGCGGTACAGCGGTCCGCGGATGCTGAAGCGTCATCCGGTGCTGGCGGTGGCGCATCTGGTCGACGGGCGCAAGACGCCCGGCGACGAAGTCTGACGTCTCGCCGGGCCTACTCTCGCTTGGCCTGCGGCCGGCCGTACTTGCGGCCGGCGAGCACGTAGGCGATCGCGCCGGCCGGCATCGGCAGCCAGTAGGAGACCAGCCGGTACACCAGCGTCGCGAGCAGCGCCTGGTCGGTGCCGATGCCGGCGAGGCCCAAAGTGCCTACCAGGCCGGCCTCGACGAAGCCGAGGCCGCCGGGGGTGATGGGGATCATGCCGAGGAAGGCGGCCACGACGTAGGCGAGCAGCACCACCGAGGCGCGCGGTTCCGCGCCCACGGCGGCCAAGGCGACGAGCAGCGCCGTGAGATCAAGGAGCCAGTTGCCGGCGCTGTAGATCAAGGCCTTCCACCAGCCGGCGCCCAGCACCCGGCGGATGAGGTCGCGCTCGTCGACGAGGCGGTCGGGCAGGCCGCTGAGCGGCGGACGCTTGCGCAGCAGCCGGTTCCGCGCCCGCTGGATCGCGCTTCCGAGCCACAGCAGGGGGCGGTCGGCGAACAGCAGCACCGCCCCGCCGGCGATGGCCGCGAGGCAGACCACCACGGCGATCGAGCCCACCCGGAAGAGGTTGCGCTCCACCGAAGCGCCGGTCACGAGGATGACGGTGATGCTGAGGATCGGCAGGCCGAGCAGCGTCGCCGTCGAGATGAGCGACACCGCGGTGACGCTGGTGGCAGCCCATGTGCTGCCGATCCCCGCCTGACGCAGCATGTCGAACTGCATGGCGCCGCCGGCGGCCGCTCCGCCCGGCACGATGCGGCTGAAGGCGTTGCCGGCGAGCTGGGCCGTGGCGATGGGGAACCACGGCCTCACGTCGAGCGCGAGCCGCAGCAGCGCCCACATGCAGGCGAAGCTGGCGAGCTCGGCGAGCACGATGGGGACGCCCCACAGCGGGCTGACCGTCCTGAGCTGAGGCCCCGAGGAGAAGACGGCCGCCAGGCTCGGCCAGACGAGGTAGATGCCGATCCCGGCGGCGCCCAGCACGACCACGCGCTTGATCCAGACGGCGTGCGGGTTCGGGTGTATCGCGTCCGCCATGGCGCTCGCGCCGGACGCCTCAGAGAACGTTGGAGAGGAGCCGGGCCGCCTGGTTGCGGAACCTCTTCAGGCGGCGGACCGAGAGCACGTCGTCGAGGGTCACTTCGCGGCAGTTCTCCATGTCGGCGAGGAACGCGTCGGCGCACTGCCGGGCGAAGCCCCTGTCGAACACCCAGCACATGAGCTCCTTGTGGAGCTTGAGGCTGCGCTGGTCCATGTTCATGGTCCCGACGGCGCCGATCAGCCCGTCCACGACGATCGTCTTGGAGTGGAAGAAGCCGGCCTCGTACAGGTACACCTTGCCGCCGGCCTCGATGAGCTTGCGGTAGTAGGTCTGCGCGGCGTAGAACGGCAGGCGCTTGTCGGGGACGCCGGTCATCATGAAGCGCACGTCGATGCCGCTCAGGGCGGCGTTGATCATCACGTCGTAGACGCTGTAGTCGGGGACGAAGTAGGGTGACTGGATCCACACCGACTCCTCTGCCTGGCCGATGGCCACCATGTGCGCCCGGCGCGCCGCGCTCCAGGGGTCTTCGACCCCCTGCGCGGCGACCTCGACCAGCGTGCCGGTCTCCACGGCCGCCGGGTCCGGCACCGGCATGTACTTCTGGGTGAACAGGTCCTCGTGGTCCTTCTTGTGCTCGAACCAGCGGGAAGCGTACAGCTTCTCGAGCCCGGCCACGGCCTGGCCGGTGAGGCGCAGGTGAGTGTCGCGCCAGGTAGCGAACCGCTCGCCGCCGTCGATGTACTCCTGGCCCACGTTCATGCCGCCCGTGTAGCCGATCTCGCCGTCGATGACGACGATCTTGCGGTGGTTACGGTAGTTGATACGCAGCAGGTCGGTGACGTCGGCGCGAACGATGGCGCCCGCGGCGGCGAGTTGCTTGAGCTCGCGCTTCTTGAACGAGATGCAGCCCATCCAGTCGTACATGATGCGCACCTCGACGCCCGCCTTGAGCCGGTCGAAGAGGATGGTGACGATTTCGGCGGTCAGCCGGTCCTGCTCCCAGATGAAGTACTGCAGGTGGATGAAGCGCTGCGCGCCGGCGAGGTCCTCCTTAAGGCGCGCGAACTTCTGCTGGCCGGTGATGAAGAGCTCGACCGACGCGGCCGGCAGCACTGTGGCCACGTTCTCGCTGGTGATCGCCCGGGAGACCGGTACGGCGATGGTGCCGGTCCACTCGCGCGCGAAGCGCTCGGCGGCGCCGGCGTTGCGCCCGTAGATCGGCGCCATCTCCTCGTTCTCGACGCGCTTGAGTGTCTGGATCCAGCCCTTGCGCTGGGCCACGACCTTCCAGTCGCGGCCGAAGAAGATGTAGAAGAACACCCCGATGAGCGGCAGGAAGACGAGGATGAACAGCCAGGCGAGCGTGATCGAGGGCTCGCGGTCGTCCATGATGAGCAGGACGACGGTGACCACCCAGTAGACCAGGAAGATCAGGTAGAGCCAGCCGGGGAGCAGGTCGAGGATGATTGACATGAGCGCACGCTATCCGATGCCGGTGGTGGTGTCACGCAGGGGGCGGCAGGGAGCTCGCGAGCGCCGCGCAGGCCGTCGCCGAGCTTCGGGGCGCCGCCCTCGTCCGAGACGCCCTGCCAGAAGCCGGTGAAGAACCCGGGGACCACGAACGAGGCCGTGACGATGAGCACACCGATCGTCGATAGGATCGGGAAGACGACTAGTTCCTCGTCCTGCCGCAGCACCCGCCAGCAGAGTCTGACGAGCTCCCAGCTACGCGCAAGGCGACCCATGCACACCCCTCTCCCGTGTGTTGTCCTGGGCATGTTGGCGGCCTTTCTCGCGCGCTCATGAAGGGAGGAGAGACGCGGGCCCCTTTGACGCACAGCCGCGTAGCAGATACAACCGAAGGATGAGCCGCGTTGACTCGCCGCCGCCGGTCGACCTGCCGGCGAGGTGGCCCGGCTCCGCAGACGCGGAAACCAAACGGCGCCGTCGTCAGCGACGCGCCGACGGAGGTGCGTGAGCATGGCGAAGGGGACCGTCCATCTGTGTGTGGGGCTCTACCACGACCTCGAGACGGCGGAGGCGGACTACGCCGACCTGAAGCGGCTGCACGGCGAAGGGCTGGTCGGCGCCTACGACGCCGCCGTGGTGGCTCGGCAGGACGACGGCACCGTCGCCGTCGAGGAGCGCAAGAAGGACACCGCCCGCGGCGCCTGGAGCGGGCTCGGCATCGGCGCCCTCGCCGGCCTGCTGTTCCCGCCGGCGATCCTCGGCGCGGCGCTGGTGGGAGGGGCCGCCGGCGGAATCGTCGGCAAGGTCAGAGAGAGGCTTTCTGCGGCCGACGCCGAGCAGCTCGGCGCCACCCTGCGAGATCATGAGGTGGCGCTGGCAGTGGTCGGCGACGCCGCCCTGTTCGAGCGCCTCGCGCAAGTGCTGCCGAGGGCGGCGCGGCGCATCGCCAAAGAGCTCGAGTTGACGAAAGAGGACCTCGGCCGGGCGATGCAGGAGCTCGAACAGGCGGACTGAACGAGGCTGCCGGACCGGCGCTAGCTACCTGCGTCCGGCGCCGCCGGGGTCAAGCCGACGGGCAGCGGGCCTCTCCCAGCCGGCCGGGGAGCGCTCATGAGGTCGGTCCGGCCCGGCCTGTCGGAGCGGTTCAGGCCGGAGCGTGCTCTGGTAGGCTGTGCCGGACACGACCGCGAGACCCGGAGGTCCTCGAGATGGCGCTACGACACCCCAAGGGCCCCGGCCCGCACCGGCGCGACGTACCGGTGGAGGCCGTGTTCACGCGCGAGATGGGCCGCGTGCCCACGCACCAGCTCCCGATCGAGGAGATCGCTCCGGAGGTCGCCTACCAGATCGTGCACGACGAGCTCATGCTCGACGGCAATGCGCGGCTCAACCTGGCGACCTTCGTCACCACGTACATGGACCCGCACGCCGACAAGCTCATGGCCGAGACCTTCGACAAGAACATGATCGACAAGGACGAGTACCCGCAGACGGCGGCGATGGAGATGCGATGCGTCAACATGCTGAGCCGCCTCTACAACGCCCCCGACCCGAAGGACGCCGTCGGCTGTTCGACTACGGGGTCGAGCGAGGCGGCCATGCTGGGCGGCCTCGCGCTCAAGCGCCGCTGGCAGAAGCGGCGCAAGGCCGAGGGCAAGCCAACCGACAAGCCCAACCTGGTCACCGGTATCAACGTCCAGGTGTGCTGGGACAAGTTCGCCAACTACTGGGACGTGGAGATGCGCCTGGTACCCATGGAGGGCGAGCGGTATCACCTGTCGCCGGAAGAAGCGGTCAAGCTGTGCGACGAGAACACCATCGGTGTGGTGGTGGTCATGGGATCGACCTTCGACGGCAGCTACGAGGACGTGAAGCGGATGTCGGAGCTGCTGGACGAGCTGCAGGAGCGCACGGGCCTGGACATCCCCATCCACGTGGACGGCGCCTCCGGCGGCTTCGTGGCGCCGTTCCTCGACCCCGACCTGGAGTGGGACTTCCGCGTGCCGCGCGTGCAGTCGGTCAACGTCTCCGGGCACAAGTACGGGCTGGTGTACCCCGGCGTCGGCTGGGCGATCTGGCGCGACGCCGAGGCGCTGCCCGAGGACCTCATCTTCTGGGTGAACTATCTGGGCGACAACATGCCGACCTTCGCGCTCAACTTCTCACGACCGGGCTCACAGGTCGTGGCGCAGTACTACAACTTCCTGCGCCTGGGCTTCGAGGGCTACAAGCGCGAGCAGGGGTTCGCGCGCAAGGTGGCCCTGTACACGTCGGCGGCGATCGCCAAGATGGGGCCGTTCGAACTGCTCACGAAGGGCGACGAGCTGCCGGTGTTCGCCTTCAAGCTCAAGGACGAGGTCGAGAACTTCACCGTGTTCGACGTCTCGGCGGCGCTGCGCGAGCGCGCCTGGCAGGTGCCCGCCTACACGTTCCCAAAGAACCGCGAGGACCTGGCGGCGCTGCGCGTCGTGGTGCGCCGCGGCTTCACGATGGACGTCGCCGACATGCTTCTCGACGACCTGCGCAAGAAGGTCAAGACTCTCGAGAAGCTGCAGGCGCCGGTCTACGGCAGGGATCCCGGCGGGTTCCATCACTGAGGCGGCGCGAGGTATCATCCCCGCTGCGTCCGGCGGACATCCGAGGAGGAGCGACTTACATCATGTGGAGCATCATGGCCTATATCGTCCTCGGGATGCTGGCCGGCTGGGTCGCCAGCCTGCTGGTACGCCGCGACAGGCATCCCTCCGACTGGGGCCTGCTGTTCGTCGTCGGCGTGGCCGGCTCGCTGGTCGGCGGCATCGTCGTCAACCTGCTCCTCGGCCAGGGGTTCGAGCTGCGCCCCGGCGGCCTCATCTCGTCGATCCTGTTCGCCAGCCTCATCCTCTGGATCGTCACGGCCACGAAGAACCGCGGCCAGGGCAAGCCGCGGCAGGCCGCCGACGGTACGCACCGCGAGCCCAAGGGTGGCTCGCGGCACCACAAGCGCTGACGCCGGGGCTCGACGTGACCGTCGCGGTAGAAGTGGCACGTGGGTCTCAAGGTCGGCTCAAACGACACCGGCTGAGGCGCGACGCCCGGCCTTTCTGGAGGTTCTGATGCACCGACGCACTCGCTTTGCGGCCCTGGCCGCCCTGGCCGTGGCGGCCCTGGTCGTCCCCGCGGCCGTGGGCTGCGGCTCCGGCTCGTCGTCGGCTTCGCCGAGCCCCTCGCCTTCGCTCACCCCCAAGGTGGTGCCCTCGGTCTCCGGCGGCACGATCATCGAGGCCGCCAAGGCCGGCGATCTGAACGCATTCCTCGGGGCGGTCGCCCTCGGCGGCCTCCAGAAGACGCTCGAGCAGAAGATCCCCTTCACCGTGTTCGCGCCCAACGACGAGGCCTTCAAGAGCATCGGCCTCGAGGAGCTCAAGCAGGACCTGCCGAAGCTCAAGTCGATTCTCGCGTATCACATCGTGCCCACCGAGGACCTCAAGCTGGCCGACATCGAGAACGGCCAGAGAGCGATGACGTTCGAGGGGTCGCCGCTGACGTTCACCGTGAGCGGCGGCTCCGTGAAGGTGAGCGACGCCAACGTGGTGCAGGTGATCGAGGGCCCGACCTGGTCGATCTTCGTGATCGACAAGGTGCTGGTCCCCCCGGTGGCCGGCGCGACGGGCGCCAGCCCGTCGCCCTGAGAGGGCCGCGTCAGCCGGCGACCATCACCGTGTTCTTGCCGGACTGCTTGGCCTCGTAGAGGGCGGCATCGGCGGCCCGCACGAGCGCGCTGGCGTCGTACATCTCGGGGGTGAGCAGGGCGACGCCGATGCTCACCGTGATGGCGCGCGGCACGCCGCAGGCCTGCTGGGCGGCGGTGATCTCGACCTTGTGGCGGATACGACCAGCGACGGCGCTGGCGCCCCCGCGGTGAGCCTTGGCGCGAGCCATACCTCCGGCGATCGGCGGCCCCAGGAGATCGTCCGCCGGGCCGGCGTCCTCAGGCGGGGTGTTGGGCAGCATCACCGCGAACTCCTCGCCGCCGTAACGCGCCGCGAGGTCGATGCTCTGGCGCAGCCCGGTCTGCAGGAGCCTGGCGACGACGCGCAGCACCTCGTCGCCGATGAGATGGCCGTAGTCGTCGTTGAAGGCCTTGAAATCGTCGATGTCGATCATCAGGAGAGTGAGCGGCAGGTTGTAGCGGCGCGCCCGGAGGAACTCCTCGTAGAGACGCTCGCGAAAGCGGCGGTGGTTGCAGAGGCCGGTGAGCCCGTCGGTGTCGGCCTGTTCCTGCAGCGACCGGTAGAGGCGCGCGTTCTGGAAGGCGAGCGCGGCCTGCTCGCCGATGCCGCGCGCCAGCTCGATCTCGGCGGGGCTGAAGGAGCGCTCCTCGCGCGTCTCGAT
>Ga0209254_10006169_pt1 | contig 11044 bp, 10 predicted proteins | sample FrelakmetDIP11DI_FD_187148 | JGI IMG/M metagenome (GOLD analysis project Ga0209254, IMG submission 187148) | Freshwater lake sediment microbial communities from the University of Notre Dame, USA, for methane emissions studies - DIP11 DI (SPAdes)... | ecosystem: Environmental > Aquatic >... | reverse complement strand
CGCCTGGCCCTGCACAAGAGTAACTTCGTCGACCGGGCCATCGCCAACGCGAAGACCGGGGGAGGAGACAATTGAGGATCCTGGTCGTCTCGAAGTTCTATCCCCCGGTAATCGGGGGAGTCGAGGTCACCGTCAAGGAATTGTGCGAACAGTACGTCAAGCAGGGTCATCAGGTCACGGCCGCGGTGATGACCAGGGGGAATCTCCAGGAAGAGCTTGTAAATGGGGTCAAGGTCACCCGTTTTCCTCAGGAGCGTCTGTTCCTTGGCGGCTTCAATCTTAGAGCTCTTCTCTTCATGAGGAAGGCGTTCAAGACAAAGGAATTCGATATCGTCCACGTCCATAACTTCCATATCCTCCTCTCCTTCCAGTCAGCGATGGTGTGTGTTCTGAATTCCGTGCCTTATGTCTTCAGCCCCCATTACCACGGAAAGGGGCATACGGCCCTTCGCGACCTATTCTTCCAGCTTTATAAGAGGATAGGTGCGGCCGGGCTTCTCAATGCGGACGCCATCACCTGCGCCTCAAAACATGAGAAGGGGAAGCTGCTGCTGGATTTCCCCAAGCTGAGACAAAAAATTTTCGTAATATCTCCGGGGATTGTGCCAAGGGAGAGGGCTGAAGTGCCTCGAGACCCGGACTGCCTGCTCTACGTCGGCAGGTTGGTAAGCTACAAAGGCTTGGACCACATCCTGCGAGCTCTGGCGGTGCTGAGGGATAGAAACCGAAGGGCGCACCTACGGGTAGTTGGCACCGGTCCGGCGGAGGGTGAGCTGCGCGACCTTGCGTCCGACCTCGGCCTAGAAGGCCAGGTAGAATTCCTAGGCGAGGTGGGGGACGATGCCCTCTCACAGGAATATGCCCGCGCTTCCTGCTTGCTATTGCTATCCTCGGCTGAGGCCTACGGCTTGGTGGTGGCCGAGGCGTTGGCAAGTGGGACACCCTGCATCGTGGCCAAGGCGGCGGCGCTTGCCGAGTTCACCTCGGAGCCGGGATGCATAGGGGTGAGTTGGCCGCCCAAGCCTGAGGAGGTGGCAGACGCTATAGAGGGCGTCCTCGATGAAGGGCCCCGTCTTAAGGTCGGTCCCTTCAGCGAGAAGATATCTTTATGGCCTCGGGTCGCCGCGCGTTATTTGCACTTGTATCAGCGCATCCTCGAATCCTGTCAATCATCCTAAGGCCACTCCCAGGCGTGTGGCGAGCTCCTTCAGAAGCGAATAGATGAAATATCGATTCCTGACCGCCCTTCTTAGGAGGACGATTGACGACTCCGGAGGGTTTGCCTCCGTTGTGATATTGTAGGTGCGTAGACTCCTCTTACTCTTCCCCGTTCGATATGAATGGCGCAGCATGCCTAGCCAGGTATCCTCTTCTATGTGCATTACGCCCCTAGGAAGGAAGCCGACCTTGTTGGAGATGCCCCGAGTTTTCGAGAAGAGGATGCGGTCCTCGTTTAGGAAGATAGACCCCAAGGCATCTTGGGGGAGTTGGGAGAATGCGTCCTCGAGCAATTTTCGTCGGAATACACGAGGATAACAGTGCAAAGGCAACTCACCAGGCCTTGCTGATTGTTGTAGGGCTGCCTTTTGTCTCGATATGGAGTTCTGCAAGAACCCCTTGGGCTGATAGGAGAATTCCTCCAACGCAAGCATATCTAACCCAAGAATTGCGGTTACAGCCCTTTCCAAGGTATCAGGGTAGAGCACCTGGTCAGCATCAAGATTGAGTATGAGTTCCCCTTTGCTTATTTTGAGCCCTTCATACCTGGCACCCAGGAGCCGCCCAGGATAGTCTACGATGATCGCACCTTCCGAGGCCGCCACCTCCCTGGTGCCATCGCGCGAACCGGAATCGACAACGATGAGCTCAAAGCCCTTGATGGTTTGTGACTTTAAGGATTCAAGGCAGATAGGCAGGTGGAGGCCTTCATTCAGGGTGGGGATGATGACCGAGACGATGGATTTGCTAACTGGCACGCCGGGTTTATCATCTATCATGGACTTAATCCCTACTGCCTTTTGCCTCCTAGTTCAGTGCGGACGTACTTCCACATCTTCCTCACGCTGAAAAGGTCCATCAGGAAATCGATGTCCGCCCGGGTCAGTTCCTTGACGAAGTAGAGGATGCCCTCGAAGATGAGGTAGGCCAATATGACGTAGAGCGCCACCCCGAATATCTCATGGCCTGCGCCGAATATCTCGTGCAACGGTAACAGGATAGAAATGATGGCCAGGACCAAGCCGGTTGTAATCACGGCTAGAGCATGCAGGAGCATGCGCGGGTTAGGCGCGGTCCTGGTCAGCTTCCAGACCGCGAACCTGGTGACGATGGTGGTCAGCACCGCGGTGATGGCTGCGGCCACCGCCGCTCCGACGAAGGACATGTTGCCCGCCGGGTGACCGAATATCTCGGGCGGAATGAGATAGAGCATCAGCCCGAGGAAGACAGCGAAATCCAGGAAGGCTATCTTGGCCGATAGCTTGGGCTTGTTGAGCCCTAGGATCTGAGAGAGGTAGACCTGGTTCAGCACCACGAACAGGGTCGCTACAGACAGATATCTCAACGGTTCGCCCGCCGAGGAGAACGTGGGGCCGAAGAAGAAGATGCAGATCTCCATCGGGAAGAGGACGAGCACTATGATGATGGGCACGATGAGGACGGAGATATACTTCTCCACCTCCTTGGAAACTCTTCTGACCTCCACATAGTTGCCTCGGGAGCAGGAGGAGGAGAAGGCGGGGAAGGCATTAAGGGAAACGGCGAGGCCCACCGCGCCCAGTGCGCATAGGAGGTATTTCGCGGACGCATAGTAGGCGACGCCGGTCGTGTCCCCGATGGCGCCGATGAGAAGCTTATCGATATTGTTAGATACCGTCTCGAGGACGGCGATCGGGGCCATGGGCACGGCGAAGGCCAGATAGGAACGATAGAGCGTGGGCTTCTTCCAGGGGATGCGCTCGCGCCTCAGCATGTAGAGGCCGAATATCAGGACCAGGCTGCTCCCCACGATGTACGCCATCGCCAGCTGGTAGATGCTGCCCTGCGAGAGGGCGATTATCGCAATAAGCGGTATGCGCACCATCGGGTCCAGGAGATTGACGAGATAGGCCTTGGACATCTCCGTCCTGCCATTGAAGGTGAGGATGGCAATGCTGACCAGGTCGTACATGACCTGGTACACGAGGAAGATCTCGATCAGCGACTTGGCCTCTGGACTCAGGTAGTTCCCTAGGACCTCGGTCCAGAGGAACACGCTCGCCAACACGATGGCGGCCATGGAGAACGTGAGGACCAGCTTGAGGACGACGAAGGTGGACAGGCAATCGCTCAGGTCCTTGCCCTCGGACACGCGTTTCACGTGCGCGGCGTTGAAGCCCAGATTCGCCAGGCAATCGAAGATGGCCACGAAGGAGAGGGCGAACGTTATGGTCCCATACACCTCCGGCGGATAGAGCCGGGTGAGGAAGAGCATCCCCACTAGCTGGAATATGAGAGTGACCACCAAGGTGGAGAACACGAATAAGGACTTTCGCCCAATCATGGTCCCGCCTGCAAGAATTTCTGCCGTAATTAATACCTCTGACCTCCAGGTAGATGAAGATTCGTTGGATGACGAAAAGAGGGTAAATATCTACGAGGCTATACGGTGCTTGGATGACCGAGACCAAGTCCCTTATCCGGAGCAAGGCGCCCCTGCGCATCTCCTTCGCTGGTGGTGGCACGGACGTACCTCCCTACAGCGATGAGCGAGGGGGCATGGTGCTCTCGGCCACCATCGACATGCACGCCTACTGCACCATCGCCCCACGCCAGGACCGGGGCATGCGCATCCGGTCCCTGGACTTCGCCAAGGACGAGAACTGGTCGGCGAATGGGTCCATGTTTAGGTACGATGGCAACCTGGACCTGATCAAGGCCGTGCTCAATCACTTCGAGGTCAAACAGGGCTTCGATATGTTCCTGCATTGCGACGCGCCCCCCGGGTCCGGATTGGGTGGTTCCTCGACGGTGATGGTCTCGCTGATCGGGGCGGTGTCGGAGTGGCTCTCCGTGCCCATGTCCCAATATGAAGTGGCCAAGCTCGCCTACATCCTGGAGAGGGAGGAGCTAGGCTTCCCTGGCGGGAAGCAGGACCATTACTCCGCCACCTTCGGCGGCTTCAATCTCATGGAGTTCAGGAAGGAGGACACGCTGGTGACGCCTCTCCGCATCAAGGCGGACGTGCTCAACGAACTCCACTACCACCTTCTCCTTTGCTATACTGGCAAGACGCGCGATTCCGGGGACATAATCGACTCGCAGAGGTCGGGGGTTAGGGAAGGGCAGAGACAGGTCATCGAGGCCCTGGACAACGCCAAGAGGCTGGCCCTGGAGACCAAGGACGCCCTGATGCGGGGCGAGATCCGCAGGATCGGCGAGCTGTTGCACGAGTCCTGGGAGCAGAAGAAGAGGTTCACCAGCCACATAACAAATCCCCACATCGACAAGATTTACACCACAGCTAGGGAGAACGGCGCCATCGGCGGCAAGATCTCGGGGGCGGGGGGTGGGGGTTACATGTTCTTCATCTGCGAGTATGAGAAGAAGCACCTGGTCGCCAACAGCCTAGCGAAGCTGGGCGTGTCAGTGCAGAACTTCTCCTTCGACAAGAACGGCCTGCAGACCTGGAGATACAAGGCATGAGCGAGCTAGTGCGCAGGGAGCTGAGGGAGAGCGCGTCGGTCATCGAGTCCGTCGATGCCGGCCAGGTGCTGAGGGTGGCCGAGGCGTTGATCAAGGTCTTCAAAGCGAAGCGCAAGGTGGTGCTCTTCGGCAACGGAGGGAGCGCGGCGGACGCCCAGCACATCGCCGCCGAGTTCTCCGGGCGCTACCTGATGGAGCGGGCGCCGCTCAACGCCATGGCTCTGACCAACCTCTCCAGCATAACCGCCATCGGCAACGATTACTCCTACGAGACCGTCTTCGAGAGGCAGGTGGAAGGCCATGTCCGGGAGGGCGACGCCGTCGTCGGCATATCCACCTCGGGCAACTCCAAGAACGTGCTCCGGGCCGTGGCCAAGGCCAAGGAGCTCGGTGCCGTCACCATCGGCTTCTCAGGGGCCTCTGGTAAGCTAAGGGAGGTGGTGGACGTCCCCCTGGTGATCGCCTCCAAGAGCACCCCTCGGATCCAGGAAGGGTACATGGCCGCCGCTCACATCATCTGCGGGCTGGTGGAGAAGGGGGTTTTCGGCCGCAGGGCCGTCTTCATCGATCGCGACGACACCATCGCCAAGGACGTCCCCTATTGCCCGTCGCCCGAGCAGCTCGTGCTCTTCGATGGGGTCGGCAGGTCAATACGGCGCCTGAACGAGGCGGGCTTCCTGGTGATCGTGGTCACGAACCAGTCCGGGGTTGGTAGGGGGCTCTTCACCGAATCCAAGCTGTCAGAGATCCATGACAAGATGCGGGAGGACCTGGCGAAGGATGGGGCCAGGCTCGATGCCGTCTACTTCTGCCCGCACCTGCCTGAGGAAGGGTGCGAGTGCCGTAAGCCCAACATCGGCATGGTCCTCCAGGCATTGGAGGATTTCGACATCGACCTATCATCATCCTACGTGGTGGGGGACAGCAAGAGGGAGATGGAGCTTGCCCAGAGAATCGGCGCCAAGGGGATTCAGGTTACCCAAGGCTTAGATTTCAACCGGGCGGTCGACCTGATCCTGAAAGAGGGATAGGCTCACACCTTGCCCAGATCCTTGGTGGATGACACCTGTTGCCATACCGCCTTGTCCCCTTTGTCCAATGCCACGTATAAGGTGGCGTAGGCCCGGGCATAGGCCTCGAACGCCATGGCCGCCGTCGCCCTGCCCAGGCTTCCTCGGTTGTCCTTCAAGAAAGAGACATAGGCTTGGAAGAGAAGGCGCGAGTCCCAGGTCGGGACCTGGTATTGGTAGAGCCGCTTCATGTACTTCTCGCCGATGTTGACGCGGGTGCGCTGCTTTACGAAGTCCCTTAGTTCCTCTGGCCCTTTGTTGTGGACGATCGCCTGGGGCACATAGACTGTGCTCAATCCCTTCTTCTCCAGCTCCAAACGGATGATGTCCTCGTCAGATTGCGTGCTGGTGGGGAGCCTTTTGTCCAGGCGGCGGAATGCCATCAGCTCCCCCACCTTGGGGTATATCATTGCCACGCGATGGTGCATGTCCCAGAGCATGTTGACCGCGAATCCCACCACGGTGTCCTTGCTGTTCACCGGGACCGGGTGCCCTCCGGTGACCCCGACCTCCTCGTCCTGGAAGGGCTCGATGAGCGCCTGCAGGGACCCGAGCTCCAAACGGTTATCGGCGTTGGCCAGGACCAGGATATCACCTTTGGCCATCGAGATGAACAGGTTTATGGCCGAGTTCTTCCCTTCGCGCCTCTCCTGCCTTATTAGCTTCACCCGCCGGTCCTTCGCCTCGAATCTCCTCACTACCTCGTCCGTCTCGTCCGTGCTCCCACTGGAGACGGCGATGAACTCGAGGAGGTCGAAGCCTTTCAGTTCTTGTTGGACAAGAGAATCTAGGCAGGCACCGATGTTCTTGCCCTCGTTGTAGGCACAAACGCCGACGGACACGGTGGTCATTATCACAGTCCTCATCCGCTCGACGTTATTTTAAGATAGCATCCGACGCCTGCGCGACCGTTATCTTAGGTAAATTCAATATCTGACCAGAGTTGTCTTTTTTATTTACATTCGCTTATTAAATAGTAAGTGATTTATACTCCCTCGCCTTTCTTTCGTAAGGCAATGGGAAAGGTTCAGGGAGAGGTAGACCACGGTCTTTTCACCATCGTGATTCCCACGTTGAACGAGGTAGGCAACGTTAGGAACATGGTCGAGGAGCTCTTCCGCCTATATCCTGGCGTGAAGATCACCATCGTCGATGATGGGTCCAAGGACGGGACCGTTGAGTCGGTGCTCATGATGCAGCACAACCGCCTGGGCCTCAATCTGATCCAAAGGAATCCCAATGACCGAGGTCTTACTGGGTCCGTGGTTGACGGCATCAAGTCCGTTAACACCAAGGTTTTCGTGGTCATGGATTGCGACTTCCAACATCCGCCGGCCAAGGTCGAGGACCTGATGGCCGAGGTCCAGCAGGGAGCGGAGTTGGTCGTGGCGGTGCGCGAGGGAATGGAGCCGCTGAGCTTCTCCCGGAGGATGGGGTCAAGTGGCGCGCACCGGCTCGCCTCAACCTACCTTTGGTTCAGAAGGAAGCCGACCACCAAGGACACGATGAGCGGGTTCTTCGCCATGAGGACGGAGCTGGCGAAGGAGATCATCGAAGGATATGAGGAGAGGTTCGAGAAGAGGGGGTTCAAGGTACTGTTCGATCTGCTCAGGTACGCGCCTCGTGACACGACCGTTAAAGAATCCTCCTACAAGTTCGGGGACCGGGCAAGCGGGCAGTCCAAGCTTAGCTCGGACGTCGTTCTATTGGTCCTCAGGCAGTGTGGGCTCGGAGGGAAGGTCGCTAGCGGGACCCTTCATTTCTTCCTGATCAACAAGGCTGGCAGGGCCGTGGGCTTCATAATCCTTGTAGCTATCTTCGCAATCGTCATTTCTTTCGCTGCTTGAACAGATTTATCGTATCTTTTCTTCGATTTATTATAAATTAGCTGAGCTTGACTGTGCTTAATCGCGAAGTAGAATCGAAATCCTTTTCTACCAAGCCGTCTAAATAGAAGGACGATGACGACCAAGCAGTTCGAGGTTTCTATATTGGACAAGCCCGGCGAGGTCGCCAGGCTTGCAGAGGTTTTGGCCAAGAACGCTGTGAATATACGTGGGATCTCCACGGACATAGGAAAGAGCTTGCCGGTAATTCACGTCATTACGGACGACGAGGCAAGCGCTCGTCGAGTGTTGAAGGCGAGCGGGTTCGACTTCGTCGAGCGGGACGTTCTGGTGATCTCCATGTCGGACAAGCCAGGTGAGCTTGCCAAGATAACCAAGAAGCTGGCCAAGGCGGGAATTAACATCGAGAGCATGTTCATCCTGGGACCGAAGGCCTCCGAGGTGCAGGTCGCCGTCGGCGTCGATCAGAGGGACCGAGCGCAGAACATGCTCATGAAATGAGGCCTAGGCCTCCTTCTTCCTTTTTCCATTGCTTTCCTGGAGTGATACCAGTACTATGGCGGAAACGATGAGGACGCCACCGACTGCGGTCAGGATGTCCGGGACCTCACCCAGGATCAAGTAAGCGAAGATCATGGCGAAGACTATCTCCAGCAATAGTATGATGGAGGAGTCCGTCGCCCCCTTCCCCCTAAGGCCGGCGATGTAGAGCATGAACGCCCCGCCGGTGCATATTAGCGCTACATACATGGCTGCCATCAAGCCGTTGGTGGGGAGGGCGTAGCTCTCGGTGAATATCAGGGCGATGGGTATGCTGGCGATCAAGGTGGTCACGACGACCGAGCTGGTCATCATCAGCACGTCCGGATGCTTGTTGATCGCCATCTTCTGGTATACGATGTAGAAGGCCCAGACGATGCCCGCCGCCAGGACCAGTAGGTTGCCGGTCAGGCTGCCATCGGTCATCTTCCCTAAGTCCCCGCCGGTGGATACGATGAAGACCCCGAGAAGGCCGATGAGCAGCCCCAGGATGGTGAACTTGGTGATGGACTCCTTCAGGATGAGAGCGGCCAGGATGGCGACGAACACCACGTTGATGTCCACCAATAGCACGGCGTTGGTGGCGGTGGTACTGGTCATACCTTCGTTTTGCAGGAAGAGACCGACGGCGTTCAACAGGCCAATGAGCCAGAGGATCTTGTCCTTGAAGATGGACAGGTCGAAGTCCGTGAAGAGGTATGCCACGAGCACTAGGACCGGCGCGGCGATCAGCCATCGCAGTAACGCGAATAGGAACGGGTCTACCTCTCCCACGCCAATCTTGGAGGCGACGAAGCTCGTCCCCCAGAGGAAGCTGGATATGATGAGGAATGCTTCGAACTTGTCGACCCGGAAACGCATCGCGGACGATACCATCTACCAATATTTGAGCCCGCGCCCTAGCTCTCCAAGGTCTTCCCCTCGAGCTTGGCAGGCCCCTTGATGTTCACGTTATCGCCCAGGACGCAGTCTTTCAGGAGAACGCCCTCCCCGATGAGACAATTGTCGCCGACGATGCTTCCCTCGAGGAGGGAGCCCTTGCGCACCCGGCAGTTGGTCAAGACCAAGGAGTCGATTAGCTTGACCTCGCCCTCGACCACGCTCCCTTGGCCGACACCGGACCTTAAGATGAGCGCCCCTTCGCCTACGCGGACGTCGTCGCCCAAGTACACCGGGCCCATCAATCTGGCGCCGGTGGCGGAGAACCTGTTGCCAAAGACCTTCCCTTCGATCTCGGTCCCAACGATTTGTCGCTCCACCCCTTTGCGCTCGGCCATGCCCTGGTTGGCCAAGAGGAGGTCTATCGGCCTGCCGATGTCGTGCCACATCCCTCTTAGGCGGGAGCCGAACAGGGGCTTGCCCTCCTCCATGAGCTTGGGGAAGAGGTTCTTGGAGAAATCGAACTTGGTGTCCTCTGGAACGTAGCGGAAAGCGTCCTTCTGCAGCACGTAGACGCCGGCGTTGATGAGGTTGGAGAAGACCTCCTCGGGCTTGGGCTTCTCCTTGAAGCGGGAGATGCGGCCGTTCTCCTCCAAGCCTACGATCCCGAACTGCTCTGGTCTCTCGACCTCGGTCAAGGCGATGGTCGCCTCCGCCCCGGCTTCCTTGTGGAAACGGATCAGGTGCTCGAAATCGATGTCCATGAGCACGTCCCCCATCGCCACCACGAAGGTCTCGGGCAGCTTGCTCTCCAGCAGCTTCACGGCCCCGGCCGTGCCCATCGGCTCCTCCTCGAAGGCGAATACCAGGTCGAGCCCCAGCTTCTTGCCGTCCCCCAGAGCCTTGACCACCTCCATGGACTTGAAGCCGCAGGCCAGGTACACCTTCTGGACCCCGGCGGCGCCTAAGGCCCGCAGGGTGTATTCCACGCAAGGCCTGCCGAGCACGGGCAACAATGGCTTGGGGCGGTTGTTGGTCAAGGGGCGCAGGCGGGTGCCCTCTCCCCCCACTAGGACCACCGCTTGGGTGACGCCGTGTGTCATGACCATTTCTCCTTGTACGCTAGACCGCACGCCCCCCTCGATATATAAAATTAGAGAGACCAGTATCGGGCATAAAGCTCAAGTCCAGAGCTTGGCCACGTTGTCCCCCCGCCTGGCCCCGATCAGCCGAGAGACTGGCTCGCACTTCCCTCTAAGGAGGAACAATACCGGCCTGTAAGGCTCGTCGGAGAGCGACTCGAAGTTGGCCATGCCCTTGGACACGATCAGGTCCGCTTCCTCGAGCTCCCTCTTCAGCCTTGGCCCGACCTTGTCGACATCGATGCCAACGGCGAAGGAGTCGGTGGATAGAAGTTCATCGAAGACCTCGTCCAGATGTGCGCGCTTGGCATCTTCCATGGTGACGTCCGTCAGGATCGGTTCGCCCTTGACCACGCCGATGACCTTGGGGCCAAGGCATTTCAGCTCCTGCACAAGCAGGCGATCAAGCACCGACTCGCCACAGTTATCCAGGAGGTAGAGGACCTTCCTTCCTTTCCGCAACAGCTTGCGAGCTTGGTCTAGGTCGTTGACGCATAGCCCTTCGCTCACCAACTTGTCGAAATTCTTGACCAATTCCTCAGGCGTCTCCATCTCCAGTTCGATCCCGAAATCGAGGACGTTCCCGGCTATGGCAACCCTGACAGCCATTTCTAGTCTATCTCCAGCTTCCTCGACCATCTTCCTTGCCTTGGGGAACACGACCTCAGCGGCCTCGTCGCTTCGTCGTTTCAAGTCGGCGTAAGGGTCCTTGGAACCGCTGATGGCGTAAGCTCTTTCGTGCACTAGGGTAGCGAGCTTGGCGGAGTTCATGCCCTTGGGGAATTCGGAGGAGAGGACGTGCAAGCTCTCGGCCATGGCGTCCTCGGCCTTGTCAGGGGCGACCAATTGGACCTCATACAGGACACGATTCAAGAGGCAGGGG
>Ga0209254_10006168_pt1 | contig 11045 bp, 5 predicted proteins | sample FrelakmetDIP11DI_FD_187148 | JGI IMG/M metagenome (GOLD analysis project Ga0209254, IMG submission 187148) | Freshwater lake sediment microbial communities from the University of Notre Dame, USA, for methane emissions studies - DIP11 DI (SPAdes)... | ecosystem: Environmental > Aquatic >... | reverse complement strand
GCGAACCCGCGCATCATCAAGAGCGCGATCTGGAAATAGACCGTGATCCCGATTGCGTCGATGATCGTCGCCATCAGGGGACCGGCCGTGAGGGCGGGATCGAGGTTGATCCGCTTCAGCACCAGCGGAATGAGGGCGCCCCCCAGATTGGCCAGCACCAGGATCGCCAGCAGCGCCGATCCCACAATGCCGGCCAGCATGAGATTGTGGTCCTGCAGGAAAACCCGAAAGTAGGCCATCAGCCCCAATGCGACCCCCAGGGCCGCGCCCATCCACATCTCCCGGCCGAACACCCGCAGGACATCCTTCGGACAGACCTCCCCCAGGGCCAGGGCGCGCACGATCATGGTCGCCGACTGGGTCGCGGCATTGCCGCAGGTGCCGACCACCATGGGGATGAAGAAGGCGAGCGCCATCATCTCCGTCAGCGTCGCGGCGTTCCACTCCATGACGGTGGTCGAAATCAGCGACGTGAACAGCAGGATGGCCAGCCAGCAGAAGCGGCTCCAGAAAAGCCGCGACATGGGACGCTTGAAGTATTCCTCTTCGAAGGGCACCACGGCCGAAATCCGCTGGAAATCCTCCGTGTTTTCGGCTTCGATGATGTCGATCACGTCGTCGACCGTGATGATCCCCAGCAGCCGGTTCTCGCCGTCGATCACGGGGATCGCGAGGAAGTCGTATTTCTGGATCTGGGCGGCGGCGGATCCCGCGTCCAGGTTGTGGTACACCGCGATGACGTTCTCCTCCATGATGTCCCGCAGCCGGGCCTGGGGCTTGGACATTATGATGTCCCGCAGCGACGCCACGCCCAGCAGATGATGGCCCGCGTCGGTCAGATACACCTGGTAGATGGTCTCCTTGTTGGGGGCCTGCAAGCGCAGGGATTCCAGGGCATCCTTGACGTTCATCTCGGGCGGCAGGTTGCAATAGTCCGTGGTCATGACCGCGCCGGCCGTGCCCTCGTCGTAGTTCCACAGCCGGCGGATCTCGTTGCGCTCGGCCTGGGCGATGAGCGGCATGATCGCTTCGCTGATCTCGGGGTCCACCTGCTTGAGCAGGTCGACCCGGTCGTCGGGCTGCATGTTCTCGATGAACTGCAGCATGGTGCGCGTCCGGCCCGTTTCCAGGCAGCTCTGCTGGGTCTCCAGGGACAGGTGCTCGAACGCCTCGATGGCGACCGAGTTGCCGATCTTCACCAAGGTTTCCACGATTTCCAGCGGGCTCAGGCCGCTGTTTTCGAGATGCTCGGCGATATCGGCCGGGTGGCGTTCGCGCAGCGTCTCCACCTCTTGACGGTCTTCGAGACGGCAGGCAGACGAATTATCGGGGATCAGGTGCGGGGAAGAGGTCATCGGGCTTCTCCTATCCGCCTTGGGTCCATCGTTCCGAGGCCAAAACGGTCAGGAGCATGCCCTTACATCAGGGGCGCAATGCTCGCTGGGCGGCGTTTTGGTCTATAGCCCTTAGACCCGGTGTCGAAGGGCTTGGGCCTATGGGGCATGGGTGACTCGGACTACTGCCAGGGTCGCCTGTGTTCATACCTACGTTCCTTTTTTTCTGAATGTCTGTCTTCATCCTTGCGGGCGGTTTCACCCGCTTTTAATTCGGTCCCTTTTAAGGATAATGTCCGGCAAAAGCAAGCTAAAAGCGACCTGCGGTGCATCTTTTTGTCTCCCGCCCCCCTCGGGCCGATGATCACGAAGCTGCCAGCTTGCGCAGGCCGATGCATTTCAAGTATGCGGTTTCGGGCATGGAGAGCAGGATGGGATGATCGCCGGCCTGGCCGCCGCGGTGAACGACGTGCGCGACGCCGCCCTCTTTTTCCACGGCCGCCGCCAGGAGATCCCGGAAATCGCTCTCCGCCAGGTGGTGGCTGCAGCTGCTCACGAACAGCGTGCCGCCCGGCTTGAGCCGGCGCCAGGCCAGGCGGCTCAGCTTCCGGTAGGCCTTCATGGCCTGGGGCAGGTTCTTGCGCGACTTCACGAAGGCGGGCGGGTCGGCCACGACCGCATCGTATGTTTCCTGGGATCGTGCCAGGAAGTCGAACACGTCCCCGTGGTGCAGTTCGGCCCGCTCGGGCGATGCGCCGTTGGCAGCCAGCCCGCGGGCCACCAGGTCCAGCGCCTCGCGGCTCTCGTCGACGAAGGTGACATGTCCGACGCCTTCCTTCAATGCCCGCAGCCCCCAGCCGCCGGAATAGCAGAACAGGTCCAGCACCCGGGCGCAAGGCATCGCCCGCACCAGTGAGCCGAATCGCAGTCGATTGTCGCGCTGGTCGAGGAAAAAGCCGGTTTTCTGGCCGGAGATGAGGTCGGCGGCATAACGCACGTCCTGCTCCTGCACCTCGACGCGCGCCATGGCGGCCGGGTCCCCGAAAGCGACCCTGCGGAACAGCTCGATGGCCTCCAGCCGCCGCACGGCCGAGTCCCCCCGCAGCACCAGCCCCCTCAGCGGCCTTAGGAACACCCGTTCGATCAGCGCGGGGACCCGCTCCGTCAGAAACGGCAGCACCAGGTCCATGCCGGCAGTGTTGCTCTGGAGCACCGCGTAGGGCGGAAAGAGGTCGACCACCAGCCCCGGCAGCAGGTCCGCCTCCGAAAAAACGATGCGCGCACTGCCTCCATCCGGCAGCGGCTGCCGCCGGGCGAACGCGGCGAGCAGGCGGTCCGTCAGCAGCCCATGCAGATCGCCGACGTCCCCGCGCGCGACGGCGCGGCCGGCGATCAGGGAATGCCGATTGAAGTAGCCCGTAGCGACGGCGCGGCCGGCGCCCACGAACCGGCACCAATAGGCCGGGTCGGGCTGCTCGTCGCGGCCCTCGATTTCGTTGGAATAGACCCAGAGAAACCCTTCCGTCAGGCGGCGCGCGGCGCGCGGGGAAACGGCGACCGCCGGCAGGGCGGCGCGAAGACTCGTCTGCAGCGTCATGGCGATCCTCATTCCAGCAAAGCGATGGGGTGTCCGGCTTCCAGGCCTTCCTCCATCCGGGACTGGAAGCGGCGTCTGCGGCCAGGCTCACCGTTGCCGCCGTCCCATGCGTCCAAGTTTAGATCGGATGGGTGAAGTGTACAACCCTCTGGTGCGCATCCAGACGGATTGCTTCCATTGAAGGTTTGACTGGTCGATAGGTCCATGGTAGAGTTTTCGAAGAAAATCTGATGCCTTCCCCGGTTCCCGCTGTCTTTACATCCCGATCGGAAGCGGCGTCACGGCCCTTTCCGCCCTGCAAGGAGATCTTCATGAAACGTAGCAAGCTCTTTCAGCAATGGGGCACCTTCCGCAAGGGACTGGACACCCATAGCATCCAGCTTTCCTTTGCCAGCCATCTGCAATATTCGCTGTCCAAGGACCAATACACGGCAACCAACCGCGACCTGTACCTCTCCCTGGCCCTGGCCGCCCGTGACCGGCTGATCGAACGCTGGATCAAGACCCAGCAAAAATATTACACCGAAGACGTCAAACGGGTGTATTACCTCTCGGCCGAATACCTCATGGGCCGCGTCCTGACCAGCAATTTGATAAATTTGGGCATGTACGACGAAACCCGCCGGGCGATGGAGGAGCTTTCCATCGATGTGGAGGAGCTTGCCGGCGAAGAGCCGGACATGGGCCTGGGCAACGGCGGTTTAGGGCGGCTGGCCGCCTGCTTCCTGGATTCGCTGGCGACCCTGGAAATACCGGCCATGGGCTACGGCATCCGCTATGAATTCGGGATCTTCGATCAGGAAATCCGCAACCTGCAGCAGGTGGAACTGCCCGAAAACTGGCTGCGCTACGGCACGCCCTGGGAAATCACCCACCCGGAGGTCATCTTCACGGTCCACTTCTACGGCCGGGTCAAGCAGACCCGGCTGCCGGACGGCACGCTCAAGAGCGAGTGGGTCGATACCAGCGACGTGGTGGGCATTCCCCACGACATCCCGATCGCCGGCTACGGCAACAACACCGTGAACACCCTGCGACTCTGGTCGGCCCGGGCCTCCAAGGAATTCGACCTGAATTATTTCCAGCACGGCGACTACCTCAAGGCCGTGGAGGAGAAGAATATTTCCGAGAATATTTCCAAAGTGCTTTACCCGAGCGACGAGTTCTATGAGGGCCGCGAGCTGCGCCTGAAGCAGCAGTATTTTTTTGTCTCCTGTTCGATCAAGGACATCATTCGGCGCTACCTGGTCAACCACGACAACTTCGACGCCTTTCCCGACAAGGTCGCCATCCAGATGAACGACACGCACCCGTCGCTGGCGGTCGTCGAGCTGATGCGGCTTTTCCTCGACAGCTACGGCATGAGCTGGGAAAAGGCCTGGGACCTCACCACCCGCACCTGCGCCTACACCAACCACACCCTGCTCGCCGAAGCCATGGAAAAATGGCCGGTCCCGATGTTCGACCGCCTCCTGCCGCGGCATCTCGAGATCGTGTACGAGATCAACCGGCGGTTCCTGCGGGACGTGTCCATCCGCTTCATGCATGACGGCGACCGCAAACGCAGCATGTCCTTGATCGAGGAGGAGGCCGAGAAGCGGGTGCGCATGGCGCATGTGGCCATCGTCGGCTCGCACTCGGTCAACGGCGTGGCCGCGCTCCACAGCCGGCTGCTGCGCGAACGGGAATTGAAGGACTTCGATGAGATGTACCCGGGCCGCTTCAACAACAAGACCAACGGCGTCACCCCCCGCCGCTGGCTGCTTTCCGCCAACCCGGAACTGGCCGACCTCATCAGCCAGTACATCGGCACCGAATGGGTCCGCGATCTGAGTCAGCTGCGCAAGATCGAAGCCTTCACCGAGGACCCCGGCTGCCGCCGCGAATGGCGCGAGATCAAGCACAGCAACAAGAAGCGGCTGGCCGACCTCACGTTCAAGCTGACCGGCGAACGGCTGGATCCCCAAGCCATCTTCGATGTCCAGGTCAAGCGCATCCACGAGTACAAGCGCCAGATGCTGAACATTCTGCACGCGGTCTATCTCTGGCTGCGGCTGAAGGAGGAGCAGGACTTCCGCATCCACCCGCGCACCTTCTTCTTCGGCGGCAAGGCGGCGCCGGCCTACCACACGGCCAAGATGATCATCCGCCTGATCTGCCATGTGTCCGACATGATCAACCGCGACACGGCCACCAACCAGATGCTGAAAGTGGTCTTTCTGCCCAACTATCGGGTCAGCCTGGCCGAAGTCATTTATCCCGGCGCGGATGTCTCCGAACAGATCTCCACCGCCGGCTACGAGGCCTCCGGCACCAGCAACATGAAGTTCGCCCTGAACGGCGCCCTCACCGTGGGCACCCTGGACGGCGCCAACATTGAAATCATGGAGGAAGTCGGCCGCGAAAACATCTTCATTTTCGGCCTCACGGCCGAGGAGGTCGTTTCCCTGCGCGCCGGCTACCGCCCCTTGGATTACTACCACGCCAACCCGGCGTTGAAGCAGGCGATTGATCTCATTCGCAATGGGTTCTTCAGCCCGGATCAGCCCGGTCTTTTCCAGCCCCTTGTCGATCTGCTCCTGAACGAGGACCGTTACATGGTTCTGGCGGACTTCGACGCCTACCACCGTGCGCAGATGCAGGTCGACACCCTGTACTGCGACACCGAGGAATGGACCAAGAAATCGATCCTGAACGTGGCCCGGATCGCCAAGTTCTCCTCGGACCGCACCATTCTCGAATACAACCAGGATATCTGGCACGCCGAACCGGTGCCTATCGAACGCAACCAAATCGAGCGCCGCAAATGATGGAAATCGAGCGTAAGCTCAAGGCCCTCGACCGGCTCTACGCCGTCTACGATGATTACGCCCGCACCCTGGACAGCGCCTGCCGGATGCACTGCCACGCCTGCTGCACGACCCACGTCACCTTGACGACCCTGGAAGCCTACAAGATCTGCACCGCCCTGCCGCCGGGTGAACGCCAGAAGCTCTTCGACCGAATCCGCGCAGCTTCGGATCTCAAGCGCTTCCGGCCGGCCACCACCACCAACGCCCTGGCGGAGCTGTGCGCGGCCGATGCGGACCTTCCGTCGGAGCCCGATGAATCGACGCGCTCAAAATGCCCGCTGCTGACCGACGGTCTGTGCACCGTCTACGCCTGGCGGCCCTTCAACTGCCGCTGCCTCATCTCGCGCGCCCCCTGCGCCGAAAACGGGTACGCCGACATGGACGAGGCGGCGGTGGCGGTGAATACGGTTTTTCTGCAGACGGTCGAGCACGTCGATGCCGACGGGTGCAGCGGGAACCTGCTGGACGTGCTGGCGGTGCTGTCGGCCGAGGAGGCGTTTGCGGCTTATGCCGGCGGCGCCCTGCACTGCAGCGGCAACGGGTTGATCGCCAACCGTCCCATGAAGGTGCTGATGGTGCCACCCGACTACCGGAGACAGATCGAGCCGATCCTGCAGCGGCTGAGCGCGATCCGAGTTTAAAAAGCGGATGCTGGATTCCGGACGCTCGATACGGGATAAAGGCAGCGGTAAAAATATAACATATTAATATTTATCGAGTTTCAAGAATCCGGTATCGCAGCTTTCCCTTCCGAACTTATCGAAGAAGCACAGGGCAGCGCGGATTTAATAGCGATCAGACAAGGCCGAGCAGCCGTCCGGCGTTCAAGCCGCAGATCTGACGACGCTCCGCATGGGACAGCCCTGCGGCCTCAATCTCCCGAAAGTAGCGGACCGGCGGGATCAAGGGGAAGTCGCTGCCGAAAAGGATCTTGTCTACTCCGGTCACTTGAACGGCAATGCGATATATGGCCGAGTCATAGAGGAACGGGGAGGCGGCGGTGTCGAAGTAGACGTTCCGCAGCCGTTCCTTGACCTCCTTCTTGAGCAAGCTGAAAAAAAACAGCCCGCCCCCCCAATGGGCGAGAACGATGGTGTTCGCCGGGAAGCGCTCCACCAGCCGGTAGATCTGGGCAAGGGTGTTGGGAGTCTTGCCGGGATACGGGTGCCCCACCGGTTCGTTGGTATGGATCAGGACCGGCCGGCCGCGTTCGCGGCAGATGTCCATGATGGGCGCCAGCTGCGCGAGGCTTTCCTCCTCGATCCCGGACCGGTAAAAGGCCAGCTCCCCGATGCCCGCCATGCCCCCATCGAGGCAGCGCTCCGCCTCCTGCGCCGCATCCCGGCTGCCGGGATCGAAGCATCCGAAACCGATCAGCCGTTCGGGGTGCTGTTGGACCGCATTCATGATGAAATCGTTGTGACGCCTGAAAAGCTCGGCGCTCTGCCAGGGAAAACCGAAGACCACCGATCGGTCGACACCGTTTTCGTCCATGGCCCGCAGCAGCTCCGACGCGCTCACCAGACGCGCGGCGGGCGAACGGTAAAGCATCTCGAAGACCGGCTCCGCCTCGCAGCAGGCTTGCCTTTCCGAGCATATGGATTCGGGGAACAGGTGGGTGTGGAAGTCGATTATCATGGCACCAAATTTTAACGGCTAATTGGACCATCCAATTAGCCGTTAAGGAGGAGAACAGATGAAGAAACTATTAGGCTTTGCATAAGGAATATGCAATCCCCTTGCCAAAGCGATCAGACCTGTGCGCTAATAATAAATAATATAATAAATTCAAAATATTAAAAATAAACTCGCGGCTTCTTGCCGGCTCTGATCCGCTGTCCTACAGCCACCTGGAGTTCAGGATTATAAACGCCGAAAAGAACGCTTCCGAAAAATGTATTGTTTTTATTGGCATTATTTATTAAGTGCTTTGGTTCAAAAATTTGAACCGCCAATCAGGCCCAAGGGCGAAGTAGCATTCAACATTCTTAAATTAAAGCATATTATTACCGTTTAAGGGCATGAACGCGACCGGCCACGGTTGAATCCTACGCGCCTGAATAGGCCGGCGCCACTGCGAATCCGATGCTTGAAACCGAATCCATCAAACGTAACCCGATGTTCGGCTACCTGGTGGTGCTGACCATCAGCTCCACGGTCGGCCTGCAGACCTGGACCACTCTTTTCAACAACTTCGCCGTGGACGTGGCCAATCTGGGCGGGAACCACGTGGGCATGATCCAGTCGATTCGTGAAATCCCGGGGTTCCTGGCGCTGCTGGCGGTATTCGTCATCCGCTACATCCGCGAACACCGCCTCTCCGCCATTTCCATTCTCGTCCTGGGTGCCGGTCTGGCGATCACCGGCTTTTTTCCCTCCTTCGCGGGGATTGCCATCACCACCCTGATAAGCAGCTTCGGGTTTCATTATTACGAAACCACCAACATGTCCCTGACGCTGCAGTATTTCAAGAAGCACGAATCACCCTGGGTGTTCGGCAAACTCACCAGCCTGGCGGCCGCCACCAGCATCGGCATCGGGCTCCTGATCTGGGTGATGATGTCCTTCCTCAGCTTCAGCCGGGTATACGTGATCGTCGGCGGTTTGATCGCATCCGCCGGCCTTTGGGCGCTCACCCGCGACCCTTCGGACCCCCAGGCCCTGCCCCAGCGCAAGCAGATGATCCTGCGCAGGCGCTACTGGCTCTTCTACTTCCTCACCTTCATGGCCGGTGCGCGGCGGCAGATCTTCATCGCCTTCTCGGTGCTGCTGCTGGTCCAGAAGTTCAATTATTCGGTCCAGGAGGTGACGCTGCTCTTCGTCATCAACAACAGCATCAACTATTTCCTGAGCCCGCTCGTGGGCAAGAGCATCATCCGCTTCGGCGAGCGCAAGGTGCTGTCCCTGGAGTATATCAGTGTGATTTTCATTTTCAGCGCCTATGCCAGCACGGACTCCAAGCTGCTGGTGGCGTTCATTTACATCCTCGACCAGATTTTCTTCACCTTCGCCATCGCCATCCGCACCTACTTCCAGAAAGTGGGCGATCCGCAGGACATCGCCCCGAGCATGGCCGTCGGGTTCACCATCAACCACCTGGCCGCCGTGTTCCTGCCGGCCATCGGCGGGATGCTCTGGATGATCGACTACCGCATCCCCTTCTTCGCCGGCGCCGCCATGGGCGTGATCTCCCTGCTGGCGGTTCAGAAGATCAGAACCGCCCATGGCTGAACGCTCAATGCAAAGCATCAAGCCACTTGATTGGCCACCAGAGATATACCCCAAGCATCTGTTGATTTTGAAAGAAGTGCTGGGTGCGGCTATGCTGTCACTGTATCGCCAAGACAACGGCAATCAATTTCTGCAGGATATATCAGCGGGACACAATCTATCCAAGTTTCTCCCTGCCAAGATCATATCCACACTTTTTTGAAGAGCGATTTGCTTGCGATTACCTGAACAACACCATTAAAACCTGAAAAGCTTCCTGAGATTCGATTCATCGCCGCAAACCCACTAATGCGACGACCTTCAATCTTTGCTGATTTAAAGAAGCTGCACAGTCTTAAAAAAGAGATTTTTAAACTGATTCATCTGTGAGTTCTTATAAACTACAGGGTAATTTTCGAGCTTCTGGCTTTTTGTGTATTTTCCTTTAGAAGCGGAGTGAAATGGGTGGTTGCTATTCCTTCAAAAAAACGACGGGCGTTTACACCTAAAGTACGACTTCGGTAGCCCCCCTCCTGTACCACAAGCATTGGGAGTCCCAGCTCTCCGAGCATGCGTCCATTGATCTCAAAATCGCGGGGTGTTAATGACCAGGTCCCTGTGGGATCGCCTTTAGCTGTGTCAAACCCGAGCGAGACGACCAGAGAAACCGGATGAAAGTCAGCGACTCGTTGGAGAGCGGTCGACAACGCTTTTCGGTATCTGTCGCCATCCACCTCTTCCGGCAACGGCAGATTCAGATTGAAGCCTTCCCCTTCGTCCTCCCCTCGTTCATCCTTAAAACCGGAGAAGTACGGATATGCAAATCCGGGATGTCCGTGGATGGATACCGTCAGCACATCCGCTCGCCGGTAGAAGATATCCTGCTGGCCGTTTCCATGGTGGTAGTCAAGATCCAGGATCGCCACTCGCCCAAATGCTCGCAGGTATTGCGCGGCAATGGCATTGTTGTTGAAGTAGCAAAAGCCACCGAATGATCGTCGCTCAGCATGATGTCCCGGGGGCCGAACGAGGGCATAGGCCAACCTTTTCCCGTTCAGGATCTCCCTTGCAGCCGACAACGTACAGTTAACGGCCGATCGGGCCGCCGTGTAAGCATGGTGCGTAAGTGGAGTGAAGGTGTCAATGCAATAGTATCCGGCCAAGATGTAACGGTCCTTGGGGAGGCGTGTTTTATTCCGTATGGGGAATACGTACGGGTAAACGTAACGGCTTTCTTCTATCCCCCTGCACGTCCGCCGCAAAAAATTTACAAAATCGATGTCATGGACGCTGGTGATATGTTTCTCCGAAAAGGCTGAGGGTGCGATCATTTCAAAAAGGCTACTGTCTGCGATCTCCTTGAGGATGCTTCGGATTCGCACTGGGGCCTCGACATAGCCATGCTCATGAATATGATGGTTGAAGTGCTGATCTGGAAACAACAAGGCAATCCTGTCACAGGGGCGCTCAGAAACGGCCGCCGATACTGCCGAAGTTTTGACGTAGCGAAATTCCCTCAGCCGAACCGGGTCTTGATCAATGGAGTTCTCCACCATCTTGATGTAAGCCTCTGGCACGTAACCGGCGTATTTTCTTTCTAATATCGCCCTGGCAACAGCGCGAACAAAGTCACGTTCCGGTCTTTCAGTCCGACTCAATCCGTCGAACATCAAATGCGGCATGCAGGCTTGATCTGGCTTGTATGGCTTTTCATAGGCAGTGCCGATAATCGGGCGTGCGCCGTATTGTTCGTAAAACCTGAGACGCTGGCGGTTTTCGACGAGAAGGGCTTCATTTTGGCACAGTGAGGCCTCATCTGGAAGACATTCGAAAAAAAGACCTTTAGCACCCAAGGCCACGGCCGCTTTCCGCACCCGGTCGTACAATGCTCCGCCGATGCCGCTGCTGCTCTTGCCCGCTTTGGTGGCGATCCAATCAAGGTAGCAAAAACCGATCTTCGGTTCGTGAAGCAAGAATGCGAATCCCTGCACGCGCTGCCGCACGTTTTCGGCAACAAAAAGGATGGCCCGGAATCTCTCAAGAAAAGGATCA